>WNGI01010861.1_pt1 | contig 10861 bp, 11 predicted proteins | sample 5400621 | NCBI WGS metagenome assembly WNGI01 (sample SAMN13153374, study PRJNA577476) | soil metagenome | isolation source: 20 cm soil or saprolite under Garry oak tree replicate 1 | place: USA:California | collected 2016-06-15 | reverse complement strand
CGCTTCTACGTCTTCCACGTGATCGCATTCCCGCTCATCGCCGCCATCTTCATGGTCGTCCACTTCTGGCGGATCCGGAAAGATGGCGGCATCAGCGGACCGGTGTGAGCCTCGCTAGCATGGAACTCGCACACCCATGACCATCGAAAAGCGTCCGAACGCGATCGCCGACAAGACCGCGCCCAGCCAGGCGCCGCGCGTGCCCGTCGTTGAGCGACCCGGCGGCGGACCCAAGCTGCCGGGCCCCCCCGGCGTGCCGGGCACCGAGAGATTCCGGCTGCTGGCATACGTCAAGCAGGAATCCATGGTCCGCGTCGACAAGCGGCCGGACGAGACGGTCCTCACCTGGCCGCACCTGCTGCGTGCCGAGTTCCTCATGGCCGGTCTGATCAGCGGCTTGTTGGTGATGACCTCATTCCTGATCCAGGCTCCCCTGGAGGAGATGGCCAACGCATCGGTCACGCCGCACGTGGCCAAGGCGCCGTGGTACTTCCTGGGCCTGCAGGAGATCCTCAGCTACTTCAACGCGACGGTCGCGGGCGTGCTGGTCCCGACGCTCTACCTGGTGGGGCTCGCCATCGTCCCGTACATCGACCGCTCGCCCTTCAAGGCTGCGCGCGACCGCAAGCTGATCTGGATCTTCTTCCTGTGCCTGATGGTGGGTGGCCTGATCGTGACCTTCATCGGCTCATTCTTCCGCGGCCCGGGCTGGAACTGGGTCTGGCCGTGGCAAGGCATCTTCTTCAACCTATGAGCCGCACCAACCTCTCCTACGGGCCAGTCACCGAGCAGCCGGTCGGTGAGATCAGCCGCCGCACCTTCATGCGTCGCATGATCGGCGTTGGGGTCGGCCTGCTCTCCCTCGAGTTCCTGGGCGGGACGCTGGCATTCCTCTACCCCAACCTGACTGGAGGCCTCGGTGGCGACATCTCCATCGGCAGCGCCAGCGACATCATCTCCCTCTTCCCCGACTGGGCGAAAGGCCAGCCATTCAGCTACCCCAAGGCGCGCCTCTTCCTGGTGAACATCCCGGCCGGCGAGGGACTGGTGTTAGGCAAGGACGTCAATGTCGCGAACCCCAAGGAGCAGGTCTTGGCGCTCTATCGCAAATGCCCGCATCTCGGCTGCCAGATCCCGCCGCTGTGTGACAAGAGCCACTGGTTCGAGTGCCTCTGCCACGGAAGCAAGTACACGATCCTGGGCGAGAAGCGAGCGGGCCCGGCCCCTCGCGGCATGGACCGCTTCCCGACGACGATCGGCTCGGACGGCCAGTACGTGGTGAGCACCGGCAAGAAGATCACGGGGCCGCCCATCGGTACGGCGACCTTCGACAACCGCGACGCCAACGAAATCCCCCACTGCACCGGCTGAGCCGATGCGGAGCCGCCTGAACCGATGCGACTGAAGACGCTTGGCGTCGTGGTTGTCACGGCGCTGGCGCTCTTTACCGTCTTCTACTGGGTCACCGATCCGTCGCGCCTGACGGACCGCCAGGCGCAGGAGACCAAGGACCAGCTGGCCTACGGCGAGCGCGTCTTCGCCAACAACAAGACTGATGTGTCCGCGGCGCAGTGCGCGCGGTGCCACGGCAATGACGGCAAGGGCGGCACGGTCCCGGGCACCAAGAACCTCGCACCCAACCTGCACAGTGCAAGCATTGCCAAGAAGCTGAAGGTCAACCCCGACTACGTCCACGAGGTGATCAGTTACGGCGGCGTCGTCGTCTCGGGCAACGTGAACTCCGACATGCCCGCCTGGAGCACCGATGTTGGAGGCCCGCTCACCGTGCAGCAAATTGACGCCCTGACCGCGCTCGTCACCGGATGGGCGGAGGAGGCAGCCACCCAGTCCCAGGCGCCGGTCGCCAACACGGCGGACGCCGGACGCCAGGTCTTCCTGGCGCACTGCGCGTCGTGCCACGCCGCCGATCTCTCCGGTGGGGTCGGCCCCGACCTGCAGAACATCGGCAACGCCCTGGTCACCACCAACCTGCCCACGCCACCCAGCGGTCTGAGCAAGATGCTGGCGGACTACGCCAAGGACAAGAAGACCTTCTTCACCCAGTGGATCCGCGACTCGTCGACCAACTACAACGGCGGCACCGCGACGGGAATGCCTGCGTTCCCGGCATCCGATCTGCCCGACGACCAGCTGCAGGCGCTGATCACGTTCCTGCTTACCCAGAAGAAGTGACGAACGCATGACGGCACGACGCGCGGCCTCACGGACCCTGGGTGCCGGCCTCATTCAGCTCGTGGACGACTTCATGAGCTGGCTGTTGTACGGCTATGAGACCTGGCTGGTCGCACTGTTGAAGGGCGTTCCGCTCTTCCTCTACGTGTACTTCCTGCTCACGTACGTGCCCAACTACGTCTACTACCTCGTCACGCAGTACATCCCGTTCCTGGGGTTCAGCCCGGACGTGGGCTTCGTGGTCGCGCAGGGTGTGGGTGGTGACGCTGATCCGCCTGATCGACTTCCTGCAGATGCTGTTCGTATACCTGCTGCTGATCCCGCTGCTCGCGTTCAACATGGCGGGCGGAACCATCGTGCCGCTCCCGGGACAGAATCCCTTCCCGCTCCAGGCGCTCGCCTTCGGAACGTTGGTCGCCGGCCTTGGCCTGGCCTCTCTTGTCTACCTGTTCTTCGAGTTCCGTCGCGTGACGCGCCGTGAGGCGCTTCTCGCCGAATCTCGCTCGACCGCGCTGCAGGCGCAGTAGCGGACGGCAAGCGCGGGAGAATCAGGAGAGCTCATTCCTCGACTGGTCGTTCTGCACGCCGCCTGGTCGGTGATCGTCCTGGCGGTTGCCGGTCTGCTGATCGGTACGGAGCTCGGCGCGACCTGCCCACCGGGCGGCCCGCTCTCCTTTGGTCAGTGCGCATTGCGGCCGATCGTGCCGCTGGTGGTTGGTGTCGGCGCCTTGCTCTACGTGGGCGGGCTGAGCGCCGTGGTGGCCTGGCTTCGCCGGCTACGGCGGCGACGCCTGGGCGATCCAGCGGCGGCGCGCGAGTGGTACCTCCTCGCCGCGGTGCTTGGCGCGCCGATTGCGCTCCTGCTGGCGTTCACCCTCGTCTCCGCGCTTCGCTAGCATGGAGCCCATGACCTTCTCCTCTGCGTCTGAGCTGATCGACTGCATCTCGGTCGCGGCGCGGCTCGACGGTGACCGGCTGATCGTCGATCAGCCGCAACAATTCCGTTCCGAGGTCATCGACGAGCTGGTCTTTGACGCGGTCTTCAATGACGACGCCGGGCTACGTGATGCGGCCCGCTGGTTGATCTGGGAGGCGTCCCAGGCGCTGGGCTGCCCATCGGCCTCCATCCATGAGCTGTACATGGCCAGGGGCCGTGGCGAATTCGAGCCGACGCGCTTCACCGTGCCCGCCATCAATGTCCGTGCCTCCGCATATCTGACGGCTCGGCAGGCATTCGGCGAGGCGCTCGCCCGCGACGCGGCCACCGTGATCTTCGAGATCGCCAAGAGCGAGATGGCCTACACCGACCAGCGACCCGCGGAGTACACGGCCGTCATCCTGGCTGCCGCGATCCGGACCGGTTGGCGCGGGCCGGTCTTCCTGCAGGGTGACCACTTCCAGTTCAACGCGGCGAAGTGGAAGGCTGACTCGCATGCCGAGATGGCGGGACTCCAGGACCTGACGCGAGAGGCACTCGGGGCGGGGTTCCAGAACATCGACATCGACAGCAGCACCCTGGTCGACCTCTCGCAGTCCACCGTCCGCGAGCAGCAGCGGGTCAACGCCACGAATACGGCAGAGCTGACTCGCCTGATCCGAAGCCTGCAGCCGGGCGGCGTGACCGTCTCGATTGGTGGCGAGATCGGTGAGGTGGGGAAGAGCAACTCCACGGAGGAGGAGCTCCGCGCCTACCTCGACGAGTACATCGGCATGCTCCACGGCTCTGGCATCTCAGGCATCAGCAAGGTGAGCATCCAGACCGGAACGAGCCACGGCGGCGTGCCGCTGCCCGACGGCACGATCGCGACCGTCAAGATCGACTTCGACACGCTGAAGCGGCTTTCGACGGTCGCGCGCGAGGAGTACGGGCTGGCCGGCGCGGTGCAGCACGGCGCCTCAACGCTGCCCGAGGAGGCGTTCCACCACTTTCCGACCAACGGCACCGCCGAGATCCACCTGGCGACCGGCTTCCAGAACATCCTCTACGACGGAGGCGGCCTGCCGCCGGAGCTGCGCGCCGAGATGATGGATTGGTGCCAGACGAACGCTGCCGACGAGCGCAAGGACGGTGAGACGGAGGAGCAGTTCCTGTACAAGACCCGCAAGAAGGCGCTGGGCCCGTTCAAGCGGGCGCTCTGGAGCCTTCCACCCGATGCCGCCGACCAGGTCGCAGCCAACCTGCGCGCGAAGTTCGGGCAGCTCTTCGATGAGCTCGGGATCGCCGGCACGCGAGGCCTGGTCGACCGCTTCGTGAATCCGATGGCGATCCATCGCCCGCTTCCGGAGGCCCTCGGCGGCGCGGTCGCAGAGGCAGTGGTGGCGGGCGCCTCAGTCTTCGAGCGCTCCGAATCGGACGAGTAGGCGGCCTGCGGCCCGGTCCCTAGCCGCCGATGAGTCGCGCGAGTGCCGGCGTCCCGGCGACGCCGACGAGACGCCGCACCGCGCGTGGGGAGAAGCGCGCGATCGCCCGTGCGGCTGAGGCGAGGTCCGCGGGCTCGACGGCCGCGAGGAGGTCGATGAGGCGCGCGATGGTCGTGTCATCCAGCTCGGCAAGGACCGCGAAGAGGTGCTCGGTTGCGGAGGGCGAGGCCGCCACGATGACCCCCACGCCGCGATCGAAGAGGTGCACGAAGCGCAGCAAGCCATCGAGCCGCTGGCTGAGGTCCTGCAGCTCCGCGCCCTCGCCGCCTTGGGTTCCCTCGGCGGCGCCGATGCGCGCCAGCTCCGCGCAGCGCGCGATGATCGGGATCACCGGGTCCGTCTCGCGTTCCTTGCGCGCCTTGGCCACGCGATGGAACCACTCCCAGTTGTCGCCGACCGAGACGTAGGCAGTCGCGGCCGGGCCACGCCGGCCGGTGCGCCTCGCGACCGCGGCGCGCTCGATCAGGCCCCACTCCGCGCATTCCGCGAGCGCGAGCGCCGCCGCGCGGTGCGAGAGTCCCAAAGCGCCGCGAATCTCGGGCTCGGTGAGCGGCCCGCCGTGTGCCAGGAAGTAGCCCTGCACCGTCGCCGTAGACGGGGCCACGCCCCACGCCGCACCGATCTCTCCCCAGGCGCGGGCAAACTCGCGGCGGATCTGCTCCGCGCGTGAGGGTGCGGTCGGATCGGCGATCATGCGCGGGCAAGATAGCAGGAAAAGCGAACGACCCCGGACATCCGGGGTCGTCTCGTACGAGGAAGCGGCGTCGCGCGCCGCGGTAGTGGTCTAGTGCGCGCAGCCTCCGGCGCGGGCCGGTGAGCCATCCGTGTTGAAGGAGGAGCCGCAGGCGCAGCTGCTGACTGCATTCGGGTTGTTGACCGCGAAGCCTGAGCCCATCAGCGAGTCGACGTAGTCGATCTCGGCGCCATCGACGTACTGCGCGCTGAAGGCGTCGATCACGACCGGAACACCGCCGTGGTCCTCGATCTTGTCGTCATCGGCCAGGCGGTCGTCGAAGGCGAGGCCGTAGCTGAATCCGGAGCAACCGCCAGCCTTTACGAAGAGCCGGAGGCGCGCATCGGTCTTGCCTTCGCGAGTGCGGAGCTCCTGCACCTTGGTCGCCGCGGCATCCGTCAAGCTCACGAGCTGCTCGACGGCAGGTGGCGGCGCGCCCTGGGGGAACGCTTGCGGTGTCGTCTCGGACATCGTCATGGGATCGGCTCTCTCCTCTCGCCGCACTCGACGCGACGGATGATGAGGGTGAATTCGCTTCGGAAAGTATAGCAGCCACATACGCGAGCACGACAATGGCCCAATCGTCCATCGCCGCTGGCCACGATCCTGCGCCGCCATCGGTACACTCTCGGATGCACCCCGCGTGATCTTTCGAGGAACTCCGCACAGGAGGCGACTCTTCGTGAGGCTTGCCAGCCGCATGGACCGGATAGGGACCGAGACCGCCTTCGAGGCGGCCGCTCGCGCTCGCGCGCTCGAGGCGACGGGTCGAGAGGTGATCCACCTCGAGATCGGCGAGCCGGACTTCGACACTCCTCGGCACATCAAGGATGCGGCGGCCCGGGCCCTCCTCGACGAGGGCATGACGCACTACACCGCCGCGGAGGGGATCCGGCCGCTGCGCGAGGCGATCGCGGCAGACGTCAAGCGCTGGAAGGGGATCGGCGCATCGCCGGACCAGGTGGTGGTCACGCCTGGTGCCAAGCCGATCATGTTCTACGCCATGCTCGCGCTCATCGAGGACGGCGACGAGGTCATCTACCCGAACCCCGGATTCCCGATCTACGAGAGCATGGCCCGCTACGTCGGCGGCACAGCCGTCGCGGCTCCGCTACGCGAAGAGAACGAGTTCCGGATGGACGTTTCGCAGGTGGAGGGCCTCGTGACCGACCGCACGCGGCTGATCATCTTCAACTCGCCGCACAACCCGACCGGATCGACCATGAGCGAGGACGACATCCGGGAGATCGCCAGGATCGCCAACGAGCACGACCTGATGGTGCTCGCCGACGAGATCTACGGCCGCCTGCAGTACGAGGGCAAGCCGCTCTCCATTGCCACGCTACCGGGCATGGCGGAGCGCAGCATCACCCTCGATGGCTTCTCCAAGACGTTCGCCATGACCGGCTGGCGCCTTGGATACGGGATCGTGCCGGAATGGTTGCTGCCGAGTTACAGCCGGCTGGTGATCAACAGCGTCAGCTGTACGAACGCCTTCGCCCAGGCCGGCGCGATCGCCGCGCTGACCGGTCCGCAGGATGAGCCGAACGCCTTCCGGGAGGAATTCATCGCTCGTCGCTCGCTGATCGTGGCGGGGCTCAACGCCATCGAGGGCGTCAGCTGCGTCATGCCGCACGGAGCCTTCTATGCGTTCCCCAACGTGGGCTCCTTTGGGCGGTCCAGCGTCGAGATCGCCGACCACCTGCTCTACGACGGTGGCGTGTGCGGTCTCTCCGGTACGGCCTTCGGCCGCTACGGCGAGGGCTACCTGCGCTTCAGCTACGCGAACTCGCAGGCCAACATCCGCAAGGCGCTGGAGCGCATCGAGGCCAGCCTGGCCAAGCTCGAACGGACGGGCGAGCTCGCGACGGCTGCATCGGTCTAGGCCGATGACGACCGTTCAACCCCGGACCACGGACCGGCTCTTTGAGGAGGCCGAACGGTCCTTCGAGCACTGGGAGCTGCTGCGCGAGTTGATCGACGAGTCGATCGACCTGGCGCTCAACTACCGGCAGAGCGGGCATCCGGGTGGGTCGCGATCAAAGGTCCACCTCTTCCTGGCCCTGCTGCTCTCCGGCGCGATGCGCTGGGACCTGCGCATGCCGTGGCGTCCGTTCATGGACCGATTCGTCCTGTCGGCGGGCCACACCGTTCCACTGGTGTACGCGACGCTCGCCGTCCTCAACGAGGTGCTGCGAGCCCGGCACGAGCGCGACCCCCGCGAGGAGTTCACCTTCCCCGACGACGGGAAGTGGGCGCTGACGTGGGAAGACCTGCTCCTGCTGCGACGCCGCCACGGCCTTCCGGGCCATGCCGAGATGGAGGGCAAGACCCTCTTCATCAAGTTCAACACCGGGCCCTCCGGGCACGGCATGCCGCCGGCCGCAGGCGAGGCAACGGCGCTCAAGCTGGCCGGCTGCGAGGAGGTCAAGGTCTTCGTGGTCGAGGGCGAGGGTGGGCTCACGCCGGGCGCCAGCCACGAGACCCGGAACTCGGCGTGGGGGCTCGGGTTGTCGAACCTGGTCTTCCTTCTCGACTGGAACGACTACGGGATCGATGACGTGGCCATCCACGAGGTCGTCCCCGGCACGCCGGAGAGCTGGTTCAACGCCTACCACTGGCGGGTGACGGGCACGGAGCAGGGGTCGGAGTGGGAGCCGGTGACGCGGGCCGTGCTCGAGGCCGCTCGCGGCGAGAACCTGGACCGAGTGCCCTCGGTCGCGTGGTTCAAGACCCGCAAGGGACGTGGCTATGGCAAGTACGACAACAAGAGCCATGGCACGCCGTGGCCCATGAACGCGCCGGAGTTCTGGACCGTGCGCAAGGAGTTCATGCAGCGCCACGGGGTCGAGTACGCCGGAGTGGACGAGCCCGCACCCGCTGACGCGAAGGAGCGCGAGGCGCAGGCGCGGCACAACTTCGAGGTGGTCATGGGCGTGCTACGGGCCCACCCGGAGTCTGTTGATGCCATCAGCGACCGCCTCGCGGAGGTCGCGGCTTCGGTGCCGGACCACGTCGAGGGACTGAACCTGGGCGGCCATGGCGCGCGCATCTTCGATGACAAGCGCATCACCGACTATCGCAGCTACCCCGCCTCGATCTGGAAGAAGCCCGGCGAGAAGTCACCCAACCGCGCGGCGCTGGCGACGTGGGGAGCCTGGGTCAACGCCTTCGCGCGGCAGGAGTACGACCGACCGCTGGTAATTGCCTGCTCCGCGGACCTGGCCGACTCGACGAACATCGCGGGCTTCGCCAAGGACTTCGAGGAGATGCCTGGCTGGGGCTGGTACAACCGCGAGACGAACCCGCGCGGATCGCTCCTGCCGCAGGAGATCACCGAGTTCACCAATGCGGGCGTGACCGTGGGGCTCGCCACGGTGAACCTGGCCGACGACCCCATGAGCTCGTTCAACGGCTTCTGGGGTGCGTGCTCGACCTACGGCTCCTTCAGCTACCTCAAGTACGGGCCGATGCGCCTCTTCTCGCAGCTGGCGCAGGACTGCCAGCTCAAGGTCGGCAAGGTGATCTGGGTGGCGGGTCACTCGGGCCCCGAGACGGCGGAGGACTCCCGCACCCACTTCGGGATCTACGAGACCGGCGTGACGCAACTCTTCCCCGAGGGTCGGGTGATCGACCTGCACCCATGGGAATACAACGAGGTGCCCGTGGTTCTCGGGGCCGCCCTGGCCACCGACGTGCCGATCGTGGCGCTGCACCTCACGCGTCCAGCGATCGAGATACCGGACCGCGAAGCGCTGGGCATGGACTCGCATTTCGACGCCGCGCGGGGCGCCTATCTGCTGCGTCGCTCGGACCCGGCACGGGCCTCGGCGGGGACGGTCTACGTGCAGGGCACCGTGACCACCGCGAACACAGTCAAGATCCTCCCCGAGCTCGACGCCCGTGGCATCAACGTCCGGATCGTGGCGGCGATCAGTCCGCAGCTGTTCCACATGCAGGATCGGGACTACCAGGACGAGATCTGCTCCGACGCGGACCGCTTTGACTCCATGGCCGTCACCAACCGCGCGTTCAAGCTGATGCGCGACTGGGTCAACGGACCGATCGCACAGGAGTACTCGCTCTCATCGGATTGGGACAACCGCTGGCGAACCGGCGGCACCGTGGATGAGGTGATGGACGAGGCCCACCTGGGGCCGGGGCACATCCTCGAAGCAATTTCCCGGTATGCGATCGATCGCGACGCGCGTCTGCAGCGGCTACGCGACGTGGTGGCCGCCATCGAGCGCGGCCGCTAGGCTCGTGCGCGAGCTCCGCGAACGCCCGTACGAGCACCAGGCGCCGCGTCGCCCTGCGCACCTGCCACATCGGGTCGATCCGCCGCCGGAGCGGGCCGGCGCACCGGACCTGCGGATCCTGCTGTTCGTGGGCCTCGTACTGGTCGGGATCGTCGCTTTCATAGCGATTCCCTACCTGATCCAGTATCTGGTCCTCTGGCTTACCGGCGGGTAATCGGTCAGATCTGGGCGGTCCACACGTAGATCTCGCCGTTGTCGATCTTGACCCTGGGTCGCACCAGCGCCGGCAACGAGACGGGATAGGCGGTGGCGTCGCCGAGGTAGCCTCCGGTCTGCTTCCAGGTGTCTCGGCCATTGGCGAGCTGGCCCTTCAGGTCGAAGCTGGCGCCGTGGCAGGGACAGCGCAGGTCCTTCCAGTCGGGGCGGAAGTAGAGCGTGCAACCCATGTGCGTGCAGACCGATGAGAGCGCCCGAATCTGTCCGTCGTCATTGACCACGTACCCCGCGAACGATGCTGTCGTGAAGCGCACCGCGGATCCAGGTGGAACGGCAGCGACGGAAGCGACCGATTGCCAGAATCCCTCTCCCCTGACGAGCGGGACATCGCCGCCGAGCGGGCGCTCGGTGGGCGCCGGACGGAGGGCTGCCAACCCCAAAGCCCCTGCAGCCAGGCCGACCGCCGCGCCGGCACCCGCCTGCAGCAGCGCTCGGCGGCTGACGCGGATCCGGGTCAGATCGATGGGTGTACCGCTGGAGGTGCCGGTTGGCTTGGCGCGCACGGGGAGCGCGACCTGCACGGACGCGATCGCCTGGTCGGCCTGCCGCATCCGAAGGCGCAGCTGGTCGATGAAGGCGGGATCCGGATCCGCGCCCTGCGGGCCGGCGTGCGCGACGCTGGCCGCCGCCGCGAGCTCCGCGGCAGTGCGCGCCATCCCGGCCTCCTCGCCGTTCGCCACGTCGTCGGGCGACGGGCGCTCGCCGCTGATCAGCGCGTCGAGGTAGTGGTCGAAGCGCTCGGCCTCATCCATGTCGTCGAGAGGTTCGCGCGGCTTGTCAGCCATCGGCGGCCTCCCCGACCAGCGCCGCCTTGCGCAGCGCTCGGTATTGCAGGACCTTGGCGTTGCCTCGCGTGATGCCCATCTGGTCCGCCGTCTCGGCGACCGTGAGCCGCTGGATGAAGCGCAGCTCCAGCACGCGTCGGTAGTTGGCCGGTAGGCGACGCAGCAGGGATTCGACCTGCTTCCTGGCCCGCTCT
>WNGI01006168.1_pt1 | contig 10861 bp, 10 predicted proteins | sample 5400621 | NCBI WGS metagenome assembly WNGI01 (sample SAMN13153374, study PRJNA577476) | soil metagenome | isolation source: 20 cm soil or saprolite under Garry oak tree replicate 1 | place: USA:California | collected 2016-06-15 | reverse complement strand
CTCCAGGCCGTACAGCTTCTTGCCCGGCACGTCCTCGTGCGTGAGCACGGCGTGCACTCCCGGCATCGCGCGCGCCTCCGAAGTGTCGATTGACGCGATGCGGGCGTAGGGGTGAGGGCTGCGCACCGCCGTGCCCCACAGCATCCGCTCGGCATGGAGGTCGGACGAGTACGCGAACGTGCCGCGGACCTTGGCCGGGCCGTCGACCCGGCGGACGCTCTCGCCGACCCTCATCGCGCCGCCATGTGCACGGCTTCGATGATCTTCGCGTAGCCGGTGCAGCGGCAGACATTGCCCGCCAGCGCCTCACGGATCTCCGCGTCGGACGGCTGCGAGACGCGCTGCAGCAGGTCGTGCGCGGCCACGATCAGCCCGGGGGTGCAGAAGCCGCACTGCACCGCGCCTGCGTCGACGAAGGCGCGTTGGATCGGATGCAGCGCCTCCGGCGCGGCGAGCCCTTCGACGGTGACGACCTTGCGACCGTTGGCCTGGCCACCCAGGACGAGGCACGCGCAAACGAGAGTGCCGTCGAGATACACCGAGCACGAACCGCACTCGCCTTGCTCGCAGGCGTTCTTCGATCCGAACAGCCCGAATCGCTCGCGCAAAACGTAAAGGAGGCTTTCGCCCGGCCATACATCTTCAGCCACCTGCGCATGGCCGTTGACCACGCAGCTGACGTTCACGCTGTCCATGCCCAGACAAGACACCGGCGCGCCATGACCGCGAGCGCATGGCGGCGGTACGCGGCGGTGCCGCGCACGTCGTCGATCGGTTTGGCCGCAGCCGCGACAAGCTCCCCGAAGCGATCCAGCGTCGCCTCACTCGGCGGACGGCGCCCTTCCCAGTCGAGCTCGCCCTGAATGAACCTCTCCGCCTCGACCGCGCGCAGCGGCGTCGGGCCCGCGGAGCCGATCCCCGTCCCGACGCGGCGCCGCGCCGGGTCGAGCGCCAGCGCGAACGAGCACACAGCGATGACCATGGCGTTACGGGTGCCGACCTTGGAGAACTGCTGCGGCCCCGGCGCTGGTTCGACCACAAAGGCCGCGATCAGCTCGTCCTTCCGCATCGCGTTGCGCTTGGGACCCGTGAAGAAGTCGCGCACCGGGACCCGGCGCGAGCCGGCCGTCGAGGCGAGCTCGACCTCCGCGTCCGCCGCCAGGAGCGGCGGGTGAGCGTCGCCCGCCGGCGAGGCGGTGCCGAGGTTGCCGCCGACTGTGCCGCGGTTGCGGATCTGCGGCGAGCCGACGGTACGGGACGCGATGGCGAGCCCCGGCAGCCGGTCGCCCAGCTCGTCAATGAGCCGCGTGTAGCTCACCCCCGCGCCGATGCGCAACCGGCCATCGTCCATTCCCCACTCGGTGAGCTCGCGGATCGGGGTCAGGTCGATGACCGTCTCAGGACGGCGGTGGTCGAGGTTGATCTCGACCATGACGTCGGTGCCGCCCGCGATGGGCACCGCCTCGGGATGGGCGGCCTTCATGGCCAGGGCCTCCTCCCATGTCGCTGGTTGGAGGAATTCCATCACCAGGCCATGGGAGCTTCACGCGCATCGTCACGCGCGATGGTGCCTTCGATCAGGCCATATGGCCGATCGGAGGCGTAGAACACCTCGTTTTCATTTGCTATCCCGAAAGGCGACAGGTCGACCACGAAGTGGTGTTTGTTCGGCATCGTGATCCGCGCCTCGGCGACTTCCGGGCGCGCCTCGAGGGCAGCCTTGCCCATCGCGTAGAGCGTCTGCTGTAGGGAGAGGCTGTGCTTCGAAGCGAATGTCTCGATGAGAAGGCGACGCACTTCCGCAAATGAGTCGGCCCAATCGACCTGGGTATCGCGGTACCGCCATCTGGCGGTCATCGACGTCGCCATGATCCGATCATGGGTCTCAGGCAACGTGGTGAAGCGGTCCTTGATGTAGCCGTGGAACTCGGAGCCGGTGGATTTGAGAACGACCAGGTCCGCGACGCCTGCGACGACCCACGTGCCGTCGTCGGTGCAAGTGACCGCGGCGAGCCGTTTCTCGGCCCCTGCGCTGACGAAGGTGTGGTCGTGGACGCGAGACCACGGCTGCTCCTCGATCGCCACCCGCGCCCGGTAGACCGACGCGAACTCGCCGACAAAGTGACGCGCGAGCCGGATCGCGAAGTCTTCGATCTCGCCCATCGGTTCGTGAGCGAAGGCAAAGACTGTGTTCTTCTGCGTATCCGTCGGCACCACCTTGCTGTTGTCGCCCGTCAGATGCGTGTCGGCGAAGTCGCCGGCGAGCGCGATGCTGACGTTCAGGTCTTTGATCTCATGCGTCCGACCTTTCTTGGTGACGCGTACGACATGGGTCTCCCACTTCCCGTACTGGTTGTCGCCGAGAACGATCGTCATATGCCTTTGTAGGTCGTATACCCGTAGGCGCTGAGCAGCAGCGGCACGTGGAGATGGCCGCCCTCGAAGGTGAAGACGACGGCGACGGAGGGATAGAAGGCGTCGAGGCCGGAGCGCTCGAAGTACGGCCTGGTGTCGAACTCGAGGCGGTACTCGGCGGGATCGAGCACCTCCTCGGTCAGCTCGCGGACTCGTCCCTCGGCGTCGGTCTCGGTTTGCGCCACCTCCTTCCAGTCACCGTCGGGCTCGCGACGATGGAGGGCCACGGCAAGGCCCGCCGCCGGGGTGCCGCGCATCGTGTCGAGCACATGCGTCGAGATGCTCACTCGAAGAGGGCCTTCTCCAGGCGCATGCGGGCGATCCGGCGCTGCTCACGTGCAGCCTCCTGGAGCTCAGTCGCCGGATCGTTGTTCATGCGCCGCCGGAGCTCCGAGAGGATCTCAGCGGCGCCGCGTCCGCTGGCGGCGATGAGAAAAACGTGGCCGAACCGCTCCTCATATTGCCGATTCTCCACCGCGAGCGCGCTCAGCGTTTCGGGCGAGGCGTCCATGACCCCGCGCTGCTCCCCTTCGGAGGTCGCCGGCGCATCTCCGCCGCGCTCCCCGATCCTCGGGTGCGCCGCGAACGCATCCATCCATTCGCGATCGCTGAGCTCCGCCGAAGCGATGTCCGCCATGGCCAGCAGCGACTCGAGGTCCTCGTAAGGCCTGTCCGCCGCGACGCGGGCTGCCCAGGTGCGATTCGCAAGGCACGCGTAGAGGACGTTCTCCGCGTCAGCCTGCGCCAGGTCGTTGAACCACGGTAGGCGATCACTCAATCCCCAACGGCACCAGCTCGAATCGGCTCACGTCGACCAACCCGCGGTCGGTGATCTTCAGCTCCGGGATCACCGACAGCGCAAGGAAGCTGAGCGTCATGAACGGCGAGGCCATCGTCACGCCCATCGCGGTGAGGCGGCGCTCCATCGAGCGCAGCAGCTCGTGAACCTCGGCCAGCGGCCGGTCGCTCATCAAGCCCGCGATCGGCAGCGGCAGCTCCTCGACCCCCCGCCCGCCTTCTGCGACGACGATCCCGCCGCCGATCTCGGCCAGCCGGGTCGCGCAAGCGGCCATATCGCGGTCATCGACGCCCAGCAAGACGATGTTGTGCGCGTCGTGCGCCACCGTCGACGCGAACGCCCCGCGCTTGAGTCCGACGTTGGTCGCGAACCCGAGGCCGACGCGCCCTGTCGCGTGGTGACGCTCTACGACCGCGATCTTGACCAAATCGCGGGCCGTGTCCGCGACGAGACATCCTTCCATCACCTTCGGTTCGACCGCCTCGACTCCGGTCAGAAGCTGCGCCGGGATCACGCGCATGACGCGGATCTTCTTCGGGCCTGACGGGATCCGGAATGAGGTGGCGTCGAGCGGCGCGAGGCTCACGGTTTGGCGCACCCACTCGGGCACCTCGAGCTTGACGTGCCGGGGCGGCGCGCCACCCTTCAAGACCTGACGAGGGTGGAACGACTTCAAGTCGTCGAGCACCAGGATGTCGGCCTGGTAACCGGGTGCGATCGCGCCGAGCTGCCACAGCCGGTGATAGGTTGCCGGGTTGATCGTCGCCATCACGACCGCGTCCTCAGGGCTGATCCCCTCCTCGACCGCGATGCGCACCATCTGGTTGATGTGGCCCTGTTCGACGATGAAATCCGGCTCCCGGTCGTCAGTGCAGAAAGCGCACCGGTCGCTGCCGTATTGCTTGATCAGCGGAAGGAGGTCGCGCAGGTTGCGCGCGATCGAAGCCTCCCGGAGGAGCACCCACATGCCGAGGCGCCGCTTCTCCAGGGCTTCCTCGAAGGTGATTGCCTCGTGGTCGGAGCCGATGCCAGCGGCGATGTAGGCGTTGAGCGCAGGGCCGCGAACGCCCGGCGCGTGGCCGTCCACATGGTTGGTAAGGCCGGTCGTCAGCTTCGCGAGCTCAGCCGCGTCGCCGGCGATGACGCCTGGGAAGTTCATCATCTCAGCGACTCCGATTGTGCGGCTCCGGCGCAACAGGCTCTCGATGTCGCCCGTGGTGAACGGCCGGCGGGGTGACTCAAAGCGCGAGGCCGGTACACACGACGAGGCCATGACGAAAACATCGAGCGGAATCTCCTCGCAGCAGTCGAGGAGCCAGTGGATGCCGTCGGTGCCGAGCACGTTGGCGATCTCGTGGGGATCGGCGACCACGGCGGTCGTGCCATGAGCAAGGACCGCGCGCGCGAACTCGTCGACCATGAGCTTGGACGACTCGATGTGCATGTGGGCATCGATGAAGCCGGGCACGAGAAAGGCGCCCGCGACATCGAGCCTCTTGCGACCCTCATATCGGCCGAGACCGACGACATGACCGTCCTGTACCGCGACGTCGACGTCCAGCCATTCCTTGGTGAACACGGACAGGACGTGGCCGCCGGACAGCACAACGTCGGCCGGCTCGTCACCACGCGCGACCGCCATCCAGTGTGCGTCGATGACGGAGAAGCTTAAGGCGGGAGGCCGCCCGCCCGGCGTCTCCGGACCACCACACGCTCCACACATCTCCCCCGCAGCCCGCAGTGATTGATCTCCGTACCAACCGACCGGCTCGAATGTCAACCCCGCAAGTGTGGTACCCGGGGACTTACCCTCATCCCGATGTCCGAAGCCGGACCCATCGGCCGGAGCATGAAACGCGTCGAGGATCCTCGGCTCTTGCGCGGCGAGGGGCGGTTCGTCGACGACATCACGACGCCGCTGCACGTCGCGTTCGTGCGCAGCCCGCTGGCGAGCGGTCACCTTAGAAGCATCGATGCGGCTGGATCCCGCGTAACCGTGTTCACGGCCGCCGATCTCGAGGGATCGTGCCTGCCGTTGGCGGTGCACCTGACGACCCGTGGCGCGGTCTCGCCGCCGCGGCCAATCCTCGCCGTGGATCGCGTGCGCTTCGTCGGCGAGATGATCGCCGCGGTCGTGGCCGAGAACAGGTACGACGCCGCCGACGCAGTCGAGCTGATCCAACCGGAGATCGATCCGCTGCGGGCTGTCGTCGGATTCGAGGACGCGATGTCTGGCAGCGCACCTCTCGTGCATGAAGACGTGCCCGGGAATCTCTATTTCCTCGGCCGGCACACATACGGCGATGGCGAAGCGGTTTTCGCGCGAGCCGACCTCGTCATCAAGGGACAGGTCACGCATCCGCGCGTCGCCGCCGCCCCCATCGAGGCTCGCGGTGTGGTGGCGGAGCCGAACGGCGATGGGGTGATTGTCTGGACGTCGACGCAAGTGCCGCACCTTGTGGCTGATGCGATCGCCGAATGCCTGCGTCTCGAGCGGTCCCGTGTGCGCGTGGTCGCTACCGACGTCGGGGGCGGATTTGGCGGCAAGGCGCAGGTCTACCCCGAGGAGATCCTTCTGGCGTGGATCGCGCGGCGCGTCAATGCGGCTGTGAAATGGGTCGAGACGCGCTCGGAGCACATGCAGGCGGCCGGCCACGCGCGCGATCAGCGTGTCGAGTTCAGCGCCGCCGTCCGCAAGGACGGGCGCGTCCTTGGGCTGCGCGCGAAGGTGCTCTCGAGCATCGGCGCCTACGGCATCCGTCCGTTCGGTCCGCTGCTCGACCCGCTCGGCACCGCCGGTCTGATCCCCGGCCCCTACGACATTCGCGACTACGAGTACGAGACGTACGCCGTCGCGACCAACAAGGCCCCCGCAGGCCCCTACCGCGGGGTCGGCATGGTCACGGCGGTCCTCGTCCACGAGAGGCTGATGGATCTCATCGCCGCCAGACTTTCTCTAGACCCAGCCGACGTGCGACGCGTGAACTTCGTCAGGGCGGCCCAGATGCCTTACACGTCGGTCACGCATCACCCGTACGAGTCCGGCGACTACAAGGCGGCGCTGGATGCGGCGCTGGCCGCTTTCGATTACTCGTCCGCACGCGTAGCGCAGGAAAGTGCACGCGCAGCGGGGCGCTCCCTGGGGGTCGGACTTGCCTCCTACGTCGAGTACACGGGCGCGGGCTCCTCGACCTTCAAGGGACGCGGGATGACCGACATCCCGGGCGTCGACACGGCCCGGGCCTGGCTGGCGGAGGATGGGCGCATCCACCTCCAGACGAGCAGCCCCGTGATGGGCCAGGGCTCGCACACCACGTTCGCGCAGGTCGCGGCGGCCGGCCTGGGCGTGGAGCCCGAGGGAATCGTGGTCGAGCAGACCGACACGGCGAGAGTCGGAGGCGGGACAGGCTCGTTCATGAGCCGCGGCTCGGTGACCGCGGCGACGAGCGCCTTTCGCGCCGCGCGTTTGCTCCGCGATGCAATCCTCGAGACAGCCTCCGAGAGATTCAATCAACCGATCGATCGGATCGCAATCGACGGAGTCACCCTCTCCAGGCTCGCCGCCGACAACGGAGAGCTGGACGTCTCGGTTACCTACGACGCGGTGCAGGCCGCGCACCCTTATGCCACGCACGTGTGCCTTGTTGAGGTCGACAAGGCAACCGGAGCGGTGAACGTGCTTCGCTATGTCGTCGCGGACGACTGCGGCGTGCTCATCAACCCGATGATCGTCGAAGGACAGGTGGCCGGCGGCGTCGCGCAGGCGTTGGGCGCGGCGCTGTTCGAGGAGGTCGCGTACGGTCCAGACGGCGAGCTTCGCAGCGGGACGTTTCTCGACTATCTCATCCCGAGCATCGGCGAGGTGCCCTCGGTCCAGATCACGCATCTCGTGACGCCCTCGACCGTGCACGAGCTCGGGACCAAGGGCGCCGGCGAGGGCGGCACCATCGGCGGGACCGCCGCCATCGCAAATGCGATCGCTGACGCGCTCTCTCTCCACGACCTGACCTTGCCGCTGTCGCCGGATCGCGTCGTAGCGCTGCTGCGGTGAGAGAGCCAAAGCCCCACCGGCCAATGAGCTACCTCGAGTGGAACGCGGCCCGTCGCGGCTCGAGCGTCGCGGTGTGGGACGCCGGTCAGGAGATCACGTTCGAGGAACTGCTCGCCCATGTCCGTCGCATGCAGCGGCAGCTCGGTGCACGGGGCGTGCGCGAGGGCGACGTCGTGGGCGTGCAGCTGCCGAACGTCTGGCAGTACGTCGCCCTCGAGCTGGCGATCCCCGACCTGGGCGCCGTGATGCTGCCGATGCCGATGGGACTGGGTGAGCACGAGATGCGCTGGGTGCAGGAGAAGACGCGCCCCGCCTTGGTGATCCGGGACCTGCCGCTCGATCCGGATGATTCGGCGACCATGCCACCCATCGCCGGCCCGGACCCGGCGCGGATCGTCGAGATCGCGCTCACCTCGGGGACGACCGGGATGCCGAAGCTCGCCTCGTTGTCCGCCCGCCTCAAGCAGGTGACGTTCGAAAGCTTCACGTCGAGGCTCGAGATCGTCGAGCGCGATCGCGTCCTACCCATGGCGCCTCTGACGCAGGGCATCGGCGGCATGTGTCTTTACTGCCTGCGGACTGGCGCGGCGCTGGTCATGCTCCACGAGCCCCACTGGACTCCCGAGCACTGCCTCGACACTGCGACAAGGTCGAGGGCTACCGTGATGGTCGGCGTGCCGACCAACGTGATCCGAATGCTCAACCATTCATTTCCGGCCCTCGCGTCTCTGCGCGCTGTCGCCGTCGCGGGGGCGCCGCTGCCTCCTGAGATCGCGGAACGTTGGGAGACCTCGACCGGGACTCCTATCTCCAGCTTTTACGGCTCGATGGACGCGGGCCAGCTCGCGGTGGCCAGCCCGTCCGATCCGCAGGCAGCGCGCTGGACGACAGTGGGACGGCCGCACGATCGCGCCGAATGGAAGATCGACCGCGGTGAGATCTGCATGCGCGGCGACCTGGTCCAGGATCGCTACTGGGGCGAGGAGTCGGGCCCTTACTCCCCCGATGGCTGGGCGCACATGGGTGATCTCGGCTTCGTCGACGAATCGGGCTTCCTGCACGTCGTCGGCCGGGTGAAGGACATCATCATCCGAGGCGGTTCCAACATCAATCCGTACGAGGTCGAGTCGATGTTGCGCTTGCATCCCGACGTGATCGACGCATGCATCGTGGGCCGGCCACACCCCGAGCTGGGCGAGGTGCCCGTCGCGTTTGTCGTCGCGCGCTCGGACATCACTAAGGAGATCGTCGATCGATTGATGCAGGAGCAGGGTCTGGCGCACTACAAGTGGCCCGTCACAGTGCATCGTGTGGAGGAGCTGCCTCTCTCCGGACCCGGCAAGGTGAACCGCAAAGCGTTGCGAGAGCATGCGCTCGCGCTGTAACGACATCGAGGTGGCCTGGCACGAAGCGGGACGCGGCGACCCGTTGATCCTCATCCATGGCCTCGCCGACGACCATCGCGCATGGCGCTGCGCACTGCCCGACCTGATGCTTCACCATCGCGTCCTCATGTACGACCTGCGCGGCCACGGGGAGACGAGCCTGGGCGCGGCGAACGGAACACTGCGCCAGCTCGGCGACGACCTCGTTGCGCTGCTGGACGCGATCGATGTCCAACGCGCTCACATCGCCGGCTTCTCTCTCGGCGGCACAATCGCGATGCGTGCGGCAATCGACCATCCGGACAGGGCGATGGGCATCGCGCTGGTCGCCACGTCGAGCCGCGTCGGCCGCAGCGCCGCCGACTGGTACCGCGAGCGCGTGGCGATGGTCGAACGAAACGATCCGCATCTCCGCGACACACTCGACAGTGACACGGCCGAGGTGTATGCACAGTCACCGTCCGAGCTCGAGGGCGGACTATTGATCAGGCGGCAGTCAACCGAAGATCCGCGCGGCTACGGCAACGCCTGCGCCGCGATGGCAGGGCTCAACGCGATGCCTCTCGACCCTGAGCTCCCGCGCATCAGCGCGCCGACCTTGATCGTGGCTTCCGACCTCGATCAGCACTGCCCGCCGAAGGCTGCCGAGATCATCGCCTCCGGCATCAAGGGAAGCAAGCTCGAGGTCATGACGGGCGCCGGCCACCCGATTCCGGTGGAAAAGTCGCGCGAGCTCGCGCGCTCGATCAATTCATTCCTGGCAGAAGTTGGCTGACGCGCTCCTCCGCGAATGGGGGCAGCACGATGTGCTCACACTCACGCTCAATCGCCCGGAGCGCCGCAACGCACTGGACCCTGAGCTGCTCGCGGCCCTCGCTGCGGCGTTGCAAACCGACGGGGAGCGCGCGGGCGCTGTCATTCTTCGCGGCGCGGGAAGCGAGGCGTTTTCAGCCGGTTACGACCTGTCCCGCCTGACGGGGACGGCGGCCGACCTCGACGCGGACGGCGTCATCGGCGAAGCCGCCAACGCGCTGCGGCGGTGTCCCTCGCCGGTGATCGCCCGACTGCAGGGCCACTGCCACGGAGCCGCTGTGGAGCTGGCGCTAAACTGCGACCTTCGCATCGCGTCGCCCGGGCTGCGTATTTCGGTGCCGGCGGTTGGCCTCGGAGTGGTCTATCGCTACCAGTTCGTCGCGCGCCTGGTCCAGACATGCGGCCTGGCGCGAACGGCCGACCTGCTGCTCGGGATGTCCCAGCTCGACGGCGACCAGGCCCACAGCTGGGGGATCGTGACCGAGGTGGTGCCCGAATCGGAGATTGATAGCCGCGTGGAGGCTGTGGCGTACAAGCTCGCGTCATCGCCGCGCGCCGCGGTACGTGGGACGAAAGCAAGCCTGAATCTGCTCGAGTCGCGCGGCATCGCGGCGGAGGACCTGACAGCCGCCAGGCAGCTTCGTATGACTGCAGCCTCGAGCCCGGAACGCCAGGAAGCGCTGAGGCGGCGGCAGAAGAAAGTGACGGGCAATTGACGCGGTTCGACGTCAGCGTTGGCATAAGCCCGCGCCAATCGTTCGAGAGCTGGGCATCCTTTGTCGCCCAGCTCGAGGCTGAAGGAGTGCGGCGTGTCTGGGTAATCGATTCGCAGCTCGCGATGAAAGACGTCTACGCGGGCCTCGTCGTGGGCGCGCTGAACACGACCCGGATCGGTCTGGGTACAGGTGTCACGAACGCCGTCACCCGCCACCCGACCGTGACAGCCAACGCGATAGCCGCCGTGGCTGAGATCTCCCAGGGCCGCGCGATCCTCGGCATTGGCGCAGGCGACTCGGCCCTCTACGGCATCGGGCTGAAGCCGCAGAAGGTGGCCGAGGTCGAAGAGGCGATCGCCTTCTTTCGCTCTCATATCGACCCGAGCGTCCCCATCTACCTGGCCGTCTCCCAGGAGCGAATGTGCCAGCTTGCAGGGCGAGCAGCCGACGGCGCGATCGTGATGGGGCCCGCGCAGGCGGACATGGTCCGCCAGCAGGTCAAGTGGATCGAGGCGGGCTTGCGGGCCGCCGGCCGCGCCCGGTCGCAATTCGAGATCGCCTTCATGGCCGCGACCGCCACCGACGTCGGGGACGTGCGGTCATGGGCTTCCACCCAGGCTCGGCTCCTGGGTCACCACAAGGAGCTTCCCGAGAGCCTGGCCGGGTTTCAAAGCGAAATTCA
>WNGI01006167.1_pt1 | contig 10861 bp, 20 predicted proteins | sample 5400621 | NCBI WGS metagenome assembly WNGI01 (sample SAMN13153374, study PRJNA577476) | soil metagenome | isolation source: 20 cm soil or saprolite under Garry oak tree replicate 1 | place: USA:California | collected 2016-06-15 | reverse complement strand
TACAATCGCTGATTCCGGCGGTAGGGGTCGGTTCCCGAGGTCGCGCGTGTCGGCGCTCGCTGGCACGCGATCGGGCCGGCTTTTTGGAGGTATCCCCGGCATGGGCGAGGCATCTGGCTTAATCGCCGCCTCTGAATTCTCCGGGGCCCTCCAACGAGGATCCGGCGCCCGTTGGCTCTCCCAACGGTTTACTCTCGGGAATCAACATTATCGCGAAATCAGACGAGGATTCAACCTCGTTTGGTCGATTTGATGCAGATTCCGGACTCTTACAGTCATTGGGGAAACGCTTATAGGCTTTGTGGGCCTCCATGATGATTGATGGGCTCATTAATACTAATGTTGTTCGCCATTGGTTGGGGCATCGCATGGATGGGAATCCTTTTCCACAATAGCAAAATCTTAAAACCTTCCGCCGTTGTCATTCTCTCGGTGATACGATGGAAAAGATAGGGATCGAGAGAATCTCGAACGGGTATATCGTTTTCGGTCTTGATTACAAGACCTATTACCCGAGCCTCGGGGATGCCCGTAAGGATTTCGAGATCGAGGGTCAAAACCTCGTCAAAACTCTCGAAAAGGAAGAAAGAGAGACAAAAAACCCGAAATAGTCCGAAAGACTTAAGAATGGTCCCATCGAGCTAAATAGGGACGACAATCTGCTCGGAAACTACAGAAACCCCGGCTATGCACAAGTCAGGGCGCTACAGGGCTTTTCCAATTCTGGCGTGCCATTCGGCATGCCCGGGCTTAGGCGTCCGACCCGTGAAGTCGGTACACTCTTTGACATCGTGATCTTCTTCGCGATTGGGGCCGCATTGATTGGCTTCATTGCGAACTCATCAACGGGGATCACGATCGCGCATACTGGATTCACTCCAAACCCGAATCTCACAGCGTCGCCCGGAGCGGTACCGATCACCCAGATCATACCGCTTGTATTCGTGGCTTTCATCGTCGTAGCCGGCTGGAAGAAAACGGGTCTCTAAATGGAGGTCTCGCGACGCGATTCCTCCATTCCTCTCTTTTTAGGTCTCGTCGGGCTTTACTTATTCTGGTTCTTGGTATTCTTGGATCTATCGCATTCAACATAGAGCTTGCTCATGCCGCAACTTACATAGGATATACGGACACGAATCAAGGATCCGATACTTGCCCCTCTTACTGTTCTGCCTGCTCGAGCCCTAGCGCTCAAACATGTGCAACAGGCCTAAGCCTTCAAGCGCCGTTTGGAGGTCAATTGACGGCGGCGAAATTCTTCACGGGTACGGTTCTGGCGACCCAGATTCTCATTTCAACATTTGCGGGGACAACACCCGCATCGACCAATGAGAACTGTAATTTCTCCGGGAATGCCATCTGTCAGACGACGAATAGCGGCCAGTCTTTTGTCCTCCAAGATGCAGAAACGCTTTCCGGTCTATCACCGACCACATTCTTCACGGTCGCTTTAGCGAATCCCGTGACCGTCACGGCGGGTCAGTGGATTCACATAGGCTTCATCAGCTCATCATGCCCGGGATCTGGAGGATGCGCGCTATTGATGCAATGCGGGACTGGATGCGGTACTGGTGGACCGATGGTAAATCTGGTCCAAGAAAGTTGTATCCAATACGGCTCATCCTCGCCTACACTCGGATCCACATTTACGACGACGAGCCCCGGTAATTGTAACATCGACACGATCGTCGGAGGCGCCTTTCAAACACAAATAACGCCACAAGGCCAAAGCGTGACGCAATGTTACGGCAATTGCGGATCCCCTCCGATAACACTCGCGAACACGAATTCCACACACACGATCAATTTCAATAATTCGATCACACTCTTTTACGAATTTCAATCGAATCTGAACGGCTTCATCATCAATGTGACGACGAACGTCGCCAAAACATATTCTAATGGTCTCGGAATCATCGAAGCAATTTACACAATTCCATCATGCGCGCCCGGTCAAACTCCCTTCTCATCGATATGCCCCGGATACCTTTCAAGCGGCTGGAATACGGTAGGGAATCCGAGTAAAGGTAAATTATCGAATGGGAACTTTCTGATCCCGGTCTCTAACGGCGAATGGGTCGGTTTGAGCATAACGGCCACGATGTCGGGTCTCGATCTTAACGACACCAATACGAACGTTGCCCTATTCCAAACCTCCGGCGGCGGATGCGCTTGTCCTCCGCCTCCAACAATCTCATCGAGTTCGCTTCTATCGGCCGCCTCAAAGGTCGCTCTCTGGGCATGGATTCGGGGCAACATTATTTCGCCGGCGCCACCAAGCATAACCCCGAGCGGATGTCAATCATTCGCGGGCATCGACTGTCTCTTTCCCGCTATCGTCAATAGTTTCTGCACGAATTTCACACAATCATGTCAAACATCATCCGCGTTATTCTGGGTCGTCATTCTCTCGATATTCGCGATGTTCATCCTCCAATATGGGGCGGCGCGCTTTCTACCCGGATCCAAATTCATTGCCGGAGGCGAGATCTTCATTTTGATTTTCGTCACGATGATTCTGATGTTCTCCGGCCTCAGCCTATTACCGATCTGGGTCCCAGTTCTGATCTTCTTCATCACGGCATTATTGATGGCGAAACATACGGGGAGGTATATTTAACGACAAAAAGCTCGGGTGAAGCCGTCATCCTCATGGATGCTTTCTTCATTCTGCTTTTAGGCCTCTATGGGTTCACAACCGGCCCGCCAGCATTGAGCGCCTTCCAAAACATTCCGACGCCAACGCTCGCCCCTCTACCCGGCCAGATCCATTGCGCGGCATGGGATTATCTCTGCAATTCATCGAAAGACATCGTGCAGGCGACGGCCTACATTGGATGGGCGATCGTGAATTTTCCGGTACTCGCGATCTACTTTCTAATCGTCGTGATCACATTTGGCGATATGATTCTGAGCATAGTATTCTCACCGGATTTTAGCTCACATGGGGTTCCAATCGTCGGCTTTCTATTTACCGCCTTCCAATTCTTCGTACTCTTTGACGCGATGCGCTTCTTCCGGGGTAACGGAGTAGGGCAATAATGTGCGCTGGCTCATCATCATCGGGATCCTGGCGGCATGCTATCTGGCGACATCCTTTGAGACCTATTCCGAACCGGCGCCGGTTGCCATTGGAACATTTGATCCAATTGAGTTCTGGTTACAAGCGATCTGGTTCGGAGATCAGGCCATCCCATTCGCGAGCATCTTTGGATTCTGTCTCGTATGGCTTGCCTTACGGATGCGGAGGGCCCTAGACGATGAGCAACGATTCAGGAGGGAACAACGAGAACTTGGAATCCACGACGAATGGGAATGAGCCCAAGATCGAGACGGCCGTCATATCGGACGAACAGCGCGATAAGCTCGCCAATCTGCCCAAACCTGGACAGGCGATCGATCTCTCAAAACTGTTCAAATTCGAGGGCGGAACCAAGAATATCGCGAATGCTCTGCTCATCATTGTTGGAGGCGAAGAAACAGACAAATACGCAATGTTTGAGAGGACGAACTTTCCAGATAAATACACAGCGGACCTTTTCAGCGACGGGGCCCAATATGCCGAACACGGCGCGGGAGGCGATAACCTCGATTACCCGATTCCACAATTGGGCGAATGGCTCGTGAAAAAAATGCGTGCGTATGTTTCCATCAACGGCAATTCACGTGATGCGTTCGAGCGCGCGGCATCTGCATGGGTTGTGAAACTCTATCAGAAAGAAGCAGAGAGAACGGCCAAGACGAATCCGTTACTGGTTGGAGGTTAGAGCCACGACACATAACGCGTTACTGAACAAGATTGGCGCGCATCTGGATGATCTGAAAGTCAGAAACCCACGCGTTTACGCGCAAGAGGAAAGGGTCCTAGGGATCCAGGAAGCCCGATTGGGAAACGAGGTCGCAGAAGCCCCAACGGCTGTAAAGAGTTGGGAAAGGTCTAAATGAGGATGGGGAAGCGTAAAACCTATCCGAAGAAGAATGGACGGAGATCCGAAAGAATCAAAAAATGGATGATCGGTCGCTGTGGTTGACATTACATACCCCATCATCATTGGATTCGCGATCCTATTCCGCATCTGGTTCACGCTCGGAGGATGGCCTGAAGCATATTGGCGGATATTCCGGAAAGAATATTTTTGCGCATTCATCCGCGAACCCGATGGCAAGAAAAAACGCTGGGTCATTCGTTCTTACCGGATTCAATCACATTCGCCGGCGACCTTCTCATTCGATTGGAGGACGGGCAAATTCGATGGCGAGAATGCCGGTGATTACCTTATCGAGACTGACAAACAATCGCGAAGCAATGGGCGCCCCTCATGGGATTATAACTACAATGATTCCCGTCCGATTCCCCAAGAAACGGATCAGCAACGTTGCGATCCGATCAACGTCCATAGAGCGATTCAGAATAAAGTTGTATCCGACATCCATCGCGAGGGACAGAAGAAGAAGAAGCGGGGCGGTGTCTGGGTCGCGATCATTCTCGTTAGCATCGTCGGCCTCGCCGGATATTACCTCTGGTACATCCATGACCTCCAATGTAAGGCTGGGCATTGCTGATGTGGCCGTTCACACGGAAACCAAAACGCGGCGTCCTCCATCTGATCCCTGTAGATCATTTCGAGTGTCAGCACGTCGTAACGACATTCCAATACGGATCTCATCCGCAACGCGTCTACGCACTCTGCCCATTCTGCAAGAAGGTCGCGATTCTGGATTGGTCAGACCCAAAGGGACGCTTTCTCAATCGGCTGTTCTACGGCGTCCCGATGGTCTGGCAAGCTGGCTTGGCATTCACGGCTATCGGCATTTTAATCTGGATCGTCGCGAAGATTGGAGGGCTTTAATAATGATTGGAATCTTCGAACACATCGCCGACAACCGGGCCGGCAAAACGTTCCTGATGGCATTTTTCGCATGGCTCGCATGGCTGGCTGGCCGGATCGTCCTCTGCAATTGCGAGAAGGATCTCACGCAACCCGGCGGTTATGATTGCATCCTGAACTTTCCCCACTTTCACTATCATCCTCGGGATCTCTTTCGGACCCGCCTTTTCAACACTTACATAATGACGGATCAGGCGGAACAATTCTTTGACGCTCGCCTCTCTCAGAAAGAGGAAATCCGACGGATCGGATATTGGGAGAAACAAGTGATGAAAAACAATTGCGAATTCCATTTCGACACAACCCGCCACAAAGATATCGAGTTTCGGATCCGGTTCAATCCCACGTTTTTGATCCGCACAGAAAGGATCCCGAAAGATCCGGAGGCGCCTTTACAGGCCATCCGAATCCTTACGCAATCACGATACGCGAAACCGAACGAGTACGTCGAAGGGTATTTCATCGATCCTCTCATATTCAAAGGCATCTATAATCATCTGGCCGGGATCCATCGGCAAGAGGTCATCGCATAATGGCGGCATGGTTCCCCGCATCATTGGCCGCCGAATTCGTCCTGATCACATTGGTGTTTTTCCTCTGGGGCGGACGATTACCGTCGCGAATGCTTGCTGTCGGATGTGTGGCCGTTCAGATCCCCATGTGGCTTGCGAAACAGACGTTTTGGAATCTGGATACTGGCGGGATCATCGAGTTCTTCTATCCGCCTCTGATCGTGACGACGATCCCATTCTTCTTCGTGCTTTTCACATGGGTCGCGATGGCAAACCTTTTTGAGGGTTTCGGACGTGACATATTCGGTAGGAAGATCAAAACATGAGTCATCCAAACCATAACAACAATGATGATGGCGGCGAAGATTCACGCAAGCTATGGCCGTTCTTCTTCATCATCCCAATCCTCGGATTCTCGTTCTTACCAATAACGGGAACCGCGCCGGTCCAAGCGCCCGGACAATGGGAAAACTTTCCATGTGGGCAAACGAATTGTAACTGCTCGATAAATAGCAGCGACGAATGCCAGCTTTTCAACAACGAGGCATATTACGGAATCTACTCGATATCGCCAGATGGCAACTTGGGAAATGCCGGAGGGCTGTCAGCCGGCTTTTCAGTCGATTGCGTATCACCGGCGACGCCAACTAGCGGCGGCTCAGTCCTCTATCTCCAATATGCCAACTACTCTCTCGGAACGGTGTGGGATAACATCACCAATTTCAAAACCATCGGTTCAACGATCTACATAGACAACACTCTCGGATGGGACTGTCCCGGTCATCTTGAAAATAACACGGCTGGCAACTTGCCGATGTTTGCGCTGAATACAACCGTACATGGATTCATCTTCCGAGTGATTGGGGCATGCGGATGTGCAGGCTCAGGCAATGCCGGAAAACCCGTACTCACGAATGTGAACGTTCTGATATTTCAAAGCGTCTTGTCGACAATCTCATTCAGAATAGCGGCCACGTTCACGAACCGCTTCGTATATACGGCGTCGCTATCTTACCCCGCATTGGGATCAACGACGATTAATAGCAGATGGATCGCCACAAATCAGACCGCATCATCATGTGGTTTCTTATCCGATGTCTGCATTCAGAGCGGAACAGCATCATGCATCATAACGGTCTCTACCTGTCCTTCCACAACCGTGAACTTTAGCGTCTCATTCTCCGGGGCGCCACAAGTAGTGATGTCACCAAGTACCGCCCCCACTACGAGAATCCTTCAGGTAGCGGCCATCAACATATTCGCTACAGAATTATAAAATCGGGGATTGGCTGGCTGAAAACACAGCCCTAGCTCACCAGTACAAGAACCACAAGATCCAGCAGAAATTAATTAGATGGCACTCGCCTTTTCACCTCCCGGCGGAATGGATACCACACGCGCGGATCGCGTCGCGCATCCTCGCGCCATGCGAGACAATAGAGGCCGGCGACGAATACAACGAACGGGATCCATGAGGCAAAATATATCGTTGCGTATGCTACGAGGAACGAGACCGGCCAGAGCATCGCGGCAACCAGGAAAGGATGCACGCAACCCATCTTGGCCGTTCATCTATTTAGGATGTTCGGTTACAGAACGCTTATCTTCCGGGGACCCCTCTGTTTCCATTGGAGATAAAAAAACATGTGGCCTTTCAAGTCGAAGCCTAAACTGAGATGGGTATCGGCGCAAGTCACGGATCATTATGAGGAAGCAGATGAAAGAGCAGGAATCCCCGATGTTGAACCGGGTGATAGCGTCATCCTTCAATCCGATGGAACGTGGTATCGCATATGAGCATGGAACCAGCCGGCATCGGCGAGGACGATTACGGCAACGAGAAAGATCTCTGGGGCGAGAACGATTGATGTTTCGACGATTGCGCGGATGGCGGATGCGGTCCGGGATCTGGGTCAAGTTTGAGCCCGTCAAAACTCGGGTCCGAGTGATCCGTCGATGACGGATCCCGTCAATTGCCCGAATTGCCATCATCCAGTCGATGAGCATATCGCCGTCATCATGTGTAACCTCATCGGTTGCACTTGCGAATCAGATGCGCTTGATGACATCGAGATTTCATATAAAGATCTCCGGGAGAAAACGGAGGTCAGAGAACCCGGGATCCGACGGCCCCGAAAACCTTAAAACCGATGCGAGCCATTGACACGGCCATGTCAGAATCGCCGGAGGCGCCGGAGATCGAGACCGATCATGTTCGCATGAGCCCATGCGGCGTGACGACAAAGGACCCTGTTCGTACCCGACAGATGACGCCCCGCCAGCGCCGGAAAGTAGTTCAGGTTATCGAGCATTGAAACGGAGAAGTTTCGAGATCTCATATCACGGCCAAACATTCTCCGCAGTACGGAGACGAGCCAAAAAACGGGGCGTCTCACTCCAAATGATGCTGAGGCTCGTCGTCATTCCCGAATGGTTGGAGAGACAGAAATGAGCATTGAGGCGATCCGATGCGTAGGATGCCGTGAGCTTGTCGAAGTGAAGGAATTAGAGAAACATTATGCTTCCAATCATCGTGAAGGGATTGTGAAGGGCGCGACGACGATCACAACGGCGAATCCAACATATCTGCCGCCGGGTCCGCCTCACGCATATCCGAGCGCATATCCGCCACGGCCTCATGCATTCGATAGCCCGATCTGGGGCCCGTTCCTCCGGCGGTATTTCCCTCACATGATGTTTGGGGCATTTGCTATAGGCGTGATCGTAGGCATCCTTCTATGGTAATCGAATTACCGGCGCCGAGCCATTCCGACCGTTCGCCGCATTGCTATCACGCGGTCAAAGCCACGGCCCGTAACGGAAACCATCGGTTCGTTGAATCACCCCTCGTCTGTTGTAAATGCTACGACTTTCTGAAAGGCCATTCTGACACGAAAGTTCGACATGGAGGAAGATTAACAATCCCCTTCGAGGGTCCACGATGACGATCTGGGCCGGCCTATCTTGGTATGATTTCGGCGGATTGGTTGTCGCAATCACAGGCACGATGCTTCTTATCATTGCGATCTGGGGCGCGCTCATATTCCGGAAACGGATGCGTGAATTGGGCGAGATTATCGCGGCGCAATCAGAACGCCATGAGGGCGAGGATCCACGATGAACCGATACGACAAGATTCAGATGATCATCAAAGAGATTCTGAAATCAGTATCACCTCATGATGATTGGGAAATGATAGATCTATGGCTTGCCTATCGGATTCTCGCCTTAGAATTCGAACAAACTCTGGCGCAAGACATCGGACCGTTTATCCAAGAGGCACAGAAGCGAAAACCACTTAAGGCAGAACGGCCATAGAGGCGGCATCCATGCCAACGGCGAGTATGTTCGATGACCCGGTACGCGAGCGCGGACGATTGGGCTCTAAGGTCGCCGGCATGGGCGACGATACGGGTAAGCCAACCGAGCGCGTGGCAAACCCGTGTTTGGTGACAGACGCGGCAGAGCCCAACGCCATTCTAAGGACGAGGGATGAAGATACGCGGGCGTTAGATGAGCGGCGAACTCTTTCCGGCGGAGGAATCGGGGAACTCGAAAGTTTAGCGTTGGTCCGAAGCTGTGGCCAATTCGGACCCGTTGCCTCGACCCCGGACGAAGCTAAGGCCTCAATGTCTGTTTTGTCACGGTCTGACCTCGTTCTCGTAATCATGCCGGACCGGAAGATGTGCGCCTCATGCCCACGAGGATCCAGGCTCCAATTCGGTTACGGTCGCTGGCTGAAATGGAGGCGATGCCGCCGCCATCTAACGGCTGATGAAAAGATAGTTCTCATTCTCAAACTGATGGAGGCCGAAGCCGGAGGGCTAACGGATTGATATGGCCGTTGGTCTATTTCAAACAAGAATCACCGGAAGATGCTAACTTTGCCGATTATAATGATAAGGCCTCACTCAAGATGCACATCGAGGATGCTTTGGATGAAAGCCACATCATCATTATCACTCATAAACCATGAAGAACAAACATGGCGGCGATTGTTTGCATGGACCGGGGGATCTCCATCCCATTAACGATGGAATGTTCGCATGTGAATGCGGCGAGGTTGTCAAATGAGCCCTCCCCGAATCTGTCCTTATCCGGATTGTGATGGCCAGATAGTCGGTGGGGATCCGACAACGATCGAGCCCGAGGATCGATGTAATAAATGCGGTCGCAAACCCTCTAAGAGTGATTTGGGTCCGAGGACATCGATATGAGCTTTCCACGCAAGAATGGCCATCGCTTCACCGGAAATCTGGGCGATGAGATGATTCTTTACGACGGAACATTCTATCTATTCGACGAGGCGAGGGATCTTGAGAAAGTCAGAAGAAGCCCAGCACATAGCAGAGATAAAGGCGAGTAGGAAGCCGCGCTCTAAGCATTCGCCCGAATGGACGAATCTTAAGAAAGTGAAGAATAAGGCGAAAGAGAGCAAGGCCTCGCCGGTCCCATTGAAGCAGATGATATTGGACGATGCCCAATCCAAAGAATAGTGCCCGGTACACGTTCAAACGGGCGTGGTCATGGCCGGCGGAGGTCGAAAGGAAGATTCTTTCCCTCATCGAGGGCCAAAGCCTTCATGTATGTTGTGGCGATTCCAAACTTGGATCCGTCAGAATTGACATCGATAAGAGCGCGGACATCCGAGCATCAATGTTCTTTCTACCAATCCGCCGCGCCGCCTTCGATACGGTCCTGTGCGATCCGCCGTGGGAAATGCCCTATCACGTTCGAGGGCGATTACTCCGTGAACTCCGTGACTGTCTCAAGCCGAACGGCCGGCTAATCTTCAACTGCTTCTGGTTCCCTAGGACCCGGGGTCTAAGCGTGGATCCCGAGATATGGGTCGGGATCCCTCACAACCTTTGGAGGAATGCGAGCTTGCTCATAACGGCGCGACGAAGCGCGCTAAGTTAATGAGAGAGAACGGCCATAGAGGATCCATGCCAGATGAACCGGACCTCGAAATCATGTCGGTCCAGCAATCACTCGACATCATCGCGACAGGCTTCCCTAACTTCTTACACATCGTCGGAAGGATCTTGGAAGAATTGAAGGACCTAACGGCGGCGGTCGAAGCACTGAATCAACCAAAGGAACGGCCACAGACATGAAAGGAACCGGATGGGGTTGGAGTAGTTCAGATACGCAAGGGCGATACAATACGGCGCGTAAAGATTACATTTGCGACCATTGCGGATGCCCCATCCCTAAAGGAACCTACTATGCGGCGTCGAGATCTGCGTTCGCGTATAAGACCCGAACATACCATTACCATTTCATGGTATCAGAATGCGAGAAAGCCAAAGCCGAAGCCCTTAAGAGTAAGGAACGGCCGGAGGATCCATTAGAGGGCAACGCCGAATCGGTGAGGCCGGCGCAAGCCGAGGAACCGAGCCATTGACACGGTCAAGCGCCCCTCACGCCTCATTCTAAGCGAATTTTTGGAAATAGGGC
>WNGI01023206.1_pt1 | contig 10862 bp, 10 predicted proteins | sample 5400621 | NCBI WGS metagenome assembly WNGI01 (sample SAMN13153374, study PRJNA577476) | soil metagenome | isolation source: 20 cm soil or saprolite under Garry oak tree replicate 1 | place: USA:California | collected 2016-06-15 | reverse complement strand
GGTGGCATTCCGGATTGCTTCGCGTCGCTCGCAATGACGGCCGGGCACAACACAGCATTCTCGCAGCGCATTGCGCCCGAGCTGTGCATGAACTTCGGCCCTCGAAACAACAGAGGGCGCAGGGAATGCCGGATGCGCGTTGCACCGGCGGCCGCGTGTGCAACAAAAAAACACACGCGTTAGCAACCACAGGTACACCGCATCAACCGGCATTCCCTGCACAATGGTTTTAACGGTTTCCTTCGTGATCTCCCCGGTGACCGGGCTCTTTTGCCACCGTCACTCGCGGAATCGCTTCCGCAAGCTTAGCGCCAGCGTCGGGGCGCCAGGACCACACGACTTCGCCGTCCGCGTCAGCATCATTCGTCCGCGCGCCATTTGACCTGCGCGCCTGACGCCACCGCGTCCATCGCATCCCGTACCCAACGTCCGTGACGATCGCGAGCCGCCCCTCTTCTCGGGAACGAGACAAGCGAAAGGAAGCCACTGATTTGGGGGTGAGATCAACTGCAGCGCACCGCGACAGATTGGCACGACGGGCAAAATACGCTGATGAGGTATGCACTTTGCGTCATCACCATTCGTCATTCCGGGCTCGCCGCTTTGCGGCGTCCCGGAATGACGGCAGCTGCTTCCCGCGTTCGACTCGTAGACCGAGAATCTCGGCAGTGTGAAAGCTCCGAGCTCGTCAAGATGTCGTCGGCTCCGATTGCCATCCCCCTCGAGCTTCCTGACTTCTTCAAAGCCTTCCATGCCGTCGATGACGGCCGCGATCTCTCCAATGAGAGCCGCCGCAAGGCCTCGCCTCAAGCGTCCACGTCCAAGATGAAGCATGGCTTCCTCCCGATGCGGTGATTGCCGGAGCGTGCACAAGAGAACCAACACTTCGAGCATGCCAGCAGCAGACCGCGGCAGACGCCACGTGTATCGCGGCAACTCGCGGCATAGCGTGCCGCCGAACGGCGCCCCCGATCGGGAAGCTAACGTTACATATGAAGCGATGCAGCAAGGCTCGGGCAAATCGGTCAGCGCGGCGCCCGCGATCAAAATCCTGATCGCTGCGGTCGCGAAGGACTGCAGAGATGTGCCAGCCCAATGTCCTTGGCGTGGCAATCATTGGCGTGGCAATCATTCGGCCGGGGGTTCGTCCATAGCCGATTGGCGGCATTCGCAAGGCGCGCGCGCCCGACGGGATCGCGACGGCCGGTTTCCAGGACAAGCCGCTGCGGATGTCGTCGACTGATTGGCTGAAACCAGTTCCCTCCAAAGCGGTGGGCGACCGCGGTGCATCATGTGATTTCGGTTGGTATCGGAAATATCATTGGCACTCCTGGCCGCGTCAACGTTAGGCTCAAGCTCGTCCCAATTTCTCGAAGGGCGCAAAAACAAAACCGGCCGGGAGGTTCGCCATGGAAGACCTGGAAAAGCGCGTCATTGGCAAAGTGATGCGGCGGCTGATACCATTTCTGATCCTGTGTTACTTCGTCGCCTATCTCGATCGTGTCAATGTCAGCTTCGCAAAGCTTCATATGAACCAAGCGCTTGGTTTCAGCGAAGCGGCCTTCGGACTCGGCGCTGGATTGTTCTTCATCGCGTATTTTCTGTTTGAGGTGCCTTCCAACCTCTTTCTGGAGCGGGTTGGCGCGCGGGTTTGGATCGCCCGCATCATGATCTCCTGGGGTATCGTCTCCGGAGCATTCGCCTTCATTCCGTCAATAGCGGGCGTCACCGGAGCTTCGAACGAGACGGTCTTCTATACGCTTCGCTTGCTGCTCGGCGCCTGCGAAGCCGGTTTCTTCCCTGGTATCATCTTTTACCTGACCTTGTGGTTCCCCGCGCTTTACCGCGCCCGGGTCATCAGCTTCTTCATGCTTGCGATCCCGATTTCATCCATAATTGGCTCACCGATCTCCGGGATGCTGCTCAACCTGAATGGCTTGGGGTTGGACGGTTGGCAGTGGCTATACATCATCGAAGCATTACCATCGATTCTGGTTGGACTCGGCGTGCTGTTTTATCTGACCGATTTTCCAAGGCACGCACGCTGGCTGCAGGCAGACGAAATTGCGTGGCTGGAGGGTGTGCAAGCAAACGAGAAGAGAAACAAAGAAAGGGTCGAACATCTTTCTCTGTTTCAGGCACTCACGGATATCCGGATTCTGCTCTGTGCCCTGGTGTATTTCTGTCTGAATGCGGCAAGCTACGGAGTTGCCTTCTTCTTGCCCACCATCATCAAGGCCTTTGGCGTGAGCGATACCCAGACCGGGTTGCTGGCCGCCCTGCCCTTCGTGTTCGGCGGCATAGGCATGGTGTTGCTCGGCCGGCACTCAGACCGCACGATGGAGCGAAAAGGCCATGTCGCCGTGGCACTCCTCATGGCCGGTGTCGGAATCGGCCTGTCTGGGCTGATCACCAATCCCGTCGTCATCATGGCGTTACTCTGTCTTGCGCAAATCGGTGTCTCCGCGGTGCCGGCGATGTTCTGGCCACTGCCAGCGAGCTTCCTGACAGGCGCTTCGGCCGCCGCCGGAATCGCGGCGATCAACTCGCTGGGCAATCTGTCCGGTTTTGCCGGTCCATTCGCGATGGGCTATCTCAAGGATTTGACGGGCAACTTCACGCTGGGACTGTTGTCGCTCGCCGGCTGCGCTGTGGTCGGGGCGGCCGTCGTCCTCAGTCTGCGCATCGACGTAAGGCGTGAACAGACAGCAGCGGGAGACGTCGCCCTGGCACATTGAATCTTGGTCGCGAGTTTATCATATCGGGCTTGCCAAGCGGCGACATTGCTTGATCCTGTTGAAGAACCGTGCGCGGTGAAGAACCGAACACAGCCGATTGTCGTACCCTGACCGGGCGTGAGGGCGAGACAAACCGACAGACCTTTGGCGTCAACTGCCGCGTGAAGCTTGCTCGTCAGCCCCCTCGCGAACGACCTATATCTCGGTGGTCATTTTCCGCGATGCAGGCTCCGCATTAGCGCGCAGCCGCAGCCTGATTGATGCAAGCTGGACGAAGGCCAGGTAGTTGGCTGCTCCGGTTGCTTCCGGCTGGAGCGGTTGCCGGGTGGGACTTGCACCCACTGGAAACGCGCCGCCTTTTCACGGCGCACACCCTAAGCGGACTCCAGACCAACCGAACGTCGACTCGCCGGCCGTTGGCCGTTATATTCAAGCCATGACCCCGACTTGCTCCGTTCTTCTAGACCTCGACGGCACTTTGATTGATTCGCAGCCTGGCATTTTAGCAAGCTCCCTGGCAGCACTACGTGCTCTTGGGCATGAACCGGACGAAACACTCGACATTAAGCGCGCCATCGGGCCGCCGCTCGAAGACATGATGCGGGTTTTGCTGCAACAGTATGGGGACGACAGAGTCGGCGAAGCGGTGGCGGCGTATCGTCAACACTACGGCGAGAGCGGCTTTCTCGGAAGCGAGCCCTATCCGGGAATTGGCCGCTCTCTTAAAGAGATGCAGCAGGCCGGATTCCGAATCTACCTGGCAACGTCGAAGCGGGAAATTTTCGCGAGCCGCATTCTGCACCATCTAGGGTTTGCAACATACTTTGATGGCATTCACGGTTCAGTGCCAGGCGGCGGGCTAGATCATAAGCCTGAACTGCTCGCCCATATTTTGTCGCAACACAATGTTTTGCCCTCCCACAGTCTGATGGTCGGCGACCGCCGATATGATATTTCCGGTGCCCATGCGGTTGGAATGCGCGGTCTTGGCGTGCTCTGGGGTTATGGTACCCGAGACGAACTTGAGACTGCTGGCGCAGATCAACTGGTGGAATCGGCTGCTGATCTCGCTCGGACGGTTCTTTCGATGGTCAGTGGGAAGCAATCTGCGAGCTAGGCCGCTTGGAGGCTCGTTCAAGTCGGAAGCCTTATGTCGGTGGCGCAGTCGTCAGCGAGAGTTTCCGCCTTAAGTTTCGGCGATCGTTAAGCAGATCGATAGTCCGGGATCCAAGCCGTTGGTTTTGCCCGAACAGGTGCCACGTTCGCTCTTGTGCAATGGCCCTTCTGCGACTCCCGATCCTTGGATACGATGAAGCTGTTTCCGGCATCGTTTTCGCTGTGTGCGCGTTTGTCGTCATTGCCAGTCTCGCCTGTCGAATGTTGAAATTTATTCACCAAGCTGCCCGGCTCTGGTCATCAACGAGTTCCGTTCGTATCTGCAGAAGAGACAAATCAGCCATGCCGCGCCGGCCTCGTGGCTTCGCCGCCATGGCTGCCCTTCTCCCACCACGTTGCTGGCGTAGTGCCGCCGGAACCATGCGCCAATTGTTCAGAACGCGAATGCACCCCGCCGGGAGTGTTCCCGCTATTGTAGAGGGACGGAACTTGAACTCAAGATCAGCAGTGCCGCTCGATCAGCGATACGACGAGGTGATCACGACCGAGTCGGAGTTACGGAAAGTGGTCGGACCTGCCAACAGGTGGTTCACCAGCAAGATCCTCGACAGGCTCGATCGCCGATGCGAGAGCTTCATCGCCGCATCGCCGTTCGTCGTGGTGGGTTCAACCAATTCGTTCGGCCTGGTTGATCTGTCGCCAAAGGGAGATCGCGCGGGTTTCATCAGGTGTCTCGACGATGCGACCCTTGCCATTCCGGATCGTCGCGGCAACCGCCGCGTCGATACGTTCCACAACGTGCTGCAGAATCCAGGCGTCGGCCTGATCTTCTTTGTCCCCGGTGAACGCGAAACGCTTCGCGTTGCGGGGCGGGCCCTCATCGTCCGGGATCAGAAGATCAGGAGCGCGATGGCGGACCGCGGCAAGATCCCCGATCTCGCGATGATTGTCGGCGTCGAGAGGGCGTTTTTCCATTGCGGCAAATGCATCACGCGCTCAAGTCTCTGGAATTACGAGGATCATCGGGCGCAAGCCGCGGAATAGTCCCGCGGCGCGCCGTCCGCCACATAGCGGTTGGCTAACTCAGGTCGGCTAGAATCGTTCAGCGACCTTTGTCTGATGATCATGGGCAACCCATTTTCCGGGCGCAGCGTCACCTGGACCCGATGCATTTGCGCGGCCCGGCCCCGAACGGCAGATAGGCAAACCGGTCGATCATGTCTCGCGCGCGGCCGAGGAAGCGGCGAGGATCAAACGCATCGGGACAATCCCACAACAGGCGATGCCGGTGAAGCACGTACGGCGAAATGACGATCAGTGACCCCGGTCTGACCTGCTCGCCATTCAAGTCGTCGCTGCCAATTGCGACACGACTGATCGCGGCGATCGGCGGATATAACCGCATCGTTTCTTCGATGACGGCCCGGGTTTCGACGAGACGATCCACCAATCCGGCGGCGGGCCCCGCGAGTTCACGATCGACTTCGGCATCGACCCGCTCGTGCCATTGTGGGGATTGAGACAACAGGAACATGGCCCAGCTCAGCGTGTTCGCCGTCGTTTCGTGGCCTGCTGCTATGAACGTCAGGATGTTCGATCGTACCTCGGATTCTGTGAAGCCGCCATCGACCTCACGGGCCTCGAGCAAACGCGTGAGCAGATCGTCGGGCACGCTCTCCGGCTGTTCGGCCAGAACGCGGCGGCGCGCGCAAATGACCTTGTCGATCTCCGCCTCGAAGAATTTGAGCGTCGATCGCACCCTGAGCCGGCTCAGCCGTGGAATAAAATCGGGCGCACCAAGAAGATCGAGCGGACTGATTTTCCCGATCGTCTTGAAATACGTCGCCATAGCGGCGCGGATATGCTCGGCGTCGGAGCCAAATCCGTCCGAGAAGATGGTGCGTTCGAGGACGTCGAGCGTCACCTTTGCCATTTCCGCTGAGATGTCGATTGTGGTCTGGCCGCCAAGACCGCGCCACCGATCGATCAGCGCCTCGGCAGCTGCCATCATCGCAGGCACGAAATCCATCACCACTTTGCGCGCAAAGATCGGCGCGAGGACCCGTCTTTGCAGACGCCATTGCTCGCCCTCGGCGCTCAAGAGCCCTTCGCCCAAGCCCGCCGACAGCACCCGGCGTTGCAGACGATCCTTCCGGTAGTTTGCGGTGTTGTCGAGCAGGACCCGGCGAATGGCGGCCGCCTCATGCACAAGCAACACGTGTCCAACAGGCAATCCGCCCGTGACGATTGATTGGTCGAAATGCTGTGCTGCCCAGCATTCAAGCGGATTGCGCTGCAGGGTGCGAAGAAGAGCGATCGGCTTAAGCGGGGACGCCTGTGGCTCGGGCGCGGGGGGACAATACGCCTGCTCCAACTGTGCCCGTTCGTGTACGGCAGCCTGGTCCATGGGAAACGGTCGCGTCCATCGCCCGGATAAGAGCTGAACTCACAACGCGCGCCTCATCGCGCAGTTCCACCGGGCATTGCGGGGGGCTACGAGCAATGTCCAAGTGACGTCATTCGCAACGGATTTTGCCGTGTCCAGATGATGTCCGAGATGAGGAATGTCACATTTCCGGAGACAAATGGCGGGCCGGAGCCCGAGGGTATGTTTTTCCGGATCATGCTCCAGTCGTCAACCGCAACGCGGCGAGCCGGCGAACGACATCAAGATGCCGCCCAAGCCTCCAGGTCGCGAACAGGTTTTCGCGCCGACAGCCGGCTTCGCCGGATGGCTGCTTTTTGCATTCCTGAAACAGCGACCTAAGTCGTCATTGCGAGCCAACGGGCCGCGCGAATGCGCCCGATGACAGGCAACTCGCAATGACGATGCGTGGGAGATCCGGCTCAGATGCAAAGTGCCAGCAGCTTGATGTGACACTTGGTGGATGCCGGCTTCTTGATCTCGGCCACTAAGCCTTTCTCGCTTTTCTTCTTGCCCTTTGACGGAGGCCGTTCGTAGTCGCCTGCGATTTCCATCGCCCAATAGGTGCGACGGCCGCTGCTGGCGCTCGCGATGCCGATGCGGGTGGCGTTGTGAAGCAAGAGGTTCCTGCGGTGCTCGCTCGAGGTGATCCACTGGCCGAGCGTCTTCTCGAAATTATCGTAGCCGTAGGCGATGTTCTCCGCGGCGCGTCCGGCGCGCGACGGCGCGATGCGCGAGGTGAACGAGCCGAGGACGCCGTGATCGAGCGTCTCCTTCGCGGCCATCGCGCGTGCCTGCTCGGAAGCGATGCGATTGAGGGTGGCGTCCGAGGTGACGCGGATCTCGCCGTGCTTCAAACGGAAATTCGAGATCAGCTCAGCGGGTGCTTCGGCGGCGGCCGAATGCGCGGAGGCCATCAACAGGGATGCGACGATCAATGGTCTCATGCAATGGTCTCTTGGCTCGATGTGTCATCAATTTCGAATGTGATCGCAACGGGGCCCGATGGGCTACCGCACATTCTTGCCGATTGAAACAGACCGAAAAGCTGAATCAGCGAATCGATCCTGGAGCTTGAGGGACCAAAACGGCTGGTCCCACGGCGGCATAGCCGCCGATCAGCCATCCCAAAACGGGGGTTGTGCAGCGCAGCACGGACGGTAAAACGCTTTTGAAAACAATCACAACTGCGAACAACGAAAGTTCATCTGCGTGGCCGAGATCGATGTCGAATGTCTGGAGGTATCTAGACACCGTCCAATGGGATTCACCGAATTTGTCGTGATGATCGCGACCATCATGTCGCTCAATCCGCTGGCGATGGACATGATGCTGCCGGCGCTTCCGAACATCGGCTCGGCCTTTCACATCGATGTGGCCAACCATCTGCAAATGGTGCTGTCGGCGTTCCTGATCGGCTTCGGCGTCGGCCAGTTCGTCATCGGGCCCTTGTCCGACAGCTTCGGACGCCGTCCGGTCCTGCTCGGCGGCATGATCGTCTATTGCGTCGCAAGCCTGCTCGCGATCGCCGCGCCCTCGTTCGAGACGCTGTTGCTGGCGCGCGCGCTGGAGGGGCTCGGGACGTCGGCCACCCGCGTGATCGCGACCTCCGTCGTCCGCGACTGCTACGCCGGCCGCCGCATGGCCAGCGTCGTGTCGCTGGCCATGATGGTCTTCATCGCCGTGCCGGTGGTCGCGCCGTCGTTCGGTCAGGCCGTGATGCTGCTGACGCAATGGCGCGGTATCTTCGTGGTGCTGATGCTGTACGGCATGCTTGCGCTGCTCTGGACGTCGCTGCGGTTGCCGGAAACGCTGCCGGCGTCCGAGCGCAAGGCATTTACGATCGACGAGGTGCTCGATGCCTTCCGGCGCACCGTGACGAACCGGCAAACGCTCGGCTATGCGCTGGCAGCCGGCGGCGTCATGGGCTCACTGTTTGGCTACGTTTTCTCGGCGCAGCAGATCTTCACCGGCGTCTACAAGCTCGGACATTACTTTCCGCTGGCGTTCGCCGCCATCGCGGCGGCCATCGCCGTGTCCGGCTTTCTGAACGCGAGGCTGGTCGGCCGTCTCGGCATGCGGGTGATCTCGCATGGCGCACTGGTCGGCGCCCTTGCCGTCGCGGCGATCACGTTTCTGGCCGCGAGATTCCAGGTCCTGCCATTCCAGATCCTGCCGCTGCCGCTGTTCATGGTCTTGTCGGCATTGATGATGTTTGCGTTCGGACTGACGTTCGCGAATTTCACCGCGCTTGCGATGGAGCCTCAAGGCGATAATGCCGGCACCGCGTCGTCGCTGTACGGCTCCGTCACCACCTTGGTGGGTATCGGAGCCGGCACGATCATCGGCCAGGCTTTCGATGGCACGCTGGTGCCTTTTGCGACCGGATTTCTGCTCTGCACGCTGGCGGCGCTTGCGCTCGTCATCGTCACGGAAAAGGGCCGCCTGTTCCAGCCGCACCATCGCCCGACAGCATGATCGCCGGCTGTCGATCGTTACTCGCGCTCTCCTGAAGCTATTTCTTCGCCCCGCCCTTCCCCTCATGCTCCAGCGCCTTGCGCACCGCCTCGAACTCCCGCTTTGACTCCTTGTCGACGCGCGGGAAGTGGAGATTGAGGGCTTCGAGGGTGCTGACGATCGCTGAGCCGATCACCACGCGCGCGAACCATTTGTGGTCGGCCGGCACCACGAACCATGGCGCCACGGACGTCGAGGTGTGCCTGACGATGTCCTGATACACGGCCATGTATCTCGGCCAGCGCGCGCGCTCGGTGATGTCGTCCATGGAGAACTTCCAGTTCTTCGACGGCTGCTCCAGCCGGTCGAGAAACCGCTCGCGCTGCTCCTCTTTCGAAATGTTGAGGAAGAACTTCAGGATCACGGTGCCATTGCGCGAGAGATAGCGCTCGAAGGCGGAAATGTCCTCGAACCGCTCGCGCCAGATGTTCTTTGTGATCAGTTTCGGCGGGATCTTCTCCTTCACCAGCAGTTCCGGATGCACCCGCGTCACCAGGCATTCTTCATAATAGGAACGGTTGAAGATGCCGATCCGGCCGCGCTCCGGCAACGCGATCGAGCTGCGCCACATGAAATCGTGGTCGAGTTCGTGCGACGTCGGCTGCTTGAACGAGGTGACCTCGCAGCCCTGCGGATTGACGCCCTCGAAGATGGCCTTGATCGCAGAGTCCTTGCCGGCCGCGTCCATGCCCTGGAAGATCAGAAGCAGCGACCAGCGATCCTGCGCGTAAAGCTTCTCCTGGAAATCGCTCAACCGCTTGCGGTTGGCGTCGAGGATTTTCTCGGCCTCGTCCTTGTCGAGGCCGCCTTTCTCGTTGGTCTTGTGCGATTTCAGATGAAATTTGTCCGAGCCGTCGACGCTGAACGGCGAAACGAAGGGATCAAGCTCGGCCGAAAGCGTTCGCGAAGGTTTCTTGGTCATGAATATCCGACGTCCCAATTGCTAGCCGGCTGGATTGTTTCGCAGCTCACGCGCCTCGCAATCACGGTGCTAGGACAACTCTTGCTCGACAAAGGCGGTGACAAAGCGCGGCATGGCGGCGGTGAGATCACCGATGCCGCGGACCAGATGGATCGCGGCGAATTCCGGCTCGCTCTGCCGCGCGAGGTTGGCCTCGATCCGCGCCCGCATCGCCTCCCCCGACATGGCGACGTGCAAGAGCAGCACCATCGCGATCGACGGACCCGTGACCACGCAATCCCAGTGCCCGCCCAATTGATAATCCGCAGACGTCAGTCCGGTTTCCTCGCCGACCTCACGCACCACGCTACCGGCGATATCGACCGTGTCGCCCCTGATATCGTCGAGATCGGGCGTGCCTGACGGAAAATAGACCCGCCCCGAATTGGCGGTATGCCCGCCCATTTCACCCATGACGAACGCGCCGTCGGCGCAGCGCAGCGCGCCCATGCCGAACCCATTGAACACGTGCTGGTCGGGAAACCCCCAATCACGCCACGCCAGAAAGCTTGCAAAATCAGTCTCGAAATAATGGGCCGCGAACCGCTCGCCGGCGAATTGAGGATCGCGTGCCAGCAGCACGCGTCCGTTCCAGATGCCCGGCTTCTCGCGCTGCTGATGCGCAAAATGCGCATCGATCTCGGCGCGCCTCGTTCGCGCGAACGGCCAGTCCCAGGGTTCGAACTTGAGATCAAGGGTCGTGACGCGATGAATGCGTGGGAACGTCATGCCCGTTTCATTTCGCATTCATTCCAGTTGTTTTCTTGACCTGATCGACGAAATGGTTGGTGAAGGTCTTGCTGACGTCGATATTGGCCTTGGCGACCTCGGGCGAGCCTTCGCTGAACACCGCGAGCACCGCGTCCGCGCCCTTCGGGTCCATCTGGCCGGTCTCCGAAAACATCGGGATCGTGTTCTTCAGCGCCGCGAGATAAAGCGCCTTGTCCTTGCCGACCATTTCCTCGGGCATTTTCGCCATGATCTCTTCCGGCGAATGCGCATGAATCCAGGACAGCGTGCCCACGATCGCATTGGTCAGCGCCTGCACCTCCTTCTCATGCGAAGCGACCCAGGCCGCCGTCGAGTAGAGCGCGCCGCCCGGATA
>WNGI01006166.1_pt1 | contig 10863 bp, 10 predicted proteins | sample 5400621 | NCBI WGS metagenome assembly WNGI01 (sample SAMN13153374, study PRJNA577476) | soil metagenome | isolation source: 20 cm soil or saprolite under Garry oak tree replicate 1 | place: USA:California | collected 2016-06-15 | reverse complement strand
AGCGTTCTGGCCATTTCCGGCAGCGATGCCTGCGACATGGGTTCCATGTCCGTAAGCATCGGAGACGCTGGGATCGTTTACGACGAAGCTCTCACTGTAAACAACGCGAGACTGAGTTGATCCCTCCTGGTTCAGGTCAGGATGGCTGTAAATACCGCTGTCGATTACCGCAATTCCGACGTTGCTCCCGTCATATCCATAGGACCATGCAATGTCGGCATTGACCGCTCTGGTCACGTAGTCCAGAGACATCGACACCTGGCGATCGAGCGAAATGTAAGAAACGTGGGCAGATTTTGATAATGCAACCACTCCACTCAAGGGTAACGAAACCGTTGCCGCCCTGATGGAAAAAAGGTTCCGGTTCAACTTTCCACCACGCTGGCGGACTTGGTCGTAATCCGCCTGCCAAGGTTTACTTTTGTACTGCACAATTACCCGAACTATAGTTCTTGGCGAGCTCTTTGCAATCAAGGCAACGAGATCCGGGGAAAGCGTTGGTCGCGCTCCCCAGGCGGTGCTTACCGACAAAAGGACAACAGCCAGGACGATGGCCGTGCGGACGGTCAGGAAGCTCAACCGCTTCGCCAGCGTCAATGCGCCTCGCGTCCCTCGTCGCCAGTTCGCACTCTGCAGTCTGTTCTTGTTTTCATTCATGAGCTTGAGCCCAATGTTTTTCTCTGGGGGATGCCCAGATAGAAGCACGAGGTCAGCCAACCTCTAAGCTATTGAAAACGCGTGGGAACGCCGGGCTGGGATGGGACAAGTTGTCCGTACCGGGGGCACTGAGGACAAAATGGCCCATTGGCGGGACGGAGTCCGTGGGAAGGACGCCGCCTCCCCAAGGCATGGTGTTCGCAGACTGGAAAAGGGCTGGCCACCAGAAAGGGAGAGCTTCAAACCTCACCACGGGAAACCGGTGGCATGCCCGGGTTCATTTGGCTAGGTCGCCAGTTTTATTTCCTTGACACCACCGTGCCTGCGTAGGTATTTTGCCCCACCTACGGCCCTGCTGTTTTGCACGACAACGTCTTATGACCACGCGATACAGAGTCGTCACGGCTGGATTGCTGGTCTTGGCCCTAGTGGCAGCTATTGTCCGCATCTTCAGTTCCCCACACGATGTCAGAGATTTACCGAATGGTATATACACGGTTAAAACTGGACAGTGCGACCTGCATTACCCGCTCGTGACTCTGTCAGTTTACCGTCACCATCAAATCAAGTGGTATTCCGACGATGGCAATGAATACACCGTTGTGTTCCCGCAAGATGGCAACGGAACTCCATTCCGGGATGGGCAGAATAATCCGCAATATAAATTTGATGTTAAAGGGCACGGGTATACAAACTCCGGCAAGCCATCTCCTGACAAATACACATACTTCCCTTACGCGATCTGGGCAGGCGGGCAGGAGTGCAAAGCCGCGGGCAAAACCCCGCGGGATGACCCCGGTGTGGTTATCAAGCGCTAGCGCAGCGACTCGTGGCGTCTGCTGGCCTCGCTTAGCGAGTTTTAATCAACAGACTAATGCGCGGATTTGAATGTAGATGATCGAAATCCGGCGTGTCCCTTATCATGGAAGGAGAAAGTCCAGCCGCGGTTGCTTTATCAAGAGCTGCAATGCACTTCTCGGTTTCTCCGAAATGGTTGTAGACCAAAGCGGAGCGGAACTTCACATTGGCATCCCTTGGGGCAATCTCTTCTGCCCTTTGAAGATTCCTGAAAGCCATTCCCTTTTTCCCGAGCATTGCGTTATAGGTAGCAAGAAAAGCCAGCAGTGTAGCGTCACGCGGATTTACCTGCAGCTTCGCTTCGCCAAGCGAAATGGCCCTGCGGTAGGCGAGAGCAGCTTCCTCACGGCGTCCGGGCGCCCAATATAAGCCATCGCCATAGTTGCCCCAGGAAAGCCATTCACGGTCGTTTAGTTTTAGTGTTTGTTCATAAGCCTGCGCAGCTTCGGCAAAGCGCCTTAGTCCGAAATACGCAGTTCCCAAGTTGCTGTACGCCTCCTCGTTAGGGCGCAATTCGATGGAATGCTTCAAGGCTTCTATGGATTCCGCGTATCGACCCTGGGTGACATAGACTCCGGCGAGATTAGAGTAGCCGCGAAAATTATCCGGCGATTCTTTGGTGACGGCCTGGAACATTTCAATCGCGTCCGCATACCGAGCCTGTCGAAAATAAAAGGCCCCCAACCAGTTGTAGGGCGCCCAATAATGCGGTCGCAGTGTGATAGCGCGGCGATATTCGCGCTCTGCTGCCTGAACGTTCCCTAGACTTTCATAAGCATCAGCGGCCCCCCGTAGCGCGTCTTCATTTTTGTTATCCAGAGCGACAGCACGCTGAAATTGCTGGACAGCTTTTTGATATTGCCCAGTTGCGTAGTAAATGTTTCCCAGGCAAGTGTGACCTTCGGCAAGATAAGGTGCAGTCGTAGCCGCTTTTTGACAATTCTCGGTCGCCTTGGCCAGCCACTCGTTGCCTCGCGTACCTTGCTCAAAACCGCGCCAGTAGCTCTCGCCTAAGCCGGCATACGCCAAGGCATAGTTTGGATCCGCCTCGAGCGCTCGGCGGAACTCGACGATCGCGTTGTCCACATTTTCCGGTTTTTGGTATTCCTCCAAATAACCTCGTCCTCGAAGGTAGTACTCATATGTGACGGGCTGGGTCGTGGGACGAGTCTTCAAACTCTGCCGGGTTTCGGGCTGGATGTGGACAGCTAGAATGTCTAACGCCGCATTCACGACCTGGTCTTCCAAAGCAAAAATATCGTCGGCTGCGGTTGTGATTATCCGCGAATCAAGCTGACGCCGCGTTCTGGAATCCACTAAGTTGCAATTTACCCGTATCAATGGACCGGCCTGTTGCAGGCTGCCTTCGAGAACCATGTCGGTGCCAAATTCGCGGCGGGCTTGTTCGGCGGTCCGGATACCTTGAGCGGCGAGCTCACGCGTGGAGACCAGTTGCAATGAGTTGCTACCACTAAGCTGGGACAATTTGGCGGTAAGGGTTTCAGTTAGTCCGATGCCCAGTGCGCCTGCTGCCGCATCCTGTCCCACAGCATTGAACGGCAAAACTGCCAGAATACGCTGTTGCAACTTCTTTGGCTTCAAGGCCCGCTGTCGTAAAAGAAAGCCACCAACAACTATGAGAATGCCGACAATGCCGGCTGCCACGTAACGGGCCCAAGGCCTGATTTTTCCCTTTCGCGGATCAGCGATCGCACTAGTGCTTAAGGCCACGCCAGAGCTCAGTCTGGTGAGATCCACACGCAATTCGCGGACGGACTGGTAACGACGATCAGGATCTTTGTCGAGAGCTTTGAGGATTACGGCTTCGAGTCCCGGAGTGATCAGCTGCGGTTTGAACGAACTCGGAGGAGCTGGAGCCTGGTGCAGGATGGCATCGATCAGGCGCGGGCTCTGAGTTTCTGGAAATGCGCGCCTGCCCGTCGCCATTTCATACAGTACGGTCCCTACGGCCCAGATATCAGTTCGAGGATCTGTCTTTTCCGCACGCAATTGTTCCGGCGCCATGTAGGGCAAGGTTCCGGTAATCAGGTGTGGTTCAGTGAAACTTATGGTGGTAGCAAAATCGGTTTCGGGCTCAATTAAACGGGCCAGGCCGAAGTCGAGAATCTTCAATTGACCGTCGTCGTTCAGTCGCAAGTTGCCAGGCTTAAGGTCGCGATGGATGACACCTTCTCGATGAGCGGCTTCCAGCCCTTCGGCCAGTTGAATGCCGACCCGGATAACTTCTTTTTCCGATAACGCGCCCGCTTGCAGCTTGGCGTCTAAAGTGACTCCCGAAATATATTCCGTGACCAGAAAGTCAATGCCGCTCTGGTTGCCGAATTCAAACACCATTGCAACATGCGGGTGGCTCAACTTGGCGAGTGCCAAAGCCTCTTTGCGGAACCGTTTTCTTGCGGCATCGTCGGCGAGAGCGCCAGGAGGTAGGACCTTCAAAGCCACATCGCGGTCAAGCTGGTCATCGTGGGCGCGGTACACCACGCCCATGCCGCCGGCGCCAACCATTTCCACAATACGGTAATGTCCGAGCACCTGCCCGATGCTGGGGGCGGGAACTGACATCGGCGCAATGTTAGCCCTAGAGCAACTGAGGGTCAATGTTCCGATTCCGTTCGCCTCCGACGAGCAGCCACAATCTGTCGTCCCTGGCGTGGTCTGAGGTTAACACGTGACGACGAATTTAATTTAAGACAGGGGCGCGTTGAAGACGGAGGATGCCCAGAGTGATCAAGCTTGCGTTTCGGAGCGCGGTCGCAATTGAGCAGACAACTGTAAGATGGCATTCTTAATCAGGGCCAGCCCAATCGCCCAGTGCTGCCGCGCTTCCATATCCTCGTCGCCGTATCCGGAGAGATAAAAAGTGACGTAGTAGCCTTCCTGAACCGAATCATGGTCTTGAAAGTAGCAGCGTCGCAATATGAACTCCGCCGCAGCCGGAATTTCCGGAACACGTTGCAATAATCCCACTAACTTTCGCAGAAATTCCTCATGTTTTTCGAATACGCAACGCACTTTGTGTGAGGCAGCGACTAGATCGATATAGGACGCAAACTTGAGCGCTGCTCCGAAGATCTCTTCCTCCACGTCTAAATCGCCGGTAATCCAGGTGTCGCACTTGGCGGTTTCAAGAAATGAATTAGGAGAGTTGATGGCTTGCAGAAAATCGCGCAGTTCGGGACTCTCGACTGCTTCAGAGATCTGGGCCAGCAGTTCGGGATGGGTTTTCAAATCGTAATAATGAAGCGAGTTGGAAGAAGCCCAGGGCAGATTGAGAGTGGGAGCATCGCCTCCGAGCTCAACAGAAAACTCGACTTGCATTCCGGAATGTTACCGTATGTCGCTGGCCCGCGTGGTCTCACGCGTTCACAGGATTTTTGAAAAAGCAAATTCAGCCGCTTCCGGGGGATCGAGGTTCACTGCTGCAGGAACTCGATCAACGTTCGCTCTGCCCAACGGCCGTCATAGCCCTCACGATCGGTCAGGAAGCCACAATGTCCGCCCTGCTCGGTTTCGATGTAACGGATGTTGGGATTGGCCAACAACCTGTCGCGGGTTTCAGGAAGAATGTGGACGAATGGATCATCCTGCGAGTGCAGTACCAGGGCGCGGACTGCAATCCTCTCAATGAGACGTGCCGCAGACGCCCGCAAGTAGTAGTCGTCAGCGCCCTCAAAACCGCAATAATAGGCGGTGACCTGATCATCGAAACTGCGCAGCGTTCTGGCGCGGCGTAGTCGCGCGATATCGTATCGGCCGGGAAACAGACGCGACTTGCGGCGGAACCGACGACGCAGGGTCCAAAGAAAGAATTGTTCGTAAAGACAATTTTGTGGCAAGTGCAGGGCGTCAGCGGAGGCGGCTAAATCGATGGCCGGCGAGACTGCCGCGACGGCATGTAATTGGTCAGGTGCATCCCTGCCCCATTCGCCGGCTAACTTTAAAACGATGTTTCCGCCCATGGAAAATCCCGCCAAGGCCAAACGCGTCAGGCTCTCTTCGGAAATCAGAGCACGTGCAACGGCGCCGACATCTGCGGAAAGTCCGGAATGGTAAAGAGTTGGACCCAAGCGCTCGGTCCCACCACAGTTGCGAACGTTCATTCGCACCACATTCATTCCGGCGGCCAGTGCCTTCTGGGCCGTGCCAAGCACATAATGCGATTCGCTCGAGCCTTCGAGGCCATGCACGATCAGGAGGCTTAGCGCCTCTCGGCGACGGGGCTGCCAATGGCAATGGCAGAGCACTTGTACACCCTCATCAACCTGGAACAGTCGTTCCTCAGGGTCGGGCAAAACGATCCTGCGCACAAGAAATTGCGCCCCCAAGGTTTGAACATGAGGTCCCGAGAGCCCACGCCGGGCGCGAAATGGTGCCGGCCATGGATGTTGATTGTTCATGCGAAGTTCAAAAAGGCTAAAATACAGGAAGAGAAAGCCATGCCCATCTTTGAATACGTCTGCCGCGAATGCAAGAGACGCTTCGAGACTCTGGTGTACGGGTCACAGAAAGCCAAATGCCCGGATTGTGGCGGCCATAAGCTCGACGCTCAACTCTCGGTTTTTGCTGTGTCCGGGAAGAGCAGTTCTGCTTCCGCACCCGCCACGGGGGCGTGTGGCACCTGCGGCGATCCCCGCGGGCCAGGCTCTTGCGCTATGCCTGATTTCGACTAACCTGGCTTAAGATCGTCCTTCGAACGCACCGCGACAAATCCAGATCCAGCCTCCAAGTTACTGTTGTCGCGGTTTTTGGTAACCCGCGTAACTTGGCCGCTACCATGAACCGCCATAGGCTTCAGGTTACCAGCTCCCCCAGAAACTGGAGTGAGCATGGATCGTCGTCGCGCACCACGAGTCGCCGCCGCGTTTCCAGTTCGAGTTTTCGGCATAGACGCATTCGACCAAGCATTTACCCAAGTAGCATCCGCCACAAATATCAGTCCCGAAGGCGCCCGTCTGGAGGGGATCCGCTGCCGATTGCGGGCGGGTGGAACCATTCAGGTTCAATATGCGGCACGAATGGCGCAGTTTCGCATCATCTGGGTCGCCGCTTCAGCAAGCCAGTCCGAGGTTGGAATCAAGAGTTTGCCCTCGGAAAATGACATCTGGGACTTGAATTTGAGCCAGTGCAGCGAATTCGCGGGGCAAGGGTAAGATTTTCAACCACACCGCTGAGATCGGCTCCTCGCGCCGTAACTGCAATGCAAGCTCCAGCCTGAAGTGGCACCTTCCTTAGAGTCCCAGATTTTGTAACCGCAACTCGCCGTGGCATAATCTCGGTGGAACTGCCACCGGACAACCGCGTCCGGACCAACCATGAACACACAAGTAGCCCCTATCGTAAAGACCTTGCCAGCGCGGTATTACACCGATCCAGATAATTTTCGCGATGAACTGGATCGTTTCTACAGCCACATGTGGGTATGCGCCGGGCGGGCCGATCAGATACCCAACGCCGGGGATTTTTTCCTGCGGGAGATTGCTGACGAAAGCATCATCATTACCCGCGACAACAGCGGCGCAATTCGGGCCTTTTACAACGTCTGCAGGCACCGCGGCACTCGTATCTGCACGGCCGCGCAAGGCACTTTTGCCGGACGTATCCAGTGCGGATACCACGGCTGGAGTTATGGGCTTGACGGCAGGCTCATGGGCGCGCCGCATACAGAAGAAGGTAGCTTCTCTCGCGAAGACTACCCCTTGAACAAGGTGCATGCGGCGGTCTGGGACGCACACATTTTTATCAACCTCGATCCGCAAGCGGAGCAGTTGGAGCGTCAACTCGCCGACTTGCCCGCGAAATTCAAGGCTTGGCGCATGCAAGACCTGCGCCTGCACAAGCGCATCGTTTACGACGTAAAGACGAACTGGAAGCTGATCATTCTGAACTACAACGAGTGTCTGCACTGTCCGGTATTGCATCCCACGCTGAACCGTTTGACGAACTATCTGGGCGCGGACAACGAAGTTCCGCACTCCACCTACATCGGCGGCTCGATGGGATTCCGGGGATCAGCGGAGACCATGAGTCTGGACGGCAAGCGGCGCCGCGATTATTTGCCCGGCCTAAACCAGGAACAACGACAGAAGGTCTGCTACTACGTGATTTATCCCAACCTGCTTTTAAGCCTGCATCCCGATTACATGATGACGCACACGCTCTGGCCGCGTGCGGTGGATCGCACGGAGATCGTATGCGAGTGGCACTTCCACCCCAAGGAGATGGCTAAGCCCGGCTTCGAGGCCAATGATGCGATTGATTTCTGGGACCTCACCAATCGCGAAGATTGGGGAATTTCCGAACTTTCGCAGGCTGGGATCAAATCGCGAGCGTACCGTCCAGGACCCTATTCCGACCGGGAGGCGTTGCTGCATGCTTTCGACGAAATGGTTCTGGAAAACGAACGGAAGTGGAAGGATCGGCGTTCACATTCCGACCACAAATAGCGGCGCCTGAACCTTGCGAACAGGCCTTACAAGCCGCCCGCAGAACGCAGCCGGCCGACCGGATCAACGATAGTTTCGCGGCGAAACACCACTCGAGCGACCACGAATCCTAAAGCCACCCACCAGATATGCATCGGTTTCATGTCTCACCCTGGTTCGGCCCCGGGGGAGACGCATTGAGGCCATCCACGGTAAATTTATTGCGGACAAGCCGGAAGGTCAATGTACGAAGGTAACCTACCGAACTGAGCTGAACTCGCCCCAGGTAACCTCGCACGTTGTGCCGAGGGGTTGCGGTGAAGTAGTCGAATCCGGCCGCAGATTTATCGAAGATGCCCAGCCGGCGCCATATGTTCTGAGTTAGAAGCCGCGGAGTGAAGTTCTGGAGAACCTGGGCCATGGTGGCGATGTATAAACAAATGAATTACAAACATCACGACCAGTACCGCTCCGAAGGTGCATACAATGGCCGCACCGGTCGGTAAATCAAGCGCGACAGAGAAGTACACGCCCAGGGCTGAGACCAGTGTACCCATGGTCCAGCCGATGGCCAGGCGCGGACCAACGCGGTCGGCGAACAGCATGGCACCCACTGACGGAACAATCAGATAACAGAACACCAATAAGACTCCGGCAATGGCGACCGATGACGTCACCACAAATCCGAAAGATGCGTAAAATAGAAAATCCCATAGGCGAATATTCAGTCCTTTCGCTTCCGCTGCCGCCGGATTGGTCGAGATCATCAAAAAATTGTGCCGGAAGATGTAATGAAACAAGCCAATCGCGCCATAGAGGCAGGCAGTTTTCAGTACTTCATGTTTGGAGACCGCCAAAATATTGCCCACCAGCATGTCTTTGAGGTGTTCGGTCTCCCCGGTAGCCTTGCTCATCGCCAGGATGGCCGCCGCGGAGGCAACAGCATAGGCGATGCCGATGAACGCTTCCTGAGGAATGTGTCCACGGTGACTGCGCGCAAAAGCAAAGATTGCAGCGCCCACAAAGGTGAAGCCCAGGCTTAGCCAGTACGCGCCGCCACCATGAGGATCCATGCCAACGAGAATGGCAATGGTTGCGCCCAGGGCGGCAATCTGGGCGAGCGCGAGATCCACAAAAATGACGCCCCGCTCCACTACATGTACGCCCAAATAGGCATGAATCCCGGTCAAAATGAGGCTGGCCAGAAAGGGCGCTAATAAGAAAGGAAGGATTTCCATAGTTCTCCTGATGTTCTAGATCATCTCCTGATTTGCAAATTCACGGTGTCATTGGGCGAATGATTTGAAAGCCTTGGTTATAAGATCAATATCGTAATCGAACAGCTTAAAGTAATCGGTGACCTGCTTCTCCCCGCCAACTGAGGGCAGCAAGACAAGAACCTTGCCGCCGACCGCCTGGGCAATGCTGTTCGGGGTTTTCAGATCGAAATAAGGTTCAACCACGATCACTTTGACATTGTCGCGCTTCATCATCTGAATCAGTTCAATGGTGTGACTGGGAGTGGGCGGAATACCGGGGCGAGGCTCAACGTACCCCACTACATCCAAACCGAAGTGCTTGGCAAAATTTGGCCACGAACGATGATAGGTCACTAATTTGCGCCCGTGAAACGGCTTCATTTCTTCGTCCCAAACTTTTTCCGCAGCGGTAAGGCGCTTATCGAAGTCCTGGAAACGTTGCTGAAAATAAGCCTGGTCGGAGGGCTGTAATTCTGCCAGCTTCTCAGAAATGCCCTTGGCGACGCGTCTGCCGTTATCGGGATCCAGCCAATAATGTGGATTGCCGAGAGGATGAACATCGCCCATGGCACGGGTGACCTGGCCGGTGGGAATTTCCAGGATTTCAGCAAATTGGGAAGCGTCCAGATATCCATTAGCACCCACCTGCACGCGCGGATTTCCGCTTTGGGTTATCAGTGGCGGTAGCCATCCGATTTCCAGTTGTAATCCCACGCTGATCAGCAGATCGGCTTGGCGAAGCTTCAGCAGAAAACTGGGCTTAGCTTCGACAAAGTGCGGGTCCTGGTAACCGCGAGCAATCGCATCCACCGTGATTCGGTCACCGCCAACCTCCTGCGCAAGGGCGGCAAGATCGGTGGTTGAGGTCACAACGTTTAACTTCTTCGCTACTGCCGACGTGGGCAGCATCAGTAACCCGAGCACCAAAGCAACGACAAAATAGATCGAGAACCAATTATCTTTATGAATCATTCCATCTCCTAAAATGGATGCGCGCCGTGCGCCCCCAAGGAAAACTGCAACTGCATTAATAACTCGTTCGCAGTAAAGCCCTCTGCATAGCTGGTGCGCCGATATTGCCCGCGGATCTGGCTGAACTCGCTTGGCCAGTACGTGAGCACCGCGGACCCACCTTTATCGGTAAGTCGGTCGTCACGGCTGCGGTCGGCCCAATCGTAACGACCGCCGATAAACCAGCGACGGCCCAACTGGTAATCGCCGGACGCGTAAAAACCAAAACCCCGCTGCTCTACTGGAAGTTGCTGTCGTTGACTCCAAATGAGCTCTGACCGGGCAATAAATGAGTGGTAAATGGCTCTGCGCAAGGGTTTCCAGCGTACGGTGGCATCGAACCCGTAGAGCTGGGTTAGAAAATTTGTCCCCATGTCGTTGTGGCCGCGGGCATAGGAAACTCCAAGATCAAGATTGGTGGATTCAGTAATGTCGTGAAATGCACGCAGGTGGGCGACCGCACTCACGTCACTTTTACTCGATGATTTGAACACGTCATCGGAATCGCCACGAAAGACCTGACCGGTTGCTTCCAGGAACAACCCCTTAGGCGCGGGCAAGATGCGTTGAATGGATATCCCGGCATCATCAATGCCATCTTCACCCCCAACCAGATTTTGGGTTACCAAGGGACG
>WNGI01006165.1_pt1 | contig 10863 bp, 12 predicted proteins | sample 5400621 | NCBI WGS metagenome assembly WNGI01 (sample SAMN13153374, study PRJNA577476) | soil metagenome | isolation source: 20 cm soil or saprolite under Garry oak tree replicate 1 | place: USA:California | collected 2016-06-15 | reverse complement strand
CTTCCCTCTCCACAAGTCAGTAACAGCTGGTCACGACGAGAAAGCTTTGGGAGGGGAAGCAATGAACTGCCTGAAAAGTCAGCGACTGGCAAAGTAGAGAGCCGATGGCTCAGCTCGTTTGTCGGCGCGATGGGCGCGCTGGCCATCTTCCCGCCCGCTCGTCGACTCCTCCGCTACACGCTTGATTTCATGCGGCTGACACACCCGCTACAGCGCGCTCGATGTCATGCATCGTAAGCCGGTTACGATAGATGCGAAGGATTTCGGGGATCGGAAGATTGGGGGGAATTTGGGGTCAGATCTAAGTTCGAAGCAGCATTGCAAAGTCGTGAAGAAAGCGTGTTCCGCCGGCATTACTAATCGCTTGCCGATCGGAATTCGATCACATTTTTGGTCGCAGTCAGCAACCGGGCTATGTGTTAAAAGCGAAAAGCAAGATGAGCGGCAACATCGACACCCGAGAATTTCTTATCAACGATTACGACGCGGCGGTTGAGCTGTGGCAGCGGGTCGAAGGTCTTGAGATCGCCGAGGGGGATGACAGAGAAAGCGTTGCTCAATTTCTCGCGCGGAACCCGGGGCTGAGCCGGGTGGCAACCGACGGGTCGAAGACGGTTGGCGCCGCGTTATGCGGTCACGATGGACGCCGCGGACACATTTATCATCTGGCTGTTGATCCTGCTTATCAGGGACGCGGACTCGGTAAGCGTCTGCTGGATAAATGTCTGGAGGGTCTGCGCCGGGCCGGGGTCAAGCGCGTCATCATCATGGTGGCCGACGATAATCCGCGCGGCCACGGCTTTTGGCGTCGATGTGGTTGGGAGGACATTCCGGGCGCAATCAGTATGGGAATTGATCTTTAGGATGTTCGGTCTTCCAGATTTAGGAATCGCGGTCGCGTCTAAACATTGCAGCTTCGCTGCGCGTTGAAGCGTTAAAGCGTTGAACCGTTAAAGCGTTGAACTGTTGAATCGTTGAAGCGGGACCTGAGATTCGCCGCGCGGTGTCAACTATGGGCGAGCCACTGGCGTTGACAGCGTTTTTCTAAAACCTAACGTGCAATGCATGGAACAGAGTTCTACAAAAGCACCGCTTGAGCCGCGAAAGTGCGGCGTCACTCGCCGGATGTTTCTTGGCACCGCGCTGGGTGGCGGAGCCGCCATTCTGACCGGTGGATCGAGCGCGATCTTCGGGGCGGCGGCGTCGAATGCGGCTTCCAACGCGGGTGCTGATTCGACGTTCAAGATCGGCGGCGATCTCCCGGTCAATCGGCTTGGGTTTGGCGCGATGCGCCTTACCGGCGCGGGCATTTGGGGTTGGCCGCCGGACCGCACTGAGGCGCGCAAAGTCCTGCGGCGGGCAGTCGAGCTCGGCGTTAACTTGATCGACACGGCCGACGCTTACGGGCCGGAAACAAACGAGCTGCTCATCGCCGAAGCGCTCCATCCTTACCCGAAAGGTCTCGTGATTGCGACCAAAGGCGGGAACACCCGCCCGGGTCCCGGCCGATGGGTGCCGAACGGGCGGCCAGAGTATTTGAAGCAATGTGTCGATGGTAGCCTGAAGCGCCTGCGCCTGGAGCGGCTCGATCTGTGGCAATTGCACCGCGTGGATCCGAAGGTGCCGATGGAGGACTCGTTAGGCGCGATCAAGGAGATGCGCGACGCGGGGAAGATTCGCCATGTGGGTCTGTCGGAGGTGGGGCCGGAGGAGATCGAGCGTGCGCGCAAGATCGTGCCTATCGCGACGGTGCAGAACCGTTACAACATTTCCGACCGGAAATGGGACAACGCGTTGAAGTATTGCGAGAAAGAGGGGCTTGGGTTCATGCCGTGGTCGCCGGTCGGCGGCGGCAGGTCGCTAAAGGACAATGCCGTGGAAGCGGTCGCTAAGGAGCAGAACATGAGCGTGTATCAGGTGGCGATCGCGTGGTTGCTGCATCGCTCACCTGTGATGTTGCCAATCCCCGGGACATCCTCCGTCGCACATCTCGAGGACAATGTCGCGGCCGGGAAGCTGCGGCTGAGTGAGGCGCAACTGAAGACGCTCGATGGGAGCTAGCTCCGTGACGTGAAGCGTTGAAGCGTTGAAGCGGCAGACGGGTAAAGAAATGGGGTCGCGTCTTGGAAGCCAGACGTCGGACATCAGATGTCAGAGGTCAGAGATAGGATCAAGCCCGCTTTGTTTGGCCCATCCAAGCTGGGAAAAAATTGATCACACACGCAACTGATGAGGCGAGGAAGCATCGGCATTTTGTTGTTAAGCGTGGTTGTACCTTTGACGAGCTGCACCATCAATTTCCGCACGAAATCGGTCTACCGCGCCCCCAGAAGCCAATACCAGGTGGAAATCGTGGCATGGGGTGAAATCAAATCCGGTGCTGACATCACCAACAAAGGAAATAGCGATGTGAAAATTTCATCGGATGTTCCATCTGCGCTTCCAATAATCCTCAAGATACGAGATGGCGGTCAGGCAATTGAATCCGTCATTGGCGACATTAAGAAGGCCTTTGCTAAAGAAGACTTGGAGCGCGTATTGATCGAGTCGTTAACCTCTGTCGGTATCGCCGCTGAGAATAACGAAGTGACGGAGACCGCAAAAGCGATTTACGGAGCGATGGCCGGCAGCAAAGCAACACTGATGCCCGGCCAAACAAAGGTGCTCGACGTTGTCGACGTCGATCTTTTTTATAAAGAACGTTGAATCATTCGACATTCAACCTTCGGTGTGACGTGAACCGTTGAATCGTTAAAGCGCTACAACGGCGAAGCCGCAGATGAAACCGTGGAGGTCGCGAAACAACTTGGAACCGGCGTGCTCTATTCTGTGAAATACTTCGCGGCGAGGGATTGCGAGCCAGGGCCTAACACATTGCCCGCCGCTTTGCTCCCCAGCAGTTTTCGCAACAAAGATTTCGCTGCGTTTTTCTCCTTCTCCGACAGATCGGCTTGATTGATCGCGGTGATCACTTTCTCCAGTGCCTCCGTAATCGCCTGCTGCTGCGGAGTGCTCGGTGCGATCGGCGCTTGTTCCTGCCGGGGAACGGTGGTTCGTCGGCTCTTATCGATAGAGATCCGGATTGGGGGCGCCACGCCAGCTTCGAGCACTTTGACTCCGAAGTCGTTTATCTCAGCGAAGCCGGAGAGCAGGCCCATCCCGCTCTTATCTTCGAGAGGGGTCCAGTCGATGAGGCGATACTCTGAAAGCTGGGCCACGGCACGCAGCCAGTCACGGCGACTTATACCTCCTGGCGGCGAGACCGCCTGCTCAGCGTGGCCGAACGGAATGGAACCTTCGCTTCGACGTTCATAGAGAAGCTGCAGCAAGCATCCCCTGACGACAGAATCTTTCATAAACTTTGGCAATATGTTCTGCACCCTGCGCACCGGCCGCCACAACAACCATCTCAGATTTGTCGTTGCGCCGGAGGTATTACACCGCCGCGGTGTCGGTTCAGTTTACTCCGTGTTCGAGGGCGCGATGAGTAGCAGCGATAGACTTGTTGAATCCCGTTCGCGTCGAAGTGCCGAGCAGTTCCATGAGGCGCGACTCGTAAGAATCACACATGGGGGATTCGCCATTTGGCTCGACCCATTCGGGATGTTGGATCCGCAGATCGTCGTGAATCTGTTGCCGGAGCTCGGTGTAGGTGTGGATTTGGTGAGACACGGCACTTGGCTGGGTGAAAGATTCAGGTGTGGCGCGGGACGGTTTGTCTAACTTGCCTCGTCGGTGAGTGCGCTGTGTTCTGAGACTAACGAATTTCATAAACGGATTTTTGTTTGGGGTTAACTGCTCCAAATCCGCGCGGAACGAGAAACCATCCTCACGAGGCGCTTTAAACAGCCCTCGCTTCAGATGCCTCGGGGCTCCAAGTGAATCTGAAAATCGCGCTAAGCGGTGTCTCAGCGAAGGTTAAGCCCTCCAACCGGCTCCTAAGCCGGTCGAAAGTGCGTTGAGGCGTCGGATGACGTAATCAAAGAATTTTTATAGGCTCTGCGCTATCGTGTCAAGCCCTTTTTCGGTCTTAATTTAGCGACTTGTAATTTTTACGGGTCGCCAGGGAAACACCGATTGGAGAAAAACGGCGTCGCACCTCGGTTGCAGGCGACAGTCGGCGGCCCGTCAAAGATTGTCAGGCAATTGACTTCCGTGCGCGCAACATCCGGGGCGTGACGCACGCCGAAAACAACAGCGCCAAACCTGCTTGGATCGAATTTTCAAGATAGCTCGTGAGAGGCCTCAATCCACGGCGCCCGGACACACTCAAAGTCTCGATGCCTCCCGCCGTAAAGCTGGCAGCCGTTCCGGACGCGCGGCCAGCGCTTGACCCAAATGTGATTGCGGCGGAGCCGGAGTTCAGACGTTAGAGGTCAGCGTCTGAAACGGGAAACGTATGCGCAAGTTCCCTTGTGCAAATCGCCACGCGCTGATAAAACGGCGACCGTGATCAGGAAGATTATGACCGACAAACCCCGCGGGAATATGTACGCTGGACGCTGCACACGGTAACGCTGGTCGCAGAAACCCAAATGAAATTTGCCAGAACTTGCATCGCCCTGGCCGCGATTATCGCGCCTGGTAGCTTCTCAGGACAAGCGACATCCCAGCCCAGGCAATCAGAAATCGATTCGGCCGATCGGCTCTTTCAGGTGGGGAAGTTTGCCGAAGCTGGCAAACTTTACTCGCAAATCGTCGCTCAAAATCCGAAGGATTATTCCGCAACACTGCAGTTGGGTCGCATTGCATTGCTTTCCAATCGGCTTGACGACGCGCAGAAATGGCTGGAAAAGGCCATAACCCTGCAGCCGGGTTACGCCGATGCAAAGGTCATGCTGGCCGAGGTGTTTTATCGCCGTGACGATTTCCAAAAGGCAGCGGCTTCGCTGAACGGCGTCGAGGTGAGCAGCAACAAGCTGATTATTTCGCAGTATCCGACACTGAACGTTGCGAAGTTGGAGAGCTTCAAGGGCCAGACGCCTTATGATTTGCATGGCAACGGGACAAGTACGCGTCTCAAGTTCTTAAAAACCGATCCGCTGCCGGTGGTCAACGTGCGCGTAAACGGCGGCGGCGAAGTCACCTTCTTCATCGATACCGGCGGTTCGGAGGTCGCGCTCGACACGGACTTCGCCAAGGAACTCGGCGTCCCGCAATTCGGGGCGGTACAAGGCACCTTTTCCGGCGGCCAGCACGCTGAGGTCCAACAGGGGCGGATTGAGACGCTCACCGTCGGCGACTGGACCGTCAAAAACCTGCCCACGGCAATGCTTCCCTTGCGCCAACTCTCGAAAGGATTAGGCGTGAAACAGATCGACGGAATCATCGGGACTACTCTGTTTTACCATTTCCTTGCGACCATGGATTATCCACGCGGCGAGCTTGTGCTGCGCCGAAAGACCGCCAAGAGCCTGGAAGAGTTTAAGGCAACGTCAGGCAAGAAGGTGGCAGTTCCTTTCTGGATGGCGAGCGATCACTTCATGGTGGGCTGGGGTCGCGTGGAGACGCTCCCGCCCGCGCTCCTCTTCGTTGACACAGGGCTGGCGGACGCGGGTGTCAAATTGGCGGAGTCGGTTATCAAGGAAGCTGCGATCAAGCTGGATGAAAACAAAGCTTCCGAAGGTGCCGGGGGTGGCGGAAAGCTGAAAATCGTGCCGTACACCGTGCATCAACTTTCCTTCGGAGACATCAAGGAAGACAACGTTCCGGGTCTCTACGATGGGCCGTTCCCGTGGGAAAACATGTTTGGCTTTCACCTCGCCGGCATGGTCGGCCACGATTTCTTTAAGGCCTATGCGGTGACCCTTGACTTTCAGAACATGCAGATTTTCCTGCAATAGAAACGCTGACTTCAACGAAAGCTTTGGCAAGATTAAGGCCGTAGTCAACGACAGCGGCTACAACTGCGGCTGACACAGCCGCCACTACAGCGCGCCAGTTCGGACGCTACTTTTTCTCCACAAGCGACAGGAACGCTTCGTAACCGTCGTCTTTCATTGTTTCGATTGGAATGAAATGGAAGGCGGCCGAGTAAACGGAGTAACTTTGTCCAGTGGGCGATTTCGGGTCGGGAAAGAGATAGCCAAGGTGGGCGTTACTTCGTTTGGCGCGCACCTCGGTGCGCTGCATATCGTGCGAAGTGTCCAGGTTTTCGACGAGGAGATCTTTCGAGATCGGTTTGCTGAATGTGGGCATGCCGATGCCGCTATCGAATTTGTCGAGCGAAGTGAAAAGTGGTTCGCCGGTAATGACATCGACATAGATGCCGGTGCGCTCGTTGTTCCAGAACTGATTTTGGAAAGGCCTTTGGGTGCCACCTTCCCGCACGACGAAATATTCCTCGGCCTTTAATCGATGTTTCAAGACAGCGTCGCTCGGGACGGGCCGGTTCGGATCGAAACCTCTGGTCTCCTTTTTCTCTTTCTGCACGAGAAAGAAGAAGTAGAACGCCCCGGTAGCAAGCAGGACCGCGATGGCGACACCGATGTACATGCTGAGGGTCGACTTTTCCTCGCTGGTGATTCGGCCCCCCTTCATCAGATTGCGATCACGTTATTGAAGCAGAGATTGGCCACGTCCGTCACTTATTTTTTTCAACACAGGGAGGTTGGGCGGACATCCGCCTACGTTGGACTTCGGCGTGAGATGACGGCGCGGCAAGCAGAGAATTGCAGGCGACACGCCTGCCGCTACAGTTTTCACGGCTGACCCATTCGGCAAGCTCAGAGCAGGCTCCGCCGCCACTACGGCGGCTCGCTCATGCCCCGGCAGGGAAAGGCGTTTTGATCGATGACAAAAATTCGCGGGACGTCCGGATAGCGCAGCGCGATGTCCCCAACTCAAAAAAGCCGCAGGATTCCTGGAAACCGTGCGGCTCTTATTGGTGATATCCCAGGCCGCGCTGGCTCAATCGACAACGACGTGATCAACCACACGCAAATCCCCTGTGTTTACGTAATAAACACGCACGTGGGTGCCGGGTTTGATCGCGGTTTGGACCACTTCGCCGTTCTTGTTCACAACGTGACCGGGCCCGTTGAGAACATAACTGCCCGGATTATTCGAACGGTCCTCGCGAATAACGAGAGTTTTGGCCGGTTGATAATTGGCGGCCGCCCCTTCCTCAGTCGTTGTAATGATCGTTCCCGTTACCGTTATTGGTTGTTCTGTAGCAGTTGTTGTTTGTCTCTGATGTGTCGAACGCGTCTGGGTAAATGCCAGCGGCGCAATGAGTGCGCTGCAGGCGAGAATAACGATTGTATTCCTTATCATAATGCCTCCCTGTTGATGTTCACGCTTCCGCTCGTTAGACACTTTTCTTAAACCCCCCGTTCAACTCTTGTTACTCCTTATTGGATCTGCGTGGTTAGGCGCGAAATCAGAGAAAAAATGAGCCCTCCTTGGCACTGAAATGCGGGGTCGTGTCTCAATACCCAGATATAAGAGCTGCTCTGGAAGCTGGAGACCGGAGACTGGAGATCGGAGCGATTGTATCGAAATTGATCACGGCGGCGCGAAATGGGTTTGGCAGGCGTTTTTGTCCTTGCGGGTAATTTTTGGGGGAGAAAATGGGGTCGCGTCTTAAAACATTTGATATTTCACACCCCGGCTTGCGGATTTCAGTCCGGCTGATTGCGGCTGTAAGGAAAATTCCAGAAGTCGGAGGTCAGAGATCAGACGTCAGCGATCAGGTGGTTCAACGGGGATCCAGTTGGTCTGCCGTGCGCGCAAAAGAAAGTCGTCCAAGCGCTTGGAAGAGTTATCACACCACCTATGAAAAGTCGTTTGCTTATTGTGTAGAACAGTTGGGCATCGCAGATAATCAGCTTTTGGTCGGCTCAAGGATTCGGCTCCCGTGGAAGGAAACGCAGCGCCAAGCGTTGGACTTGCGCACCCAAACCGTGGTTCGCCGATATTTGATGACTGACTCCTTTCCCGCAGCCGAGAAATGCGCGGTGTTGGTCGCCGTTAGGACGGCGGTGTCGCCGTAGATTCGCACTTTAATATCGGAGAGTTCCTCCTTTGCTAGCCGCGGGTCAGTCGAATTAGGCTGTGGGGGCGCTGCTTCCTTCAATTCAGCGGCCTTGTCCGAGACAAACCCGCGCCCGTCTATTCCAACGAAGTCGTCGGCGAGTATCGCAGCGACTTTAGCGGTGTCGTGGTGAATCACTGCATCCGACCACGCTTTCTCTTGCATGGTAACCGCCGCCGTTGCGCTCTCCTCCGATAACGCGAATACGACGCCACAGCATCCGGCGAGTGCAATACATCCAATAGCTATTAGCAACTTTCGCACAGTGCTCGCAGCTCCTTTACGCATTTTAGGCCTCATGGTTGCGGTCGTAAGGGAACAAGGAAAGGCAGAACTAAGAATTAAGAAGGAAGAAGTTCGGAGGTCCCGACTTTGCCAGGGCTAAGGCGTGGCAGGCAGAGGGTCGTTTATTTGACCTTAAACTCGACTGTTTTGACGAGCTCATCGTTCAGGTAGATCTCGGCCTTATAATCGCCGGTCGGGAACGGGTCGTTGTGCGTCAGGCTGAAATTGATTCGGTTCGGCTCTTCCACGCCTTCGATCGCCTGGGCCGTGATCTCGACTTCTTTCTCGAGAATCTTTTTGTTTTCCGTTCCCCCGGCGTCGACGATCGTCCAGATCGCTTTTACGTGCGTTCCGATTTTTGGTTCGCTCAAAAAAACCAGGACGGCGAACGTGTCGTCGGACTTGAAGCTTTGACCGGCTCGAATCTGTCTTCGACTTCGCGGGCCAAAACCGTTTTCTCGATCGTTACGTCTTCGTCGGAAGTTGACTCGTCTTCATCTTTCTCTTTGGCGAGCGCTGCGCTGGTGAATACGAGTGAAAGAGAGAACAAGATTACGAGTGCGGGGAGTCTAATCGTTTTCATATTCGGGCCATTACAGCGCCGTTTTCACCTCGCATCAACACGTTATTGAAAAGCATACCGGAAAGCGGAGGCGGGATTGAGCTACAAGGGCCACGATTCGAATAGAAGCAAACGTCCAACGCTCAACTCAAATATGATTCAATCGCATGGTTGTGTTTTTTCAGTAACGTTCTGACATGAAGGCTCTCGCTCTCTTCTTATTGCTTTTCGTATCGGTATCGATCGCATCGGGGCAGCCGGTTGTCGTTATTGTTCGTCACGCGGAGAAGGCCACCAACGGTGGTACTGATCCGGAGTTATCTTCGGCTGGTCGTGCGCGGGCTGACGCGCTTGCACCGATTTTGAAGGACTCGGGCATCACGGCAATTTTCACTACTGAATTCAAGCGCACCCAGGAAACCGCGGGGCCGACCGCGACATCCGTTCATGTCACGCCAACGGTGGTTGCGGCGAAAGATACGGCCGGGCTCGTCGCGAAACTACATCAGCTGAGCGGCAACGCGCTGGTTGTTGCGCATGGCGACACGATTCCGAACATCATCAAAGCGCTTGGAATCAATGTGCCGGTCAACATTCCTGATGAGGATTACTCGGAGTTGTTAATCGTTATGCTTGGCGATAAGCCGCAGCTGTTTCGGCTGCATTATCCTTAGTAACGACGGAAAAGACGGCAGTCGTTACTTCAAATATTTGTCGAACCATGCGACCGTCCGATCCATTCGATCGGCTTGGTTCTGCGGCTTTAGAAAGAGATGGCCTTCGCCGGGATACACGATCAGCTGTGTCGGAACACCGAGCGTTTTTAAAGCGTGCCAGAATTCGTAGGACTGCGATGAAGGGCATTCCGCATCGCGCTCACCGACAATGACCAGGGTGGGAGTCTTCACGTTCTTGATGAAGTGAATCGGCGAACTCTTCTCGTAAACGGCGGGGTCGTCATAAACTGATGCGCCGAAGAAGGGAATCATCCATTGATCAATCAGGTTCTGGCCATAATAACTTTGCCAATTGGCAATGCCGGCTCCCGCGACGGCGCCACGGAAACGATTCGTTTGCGTGACAGTCCACATCGTCATGTAGCCACCGTAACTCCAGCCGGTCACACTCAGACGCGCAGGGTCGATCGGGTACTTTGCGATGGCGGCGTCGATTCCGGCGAGAGTGTCTCGAAGGTCGCCGCCGCCGAAATCTTTCACGTTAGCGCGCGTGAAATTCTCTCCCTGGCCGTAGCTACCGCGCGGATTTGGCAAAAGGACATAGTAACCGCGTAATGAGAGAGCGGCGACGATCGCTCTCGACATTCCAAAACCAGCCGGCCACTCCGGCGTCGTTACGCTGGAAGGTCCGCCATGGATGAGGACGACCATCGGATATTTTTTGCCGGACTCCACTTTCGCGGGCGGGAGAAGCCATCCCTGAATATTGAAGCCGTCGTTCGTCCACTCAAGATTCTCGGCTTTGCCCCACGTCGGCGAAAGCCCGGAGTTGTTGCTGGTTAGCTGACGCCAATCACCGATTGGCCCGGCCCAAACTTCAGGCGCCGTTTCATAGCTGCTTCGGACCGCGGCCGCGAATTTGCCATCCTTGGAAAGTGCGAAGTTAGGGAAATTGCCGAAAGCATAAAGGCCTTCGGCGCCTTTCCAGATTGCCCGCACGGAGTTGCTGGCGAGCGTCAATTCAGAGATCGCGCTGCTGCCGCCGACATATTCCGTGAACAGGATGCGATCTGGTGTCTGCAAGAAGAGGGAACTGACCGAGCTCTTGCGACCTTGCGTGCGATTTACGACATCGTGTCCAGAGACCGAGACAGTGAAGAGGTCACCACCGTGGAATCCCTCATCGCTCATCAAGCCTTCAATGAACGAGCAAGATTTACCATCCGGTGACCACCGCGGAACCGCGACTTGAAGAGAAGGTTTGTAGATGGATGCAGCGTTTCCTTTTGCAATGTCGATGGTGT
>WNGI01025945.1_pt1 | contig 10864 bp, 12 predicted proteins | sample 5400621 | NCBI WGS metagenome assembly WNGI01 (sample SAMN13153374, study PRJNA577476) | soil metagenome | isolation source: 20 cm soil or saprolite under Garry oak tree replicate 1 | place: USA:California | collected 2016-06-15 | reverse complement strand
CGGCAGCCGCCTTCAGCACGCCGCCGGCAAGCGCGCGCTTGCACGGCCCCTTGAGCGCCAGCAGCATCGCACGGTCGTCGCCCGCGCGCTGGCGCGCGATGGGCGCGCAGCTGGTGCGGAAGGCGGCAAAGGCGGCGGCGTGGTCATCGGCGGCCCAGCCGTCGAGCTCGCTCCATTGCAGCGGCTCAAGCTGACTGTCGACGAGCCTGAGGCGCTCCAGATCACCGGCTGCGGCACCTGCAGCACTCGCGAGCAGCCATGCCGCGACTGCCGCTGATCGTTGACACAGGCTGCGGGAACGCGCCGGCATCTCCCCGGCTCCGGCTATTGTCCGGCTTCGGTGGCGACGAGCTTCCAATTGGGATCGCGCGAGGACAGATCGCGCGCAAACGTCCACACATCGGTGACGTCGGTGACCTTGTCGGGGCTGCCGTCGATCACGGCACCATTGCGGTCGCGCGTGAGCGAGACGAGCTGCGAAACGAAGCGCACCGTGATCTGCACCGTGCGTCCTTTCAGATCGGCGGCGGTGATATCGGACTTGTCGATGGACACGAAACGGCTTTCGGCGGTTTCCCCCTTGGCCTCGCGCTCGCGGATCGCCGCGTCGAAGCCTTCATAGACATCGCGCGACAACAGGTTTTTGAGGCTGCGCCGGTCGCCCTCGGCGTAGGCGGTCACGATCATCTCGTAGGCGGCGCGCGCGCCGGCGATGAAATGCTTGATGTCGAACCCCGGCTCCTCGCCAGCGATGGCATCAAGGCCGGCGGCGACGGCGGAGCCCGGCTCGGCGATACCCTTCCAGCGCTCCGACGGCTCGCCAGGCTCGACCGGCTTCGGCGGTGTTTCGATGCCTCCGCGGCCGGGCAGCGCCACCACATTGTCGTTGGTGGAGGGGCGTACGGCATCGCGCGCGGAATACGGATCATAGGGCGGCCGCTCGCGCCCGGTCCGCTGGCCGAGCACGCTGCGCAGGCGCAAAAAGATGAAAACCGCCAGCGCCAGGAAGATGATGGTGTAGATGTCGAACACGTCTCGCATGCTCTCGGCAGCCGTGACCGAACCATATGGAACAGCGGGCAGGGCCGCAGACTCAAATCTGCGGAGCGATGGTCGGTTCCGCGCTATTATGTAAGCACGGTGCCGAACTGATCCAGAGGACTACGCCGACCGGCCGGCGCAGGGTTCGAAACCGACCATAGACGATCCCGGTCGTGGCGCCAACCACGTCCGGTGTGCCGCGAGAGCCAGGGTTTAGGCGATGTCTTTGGCCAAATGGGTCTTTATTGTGGTCGTGCTGCTCCCGGCGGCAGAGATCGCCGTGTTCATCCTGTTGGTCTTGTCGATTGGCTGGCTCTGGACGCTGGTCTTATTTCTCGGCACCTCGCTGGTCGGCGTGTCGCTGCTCAAGCGCTGCGGACGCGAAAAGCTCAACCAGTTCGGCGCCGCGCTCCAGCAGCACGGGGTGCGGGCGATTCACCTCGAAAGCCCCGGTCTCGCGCCCATGATCGGTGGAATTCTTCTGGTCTTCCCGGGCTTTATTACGGATGTGTTGGGTGCCTTGCTGTTTGTTTCACCATTGCGGCGCTGGGCCGGGGCAACTATCGGCCGTGCGCTGGCACGCCGCCGCCGCGATCCGTGGGCTCCGGTCGTTATCGATCTTGCGCCCGACCAGTGGGACGAACTGCCGGAAGGAAAGATCGAGGACCAGCGCGCGCGCAAGAAACGTCCGTGAGCGCGCCATCGGTTGTTATCCTTGTCCCGTCCCATGGGCTGTGTTAGCCAGCCCGCCGACAGGGGTCGCGCGGTCCCATTCCGGCGGAGGTAGGTTTCATGACGGCAACCAATGGCGGCCCTGGGCAGCAGCCGCAACAGCAGCAGACCGGGCCGCAACTGAGCGTGCTCGGCCAGTACATCAAGGATTTCTCGTTCGAGAACCCCAACGCCCCGCGCTCGCTGGCGCCGAAGGAAACGCAGCCCTCGATCAACATCCAGATCAATGTCGGCGTCGGCCAGTTGGCGCCGACCGACTTCGAGGTTTCGCTCAAGCTCGAAGGCAAGGCGGAACTCGAAGGCACGGTGCTGTTCGCCTTCGACCTGACCTTCGCCGGCATCTTCCGCATCCAGAATGTGCCGCAGGAGCACCTGCATCCACTGGTCATGATCGAATGCCCGCGGTTGTTGTTTCCGTTCGCGCGCGAGATTGTCGCGACCGCGGTGCGCAACGGCGGCTTTGCGCCACTTCTGCTCGATCCGGTCGATTTCGTCGCGCTCTATCAGCAGCGGGCCGCGCAGATGCAGGCCGACCAGGCGACGCCCACGCCGACGACCACGACCTGAGCCGGTTGCGCGCTCACAGCATTCACGGCAGCGACGGTGTGCTCGCGGGCGGGCGGCGGTGCCGTGTCGCCTGCTCATAGCTATAGGCAATCCGAAACAGTGTTGGTTCGCTCCACGGGCGTCCGAGCAGCTGCAGCCCGGCGGGCAATGTGCCGCGAGAAAACCCCATCGGGACCGTCAGCGCCGGAAAGCCGGTCGGCGGCGAGAGCCGATTGCTGTTATTGCCGTGCGGAGTATTGAGGTCGCCAATCAGCCGGGGCGGATTGTTCCAGGTCGGATAGACCAACGTATCGAGCCGGGAATCATCCATCGCCTTGAGCAGTCCTTGACCGAGACGGCGTCCGTTCTCTGCGTACACCTGGCATCTGGTATTGAGCTCGAGCGGCGGCTCGGCCTGGGAGTCGAGCAAAAGTTTCAGCAGCGAGGGATGAAATTTCTGCGAGGCGATGATTTGGTCGAGACTCTTCATCGGCGCCTGCGGTCCGAGCTCCGCCAGATAGCCATCGAGGTCGTGCTTGAAGCGGTCGCAAGCAAAGCCCGATGCCGGGATCTGGTCGATTTCGGGAACTTGCACCGCGTCTACGATCTCAGCACCCTGCCGCTTCATATCGGCGAGCGCCTGCTCGAACAGCTGCATGACCTCGGCATCGGGGTCGGGCCCGGCCACCATCTGGCGCAGCACGCCGATGCGCGCGCCCTTGAGCCCATCCTTATCGAGCGAGCTCAAATAACTGGCAGGGCGCCGCTCCCGCGCCGGCGCCGTCGCCAGATCCGCCGGATCGCTGCCGGCGATGACATCGAAAATCGCGACCGCGTCGGCGACGGTGCGCGCCATCGGGCCGCCGATATCGCGATTGAGGAACAGCGGCACGATGCCAGCGCGGCTGGTCAGCCCCATGGTCGAGCGGATACCGACCAGGCTGGTATGTGACGAAGGCCCGCGGATCGAATTGCCGGTATCGGTGCCGAGCCCTGCCGTGCCAAAGCTTGCCGCGACCGCCGCCGCCGTTCCGCCGCTCGAACCGGCGGGTACGCGGTCGAGCGCATAGGGGTTGCGGGTGTGGCCCGGGATGAGCGAGTTGACCGTCTCGAAGGGGCTGCGGGCGAACTCCGCCATATTGGACTTGGCGAGCACGAGCGCGCCGGCCTCGCGCAGCTTGCGCACCTGAAAGGCATCCCGCGGCGCCATCGAGCCCTTCAGCGACAGGGACCCGGCCGAGGTCGGCATGTCCACGGTGTCAAAATTGTCCTTCACGATCATGGGGACGCAATGCAACGGGCCCACCAGGCCCGACTGCGTAAACCTGGCGTCGAGCGCCTCGGCAGCGTTCAAGGCATTGGGATTTACCATCACGATCGCGTTGAGCGCCGGGCCCTTGCGGTCGTAGGCCTCGATGCGGTCGAGATACATCTGCACGAGCTGGCGGCAGGTGAGCTCCTTGGCCCGCATCGCGGCATGGAGGTCGGCGATCGTCGGCTCATGCGCCGACAACAGACGGAAGGCCGCCGCGGCCGGCAAGGCCGAGACGAGCGAAAAAATTGCGCTCAGCACCGTCGCGCTCGCAAGCGCGAATGCAAACTTTCTCATGGCTGGGCTCCGTCCATCTCGCCACAACGACTTTACCGCCGCCTGGACGCCGATGTGCGGAAAATCCGCCGGTCAGCCGGGGGCCGCCGCGCGATAATCGAGCCAGATCGCCTTGCTGCCAAGCGTTTCGATGAACGCCATGTGGACCTGCAACTCCCCGTCTGTGAGACGGCGTGGCAGCGGCTCCGGGCGTGCGCGCACAATGATGGCGCCGCCTGCGTCGGCCGCAGCCAGGCCGCTCTCGACCAGGATCAGCGAGGCCTGCCGGCCGCCAATCAGCTCGATATAGACTTCAGCCAGAATCTCAGCATCGAGCAGCGCGCCGTGCTTGGTGCGCCGTGAATTGTCGATGCCATAGCGTGCGCAGAGGTGATCGAGCCCATTCGGCCCGGCCGGATGCCGGCGGCGCGCCAGCAGCAAAGTGTCGACCATGCGCTCGCGGGCGACCGGCGTCTTGCCGGCGCGTTCGAGCTCCGCATTGAGGAAGGCGAAATCGAACGCCGCGTTGTGCGCGACCAGTGGCACCTCACCGATGAAGCTGACCAACTCGTCTGCTATCGCTGAAAACGATGGCTTATCCTTGAGGAACTCGCCGGACAGGCCATGCACCGCAAACGCTTCCGACGGCATGTCGCGTTCCGGATTGAGGTAGCGGTGAAAGGTCTTGCCGCTTGGGAACCGATTGATGAGCTCGATGCACCCGACCTCGACCACGCGATGGCCGCTCGCCGGGTCGAGCCCGGTGGTCTCGGTATCGAGCACGATCTCGCGCATTGCTGTCCTGGCCTGCCGGTTCCTGCGAATCACTCCTGCGGCTTCGACATTTTAGCGACCGCGGCAAGAATCGCACGCACCTGGGCGCGCGCGGCCTCGAATCCCTGCGAGGTATCCACGACGAAATCGGCGTGGCGGCGTTTTTCCTCATCCGGGATTTGCTTGGCAAGGATGGAATCGAGCTTTTCCATCGTCATTCCCGGCCGTTCCAGCACGCGCGCCCGTTGCACGTCGGGCGGGGCGGTGACCACCACCACGGCATCGACGCGCCGGTCACCGCCGGTCTCGAACAACAGCGGGATGTCGAGCACAGCCACCGGTTCGCCGCGTGCCCGCGCCTCCTCCAGCAATTGCTGCTCGGCCTTGCGCACCAAGGGATGCACGATGGCTTCGAGCCGCTTGAGCGCCGCGGCGTCGCCGAGCACGCGCGCCGCGAGGCGCGTGCGATCGACCTTGCCGTCGCCGGTGGTGCCGGGAAACGCCGCCTCGATCGCCGCCACCGCCTCGCCTTCGTAAAGCCGGTGCACGACGGCATCAGCATCATGCACCGGGACGCCCGCCTCGGCGAAGAAGCGCGCCGTGGTCGACTTCCCCATGCCGAGCGAACCGGTCAAGCCGAGCACGAACATTTCCGGTTTCCGCGGTTATTCGTCATTTCGCCAGCAATCCTTCATCCTGCAAAAATTTCAATAGCGGCAGCAGCGGCAGACCGAGAATGGTGAAGTAATCGCCCTCGATGCGATCGAACAGCTGAATGCCGATCCCCTCGACCTGATCAGTTCGTGGGTGCGCCCGCGTAACGCCAGGAGCTGCGCGCGCGCCGCGGGGCGATCAGCGGGCTTGGTGAAGCTGCGCACACCGAGCCCGAGCGTCTGGTCGGCGCCCAGCACCAGGCGCCCGGACAGCCCAGCCGCGACCGCCCGCGCCTTTTCGCGCGCGAGCAGCGCCGCGACCTCGGCCGGCATTTTTGCATCGGCGCGCGCCTCAATGCCGCGTTCGTCGATATCGGCCGGCAGGATCGCGAGCGGGATGCCGGCCATTTCCAGCACCGCGCGTCGCACTGCGCTCTTGGAGGCGAGCACCAGCGGCTGGTCGGCGAGCCAGAGCGGCATGATCACGCCACCGGTTGCCGGCGCCGCTCGGCCAGAAGTTTCAGCACCGCCGCCGCGGTCTCCTCGATCGAGCGCCGCGTCACGTCGATCGACGGCCAGTTATGCCGCGCACACAGCCGCCGCGAGAACGCAACCTCCTCAGCCACGGCCTTGCGGTCGATATATTGGTCGCCATCCTGATGGGCCTTGAGGCCAAGCAGCCGATTCTGCCGGATCTGAACGATCCGCTCCGGACTGGCATAGAGGCCGACCACCAGCGGCCGCTTCAGTTCCTCCACCGGAGCGGCCAGCGTAATCCCCGGCACCAGTGGCACATTGCCGGTCTTGACCCCGCGGTTGGCGAGATAGATCGAGGTCGGCGTCTTCGACGTGCGCGAGACGCCGACCAGGACCACCTCAGCTTCCTCAAGCTCCTCGATGTGCTGGCCGTCGTCATGCAGCATGCTGTAGTTCAGCGCATCGATGCGTTTGAAATACTCCGCGTTGAGCACATGCTGGGCGCCGACCCGGTGGCTGGTCGCGGTGCCGAGGTAGGATTGCAGCAATGCCAGCACCGGCCCAAGAATCGACAGACACGGCACGCTCAGCTCCCGGCAATGACTTTCCAGGCGACCGACCAGATCGTTTTCCAACAGCGTGTAGAGCACGATTCCCGGTGTTTCCTCGATCTCGGCGAGGACGCGGTCGAGCTGGCGCTCGGTGCGCACCAGCGGATAGACGTGCTCGACCGGCATGACCTTGGTATATTGCGCAGTTGCCGCACGCGCGACGGTGGTCAGCGTCTCGCCGGTCGAATCGGAAATCAGATGCAGGTGGAAGTAGCTGCCAGTGTGCGGCATAGGCGTTGCACCAGAACAAGCTGTGTATTCCTGGGGAGAAGGCCATGCCCGGCGGCGGCGCGCAAGCAAAGGACGACCCTCCGACGCTGGCCCGTCCACATTCCGAGGCTTGGCAATTGATTCAGCCCCATCGAACCGGCAGTGGTGATATGTGAATAAGCAACGGCGCCCAGCCGTCAACTGCCCAACAAGTGCTTGGAATCCCAATGCCCCCGACAAATGTTCTGCACCCCGCCCCGGGTCGGACAAGCTACTGAACACGAAACTGAACCTGTATAGAGTGTGGACGATATTGTGTGAGTCCAATCCACCGTCAAGAAAACACTACAGGAAGAATCTTTAAGCTTTAGATTTGGAAGGCAAGCTTGGCAGATCGATGGTGAATAAGCCTATTCTCGAGGTTCTCGATGGTCACCGGAAGGCCGTGCCGCCAGTTTGGCTGATGCGGCAAGCCGGGAGATATCTCCCGGAATATCGTGCAGTGCGTGAGCAGGCCGGCGGATTTCTCGACTTGGTTTTCAGTCCGGAACTCGCCGCCGAGGTCACGCTACAGCCGCTCCGGCGATTTGGTTTCGATGCGGCGATTCTGTTCTCGGATATCCTGGTGGTGCCTTACGCGCTCGGACAGCGGGTGAGTTTTGCCGCCGGTGAGGGGCCGCAGCTGGAGCCGATCAGCGACCGCAATGGTTTTGAGCGACTGTCGATCGAGCTCGACCATGATGCTCTGGCCCCGGTCTCCAGATCAGGCGCCAGCGCGGATGTTTGCCTATCGCGATCGACCGGCCTTTGGCGTGCTGATTGACGTGCTGGTGGAGGCGTCGGCGGCCTATCTGGTGCGGCAGCTGCAGGCGGGAGCCGATGCGGTGCAGATTTTCGATACCTGGGCCGGCATATTATCAGCGGATGAATTCCATCGCTGGTGCGTCGAGCCGGTCCAACGTGTGGTCACCAAGGTGCGCGAGGTGATTCCCGGCGCAAAAATCATTGGCTTCCCACGTGGCGCCGGCACGATGCTGCCGCGCTATGCGGCCGAGGTTGCCGTCAATGCGGTCGGGCTTGACTGGATGGTCGATCCGACGCTGGCGCGCGACCAGGTCCAGAGCCGAATCGCAGTGCAGGGCAATCTCGATCCGCTGGCACTTGTCGCCGGCGGCGCGGCGCTCGACCGCGCGGTCGATCTCGTGCTCGAAGCCTTTGGCGGCGGGCCTTTCATCTTCAATCTTGGCCACGGCATCGTGCCGGAGACACCGATTGCCCATGTGGAGCGGATGGTCCAGCGGGTGCGGCAATGGCGGGGGTGAGTGTGTCGGCGCAGGTGTGGATCAGGCGATGGTTTCGCGCTGAAATCGCGCTCGGCATCACTGCCGCGGCGGTCGGCGTGCTGCTGCTGTCGCGGCCAGCGGGACTGTATCCCTGGGCCAAGGCCGTGCACGTGATCGCGATCATCGCGTGGATGGCGGGGATGCTGTATCTGCCCCGGCTGTTCGTCTACCACTGCGATGCCGAGCCGGGCTCCAGGCAATCCGAGACATTCAAGGTGATGGAGCGGCGCCTCCTGACCATCATCATAAACCCTGCCATGGTGGTGAGTTGGGTGCTGGGGTTGTGGCTGGCCTGGGAGGGCAGTTTGTTTACCGCCGGCTGGCTTCAGGGCAAGCTGGTGCTGGTCCTGGCAATGTCGGGTGTGCACGGATTTTTTGTTCGCTGCGTGCGTGAATTCGGTACCGACCAGAACCGCCGGTCTCAAAAATTCTATAGAATAATCAATGAAGTACCAACGCTCTTAATGATCGGGATTGTGCTTTTGGCGGTGGCCAAGCCGTTCTGAGCCCGCCTGTGGCCCTGTCTATCACGCAGCCGCTACTTGCGTCTGGAACACTCTTTTCATATGTTGGCGCTACCTCCCCGACCGCAGGTAGATGCATCGAGTACCGGCCCCGGGTATTGGGTTCGGCCGCCGCATCGGGCCAGAGGGCCTGAAGCCTCCGTCTGAACCCCTGCAATTTTCCCTCCTTCTCGCGTCGACCGACCGTTTGACGCTCCGTCGCCGCCCTTCCTCAGGATTAACCCGCATGCGGGAAATGAAACTCCAGGACCTCAAGGTCAAGTCTGCGGCAGAGCTCGTCTCGTTCGCCGAGGAGCTCGAGGTCGAGAACGCCTCGACCATGCGCAAGCAGGAGCTGATGTTCGGCATCCTCAAACAGCTCGCGATCCGCGAGACCGACATTGTCGGTGAGGGTGTCGTCGAGGTGCTCTCCGACGGCTTCGGCTTCCTGCGCTCGCCGGACGCGAACTACCTGCCCGGACCGGACGACATCTACGTCTCGCCCTCGCAGATCCGCCGCTTCGGACTGCGCACCGGCGACACCATCGACGGCCACATCCGTTCGCCTAAGGAAGGCGAGCGCTATTTCGCGCTGCTCAAGGTCAATACGATCAATTTCGAGGACCCGGACAAGGCGCGCCACAAGGTCAACTTCGACAACCTCACCCCGCTCTATCCGGACGAGCGGCTGAAGATGGAGCACGAGGACCCAACCAAGAAGGACCTCTCGCCGCGCGTCATCGACATCGTCTCGCCGATCGGCAAGGGCCAACGCGCGTTGATCGTGTCCCCGCCGCGCACCGGCAAGACCGTGCTGCTGCAGAACATCGCGCATGCGATCACGGCCAACCATCCCGAGGTCTTTCTCATCGTCCTGCTGATCGACGAGCGGCCCGAAGAAGTCACCGACATGCAGCGCTCGGTCAAGGGCGAGGTCGTGTCGTCGACCTTCGATGAGCCGGCGTCGCGCCACGTGCAGGTCGCCGAGATGGTGATCGAGAAGGCCAAGCGCCTGGTCGAGCACGGCCGGGACGTCGTGATCCTGCTCGATTCGATTACCCGGCTCGGGCGCGCCTACAACACCGTGGTTCCCAGCTCCGGCAAGGTGCTCACCGGCGGCGTTGACGCCAACGCGTTGCAGCGGCCCAAGCGCTTTTTCGGCGCCGCGCGCAACATCGAGGAAGGCGGCTCGCTCACCATCATCGCCACCGCGCTGATCGACACCGGCAGCCGCATGGACGAGGTGATCTTCGAAGAGTTCAAGGGCACCGGCAATTCGGAACTGATCCTCGACCGCAAGGTCGCCGACAAGCGCACTTTCCCGGCCATGGACATCACCCGCTCCGGCACCCGCAAGGAAGAGCTGCTGGTGGCGCCCGACCAGCTCAAGAAGATGTACATCCTGCGTCGCATCCTCAATCCGATGGGCACCATGGACGCCATCGACTTCCTGCTCGACAAATTGCGCAACACCAAGAGCAACAACGAATTCTTCGAATCGATGAATGCGTGATCGCCATCGCGCGGGAACGCCGCTGGTGGCGCAAGTTGCGGTCGCGGCGCTATAACGATGCCCATGGCCAGGCCATCGTCAGGGCATACCAGCCTGCAGCAAGTGCTTGAGCGCGCAATCGGCGCTCATCAGCAGGGCAGGCTCGGCGAGGCGGAGCGGCTCTATTCGGAGATTCTTGCAGCCGAGCCCGAGCATTTCGATGCCCAGCACCTGCTCGGCATCGTGCGCCATCAGCAGGGACGCGAGACCGAGGCGCTGGAGCTGATCGGCGCGGCACTCAAGACCAAGCCAGATTCAGCGCAGGCGCTGTCGAACCAGGGCCTCGTGCTCTACGAGCTTCGCCGCTACGACGAGGCGCTGACGAGCTTCGAGCGCGCGCTGGCGCTGCGGCCGGACCTTCCGGAAGCGCGCAACAATCGCGGCAATGCGCTGCAGCGGCTCAAGCGCTACGAGGAGGCGCTGGCGTGCTTCGACCAGGTGCTGGCGCAGCGGCCCGATTTCGTCGAGGCCCACAACAACCGGGGCAATGCGCTGCAAGGTCTCAAGCGCCACGCGGAGGCATTGGCGAGCTATGACCGCGCGCTGGCGCTGCGGCCGGGCTACGCCGAAGCGCACTACAATCGCGGCAGTGCGCTCAAGGAGCTTGGGCGTCCCGCCGAGGCGCTGGCAAGCTTCGACGGCGCGCTGGCGCTGATGCCAAAGCACGTGGAGGCGCTGTTCTCTCGCGGCGACGTGCTCAACGAGCTCAAGCGCCATGAGGAGGCGATTGCGAGTTACGAGCAGGCAATCGCGTTGCGGCCGGACCATCCCTACGCATTCAGCGGACTCGCCGAATCTGCGCTCGCCATCTGTGACTGGGCGCGCACGGCAGCG
>WNGI01006163.1_pt1 | contig 10869 bp, 3 predicted proteins | sample 5400621 | NCBI WGS metagenome assembly WNGI01 (sample SAMN13153374, study PRJNA577476) | soil metagenome | isolation source: 20 cm soil or saprolite under Garry oak tree replicate 1 | place: USA:California | collected 2016-06-15 | reverse complement strand
TGCTGGACAAGCGCGGCCGGGCGTACGTGATGGATTTCGGGATTGCGCGATCGACCTTGGCTCCGGGAATGACGCAGACCGGGGCGCTGATCGGGACGCCGGATTACATGTCGCCCGAGCAGGCGAAAGGGCAGACGCTGGATGCGCGGTCCGATTTGTTCAGCGTGGGCATCATTTTCTACGAGATGCTCGCCGGGCAAACTCCCTTCCCTGCCGACACCACCATGGGGAAGCTCTGGAAGCGGACGAATGAGGTGGCACGTCCGTTGGGTGAGCTGGATAAGACGATTCCGCCATCAATTTGCGAGATCGTGCGGCGATCCCTGGAGATCGATCCGCAAAAACGCTTCGCCAACGCTGCTGAACTACTGCACCACGTTGAAGCCTGGCAAGGACCGAAGGCCGGAACACACCTGTCGATCCAGCGAGTTGGCGGTCTCCCCGCGTACGTCAAATGGGCGGGCGTGGGGCTTGCCGTGGCGCTGGTTGCGACGGGATTTTTTCTGCGTCCGCGGATGGGCAGCCGTCCAGCCGCCCCGCATCCTCCGGTTTCGTTGCTGATCGCGGATTTTGACAACAAGACGGGGGATGCAGTTTTTGACGGAACGCTGGAGCCGATGCTGGGAATCGCGTTGGAAGGCGCGCCTTTTATTTCCTCTTTTAATCGCGGGCAAGCGAAGAAGGTGGCGGCCAAGATGCAGCCCGGAGCATTGCACCTGGACGCGGCGCTAGCGCAGTTGGTGGCGGTGCGCGAGGGCGTGAATGCGGTGGTGGCGGGCTCCATCCAGCGAGAAGGAAGGGGTTTCAAAGTCTACGTGACGACACTGGATCCAGCGACAGGCAAGACCATGCTGAAGGAAGAAAGCGACGCTTCAAATAAGCAGGATGTTCTTGCCGCGGCGGGAAAACTCGCGGAACGCATTCGCAAGGGGCTGGGCGACACAACGCCCGAGTCCGCGCAGAAATCTGCGGCAGAGACATTTACCGCAGGCTCGCTCGAAGCGGCGCATCAGTACGCGGTCGGCCAAGACCTGCAGCAATCCGGGAAATGGACTGACGCGATCAATGCTTACGGGCAAGCGATCAAATCGGATCCTGATCTGGGGCGAGCGTACGCTGGGACGGCAGCGATGTACGCGAATCTCGGAAAGAACCAGCAGGCGGAAAAGTATTATCAATTGGCCTTGGAGCGGATCGACCGGATGACCGACCGAGAGAAATACCGGACGCGGAGCGGCTATTACCTGCTGATGCGCGATCAGACAAAGGCGATTGAGGAGCTGTCTGCCTTGGTCAGCCAGTATCCTGCCGATACTGCTGGCCACGCCAACTTGGCCCTCGCTTACTTCTACGACAGGAACATGAGCAAGGCGCTCGAGGAACAAAGGGGGGCGCTGGAGATTACGCCGCACAGCGTGCTACAACAGCATAATTACGCGCTTTATGCGTTGTATGCGGGAGATTTTGACACTGCGGCGAAGAAAGCAAGATCGATCCTCGCCGAAAGCCCTAAGTTCGATCAAGCGTTTCGCACGCTGGCGCTTGCCGAGTTGGGGCTCGGGCACAACCAAGAAGCACAGCAGAATTATTTGAAGCTTCAGGGAGTCGGCGCGCGTGGTGCTTCGATCGCGGCCACGGGATTGGCGGACCTGGAATTGTACGAAGGCCGGCTCGAGGAGGCGGCAGCGATTCTCGAGCAAGCCATCGCCGACGATCTTGTGGCGAAGGATGCGGAAGCAGGGGCCGATCGCGCGGCCACCCTGGCTTTGACAGAGCTTGCCCGCGGGAAAACTTCGAAAGCGATTTCCACCGCAGGAAAGGCTTCCGCAAGAAGCACTGAGCCAGGCGTAATCTATCGCGCCGCACAAGTTTACATCGCGGCTGGACAGGAAGCGAAAGCGCTGCAATTGGTAGCGCCGCTTTCGCAGCGGCTGGAAACCGAGCCTCAGGTTTACGCCAAGCTGATTGCGGGGGAAGCGCAGCTCAAGCGCGGCAACGCGCGCGAGGCGCTGAATTCATTTCAGGCAGCGGCGAAGCTGGCGAACACCTGGCTGGGCCATTTTGACATGGGTCTGGCGTACCTGGCGGCGTCCGCCTTTACTGAAGCTTCTTCGGAATTTGATGTTTGCCTGAAGCGGCGCGGAGAGGCAACTTCCGTTTTTCTCGATGACATACCCAGCTATCACCTGCTGCCCGCGGTTTATTACTACCAAGGTCGGGCGAGAGAGGGGTTGCATAGTTCGGGTGCGGCGGATTCCTACACCACGTTTCTGACCATAAAGGAGAAAGGCACCGGGGATCCGCTCGTCGCGGACGCCCGGCGTCGGCTGGCAGCAGGACGTTAGTTCGATCCAAATGGGCAACTAGCAGGGAACAATGGCAGAGACCTCGATTGAATTCACACTTTCCGTGTTGCCAGAACCGACGGCAGTCACAACGTAGTAGTCCGTCGTGTTGCCAAAGCACGCGTTGGTTGTGGATGGGTGATGGTGACCTGGTTGTTCGAGCCGGGGTTCGAGGAATCCACGATGAAGTCCGCGGGATAGTCATTCGGGGAATAAAACGCCGCCGAGGTGACGTTCACCGCCGTAGGCGTGGGGGTTGAAAAACTGACGCCGGAAACGACAAGAGGATCGAATCCTTGGAATGCCGGGGCCGAAGGAAAAATCCCGTTAAACCCTATCGCGTTGACACCGGTAGCGGAGCCATTAAAGGCGGTCGGGTTTGAAAGAACCGCAGTGCTGGGCTGACCCGTCGCCAAAGTCGTGGGAGTGGTCACTTGCATCGCAGCGAGAGGTGCGGTGCTGAAGTAGCGCAAGGCGCTCGCGAGGAAGTTGCCCGAACCGAATCCTGCGGCGACCAGCACGGTTCCGTCGTTCAACAAAGTGGCGGTGTGCTGCCAGCGTTCGCTGGGCAGGCTGCCAGTGAAGACAAATGTGGACGTGGCAGGATTATAGACCTCCGCACTGGTCAAGATGGGTGAACTGGTTGGAATGACAAGGGAGTAGCCGCCGACCATTAAAACGGTTCCGTCCGGCAGCAGGGTGGCTGTGTGCGCACCTCGCGCCGTGTTCAAACTGACGGTGGTGGAGAAAGTTCCTGCAGCGGGATCGTAGATTTCCGCGGCGCCGATGGCTGTGGTGCTGTTGGTTTGCAGTCCGCCCGCGACTAACACCTTCCCGGTGTTTAATAGTGTGGCGGAATGGTATTGGCGGGCAGTGTTGAGACTGCCTGTGTTTGAAAACGTCTTCGCAACGGGATCATAGAGTTCGGCGCTCTGCATATTGCTAGCTGCTAATCCCGCGGCAATGAGGACCTTCCCGTTGGTCAGCAGCGTTGCCGTGTGGTTTTCACGGGAGAAGTTCAACGACCCGACATTCGTGAAGGTCTGAGTCGCTGGGTCATAGATCTCCGCAATCGCCAAGAAGGCGGGGTTCCCGCCTCCGGCGATCAAAACGGTTCCGTCGGCAAGCAGTGTCGCAGTGTGATTGCTGCGCGTATTGACGGGATTGTGAGTCGTGTTAGCAAATGTTCCGTGGACAGGATCGAAGATCTCCGCTGTGGTCACGAAAGTAGAGGGGCCGCTTAGACCTCCCACAATCAGCACCTTTCCATCGTTCAGCAATGTAGCAGTGTGCTGGGATCGCGCACTGTTCATGCCGCACGTAGCGGACGTGAAAGCGCCGGTCGTGGGGTTATAGAGTTCTGCTGCATTGCTCGCGGCGGGGCCTTGATCTAGTTGACCTCCGGCAATCAGGACCATGCCGTTGTTCAGCAATGTCGCAGTTGGGTAGGCCCGTCCCGTGTTCAAGTTACTTGCGCCGCAGAAACCATTGACGGTGAACGGGTTCGAAACGGCGGGCAAGCCGGCTACCGTCGCTCTCAACGCGTACCCGATTTGGCCACGATCCACGCTCAAGTCAAAAAAGAAAGCATCTCCAGTCGGACCAGTCGACTCTGTCAGGGTGCCGCTCAATACCGCCGTAGAACACGGTGGCGGGCCATTTAGCGACATGGTCACGGAGGCATTCGCGATGGGGGAGTTGGTGTTGTCCGCCACGTGCACATGGATCGGACTGTTGGGACTCGTTTGTCCGCCCGTGTAGTTCGTCGGCTGGGTCACAAACGTGACGTTCGAGAAAGAAGCTGGCGCGAAAAGGATGGTGTAGCTGGCGGTGGCGAACTGATTTGTGTTGGCCTGGTCATGAACGGTGACGCCGAAGGTCACGCTAGGTGATTGCGGGTTCGAGAAGGTGATCAAGCCGCTGCTGTCCACGGTTCCACCACCCGTCACAGTTGGGGGACCAAACACGTATGAGCCAATGCCGCCGGTCGCACTTAGCTGCGCCGAGTATGGAACGCCTATCGTGCCGCTCGGCAAAGTCGGAGGCGCGATGACAATCACAGCACCGACGCGAATCGCTATCTGCGCAGTGAGCACGCTGGGCGGAAACGCCGAATCTGTAGCCGTAATTTGCGCGCTCGAGCCTGCCGGGTTCGCGACCGTTGGAATGCCGCTGATCTGACTTGTGCTCGGGTTAATGGACAATCCGGGCGGTAGATTGGCCGCTGCCCAAGTAATCGGCGAGGTTCCGCCGATCGTTGTGAACGGGAAAGCAACGTAGTGTTGGCCTACTACGCCGTCATTAATGATGCCCGGGACGTTCTTCTGAAATGCGAGATTGACTGGAATCGAGAAGGTCTTCGAGGCGGTGTTCGGAGGAACGGCGCTGTCCGCAACTTGGAGAGTGACGGAATTGGGTCCCAAGGCGGTAGTTTGGCCGGCTATCAAGCCAGAGGAACTCAGGCTCATTCCGCTTGGCAAGGCGCCCTCGATGACGGACCACGTGTCGGTTCCGGGCTTGCCTCCAGTAGACCGCAACTGGAAGGAGTAACCCGGGTCGGCCTGATCGGTCGCTGCCAAGGACGAAGCGGTAAGAATCGTGAGCTGCGGAAATACAGGAGGCGCCGTGAGATTAGGATTGCCGGGATTCGAGAGGACGGTTTCTGTGTTCACCGCTTGAGGGATGGTCACGGGGGTGATGACGGTCAACGGATTAAACGGAGTTTGCGCTGGCGTGGGATTCACAACACGGAGGGTGATGTAGGCTGTCTCACCGGGCTCGAGGGTCACCGAGGCTTCATTGGGAACGGAATTGGTGATGTCTGGATTTCCCAACTGGGGATCGGTCGCCGTGAAAAGCTTTGGATTGGTGATGTTCGATACCGTCACCCAGTGGGTTTCGTTGCCCAACTGGCAATTGTTGGCCACCGGCGTCTGGTAGAGCTTGTTGACGATTAATTGCAAGACAACGCCGCCTGGCGGGGGATTGAGCGCTGCGACCTTCACCGTGTATGTCGCCGTGGTGTTGGCGTTGCTGGACAAGGGGTAGATTACATCCTGAATCGAGCCGTTGGTGATATCCGGGTTGGTGATGCTGGGATTGGTGATGCTCGGGTTGGTAATGTCGGGGTTGGTGATACTGGGGTTGGTGATGCTCGGATTGGTCGCACTGACGTTGGTGATGCTGGGATTGGTGATACTGGGATTCGTGATGCTGGGGTTGGTGATACTCGGGTTGGTGATGCTCGGGTTGGTGATACTGGGATTCGTGATGCTAGGATTGGTGACTTCCAAGTTGGTGATGCTGGGGTTGGTGATACTCGGGTTAGTGATGCTCGGATTGGTGATGCTAGGGTTGGTGATGTCAGGGTTGAGAACCGCCGAAGAGTTGAGGCCGTTGGTGACCACGGAGCCACCGATGGCGTTGATTTGATCGACGTTCACGGTGACGGTGGCCTGAGGATTGCTGGACGTGACGAAGACGCTGCGGGACACTGAGGAGAAGGCGGGAATGGTGACGTCCAGCGTCGTCAACTGCGAGAACTGCAGGAACGAGGCCGCGCCGCCGGGCGGCTGATTGGCAATGGTTAAGCGCACATTGAGAGGCTGATTCGTTACGTTCTGAGCTTCGACCGCGAAGGCCCGCTGGAACGGCACGATCTTCCCATTGAAAGTGGTTGTGCCCAGCGGCTTGGCGTTGCCGGGAGCGCCCACAATAAGCCCACCAGTGATCTGCGCGGTATAGATGTTCTGGTTGCGCATCCCTTCCTGACCAGGGCGGCATGCAGAAACTGTCTGGCCCGGCTGTAAAATGCTCGGCGTGCCCAACGGAACGGCCGGGGTGTAATTCCCCCAGTTGCCGTCGGCCGGCGGGACGACGTCGCGATTGTCGGTCCATGTAGCGTGGAAAAGCGGATTTACGCTCGGTGTGAAGTTGTAGGCCCACCCGCTGCCGTGCGGCACAAACATGGGTGAAGGCACGACCTCGATGTAATCGCCTAGGAAAGGCACTTGGCCTTGCGCGAAGAGCGGCAAATTGGGCACGTTGAATTTGAATTGCTCGATATCGGGAAGGTTCGGATTGACGCAACACCCATAGGCGTACTGCGAGACTGACACGGACGGCCCAAGCACAACGGTAGGAAAGATTCCCAGCTGGAGTACTCGCAGGTCGATCGTATGTCGGCGCAACGTCAATCCGGCATCGTCAACGTAGTTGGTGAACACCTTACTGGGCATCGGACTGGGCGGCGCAAGCTCGCCCTGGGGCGTCAGCGTCGCGGAATAGGTACCAGGGCTGTTGGTGCTTGGAGTGTAATCGTTTTCGTAATGATCGAGGCGGAGATCGTAATAGAGCAGCGTGAGCCTGCCATTGGCAAACGTAATTGCAGGCATAATTTGATGGCCGCGGCCCGAAGGGTTCGTCCGCGCATTTTGTGGGGGATTGTCGACCATGATAGCCGGTGTCCAGTGGGTGCCGTCGATGGATCCGGCAGCGAGGACGCGCGCATCACCGCTTGCCGTCAATCCCCGGGCGGAGAAGGCCACGTAAACAAACCCGAAAAAGTCAGTCGTGATCGCGGGATAAGCATTTGTCCGAAACGATGTGCCCGTGGTTCCCTGATCGAACGGCTGAAACGTGGAGATTCGTACCGGCGCGCTGAAACTCCTTCCGCCATTCGTAGATTGCGCGATCATGATGGCGTCCGGCACTCCGGTTGACGCAAACTGCCGCCATGTCGCGTATACATTTCCATTCAATGGGTTCACCGCGATGGCGCTGCCCTGGCTAGTGGCGGTGCCCGTGTTGATCTGCACCGGCGCGCTCCAGGTCACCCCACAATCCGTCGAACGGCTGAACATCAAATGCGTTGGCGTAGAATTGGCCTTGGTTGCCGCAAGAAAATCGGTATACGCAATGTACACGTTGCCAGCCGCGAAGGATTGCTGGACCGCTAGATTTCCTCCGTTTGCTCCCGCTCCCGGTTCGCTTGCGGTGAACGAACAGGTGGCCGCCCCGGAGCGGGGGATGTCGACCGCCAGCGAGGGCTTATCGAGAAATTGCGAACTGTTCCCGGTAGCCACCAGATGGGTATCGATATAAGTGATGGGGTCCAGGTTTTCGTTGTTATTTAGGTCGTTGTAGCGTGCCACGAAAATCGAACTGAAGGAACTCGCCGAGGTCGAACTCGTCGGTCGATCAAACGCCAAGCCCGCGTAATAGAACATCCCGTTTGTGCCCGCGCGCACAACTGGATCCGATGCTGCCTGATACTGCCCTCCAAGGGCGCCGCTGTCCGTACACTGCGGTACAGCCTGCGGGCAGCCTGGCAGCACCGTGCTTTGCCAAATCAATCCCCCGTCGAAAGACTTAAACACTCCGAGCCAGGAATCGCCGGTTTCCGCGCCGCCGCTAAGCGCGAGTTCGAGATCCACTGTTCGATAGTCGTTCGCGCCCGCCAGAATGTGCATGGGATTGCGCGTGGAGACGGCCATGGACGGCTCGTTCTGCCGCTGCAGGAAGGGGTCGCCCGTCGGCCACTGGGTGCCGGAAACCATGTTGACGTTTTGTCCCGCGACCTGAGCCACCGAAGCCGATGGCATGAGCAACGCGGATAAGACTGTGAACACGGCTGGGGCACAAATAGATTTGACGAACGGGTTCATGCAAACTCCTAGGCTGAGGGTAGAGTTCCGGGACCGGTTCGATCCCGCTGGCAATCAGTCACACGTGCATCGGACAGAGACGGTTGGGCGAAAGCGATTTGCCATTCGAAGACTGCTCAAGCGTGCGGGGGGACAAGCCACGCCTCGAGAAACCGACGAACTGCAGTCTCCTGTGAAAGCCGGTAAAAGTCAAGCATCTGTTGTTTCTGGCAGGGTTCGGGAGCGACGCGATTTTGCCCGGGACTCGCTTTTGAAGTCGACAGTGCCACCGCTCCGGCAGCTTTCTACGCTCTCTTGTTTGGGAAGTTCATTCTATGGTTGCGTCTCGGTTTTCTTCACTCCTTTACCAGCAAGGGACACCCGCTCAGGATGGGAACAATTCGAGGGTAGAAATCCGAGCCAAGCTCTATGCCTCGGTGCGAGAACACCTGAAAACTCTCCGCTCCATCAAGTCGGAGTGAAGCGGGTCGTGGCAATCTCGGCCCTCGATACTGCCCCCTCGGTCTACTGCCCCCTCGGTCTATTGCCCTGACCGCAACAGCCTGCTATATTCCCGGCATTCCAGCCCCAACTTACGATTTTGCGCGTGGTCGAGAGTCAGGCCCGTGTCCAGCCGGTGCATCCTCGCACCGATCCTCGTTCCTAAGGCTCTAGAAAGAAAGTCACACCATGAAAAGAAAGCTAGCATACCTCTTCGCGTTGGCGGTGAGTCTGTTCTGGGCCCTCGTGTGGCCGGCCACGGCTTGGCCTGCCCGCGGCGCCCGGCTGGTCGTGGATGACGACAAAGTCGAGTGTCCCAGTGCGGGGTTCGCTCATATCCAGGACGCTATCGAGGCCGCTTCTCCCGGCGACGAGATTCACATTTGCAAAGGTAGCTACGCCGAGCAGGTTAAGATCGGCAAGCCGCTTGCCATCGATGCCGACAACGGCGCCATCCTCATGCCGTCCGCCATGCAGGCGAACACTACCAGCCTCTTCGACGCTGCTCCCATCGCCACCGCGCTGCTCGTGGCGGGCACAACCGGCGTCTCTATCTCCGGGCTAACCGTGGATGGTGCCAACAACGGCATCTCCCAGTGCACCCCAGACCTCATCGGCATTTCATTCCAAAATGCCTCCGGCGTACTCGCTCGCCTGGCGGTCCGCAATTTCAAGCTCGCTGCGTCACTCAATGGCTGCCAGAGCGGCACTGGCATTTTCGTCCAAAGCGGCAACGGTGGCGTCTCGAAAGTCGAAATCGACGATTGCACGGTTCACGACTTTCAGAAGAACGGCATCACTGCCGATGAAAAGGGCACCACCACGGTCATTCGTCGCAATGTTGTCACGGGCATCGGCCCAGCCACCGGTGCGGTGCAGAATGGCATTCAGATTGGCTTTGGCGCCGCAGGATCGATTCTCGAAAACGTGGTGACCAACAACGTCTGGGCGCCGTGTACCGCCATCGCCGCCTGCACCGCTGTCGCCACTAACATTCTCGTCACCCAGTCCGACGGCGTGGAGGTGTCCGGCAACACTGCCGGCATCAGCCAGGTCGACATCTTCATTCACGGCAACAATGCTGCGATCGATAGCAACGAAACTTTCGCTGCCGTCGTTTTCGATGGCATCCGCGTGCAGGGCGATCAGTCCCGCGTCCGTCGGAATCATGTTCTCAACGGCGCTGAGTCCGGCATCTTTCTCTCCGGCAACAACAACGTCGTTACAGAAAACGTGATTACCGAGGCCGCCGTCGGCATCCTCAAAGAGAGCGGTTCCTCCGGAAACATCATCGCCGGAAACCGGTTCTTCAATACGCGCGTCCCGGTTCAAGATCCTCAATTCATCAACCTAGCGAAACTCATTTCGCCGAAGCGCTGAACAGCTGCTCTTGCTTCTCGAGTTCGCCATTCCTGGCGACCGTGCGCGTTTCCGGTCATGGATTAGCTGTAATTGACCGCGCTTCGGAAGTGTTTATGAAGAGAATGTCCCTTGCGCTGCTTTGCGGTTTGCTCCGGAATCCTTCTGATGGGAAGAGCCATCCCTTCCCAGGTGAACGAACAACCTGAATACCCACTGCAAACTGGTGAATGCCCCTGGAGGCTCCTAAACACCGAAGAGTATTTGCATCGTCGTGAGTCTGGTCGCCTCCCCCCTCGGGAGGAGATGCTCACCTTTCTCTGGCATGTTGAGAATACCTGGGGACACCATCGAAGGGGGTTTATGATCGAGAACGCGCCCGAGAGGTGGAGGACGGCGGGTGGCGAGTAATTTTTGCGGTCTAGTACTAGCGAGCAAATACAGGCAACGAGTGGAAGGTCGTGACAAACCTAATTGTTTCTTAGATTTGGAGCCATTCTCTGGAAGTTGCGGTTGGTTGGATAAATGCAGTTCGTTTTGCCTACCGGGGGTCGGTGAAGGGGGAAGTATGTTCCATATACGCAGTGAAGCCATGGTAGATGGGAAGCTGTTCCGGCTGAGGAGGTTTGTCCCCGTTGTGGCATTGATCCTCTTGCTCTCCGCGGCAGACAGTTATGCCGACAATCGGGTGATGGGGGAAGTGCAGTTTGCAGGCGCGAGCAGAGTGGAGAGGGACTCGGGGGTCTGGATCGATGGACAGTATGTAGGCTATCTGAAAGAGCTAAGAGGCGACAAGAAAGTGATGCTGCTGCCTGGAGAGCACGAAATCAACGTCCGGCAGGCGGGTCTTGAGGACTTTGTTCGCAAGATTGTGGTCGAACCTGGTCGAAAACAAACGGTGCACGTGGCCATGCAAAAAAGCGTGGGATGGCAGCCACCATCGACAACTGCGACGTTGAAGCTGACGGTACAGCCGAATCGAGCCGCCGTGTTTCTTGACGAATGGTATGTAGGACATG
>WNGI01015769.1_pt1 | contig 10870 bp, 13 predicted proteins | sample 5400621 | NCBI WGS metagenome assembly WNGI01 (sample SAMN13153374, study PRJNA577476) | soil metagenome | isolation source: 20 cm soil or saprolite under Garry oak tree replicate 1 | place: USA:California | collected 2016-06-15 | reverse complement strand
TCTGGCCGGCCTGATGCATCGCGGTGCCTCGGATGACGAGCTCATTGCGTTCATTCACAACGTCATCCAGAACAAAGAACAGCGCCACCACATCGGCGAAGCAGATTTTGTGCCCGCTTCCCGTACCATGGTCCACATCGGCGGATAACGGCAACACGAAACTGTCTTTCGAAAATCTAACCGGCAACTCCGTACAATGAGCCTGATGCCGGTCTCCCCAGAAACTTCCGCCACACCATTGATGAGAGAGGGCTCCACCGAAAGTGAATCGGGGGACTTGGCGTCAATTGTTCTGGTTGGGCTCATCACTGCCGGCGGCGCCGTGCTGCGCTTCCTATATCTTGACCGGAAAAGTTTTTGGTTGGATGAAGGCGTCAGCGTGGCAATTGCCCGCCTGGACCGGGAAAATTTATTCAGAATACTTTGGCGTCGTGAGGCCAATATGGCCTTGTATTACGGCCTTCTCCGTGGCTGGATACACTTTGGCGCGACTGAGTTCTTTGTCCGCAGCCTCTCTGTCATCTTTTCTGTGGCGACTATTCCGCTAATCTATCTTCTCGGAAGTCGTCTTTTTGGCAGGCGAGAAGGATTGATCGCTGCCCTGCTGCTTTCAGTCCATGCCTGGCACGTTCGTTATGCTCAGGAGGCGCGCAGCTACAGCTTGTTCATCACCCTCGTTTGCTTGTCGTTTCTGTTCTTCTTGCGTATCGTCGAGCGCTCGAATCGCCGCAACTCGATCCTGTACGTCCTGTTCAGCGCCCTAGCGGTTTACAGTCACCTTTTTGCCATCCCGGTGCTGCTTTCGCAGTGGGCCGCGTTCTATCTGCTCCCCCTGGAAAACGCCGCACGACGAAGGTTTTTGCGAAGCATCCAGATCATCTTTTTGATCATTTCACCTTTGATGATCTTCGTTCTCTTCCGAGGCTTAGGTCCAATCAATTGGATTTCGCGACCGGGAATCGCTGAACTTCACCAGTTCGGACTATTCCTCTCCGGCAATGGAGGCAATGTTCTCCTAGTTCTGTATATTGCCTGCGCTATTTTTGCCATTTACTCGGCGGAGAGAAGTTCCAGGCGCAACAAAAATCCCCAGGAATTCTGGCGCCACTTATTGGTTGCGATGTGGCTACTCGTTCCTATCGTGCTGACCCTGGGGTTCTCGCTGATTAAGTCAGTTTTCCTACCGCGTTACCTGGTGATGTGCATACCCGCGTTGGTATTGCTCGCGGCCTCCGGCCTTTCACGATTGCGCCCTCGCTGGGTAGCCGCCCTGGTGCTCGCAGCGATGCTTGGCTTCTCAGGTCGCGGGTTACAGAGTTATTACCATGCGGATTTTGATATCGCCCGCGAGGACTGGCGCGGCGCTACGCAATACTTGCTCAACCATTCATTGCCAGAAGATGGCGTGCTCTTCCACTCGGCGCAGGCGCGCATGCCCTTCGAATACTATGCCAACTCCCAGATCGGGCGCCGGCAAATCAAAGTAATCTTCCCTGCCTCCGCCGACAAACTGACTTACCGTGACTTCCTGGCCAACGCGAAGAATGCTCCCTTAGCGGAGTCTGCGGGACAATATCGGCGAATCTGGTTGGTGCTCGCACATAATCAATTGAAAGATGGCAGATCCGATCTCACGACCGGCAAAATTGAAGACGTACTTGGAAGGAAATATATCTTGCGCAGCCGAGCTGATTTTTCGGGCGGCATTGTGATCGTGCTTTACGGGAATTAAATCCGATCTCTCGCGATTTCGGCGCTGGTTTCTGCTTTGATGGGTCTCTCCGCGATCCACTCCCACACTCGCTTACCGCCTTGCGGCGTCAACGACCGCGCCTCGCCATAATCCACCAGCCGCTTCAGGACAGTAGTAACGGACGCAAGTGGATCCTTATGATTAAGCAGCGCACCGGAAAACTTCTCTTTCAGGGCCGCGCATATTTCGCGAGCCGTGAGTGGGTGTGTAGCTTCGATCAAAACCATGCGGCATGCCCGGGTGAATCCGGCCTGACGCCCGCTGCCCTTGTGTTCCACCAGGTTTAACAGGTCATCATCCAGCAGATTGTCCCCAAAGATATTGGCCAAGCCAATGATGGTTTGTTTCACGGTGCCGATTCGTTTCATGATCTCCGCCCGCTGCCGCAGCAATTCGGAAAGCTCATTGTGCGCCGCCCGTATTACTTCCTGAACGTGTGTACCGTTTCCGTCCATCTCAACACCGTACTGGATGCCTGACATGCGTCATCTTCTCCCAGGGCCTATTTAGTAAAGACGCTCCAACAACTACAATCGTTTACCTTAAACAGCGGTTAGGTAGCTCTCCATGAACTGCTCATAAGTACGTTAGACTGTTCAACTTCGCGAAAGTTACCATCCACATTTACGGAGGAGATTCATCACCAAGTCTCCGTATTTCGGGAGACATCGGTTGAGTTGTTTACCCATAACATCTCCCACTGGTTAGTGTTTAGCTGCAAGAAATGACGGCCCACGCGACGTAAAGCGGCAGGAGCCTTGTCCCCTGAAGTGGTTGGATAACTTCAGCATGCGCAACTTTACCAATGCGACCAAATTTGACGACACGCTGCCCATCGCCGACGGAGTAATGGAAATAGGGTCGAAGGTCCCGCTAGACGAGCTCAAGAATGCAATGGAGGATTGGTTCCGTAGAAAGAGCTATCTTGCCAAAGGCTCGCGCCTCATTGTGAGCTGAACAGACGGACGCCCGGCTCAGCAAACTCTCAATAACCGCCTATCCCTACGGTTGATGCCGGCTTTCAAGAATCGTTCCGAGTAGCTCGGGAATAGCTGGAGACCCGAGCGCTGCTTCCCTAGCGGTCGTAATGGAGCAGCGAATAAACATCATAATCGCCAAGCTTCTGCCGGCCTTTGAGGAAGTCGAGCTCCACGACGAATCCCAGGCCGGCAATATCCGCTCCCAGTGACTTCGCAAGTTCTATGGTCGCGGCTGCCGTTCCTCCGGTGGCCAGAAGATCGTCGACGATGATCACTCGTTGTTTGGGCTCGATGGCATCACGATGGATTTCCAGGGTGCCCTTGCCGTACTCCAGTGCGTAGTCCCACCGAGCGGTTTCCGCGGGCAGCTTTCCGGGCTTGCGCACCGGTACAAAGCCAACGTTCAGTCGATAGGCCAGCGCCGGACCAAATATGAATCCGCGCGCTTCGATGCCCAGCACCAGATCCGGCTTTTTGGGCATGTAGTACTCGGAAAGTGCGTCGATCAGAGTGGCGAAGCCGAGACGATCCTTCAACAGGGTCGTGATGTCATAGAACAGAATGCCCTTGATCGGGAAATCGGGCACTTCGCGAATCAGCTTCTTGAGATGATCGCAATTCGCCGCGGTCTGCGGAATGCTCATTTACCATGCTCCTTCAATACGAAAAGCTTTGAGGCCCGCAATGGGCTGCGTCTCAGCTTCTTCAACCGTATCCACACGCGCGGCACGGGGCCCGGCCCGCAGCCGAGAACGCAATCCTGCAAGTTGATCGCGTGTTCCCATGGCCAGCACTTCGACGCTACCGTCCGGATTATTGCGTACCCACCCGTGGATTCCCAGGATGTGGGCTTCGCGTTCCACAAACCAGCGAAAACCCACTCCCTGCACTCGCCCTCGCACCAGGAAACGGCGCGCGTCCGGACGGGATTGTGCTGGGTCGAGACTGGTCATCGCTAATATTCTAAGTTGCGGCGGTTAACAGCTCGAAATCCCGCATGAGCTCTGGAAATTTCGCATTCCCGTTACAGTTTGGAAATCTCTCGAAATGCGGCAGCCGAACCAGTTTCCAACTCGGCGGCTTTATTTCACTCGCTGCAGGTAAGTGCCTTCCGCTGTATCCACTCGGATCTTTTCTCCGGCGTTGATGAACGGGGGCACATGTACTACCAACCCAGTTTCGAGCGTCGCCGGCTTCATGACGGACGACGCAGTCGCACTCTTGAGCCCCGGCTCGGTCTCCATAACTTCCATATCGACGGTTTGGGGCAGTTCTATGCCGACCGCTCGCCCGTCATAAAACTCCACGTCAATGTGGAGATTGGGCGTCAGATAATCAACCGCATCGCCCAGGATGTCCTTGGTCAGGTGCGTCTGCTCGTAACTCTCGGTGTTCATAAAGTAGTAGTTATCACCGTCATTGTAGAGATACTCCATCTCCACTTCGTCCACATTGATCTTTTCCAAAGAGTCGGCGGAACGGAAACGGTGCTCGAACATGGCGCCGGTCCGTATATTCCGCAGCTTGGCCTGAATGAAGGCACGCAGGTTGCCCGGGGTACGGTGCGCAACGCTAAAAACCGTGTGCAGATCGTTGTTGTGCTTGATAATCATGCCCGGACGCAGTTGGGTTGCTGGTATTGCCATGCTGGGAAACCTTCTCCTTGCTTGAAGATCGAAGCGGCAGTATCGGTGCAGCCGCGCAGAAGCCACTGAGTGCTGCAGCCCGAACAATTCAGTTTACACGCAGCAGAAGAGATTTGTGAACGGCGGGCGGCAAAGACAGAGCGCTGAGTTCTTCAAACCGGATTTCGCGGGAAGTCTTTGCATGACACCCGGGATTGTTCGATTTATCTGGGACAACACCTTGCGCCGTAGCCTTTTCTAAAGAAGTGACGGCCCACCCAGCAACTCGGAAATTAAGAACCGGCAGCATCATCCGTTACAAAAGGAGGCGGTGCATGATAATTCGCGAGATTATGACCACGGACATAGCGAGCGCGGCGCTCGATACCACTTTGGAAGAAGTTGCACAGATGATGAAGAACGAGGACGTGGGTGCCATCCCGGTTGTGGACGAAGAGGAACTGGTCGGCATCGTTACGGATCGTGACATCGTTATCCGCTGCATCGCAGAAGGAAAAGACCCCGCCGAAACCACGGTTGAAGACGTACTCACTGAAGAATTACATACCATCCACCCCGAAGCCGATGCCGCCGACGCTGCCCGGCTCATGGCGGAAAAACAAATCCGTCGCCTGCCTGTGGTAGAGGATGGCGAACTCCTCGGTGTTATTTCTATCGGCGATATCGCCGTAAAACAGGGAGATGATCAGATTACCGGCGAAGCGCTGGAGGAAGTTTCACGGGGCGTCAAACAGCAAGGTCGCAATTCCGGATCGGTTTTCTCCACGTCCGGTTCACGTCGTAACTCACAATCGCTAAGGGAAAATTCTGCTCAAAAGAGTGGCGGCCGCTCAAAGCACAGCCAGGCAGGCCGCTTGCAGGCAATCTCCAAGCGCTCCAATGAGTCGGAAAAGAGGCGTCAGGCGAAGGTTGCGCCCGGCCGTGCTCGTGGCCGGTCCAGCGGCAAGCGCAAAGCAAGCTAGCTTTTTTCACTCTAATCGGCGACGGTTCAGGAAGCCCGTCGCCGGTTTTCAAACCCGTTTCAAGAAGGGAGACAAGATGAACGATTATCAACGGTTCGGCAAAAACCCAGAGTCCACAACTCGCAGCCATGTCGGCCTGGGACTCACGTTGCTTTTAATCGGGTTGGGCGCTGGAGCTGCAGCCGCCCTGCTGTTAGCCCCAAAAGAAGGCAAGAAAACACGTCGCATGCTGCGTCGCAAATATGAAGAGGCGGTGGATGCTTTCGCCGAGTGGAGAGAAACTGCTGAGGACATGCTCGGTCGGGGCAGCGAGTGGACGGACATGGCCAGCGAGCGAATTAAAAGCAAAGTAGCACCCATTCGCCGTGCCGTCGGACGCTAGAACTGGTGGAGGTAGACCCATCGGGTGCTGAATCGGTTTATAGAACTGCCGGCGATCTACACCCGTGCGCGGGAAGGTTATCGGAAGACGGTAACGAAAAATCCGCGCAGTTTTCCCAGGAAGCCGTGACGTGGTTTTTGGCCGTTCTCCAGCCTGTAGTAAGTCACCGTGGCTGGGGCAACGGCAGCAAAGCTCAGCAAATCGGGCGCGGGTCGGCTTGAAGTGGGGGGAAGGCTGCCGAGCTGCGCTCTCGAAGGTGTCGGCGGTATTGTGGATGGCTGTTGCCGGGCGCTGAACACCAAAGGTGCGTCCACTTGCACATGCATTTCGTGAGGATTTTTGTCAGCGGTCGGTTGGTCTGCTTGCGCAACCGGAGCAGTAGCCGGCACCGTGCCAGCGGGTAGGGTTGTAGTTGGCGCGGTAGGGGCAGGGGGTGGCGTTGCGGCCCGCATAACAGGCACGATCGCAACCGGGCAACCGCAGCTCGCAGGAATGGCGGTACTCACGCTGTTCAGCCGCCCTGCGCGAAACATGATCTCCTCATCAGGATGTACCATATAGCTTCCATTCCCCATTGCCTCAGAGACAACTACAGACGCACTGTTGCCTCGCATCCCGCGAACGCAAGTGTTCCCTTGACCGTCGGCGCTAACTGCTAAATTAAAATTGCCCGGGCCGGGAAGCAGAATGCGAAAGTCCGGCGTCAGGATTACGTCCGACGACGCATCCATAGCATAGTGGGCCTCAATGGCGCCGCTGCTCATCCCGAACATCAAGTCGCGACCGTTTTGGGAGGGAGTCACAGAAAGCGAAGTGCCGGGACAGACACGTACTTCACCGCCCCGCGGCAAACGTACAACCGCTGTATCTCTGGCTGCATTCACGACCGATGGACCAGCAATTGTATGTGTCGGCAAACTTGCGTTGCTCACCGCTTCGCTAGGAGATGAGCCCGGCTCGAATGATACGTTCGTCGGCTGCCCTTCTGCCGGAAAAGTCTTTTTTGCTGTCGACGCCAGCAGCCAAACTGAAACCGTATTGCCCGCGGACACCACGGAGTAGTCTCGGTCCGCCGTTAATTCGACGACGACGCGAGCTGACGGCGGGAAGCTCCGAAACTGACTGGCGCGAATTTCACTCACTTCATCGTGATGCACGGCAACGCGCTTGCCCCCCTGGGGTAGCGTGGCGTTGGGAATGTCAATTACCAGCCGAAACGGATTCTCTACCTTAGTAACTCGGGGAACGACCGGACGGCTGGCGATGATTTTGACGCTCATACCCTGCCTCTCGGGAACCACCGAAATGTTTTGTATGATCGCGCCGGCCTGTGCATCGGCGCGGATTCCAGGCAATAGAGCCAGCATGGTGATCAGCGCGAAACAGGCGGAAAAGCGGGACAAAGGCTTCATCCAGGGGCAAAATGGGACTAAGTGCAACCATACCACCGCAGCGTCGGGGCGGGAAGTGATCGATAGGACGCACCGGGGGGCCGGCAGGAGGCCGTGTCTTCTCCCTCAAGAACCTGAATCGTTTCCCTCAGGAGGCCGAATCGTGTCCCTCAGGAGGCCGAATCTTGGGCGGCGGAGAGGAATTCGTACTCGTTGATAACAGCAGCAATGCGAAGTTGAGTCCCGTTATTGCCGGGCTCGGAGCGCACCACTTTGCCCTTGCAGCGCACCCGAATGCTTTCCGTGAGCGTGATCTCAGGCGGCAGGGTGAGTGTGAACTCGATGAGTGAGCCTTCGCCCAGCGCCGAATCCATGTAAAAACAGATTCCGCGCGCGCTGACGTCCTTTGTAACGGCGTTCTTTTCGCCCGCAACGCCGTTTTGATATTTCACCGAAATGGGGAGCTGCAGCGCAAAACGACGGGTAGCCCGCTTATCCTGCTGGCTCTGCTCCATCCTGCCTCCCGGAACGCTGTTAAGCATGGCGTGAGCGCTGCACCGTGTCAAGTGCTGTGTAAGAAGCTGTAACTCAATCGCAAGAACTTAAAGCGCCAGAAAGTTGCTGATTAACCGCTTTCCTTCGCTTGTAAGTATGCTTTCGGGGTGAAATTGCACGCCTTCAACCGGATAATTCCGGTGCCTCAGGCCCATGATGACCCGCCCCCCGTCGCCATCACTGGTCCAGGCTGTTATCTCTAAATCCTTGGGTAGCCTTTCCTCGGAGACGATCAGCGAGTGGTAGCGAGTCGCCGTCATAGGCGAAGAGAGCCCCTGGAAGATGGTCTTACCATCATGTTCCACGCGGCTGGTTTTGCCATGCATCAAATGTTTGGCTCGTATAACGTCGCCACCAAATGCCGCACCTATGGCCTGATGCCCCAAACACACACCCAAAATGGGCGTGGTATCTGCGAATTCCCGTATCACCTCGATGCTGATGCCAGCGTCCTGTGGGGTGCAGGGACCGGGCGACAGCACAATGCGCTCCGGATGCAGCGCTTCTACTTCGTCCAGAGTAACCTCGTCATTGCGCCGCACCTCGACGGTGGCGCCTAGCTCGCCCAGATATTGCACCAGGTTGTAAGTAAAAGAGTCGTAATTGTCGAGAACGAACACCATAGAAATCCGTCAGCGTTAAGCCGTGGGCGAGGGAGTCATGCGCTGTGCTGTTTCAACTGGCCGCGGGAGACGGCGGTGGCAGTGTGGTACGGTCCGCACTCGCGGAATTGTTTACCAGGTCTTTCAATTCCTTGCTGGGTTTAAAAAAAGGAATCTTCTTGGCCGGAACTTCTACCCGGTCACCGGTCTTGGGATTGCGGCCGACACGGGGCTTTCGCTGGCGAGTGCGAAAACTCCCGAAGCCACGAATTTCTATCTTGTCGCCCACCCGAAGCGAGCGCACCACGCTATCGAAAATAGTTTCGACGATTACTTCGCTGTCCTTGCGCGTCAGTTCCGCTAAACGCGAAACCTCGTCGATCAGATCGGCTTTGGTCATGGTAAGTGCGCTCCTTACATTTTTATCTACTGCAGGTCCAGGTTTCAGGCTGCGAAATACCGCGCTTCATCTACTTCCAAAGATAGTAGAAGCCAACATGAGATTCCAGTATTTTGGCGGCGTCGGGGAGTAACTCTGATACGTCGCCGAACAGCAAATCCAGCAGGGTCTTGCGGTCTCTCTCTGGGTGCACCAGGACCGGCTCTCCCCGTATTCCGACCGACCGCGCCGTGTCCTCGACCGCGGCCTGAAAGTCACCCAACTGGTCCACCAGTTTCAGAGGCACTGCCTGCTCACCGGTCCATACCCGTCCGCTGGCAATGGCGCGCACGTCTTCGGTTTTCAGATGGCGGCCATCGGCCACTGCATTGATGAACTGCGCGTGCATGTCGTCCAGCAACCCCTGAAAATAAGCACGCTCGGCGGGAGTGAGGTCGCGGGTTGGCGAGCCGGCGTCCTTAAGCTCACCTGCTTTTAGGGTGATGTCTTTGAGCTTCGCCCAACGCAGCAAGTCGCCGTAATTCACCCATTCAGCGATCACTCCGATGCTGCCCACGATACTGCCGTGGTTGGCGAAAATCTTGTTGGTGGCGGAAGCCACGTAATAGCCACCACTGGCCCCAATGGTCTCGATTGAGCAAACCACTTTCTTCTTCTTCTGGCTCTCGACCCGACGGACCTCGCGATAAATCTCCTCCGTAGCCGCCACCCCGCCACCGGGCGTGTTGATGTGCAGAATGATGGCCTTTACGGAATCATCATCGCCAAACTTCTTGAGCTGCCGCACCACGATTTCTGGGCTGAGGATTACCCCTTCGAGATCAACAACTCCGATCTTGTTGCCGAATCCGCCGAGGTGGGCCTGACCAACAGGAAAAAGGCGCTGCCGCCGATTAATATCCAGAGCAAAGCGCGCGAACGTCGTGGCGGCTGGGGCGGAGGCAATTGCGGCATATCAGCCATAAGGGATGGGGTAGTTTACCACTATGACCGAGAACAATTACCACTAGCTGCTGGCTGCTAGGGGATCAGCGCTGACTTGCGGAAACCCGACCTTCTAGCGTTTGTCTTGGGAGTTTTTATTTCCGCAACTGGCCGGTGCCCGACGCCTACTTCAGGCGCAGCGAAGCTTCCGCAGAAAACTCGGGTTGCGCAAAATCTTCTGCCAGGAACTTGGGATAAGCGGCAGCCGCAATCATCGCTGCATTGTCAGTCGAGAGCTGACGGGATGGAAAATATACCCGCACCCCTTCGCGGGACGCGGCTTGCTCGAATCTTTCCCGCAATTCATTGTTCGCCGCGACGCCCCCGGTAACGAACAGGCTCGCGACCTCGTACTCGTGCGCTGCTGCTAAAGTTTTCCCGACCAAGTCCTGTACCAGTGCGCGCTGAAAAGACGCCACCAAATCCAGCGTCTGCTGGTCGCAGGCCGTCCGGAAGTCATCGATTTCTGGCCTGCTGATCCGGCTCAATCTCGCCCGGCGCTCGTCGATTCCGGCCTTCATGCCGTGGGTCTCAATGTATCGGAGAACGCTGGTCTTGATTCCGCTATAAGAAAAATCGAATTGCGGTCCATCGCCGGTTTGGCCCTTGCCAGTTTGCCTCTTGCCGATTCGATCCGGATGCTTGATCTGGGAGAGCGGAAACTTCACCGCGTTCGGATCTCCAAATTTTGCCAGCTTATCAATCGCCGGGCCGCCCGGATATCCCAGGCCGAGCAACTTGGCGACTTTGTCGAATGCCTCACCGGCAGCATCATCTCGAGTGTGCCCAATGTTGTGGTACCGCCACGATTTTTCGTGCTCTTCGGCCATGTACAGGTGCGTGTGTCCACCGGAGACCACCAGCGCCAGCACCGGAAACTCCAGTTCGCGATTTCCTTTCTGACGTTCTTCGAGCAGCACCGCGTGAATATGGCCTTCAAGATGATTGACGGCGATCAGCGGCCTATCCAGTGCAAATGCCAGCGCCTTGGCATAACTGATGCCCACCAGTAGAGCCCCCGCGAGGCCGGGTCCCTGGGTCACCGCGAGCGCGTCGATTCCTTCATAGGTTTTTTCAGCGTCGTCGAGCGCCTTCCGAACTACCGGCACAATGGCGCGTAGGTGCTCGCGAGACGCTAATTCAGGTACTACTCCGCCATACGGACTATGGGTCGCAAACTGCAAAAAGATCACGTTCGAGATGACTTCCTCCCCG
>WNGI01020392.1_pt1 | contig 10873 bp, 9 predicted proteins | sample 5400621 | NCBI WGS metagenome assembly WNGI01 (sample SAMN13153374, study PRJNA577476) | soil metagenome | isolation source: 20 cm soil or saprolite under Garry oak tree replicate 1 | place: USA:California | collected 2016-06-15 | reverse complement strand
CCCGACCGGAGCGATCCGGCTCCGAAATCGGCACAGCGTGCGCATGAGGTCGACGAATGATTGAATTCAATTCGCCGCCGTGCCGAGAGCTTCAGGCTCCGGTTTCCCGCTGCCGCATCACGACCTGTCAGAAGAGATAGGTGATTGCACCATTTGACTCGCTGAGCTCGCCCCTCGCGATCAGCTCATCCACCAGGCCCTGCAGCTCGCGCTCGGGGACTTTCTTCGAGAAGTGCGAGTGCAGCAGGGCGATGAGGCCCTTGCGCTTGCGGGGGCGCCGGATCTTCTGTGTCCCCGCGAGCAGGTGCCGGGCTTCCGCGAGCAGCGCCGCGTTGTCGCCGCGTGTGGCCGGGCGGCGCTGAGCGCGCGGCGCCGCAGCAGGCGGTGCGCGCGAGGCCAGCGCCTCGGCGATGGAGTTGGCGCGCCGCACGGCAAAGCCTCGCTTGACCAGGTGTTTGATCAGCGGGTCGAAGCCCTTGTCCCGGGACAGAATCACGCACGGGCTCTGCGGTGATCGTGCCAGGTATTCGCCCAGGTAGAAGGCGATGTGGAAGTCCAGGGCATTCTTCCCCTGGCCCTCGATGTCGATCTGCACGAACCGCTCTCCGAGCTTCAGTGCGGCCTTGAGAAACTCGGTGGGCACGGAGCGCTGTGAGGCGCCGAAGAAGAACGGCACGCGCACCCCGGCGGGGATGGCGCCGAGGTCGATCTTGCCGATGTTCTCGTAGTCCACGAGCAGCACGCTGTCAGGCATGGCGATGTTCCTTTACTGCGAGTTGCCCGCGCCGGCGAAGCCGTTCTGCCGCCACGCCTCGTAGACCACCAGCGCCACGGCGTTGGAGAGATTGAGGCTGCGATTGCCGGCGCGCATCGGAATGGCGAGCTGGCGCTCGCGCGGCAGCTGATCGAGCACCCGCGCGGGCAGGCCACGGGTTTCGGGGCCGAAGAGCAGTGCGTCGTGCGGCTTGAATTGCGCCTCGCTGTAGGCGCGGCTGCCGCCGGTTTCGATGCTGAAGAGCCGCGCGCCCGCGAGCGCCTCGAGACAGGCGGGCAGGCTCGCGTGCACCCGCACCGGCGCGAGCTCCTCGTAGTCGAGGCCGGCGCGACGCACCGCCTTGCGGGTGAGCTCGAAGCCGAGCGGCTCCACCAGGTGGAGCGTCGTGCCGCTGTTGGCGCACAGGCGGATGACGTTGCCGGTATTGGGGGGGATTTCGGGTTGAAACAGCACGATGTGGAACATGGGTCTGGCCGGGCGTGAGTCGGAGCGTGTGCGATAATGCGCTCCATGGCGACGCTCGAACCAGGCGCAGCCGCGGGCGTGGACCGCCGCGCGGCAACGCCCGATGCCGCGACCCTCCTCAGTCTGAAGTTCTGCGGGCTGGAGTTCGCCTCCCCGATCGTGCTGCTGTCCGGCTGCGTCGGCTTCGGCGAGGAGTACACCCGCATCGAAGGCTTCTCCAACCGGGACGCGGGCGCGGTGGTGCTCAAGGGCACGACCGGCGAGCCGCGCCTGGGCAATCCGCCGCATCGGGTGTACGAGACCCCGGCGGGCATGCTGAACGCGATCGGCCTGCAGAACCCGGGGGTCGAGCAGGTGGTGCGCGGCATCCTGCCGCAGCTGGATTTCACCGAAACACGCTTCATCGCCAACGTGTGCGGCTCGACGCTGGAGGAGTACGTCGAGGTGACGCGCCGCTTCGATGAGTCGCCGATCGATGCCATCGAGATCAACATCTCCTGTCCGAACGTCAAGGAGGGCGGCGTCGCCTTCGGCAACTACCCCGAGATGTCCGCGCAGGTGGTGGCCGCGTGTCGCCGCGTGACGAAAAAGCCCCTGATCACCAAGCTGTCGCCCAACCAGACCGACATCCGCGAGAACGCGCGCCGCTGCATCGAAGCCGGCTCTGATGCGCTGTCGGTGATCAACACCATCATGGGTATGGCCATCGACGTGCACTCGCGCCGTCCGGTGATCGGCAACGTGCAGGGGGGCCTCTCGGGACCTGCGATCAGGCCGATCGCGTTGCTCAAGGTGCATCAGGTGTACGAGGTGGCGCGCCCCCACGGTATCCCCATCATCGGGCAGGGCGGCATCACCTCCGGAAACGATGCGCTGGAGTTCATCATCGCCGGCGCCTCCGCGGTAGGCATCGGCACCGCGCTGTTCTACGACCCGATGGTCTGCAAGACGATCAACGCGGGAATCGCCCGGTACCTGCGCGGACAGGGCTTCGGCAACGTGACCGAGCTCGTCGGCACGCTGCGCACCGCGGGCGACATGCAGGACTGCGCACTCTCGGGCTGAAGCGCCGGCGGGCGGCGAGCGCGCCGCAAACGGCTGGCTCGCAGCCGCGACCCGGGCTTCACGCAACTCTGGTTCGCTCATCAAATGCTCACGGCCAGCTGAAGCTACAGCAGCCGTTGCTGGCCGCCGGCGTCCTGCGCCGGGGACGGTGGGCTGTAGAGGCGCACGCCGGTCGGGACCGCCGCGGCGAAATTCACTTCCATGGCGCGGAAGCGCTCGAGGATGCGCAGATTGATGCGCTGCTGGGCGTCGGCGTAGAGGTTGAAGTCGGGTTTGGTGAGGACGAAAACGACTTCGAACTGCAGTGCGCGCTCGCCGCAGCTGAGCAGGTGGCAGCGCTCGAAGCGCGTGTCGGGCGTCGCCTCGATGATCTCGCGCACCGCGTGCGGAATGGCCGCGAGAGCTGCCACCGGCGTGTCGTAATCCACCCCGAGCTGGAACACCGCGCGCCGCTCGCTCATGCGGCCGAAGTTCCGCACGCGCGTCTTGAGCAGGTCGCCGTTCGAGATGATGATCTGCTCGCCCGAGAGGCTCCGCAGCCGCGTGCTCTTCACGCCGATGTGCTCGACGGTGCCCTGCCAGGCGTCCACGGCCAGGAAGTCGCCGAGCCCGAAGGGCTTGTCGAGCGCGATGGAGAGCGAGGCGAGCAGATCCGCCAGCACGGTCTGCACGGCGAGCGCGAGGGCAATGCCGCCGATGCCGAGCCCGGCCAGCAGCGGCTCGATCTTCACGCCGAGATTGCCGAGCGCCAGCAGCGCCGAAACTCCCCAGATCACCAGACCGGCCAGGAACAGAATGACTGCCATCGAGCTCTGCAGCAGCGTGTCCGGCCCGCTGGAGCGCTGGCGGCGCACGTCGATGGCGTAGCGCACCGCCGCCATGGCCCACAGCGCCGCCTGCATCCAGAACAGCAGCACCAGCGCGATGGTCAGCCAGCGCTCGAGGCGTGGCGCAAGGCTCAGGTAGCGGGAGCCGACCCACACTGCGACCGCCCACAGGAACACCGCTTTGGTGCGCTCGACCAGCAGCGCCGCGAGGTCGATGGCTAAGTGCACCCGCGGTGGCCCGGGGCCGAAGAGTCGCCGGCGGCGAACACTGATGAAGCGCTTGGCCAGCGGCAGCGCCGTGAAGGTGACGAGGAGAGTGACGAAGGCGAGCGTCCAGGCGCCGAGCTCATTGCCCAGGAAATCGAAGTGCCAGACCTCACGCCAGCCCGTCATCCGATCGCTCCCGCAGGTGCACGGCTGGCCGCGAACCTTACCGGGTTCCGCTGCCTGCGACTATTCGTCGTCCCCTTCGGCGCTCATGCCGAGCTCCCGCAGCTTGCGGGTGAGGGTGTTGCGCCCCCACCCGAGCAGCCGGGCAGCCTCCTGGCGATGGCCCTGGGTGCGCTTGAGTGCCGCCCGGATGAGTACGCGCTCGAACTGTGGCTGCGCGGTATCCAGGAGCGGGACCTGCCCGGCGAGCGCGTGCCGCTCCGCCCAGCGCTCGAGCGCCGTGGCCCAGTCCGCCTGCGCGGTGGCGTCCGTGGGCAGGGAGGCGAGCTCCGGCGGCAGGTCGGCGAGGTGCACCTCGCTCCCCGGGGCGAGCACCGACAGCCGCCGGCACAGGTTCACCAGCTCGCGCACGTTGCCGGGCCACTCGTAGGCGGTAAGCCGGGCGAGAGCCTCGGGGCCGAGGGACTTCGCCTCCACGGCCAGCTCATGCGCGCTCACCACCAGGTAATAGGCCAGCAGATCCGGGATGTCCTCGGCGCGGGCACGGAGCGGGGGCAGCTCGATGCGGATGACGTTCAGGCGGTGATACAGGTCCTCGCGGAACAGGCCGTGCGTCACCCGCTCCTGCAGGTTCTGGTGGCTCGCGGCGATGACGCGCACGTCGACACGGATCGGGGTCTGGCCCCCCACCCGGTAAAACTCGCCCTCGGCGAGCACGCGCAGCAGGCGGGTCTGCAGCGGCAGCGACATGTCGCTGATCTCGTCCAGGAACAGGGTGCCGCCATCGGCCTGCTCGAAGCGCCCGCGGCGTTGCGCGTCCGCTCCGGTGAACGCGCCGCGCTCGTGGCCAAACAGCTCCGACTCGAGCAGGTCCGCCGGAATCGCCGCGGTGTTGAGCGCGATGAAGGGGCGGGTGGCGCGCGGGCTGTGCTCGTGCAGCGCGCGCGCGACGAGCTCCTTGCCGGTGCCGGACTCCCCGGTGATGAGCACGGTGACGCTCGAGCGCGCCAGGCGTCCGATGGCGCGAAACACCTGTTGCATGGCCGGCGCCCGTCCCAGCAGCTCCGGAATCCGCGGCGCGCCGGCGGGCTCACCGCCGGGCGGCTGGCCGGCGCTGGCGGCGCGCCGCACCAGGGCCACCGCCTGGTCGATGTCGAAGGGTTTGGGAAGGTATTCGAACGCGCCGCCCTCGTAGGCGGACACCGCGTTGCCCAGATCGGAGTGCGCCGTCATCACGATGACCGGCAGCGTCGGCCGCGCATCGCGGATGCGGCGCAGCAGCTCCAGCCCCGAGGCGCCCGGCATGCGGATGTCGGTGATCAGCACGTCCGGGGATTCGCGCCGCAGGGCATCGAGCGCCGATTCCGCCGCCTCGAACGCCCGCGGCGTCATGCCGTCGCTGCGCAGCGCGCGCTCCAGCACCCACCGAATGGAGGCGTCGTCATCGACCAGCCAGACCCGCAGTGCAGCGCCGCTCATGTGTCCTCTCCCAGGGGCAGCAGCAGCGTGAACACCGTGCGCCCCGGCTCGCTTTCGAACTCGATGATGCCGCCGTTGCGTGTCACCCGGTCCTGGGCGACCGCAAGCCCCAGGCCCGTGCCGTTGGCGCGCCCGCTCACCAGCGGGTAGAAAATCGAGGAGCGCAGGTGCGCGGGCACGCCGGGACCTGAGTCCTCGACCTGCACGCTCGCCACCAGGCGGTGCGGCGCCGAGCCGATGCTGACGTTGGAGCGCGCGCGGGTGCGCAGCACGATGCGGCCCAGGTCGCCCTGTGCCTGCAGCGCGTTGCGCGCGACGTTGAGCAGAGCCTGGATGAGCTGATGGCGATCGAGCATCGCGTTCGGCAGGCTCGGGTCGTAGTCACGCTCGATCAGGATCCCGTGCGGGGCTTCGGCGCGCAGCAGGTGATAGACGTGCTCACAGATCTCGTGAACGTTGAGCTCGCTCTTGCTCGGTGCGCGGCTCGGGCCCGACATGGAGTCGACCAGCGCGGTGAGGCGGTCGGCTTCGGCGATGATGACCTGGGTGTATTCCTTGAGCGCCGCCGCGGGCAGTTCGCGCTCCAGCAGCTGCGCCGCGCCGCGCAGCCCGCCGAGCGGGTTTTTGATCTCGTGGGCCAGCTGCTGCACCATCAGGCGGCTGCCGTCGAGGCGCGCCAGCAGGTCGTTCTCGCGGGTGATGCGCTGGCGCTGCGTGGTGTCGGCGAGCTCGAGCAGCAGATGAGTGCCGGTGAGGCCGGTGAGCGGCGTGATGGTGACGTCGAGCGTGCGCACTTCGCGCGGCGCGCCCGCGGGCCGCACGGCGAGCTCACGGTCGGCGATGCCTTCACCGGTCTGCAACGCGCGCTTGAGGATGCGGCACAGCCCTTCCGCGTCGTGGAGGAAATCGGTGAACGGGCGGCCGCGCGCCGTGTTGAGGCTGAACGCGAGCAGGTCCTGGGCGGCGACGTTGGCGTACAGCGCAGACGGGCTGGCACGCTCAACAGCCATGGCGCCGCCGTGCCGCGCCGCACGCCGCGGCCACCGCGGGTGCGCGGCTCAGTGATGCAGGGGGTTGGCGGGGCTCAGAATCGAGGGCTGGTGCACGTTGTAGGTCACGCCCGGGGTCTGGCACATGAGCCCGCCGCCGCTGTCGCGCACCACCGCCTGCAGGGTATGCGTGCCGCGATCCAGCGGGGTGAGGGTGAACTGGCTCCCCGTGGCCACACCGCCGTTGAGCGGCTGCCCGTCGAGCAGGAGAAAGATCTGGTCTCCGGGCCGCAGCGCCGGATCGGTGCGCACGATGATGCTGAGCGAGTCGACGCTGGTGAAGGTCTGCTCGTCCGTCGGCTGCGCGATCGCACAGCCCTGGTACGGCGGGGGCTGCGCCGGGGCGGGCGGCATTGCCGGTCCGCCGGGCGAGGCGGGCATATCGCCCGCCTTGTAGGTCTGCGCCGCCGGCACGCTCACTTGCTGCGCGTTCGGGTGCGGCTGGTCGCTGTAGTGAACCACGCCGTTCTCGTCGACCCACTTGTACACCGTGGCGGCAAGCGCCAGCGAGCACACGAGCGACGTTAAGGTAAGGAGGGGCCTGCGCATCACAGGGCAGCATAGCCTGCGGCGGCGCCGGCGACAAAAGCGGGTAGCAGCATCCAGCGAACGCCGCTACCCGCGCCCCTTTCCCCTTCGCGCCGGCACGCCCGCCACAGCCGCAGGCGCGGCTCGCGAGCGAGGAATGCGGTCGCCTCATCACGCCATCAGCAGCTGTAGTACAGCTCCAACTCCACCGGGTGCGTCGACATGCGGAACCTCGTGACCTCCTGGAGCTTGAGGCTCGTGTACGCATCGATGACGTCGTTGGTGAACACGCCGCCGCGGGTGAGGAACTCCCGATCGCGGTCCAGGTACTCGAGCGCCATGTCGAGCGAGTGGCACACGGTCGGAATGTGCTTCGCCTCCTCGGGCTCGAGATCGTAGAGATCCTTGTCGGCCGGGTCCCCGGGGTGGATCTTGTTCTGGATGCCGTCGAGCCCCGCCATCATCATCGCCGTGAAGGCGAAGTAGGGGTTGGCGCTCGCGTCCGGGAAGCGCACCTCGATGCGCCGCGCCTTGGGATTGGACACCCACGGAATGCGGATCGAGGCGGAGCGGTTGCGCGCCGAGTAGGCGAGCAGCACCGGAGCCTCGAAGCCGGGCACCAGGCGCTTGTAGCTGTTGGTGCCGGCGTTGGTGAAGGCGTTAAGCGCCTTGGCGTGCTTGATGATGCCGCCGATGTAATAGAGCGCGAGGTCCGAGAGCCCGCCGTACTTGTCGCCGGCAAAGAGCGCCTTGCCTTCCTTCTGCAGCGACTGGTGCACGTGCATGCCGCTGCCGTTGTCGCCCACCAGCGGCTTGGGCATGAAGGTCACGGTCTTGCCGTAGCCGTGCGCCACGTTCTGCAGGGCGTACTTGAGGATCTGCACCTGGTCGGCCTTCTGCACCAGCGTGCCCGCGCCGATGCCGATCTCGGCCTGGCCGGCGGTGGCGACTTCGTGGTGATGCACCTCGACCTTGAGCCCCATCTCCTCGCAGGCGAGACACATCGCCGAGCGGATGTCCTGGTAGGCGTCCACCGGCGGCACCGGGAAGTAGCCGCCCTTGATCCCGGGACGATGACCGCGATTGCCATCCTGATATTCCTTCGGCGAGTTCCACGCACCCTCCACCGAGTCGATCGAATAGAAGCAGCCGTGCATCTCGTTGCCGAAGCGCACGCTGTCGAAGATGAAGAACTCGTTCTCCGGCCCGAAGAGCGCGCTGTCGGCGATGCCGGTGGACTTGAGATAAGCCTCCGCGCGCCTGGCGAGCGAGCGCGGGTCGCGCTCGTAGCCCTGCATGGTGGTGGGCTCGATCACGTCGCAGCGGATGTCGACCGTGGTCTCCTCGAAGAACGGATCGATGACTGCGGTGTTGGCGTCGGGCATGAGGATCATGTCCGACTCGTTGATGCCCTTCCATCCGGCGATGGATGAGCCGTCGAACATCTTGCCGTCGTGGAAGAACTCCTCGTCAACAAGCCGCGCCGGAATGGTCACGTGCTGCTCCTTGCCGCGCGTGTCGGTGAAGCGCAGGTCCGCGAATTTCGCCTGTTTTTCTTTTATGAGTTTCAGTACGTCACTGGGTGTCATATCGCCTCCGGGAAAGGGTGGAGCTCGCCGCCGAGGTCCAAACGACTTGTGTGCGAGGCTGGCGCAGTGGTCTGGTATTGCAGGGTCCGTGCCAGGCCAGCGCCACGGCAAATCAAGCAGTTAGACAGCGCATGGCGCGGGGTCTGCACTATATTGGTGCGGGCGGCGCGGATTATTGCACCATTCGCGTGCGGGTGGCAGCGGCGGCGCGGATCTAGCGTGGCGGCACAGTGCACGCGCACGTTTTTGGTGCGAACGCAGGCGCCTCGACGCGAGCGGCGGGCCCGGACCGCCGCGCGGTGCGCGCCGTATACTCGCGCGCTCTTTGGGGTCGGAAAGTCCCTCCATGAAAATCGGCCGCGCGCCGCGCACGTTCCAGGAGCTGATCTTCACCCTGCAGCGCTACTGGTCGGAGCAGGGATGCGTCATCCTGCAGCCTTACGACATGGAAGTCGGCGCCGGCACGTTTCACACCGCGACCTTCCTGCGCGCCGTGGGACCTGAGCCGTGGCGGGCCGCGTACGTGCAGCCCTCGCGCCGGCCGACCGACGGGCGCTACGGCGAAAATCCCTTCCGCCTGCAGCACTACTACCAGTACCAGGTGGTGATCAAACCCTCGCCGCTGCCGATCCTGGATCTGTACCTGGGGAGCCTCGCCGCGCTGGGGTTGGACCCGCTGGTGCACGACGTGCGCTTCGTCGAGGACAACTGGGAGTCGCCCACGCTCGGGGCCTGGGGCCTGGGGTGGGAGGTGTGGCTGAACGGCATGGAGATCACGCAGTTCACCTACTTCCAGCAGGTCGGCGGCCTCGACTGCCGCCCCGTGACCGGCGAGATCACCTACGGTCTCGAGCGGCTCGCGATGTACCTGCAGGGTGTCGAGAGCATCTACGACATCCTGTGGGGCGAGACACCATCGGGGGGCGTGACCTACGGGGACGTGTTCCATCAGAACGAGGTCGAGCAGTCCGCCTACAACTTCGAGCGCGCCGACGTGGCGATGTTGCTGAAGCACTTCGAGGATCACGAGCGGGCCTGCCAGGGGCTGCTCGCGGCCGGGCTCGCGCTGCCCGCGTACGAGCAGGTGCTCAAGGCCTCGCACACGTTCAACCTGCTGGATGCGCGGCGCGCCATTTCCGTGACCGAGCGCCAGCGCTACATCCTGCGCGTGCGCACGCTCGCGGGCGCGGTCGCGAAGGCGTATCTGGAGAGCCGCGCCGCGCTCGGTTTCCCGCTGTTGCAGAGCGTGCCGACGGCCGCGGCCGGAGCGGTGGCATGAAGGCCGAGCGGCGCGATTTCCTCCTTGAAATCGGCACCGAGGAGCTGCCGCCCCGCTCGCTCCCCGCCCTGCAGCAGGCCCTGGTGGCGGGACTCGCCGCGGGCCTCGACAAGGCGGGCCTCGCGCACGGGGAGCTCGTCGGCTTTGCCACCCCAAGGCGGCTCGCCGTGTGGGTGAAGCGCCTCGCCGCGCAGCAGCCCGAACAGCATCTCAAGCGCCGCGGCCCGCCGGTCAGCGCGGCGTTCGATGCGTCCGGGGCGCCGACGCGTGCGGCGCTCGCGTTCGCCGAGAGTTGCGGCACGCACGTGGAGGCGCTGCAGCGCCTGGATGAAGGCAAGGGGACGTTCCTGTTCTTCCTCGGCAGCAGGGCCGGCGAGCGCGCGGTGGCCCTGCTGCCGGGATTGGCGCAGGACGCGCTCGATGCGCTGCCGATTGCGCGCCGCATGCACTGGGGCGCCGGCAACGCGCTGTTCGTGCGCCCGGTGCACTGGGTGGTGATGCTGTACGGGCGGGAGGTGGTGCCCGCGACGCTCCTCGACACCCCGGCCGGGCACCTCACCCGCGGCCATCGCTTTCATGCCCCGAGGCCGATCCGCATCGCGAGCCCCGGATCCTATGAGCGCACGCTGCGCGAGCGCGGGCACGTGCTGGCCGATTTCGCGACGCGGCGCGAACGCATCCGCGCTGAGGTGACGGCGGCGGCGGCCGACGTGCAGGGGCGTGCGCTGATCACCGCGGCGCTGCTCGAGGAAGTGACCGCGCTCGTGGAGTGGCCGCTCGCGCTCACGGGTCGCTTCGAGGAGCGCTTCCTGTCACTGCCGCGCGAGGTGCTGATCTCCACCCTCGAGGACCATCAGCGCTATTTCCCGGTGGAGGATGGGCAGGGCCGGCTGCTGCCGGCCTTCATCGCCGTGAGCAACATCGAGAGCCGCGAGCCGGCCACGGTGCGCGCCGGCAACGAGCGCGTGGTCCGGCCGCGCCTCGCGGATGCCGCCTTTTTCTGGGAGCAGGACCGCAGGCAACCGCTCGCCGCGCGCCGCGCTGCGCTCGATGCGGTGACCTTCCAGGCGAAGCTCGGATCCCTCGGCGACAAGACGCGCCGCGTGGCGGCGCTCGCCGCGGAGATCGCGGCAGTGGCCGACGGCTCACGCGAGCACGCCGTGCGCGCCGCGGACCTGTGCAAGTGCGATCTGCTCACCGCCATGGTGGGCGAGTTTCCCGAGCTGCAGGGCATCATGGGTACGTACTACGCGCAGGCGGACGGTGAGCCGCTCGAGGTGGCCGCGGCGATTCGCGAGCACTACCTGCCGCGGGCGGCCGGCGATCAGCTGCCCGCCACGCGCGCGGGCCTCGCGCTCGCCGTCGCGGACAAGCTCGATACCCTGACCGGCATTTTCGCCATCGGCGAGAAGCCGACGGGAACCAAG
>WNGI01006700.1_pt1 | contig 10873 bp, 10 predicted proteins | sample 5400621 | NCBI WGS metagenome assembly WNGI01 (sample SAMN13153374, study PRJNA577476) | soil metagenome | isolation source: 20 cm soil or saprolite under Garry oak tree replicate 1 | place: USA:California | collected 2016-06-15 | reverse complement strand
GCGCGAGGAGCTCGTGAAGTTCGTCTACCCGCCCGGCGAGTTCGGTTACGAGGAGCCGGACTGGCGCGAGTTCGATGATCTCTACGTCGCGCCGTGCGTCTCGCTGCCGGACGAGGTCGCGTCGTGAGGCGACGGCCAGATCGCAGAGAGCGCGTTCGGTTCTAGTTCACGGCGTACTTCTGCTTGCGGTTCCAGATGAAGCCGTACACCTGTTCCTCGAGCGGTCGGGCGCGGGTTGTTTCTGGTAGGTCCGGAACGCGCGCTGTCACGACCGCTTCCGTGAACAGCGTCCGCTTGCACCACGGGCGCTCCCGGCTGCGGCTCGTGATGCCGACCTCGCAGACGTCGCCCGGGTACGTCACCGGCACGATCGACGTCGTGACGGTGCGCCGCTAACGACAGACGGCTGACGCGGCAAAGCGCCACCCGCACCGAGCTTCTCCGGTCCGTCACCCGCAACTTGACTCTCGGAAGCGAGCGGCGTAGCCTCGTGCCGTTCGTCACGGAGGGCGGCGATGGACAAGGAACGGCTCGCGGGTAACGAAGCGGGGGTCGGCCGTCTGACTCGGCGGGCGTTTCTTGGTGCGGGCGTTGCGGGAGCAGCTGCGCTAGCTGGCGGCCGGCTCGAGTCGCTGTTCCCGGTGTCGACCGCTGAAGCGGCAGACGAGCCTTGGATCGAGGCGACGATTCCCCAGCTTCAGGCGCTGATGGCTGGTGGCCAATTGACCAGTCGCGAACTAACGCAGGGCTACCTCGAGAGAATCGCTTCCCTGAATCCACTTCTAGGCGCCGTCATTCAGACGAACCCAAACGCCACCTCGATTGCGGCGCGGCTCGACAACGAGCGACGCAGCGGCGCGACGCGTGGCCTGTTGCACGGAATTCCGGTGCTCGTGAAGGACAACATCGCGACGGATGACCAGATGCAGACGACCGCTGGATCACTCGCGCTGGTGAACAGCAAAGTGCCGGCCGATGCGCCGATCGTCGCCCGCCTGCGCGCGGCAGGCGCTGTGATCCTCGGGAAGGCGAATTTGTCGGAGTGGGCGAACTTCCGAGGGTTCGCGCCTTTCAACGGCTGGAGTGCGCGCGGGGGGTTCACCCGGGAGCCGTACCTCCTGAGCTTCGATCCGTGTGGTTCGAGTTCAGGTTCGGCAGTCGCGCCGGCCGCGAACCTGTGTGCAGCGGCCGTAGGGACGGAAACGGACGGATCGGTCGTCTGCCCGGCCGGCAACAACCTCGTCGTGGGCCTGAAGCCAACCCTCGGACTGTTGTCGCAGGAGGGGATCATCCCGATCGGGCACAGCCAGGACACCGCGGGCCCGATCTGCCGGACCGTCACGGACGTCGCCGCTCTTCTCGGTGCCATGCAGACACCGTTCGGCCCCGCAGCCGGACGCTCGTTGCCGAGCGACTACAGAGTCTTCCTCCGTCGGGGGACGCTACGCGGAGCCCGGATCGGGGTCGACCGCCGCTACTTCACACCCGATTACGGCGGTGAGCCTGACCTGGTGGCGGTCGCCCAGCACGGGCTCGAGGCGATTACCGACCTCGGCGCGACACTTGTGGATACAGACACAGGCGATCCCTTCGCGTACTTCGACGCCGAGTTTACGGTGTTGCTCTTCGAGTTCAAGGCACAGATTGCGCAATACCTGAGCACGCTCGGTCATTCGCGGCTCCTCACGCTGGCCGACCTCATCGCCTTCAACATCTCGCATTGCCCCGCAGAGATGAGGTATTTCGGCCAAGAGCTCTTCGAGCTGGCGGAATCAACGAGCGGCGACCTAACCGATCCCGACTACCTCGCTGCGCGCGCTCTCTGCCTCGATCTCGCCAGAACTCACGGGATCGATGCGGCGTTGCAGCGCGACCAGCTTGATGCGATCGTCGCACCGACTTATAGCTTCGCGTCCTCTCCTGCGGCGGTTGCCGGGTATCCGAACATGTCGATCCCGATCGGACTTACACCGGAGGGGAAGCCGGCAGGTCTCTGGATGTACTCGGGTTTCCTCCAGGAGCCGAAGATCCTGGGCTTTGCATACGACCTCGAGCAGCAAGTTCGGCCGCGAAGCACGCCCGAATTTCTCGGGGCCGTTCCGCCTGCCCCGCCTGATGCCGGCATTTGCGCGGCGCTACCGTCGAAGCCGCACGTCTTCACCGGCAAGTCGCACCTGCCGCACCATCTCGGCACGGGCAAGCCGCTGAGACGCTAAATCCACTGAGCGGCTGAGATGACCCAGCCCGGACCGTGTCAAGCACCGGCTCGGTCAGGGCGGACATCAAACGATCTCGGGAGGGAGCCGGGTGGCTCCCTCCCGCTGTTGTCGCGACCTACGGGCCGACGTGGAGCGTGGCCTCGTAGATGTTCTGGTTTCGGTTGCCGATGTTGTTCGTTGGTGGGCCGGGATCGTCCGACAGGTCGCACTGTGCCGCCGGAACGTCGCGGTTGTCAGCCCACGCGATGTGGACGATGTTGGTCGTGCCGTTCCAGAAGGCGTCGAGCTCGTTGTAGTCCCCGTGGAACGCAGCCGTGCCGCCGCCGAACATGCGGCACTCGGGGTTATGCGACACGTTGCTGACGCGTGTCGATGCGTCGAACGTCGGCCACGACACGCCATTGCAGTTCGTGCACGAGTAGTAGACGTCGAGCGCCTGGTTATCGGGCGTGGACGAGTTCCTGAAGTCGTACCAGGCGACGTGGAGGGCGTGGTTCGACACGTCGATCGTCGGGAAGATCTGATGCCTCGCGCCAGGATCGTCGTTGACCTGGACGGCGGGGCCGAAGCTCGCGCCGCCGTTCGTCGATCGCTGTGCGTAGATGTCGTAGTCCCCGGCCAGGCTCTGGTAGGCGACGTAGACGAGGTTCGAATTCGTCGTGTCGGTGACGACGAAGCCGAAGGTCGGCGTGCGGAACGCGACCCCCGGCGCCTGAGGCGCGTTGATCGCGTTCACGGTCACCGGATTCGTCCAGTGCGACCCGCAGTCGGTCGACTTGACGAGGTTGATGGTGTCGAGGCCTTGCTGGCTGAACGCTTCGAAGACGACGTAGATCGTCCCGTTCGGGGCGACTGCGATGTCGGCACCCTGGTCGTGGGACGCAGCCTGCTGACCGCCGCTCGAAATCGTCCGCGGAGGCGACCAAGCCGCACCCCCGTCGGTCGAGCGGCTGAAGACGACGGGCGAACTGCCGAAGGCGCCGTGGAAGTTGGTGTCCGCCATGTAGACGTTGCCCGAACAGGGGCTTGATGAGGTCGGGTTCAGATCGACGTCCATCCACGGCTTGTCTGTGAAGTTGCCCGCGAACCCGATACGTCCAGGAACGGCGAAGCCGACCGCACCGTGGTCGACGATGCTCGTCCCTTGGTAGGTGAAGTGCGGTGGTGTACCTGCCGAGGCGGTCGTGCTCGCTGTCGCCGCAGTCCCTGGTGTGAAGCGGTAGCGGGCGACGAACGAGACCGTGTCGAGCGGCCGCTCGCCCTGGTCGAAGTTCCGGTTGAAGGCGATCCCACCGACGAGCAGGTTGCCTGCCCGATCGAAGCGGATCACGGGATCGCCGGCTCCGTCGAGGCCGAGCAGCGGCGATGCAAGTCCGGCGGCTGAAGTGTCGGTCGGGAAGCCCGGAACCATCGTGTTGAAGCCGTGCGGGAACGGCGGATTGCCGAACCAGGTCGTCCCGCCGTCGAACGAGAGGTAGATCGGCATCCAGGTGTCGCCAAAGTGCGGCACCATGCGGTAGTCATTGGCGGCCTCGGCGACGATGTCGCCGATCTGGCCGGTCACCGGCGAAGGGAGCGGGCTGATCGCAACCGTCGTCTCGTTCGACTGGCGGTTCTGCGCATCCTTGCTCGGCGTGACGCTCCCGGTCCCGCCGTCGACGTTGTTGTTGTCGTTGGTGACCTTTGCGTTCGGGCCCACGATCGCGTGGCTTCCCTGGGCGCCCGGCGCCAAGACGAGCGCACCGCCGAGCAGCACCAGCGCGAGTGTGAGTGGGAGGCGACGCCTCATAGGGCGACCCCCTTTCCGACCCCTGAATCTCCCCTTGTCGGCCTGGTCCCGGCCTGCCTTGTTGAATCCAGGAGGAGTTTAGGAAAGCTTGGCGAGGCGCAGTCGGGGTAGGGAGCTCGCGAACCACCAGGAGGCGGCGCTCAAGCGCTTTCCCGGCCTTTTGGGCGCCCACGATGGTCTGTTCGCTCCATTTGCGGTCGGCCGCGAGGGAAGCGTGCCGCGGTCCCGGCCATTCGCTCTCGCCGGGACCGCCACGCTTTGTCGGTTACGGAGAGATCCTCGCCAGGTAGGCGTTGTCCTTGTCCGTCGCCGTGGTCTGGGAGAAGAACGACGTGAACGTCGTGCCGATCGAGTCCAGGCCCTCGTAGTCGCCGAGGAAGAAGCCGCCGGCGGTTGCAGCGTTCTCGATGTCGAAGGGGCCGCTCACATGGTTCCCCGCCCAGTTCGCCGGATTGGTGCAGTCAGTGGTGGGATGGCAGTGGATGAACCACTGGTCGGTGGGGAGCCCGGTGGCCGGGGTGTTGTTGCGGAAGTCGTAGTACGTCACTCCCACCGTGCCGTCGCTTGCAACGTGAACCGACGGCGTGAAGGCCTGGACGTCGCCGGGAGACTGGTCGACCCGCGACAGCGGCGACCACGTCAGGCCTCCGTCGGTGGACTCCGTGAAGACGACGGTGCTGTGGAAATTCGACTTGACCTTCTCGCTGCCGAAGCTGTCGCCCCAGACGGCGTAGAGGTTGCCGTAGCCCGGGCTCGTCGGATTCAGGTCGGCGGCGATGTCCGGCAAGCCGCCTCCCGCCCGTACCGAGCTACCTCTGTCCGGGTCGAACACCCGCACAGCACGCTCCGGGGCCACTTCGATGGGTTCCGACCAGGTCGCCCCATGGTCCGTCGACCGCTGCACCTGGATGTCGAATCCGGGGATGTTCTTCCCCGAGCCCTGGAGAGAGTCGAAGATATCGACGAGCGTCCCGTTTGGAAGCACTGCGATCTGATTCCCGATCGTGCCTGCGTTGTTGGTCCGTTTGAAGATGGCCCGCGGCTGCTCCCAGGCCTGGCCGCCGTTGGTGGTCCGAGAGAACAGCGTGTCGCCGCGAAAGGCAAACGAGTGTTCAGCGTTGACGCTCTCAGCCTCGCCTGGCTTCCGGAGCCGATCCCACACCGCGTAGACGTAGTTCGAGTTGAACGGATCGGCTGTGATGGACTCCTTGTCGTTGAAGAAGAAGGGAGCCACATCCGCGTCACCCGTGTTCCGGACGAGCGTTACCGGGTTGTTCCACGTGTCGCCGCCGTCAGTGGACTTGCTCACCAAAACCCCGCTTCCGGTCGTCGAGACGGGACCGAGGAAGGTGAGCGAAAGGCTGATGAAATACGCGTCGCCGTTGGGGGAGAAGGTGACCCAGGGATCCGAGGCTCGCTGGAAGTCGCCGCCGTTCGCTTCGGTTCCGCCCGCGCAGCTACTGAAGTGCGGATACGTCGAGCTCCACGTCGTTCCGCCGTTGTGCGTGACCGCTGCTGCTAGTCCGCGGGCCCCGCCGAGGGTGTACCGGTCCTGCTGGTAGACGCCGATGATGTTCAAGGGGTTCGTCGGGTTCACCGCGACCCAGGGCTCGAGTTCGGTGTTCACGTAGTTGGTTTCCCCAGGAATCAAGAACCCCGAGATGTCGCACGAAGCGAAGGGGCTGTTGCCATTCGCCGGCGGGCTAGGGGTGCCCGAAGCCTGGTAGACAACTGTGGTCGCGTACGGCGCAGCGGACGCGGGGGCCAGCGGAATCAGAAGAATCATCAGGGCCGAAACCGCGGTCGCCGCTCGAGGGATGCCTTTCCTCATTTCGCACCTCCATCGGATCGGAACCCATACCGCGGCTCATCTTCCTGGGGCGGCCTCGACGATGTCAAGCTCGGCGGAGCACCGCGTTGACGCGACTTCAAGAAAGTCGTAGTGTCGCTTCAGTTTTCCTTCGACGGGGTCTAAGGAGATCTGGATGCCGTCGAGCGCGCCCGACGTTTCAACCGAAGTCGACGTCGGCGAGCGACTCCAGGCTCTTCGCCGCTTCCGGCGCTGCACGCTCCGTGAGATCGCGCAACGGTCGGGTCTCAGCGAGAGCTTCCTGAGCCAGGTCGAGCGCGGCCGATCGAGTGCGAGCATTGCGTCCCTGCGGCGGATCGCCGATGCGCTCGGCGTCTCGATGGCCGACCTGTTCGAGCCGGACGGCCCGCCCGGATCGAGGGTGCTACGGCGTGACGACCGGCCGGCGCTCTCATTCGGAATCCTCGGTCGCAAGCTGCTCCTGACGCCGGGGCCGCTTCATCACCTCGAGGTCTTCGCCGGGGAGCTCGAGTTGGGGGGGTCGACGGGGACGGAGCCCTACGCACACGGGGACTCCGAGGAGCTGTTCGTCGTCCAATCCGGGACGGTGCAGCTTGAGCTCGGCGGCGAGCTCTTCGAGCTCGAGCCAGGGGACAGCATCGTCTACCACAGCTCGACGCCGCACCGTGTCTCCAATGTCGGCCAGGAGCTCGCAGAGGTGATGTGGATCATCAGCCCGCCCAGCTACTAGGGGGAAGAAGGAGGAGCGCACGTGGATAAGCAGGAGGCAACGGAACGACGGCTGAGCCGCGAACACCTCTTGAGACTCGCGGCCGCCGCCGGCGGAGCCGGTCTACTCAGTCGGGCAGATAAGGCGCAGGCTGCGCTCGACTGGCTGAACGCAGAATCGGGACGGCTGCAGGTGCTCGACTGGGCGGGGTACGGCAACGACGGTGGCCAAGCCATGTTCGCGCAGTACGTGAAGACGCACCCCAAGAACAAACCCCAATTCACGTATATGACCAACGAATCCGACGCACTGGCAAAGATCCACGCCGGGCTCAAACCCGACCTCTTCCGGCCCTACGTCGGCTGGGTCAAGTACTTCGCGACGAGCGGCCTCGTCCAGCCCTGGGACCCGAAGCTGATCTCGAACTTCAAGCACCTGAACCCGTTCATGGTCAAGGCCGGCCAGTACAAGGGAAAGCAGTACGGGATCCCGGATGACTGGGGCTTCGACGCCATCCTCTACAGAAGCGACAAGGTGACGCCGAAGGCCCGCTCGTGGGGCCTCCTTTTCGACGAGCGATACAAGGGCAAGATCGCCTGGTTCGACGACCTCGAGATGCTCACCATTGCCGGTCTCTACCTCGGGTTCGACAAGCCGTGGCGGCAAACGGACGCCCAGCTCAAGCGATCCCAGAAGTTCCTCATGTCGAAGAAGCACCTCGTCCGTCTGATCTGGTCGTCCGAAACCAACCTGTGGGAGGCCTTCGGCTCGGGCGACCTCTGGATCGCCTACGCCTGGCCGAACGACTGGGTCCAGATGAAGAAGAAAAAGCTGAAGGTCGTCTACATGCGTCCCAAGGAAAAGCCGATCGCCTGGGTCGGCATGTTCATGCTCCGCAAGGGATCTCCGCGACCAAACCTCGCGCACGCGTACGTGAACGCCTGGAGCTCCGCCCGGTCGGGCAAGTGGCTCGAGGACAACTACGGCTACGGGCATGCAAACACGCTCGCACGGCCGTCGTCGAGCGACCTGCTGAAGGCGCTGCAGTTGACCAACCCCAAGGCAGTCACGGAGCCGAGCGCGCACCTCGACCGCGACATCCCGCGCCGCGCGGTCTACGCCAGGATGTGGGAAGAGGTGAAGGCTTCCTGACGACCGCCCGGTAACGCATGGCGATTGCCGACGCCGGTAGTTCGCCGGGGCACATCCCCCGCCGGAGACGACTGCGGGTCGACCTGACGACGCCGACCTTGCTCGGCCTGCCTCTCGCGTGGCTGGCCGTGTTCTTTCTCGTGCCGATCGGAATCGTCGCCGCGTACAGCTTCGACGTCTATTCGCTCGACCCCGGCCCGCACAGCTTCACGCTGACCGCTTGGCGCGACTTCTTGCACAGCTCGGTGTACCTGCGGCTGTTTTGGAAGTCCGTACGGATGTCGTTGACGGTCTCTGCGATCGTCGTTGTCCTTGCCTACCCGCTGGCGTACTACCTGGCGCTCTCCGGGACGAAGCGCAAGTACATCCTCTTGCTTCTGCTGATCGCTCCATTCCTGACGAGCTACCTCCTTCGCGTCCTTGCCTGGAAGGTGATCCTCGGCAACCAGGGGGTCGTCAATACGTTCCTGTTTTGGACGGGCCTCCGCTCTCCGGACCACCCGCTTTCCCAGCTCCTCTACAGCAGGTTCGCGGTCATGCTGGTGCTCGGCTACATCTGGCTCCCGTTCGTGGCTCTCCCGATCTTCGTCTCGCTCGAGAGCCTCGACCGACGTCTGCTCGAGGCCGCGAGCGATCTGGGGGCCAGCCGTCTGCAGGCCTTCCGTCGGGTGACGCTGCCGCTCTCGTTGCCCGGCGTCGTCGCAGCCTTCCTCTTCGTGTTCATACCGACGCTCGGCGAGTTCGTCACGCCGTCGCTGGTGGGTGGCGCAAACGGCTACATGTACGGGAACCAGATCGTCGACCTGTTCGGAACCGGCTTCCCCGACTGGGAGACGGGTTCGGTGCTTGCGATCTTCCTGCTCGGCGTGGTCGCCGTCCTCACCGTCGTCTTTGCGCGATTCCTCCAGCCCCGCCAGGTGGCTGCGGACTAGATGGACGTCGCCCTCTCAAAGAACGGCGCACGGCTTCTACGGGTTTTCTTCGCCCTGGTCGTCGTCTTCCTGTACGCGCCGATCGCGATCCTGTTGATCTTCTCGTTCAACAAGTCGGCCGTGCCCACCTTCCCGCTCTCCGGGTTCACGCTGCACTGGTACCGCGAGTTCCTCGGCAACTCCGAGATCAAGGCAGCACTGGAAACGAGCGCGATCATCGCGGCAGTGTCGAGCGCAGGCGCGGTGGTGCTCGGCGTTCTCGCCTCGATGGCGCTGACCCGCCGCTTCTTCCGCGGGAAGGCTGCCGTCTCCGCACTGCTGCTGAGCCCGCTGGTGATCCCGTACGTGGTTTTCGGGATCTCCCTGCTACTTCTCTTTCACACGCTCGGGGTGCCGCGCTCGCTCCTGACGGTGGTGATCGGGCACATCGTCATCAGCCTGCCCTACACGATCCTCGTCCTCGTGCCACGCCTCGACCAGATCGACGTCTCGCTCGACGAGGCGGCGTTCGACCTCGGCGCGAGCCGCCTCCGGACCTTCCGCTCGATCACTCTGCCGCTGATTTTGCCGGCGGTCGTTTCGGCCTTCCTGATCGCTTTCACGACATCGTTCGACGAGTACGCAGTGGCGTCGTTCGTCGTTGGTACGCGGGTCACGTTCCCGATCTATCTCTACTCCGCGCTGCGCTTTCCGAGCCAGCTTCCGCAGGTGATCGCCGTCGCGGTGGTCGTCCTCATCCTCTCGCTCGCGGTGGTCGTCGCCGCAGAGGTCGGACGGAGGATCGCGGAGCGGCGCTTCGCCTCGCTCGAGATCGACTAGGAGGGCCGGCTCGCCGAGCCGTCGCCGAGCAGGGATGCCTGCTCGGGTTCCCAACTGAGCGTGACCCGCGACCCTGGCTCGAGGGGCCCGAGCGACTCATCGGCGAGCCGGTGGCAGACGAGGCGCCCGGCCTTTGTGTCGACGTGGAACTGGGTGTACATGCCCAAGAAGACGATCTCGGCGATGGTGCCCTCGAGGCGCGAGCCGCCGTCGAGCAACGGGGTGCCCGCGGCCTCTATCTGCACACGCTCGGGACGCACCGCGACGCGCAGGGTCTCGTCGGGCCGATGTCCGCCGCCGACCGGGACGACGATCCGCTCGGCCTCCGCGAGCCGCATGACCGCACTCTCGCCGACGAGCTCGTCGATCCTGAGGTCGAACGCGTTGAGCGAGCCGATGAAGTCGGCCACGAAGGCGGTGCGCGGACGGTCGTAGATCTCGCGCGGATCTCCGGTCTGCTCGACGCAGCCGCGGTTCATGACCGCGATCCGGTCGGACATCGCGAGCGCCTCTTCCTGGTCGTGCGTCACGTAGACGAAGGTCGTCCCGAGGGTGCTCTGGATGCGCTTCAGCTCCAGCTGCATTTGCTTGCGCAGCTTCACGTCGAGGGCGCCGAGCGGTTCGTCCAGGAGCAGCGCCGCAGGACGGTTGACCAGCGCTCGCGCCAGCGCCACCCTCTGCTGTTGGCCGCCGGATAGCTGACGCGCCCGCCGTCGGTCGAGCCCTTCGAGCGAGACGACGCGCAGCATCTCCTGGACGCGCTCGCTGTGCTCGGCACGCGGAACGCGCTTCACCTTCAGGCCGAACGCGACGTTGTCGTAGACGGACATGTGCGGGAAGAGGGCGTACTGCTGGAAGACCATGTTCACGGGCCGGCGGTTCGCCGGAACCTCGGTGACGTCGTTTCCCTTCAGGACGATACGGCCGGCGTCTTCAGGACGATACGGCCGGCGTCGGGAAGCTCGAAGCCGGCGACCATCCGAAGCGTCGTCGTCTTGCCGCAGCCGCTCGGTCCGAGCAGCGAGAAGAACTCGCCCTCGCCGATCTCGAGCGTCACGTCATCGACTGCAACATGCGTGCCGAAGCGCTTGCTGACGCCGACGAGGCCGATCGCCGGGCGCGGCAGCTTCTCAGGCATCCTCGACCGAGTCTATTGCCTTCGCGACCCCGTCTCCAGATGAGCCAGGGGCGCCGATCCGCGGTTCGGCGACAAGCAATGGGCGTGGCGTTGTTGACGCATCGAGAACGGCTGGTCCAACATGTGAGCGCGATGCCACCTGGTTTGCAGGATGTCGACCTGTCCTTGGTCGACAGCCTCGTGGTGCCCGCGAGCCTGCACGACGTTGACGGCAGGTTCGTGCACCTGAACGCGGCTGCGGAGCGGGCCATAGGCTTCTCGAGGGCGCAGCTGCTCGGCCGCCA
>WNGI01026413.1_pt1 | contig 10876 bp, 13 predicted proteins | sample 5400621 | NCBI WGS metagenome assembly WNGI01 (sample SAMN13153374, study PRJNA577476) | soil metagenome | isolation source: 20 cm soil or saprolite under Garry oak tree replicate 1 | place: USA:California | collected 2016-06-15 | reverse complement strand
GCGGGGCTCCGCCCCTCGCCCCCGTCGGGCGAAGCCGGGGTCCCCCACTCCTCGCTCGCTTCGCTCGGCCGCGCGCGCGGCGCGCGCGGAGATTCGAGCTTCGAGCCGATCGAGAGTCAGGGTTTTCCCGTACCCCCACGCGCGACGCGTTTACTGCAACTTCTTGCAGGGTCGCCGTCGTCCGTTCGGCGAGCGGCCCCGCGAATCGCCGTCGAAGCTGGCGCCGGGTTGGCACGCGGGATGCTCCCCGCTGTCCGGCGCCATGCGCGACGCGGTCAATCCAACTTGAGCACCACCCGCACGGACGCGTCGACGTCCTTCCACTCGATGTACCCGATGGCGTTCCGATCCGCGGCGACGTACCGCTTCACGGCGGCGCCGGACGACAGCACCGTCGGCGGAAAGATGCCCTCGAAATACCTCTCGTTCCAGTATCCCTCGAGCTGCGCCGGATCGGCGCGGAGCACGCGCCGCGAGAACGTCGTGCGCGCCGCGGTTTCCGGCTCGCGGTTGAGTGCCACGATCGGTGTCCCGTCCGCCCAGAACCGCCGCCGGCGCAGATAGATGTGCGCGACGTCCTGCATGTCGAGATCCACGTTGCGGTCGGGATGCACGACGATCGCCAGGGCTCGCTCGTCCGGGACGGCCGGCGCCGGCACGAGCAGCGCCGTCGCGAGGCAGAGGACTATCCCGACCCGCCGCATTTCAGAACAGCACCGTGAAGGACGTCTTGACACCCGGAGGGGATTGCTCGGCGCGATGATCGGCGAAGAGATACTCGCCCTTCAAGACCACGAACGGCCAGGGCTTGTAGGCGAGGCCGAGCACGCCGATGTTGATCGCCGGGTCCGGCGCAGCCCGCTTGTAGTACTCGTAGCGCGCGATCGCGTAGATCCTGGGCAACACCTCGGTCACCGGCTGCAGGTAGAAGCCCCACTGGCGTCCGGAACCGTGCGCCGGCTCCTGGAACGCGAGCTCGCCCCACAGCTCGAACGGGCCGCGACGCCAGAGCGTGTCGAGGCCGGCCAGGTGGCGCCAGCCCCGCTCGTCTCCGGCCGCGGTTCCGCCAGCTTCGCGCTCGCCGGGCAGCGCGGTGAAGGCCAGGTACGCCCCGGTGACGTAGGGGTCGAAGGGCAGCGTGGTCGCGAGCGGGCGGGACGTCGTCCACACGAGTGGCCGGGCGTGGATCTGATTCCAGCGCCCGATCGGGGTGAGGAACTTGCCGACCCGCAGGTTGAGCCAGTCGAAGCCCGCGAAGTCGCCGAACAGCCGATCGGTGAGGATGGTCCGGCGTTGCTCGTGCGGGTTCTCCTGGTCGACCATGTCGATCTCGGAGAAGAGGTGCACGCGCGCGAGCGGATCCCAGATGACGAAGAGGTCCGCGTTCTCGACCCGGAACGTCGTCGCGCCACCTTCCTCGTGGAGCAGGTCGACGGCGCCGTAGCCCGCGAGTGTGAGGCCGGTGTCACCGACGCGCAGGCCATGGCCGGGCGTGTAGCGCACGGCGCCGATCGGCGTCGGCAGCGACAGGAGCGACGCCTGAGCCCCGCCGGCTGGCGGCGCGGGCGGGTCGTCCGCCGGGGCCGCCGGTGAGGCGCATATGAGCACGACGGCGACGACCAGCAGCGCGCCCCCGCCGCGGGCGGTCTTGCCTGTGCGAACCCGCATCGGTCCAAAAACGATCGAGAAGCCGCACCCTATGTCACGGGTTCGGGGTCTGCAAGACAGAATGCTCCGGTTCTCCCTCGGATCCCTGCGCGCGAAGCTGCAGATCTTCTCGGTCGTGCTCGTCATGGTCCCGGGGTTGCTGTTCGCCGTGATCTCGCTGGTGCGCGCGCGCGATGCGCTCGAGCACGCCGTCGGTGAGCAGCTCGGTGAGGTGGCGCACGGGACGCTCGAAGAGCTGGCGCTCGACCTGTCCGAGGAGCGCAACAACATCCGGAACTGGACCCACCAGGACGTCATGCGGGACGTCATGATCGGCGACCTGGACAAACGTGTCTCGCGCTTTCTGCGCTCGCTGATCGACGACGGCGCGCCGTACCTCGATCTCCTCTGCATCGACCGCGCCGGCCGGGTGGTGGCGTCCACCGACCCGCGCGCGCTCGGTCAGGTGCTCGGAGAGCGCGAGTGGGCCCGCGCCGCGCTCGGCGGCGAGGCGTTCTGGAGCGGCCCGATTCCGCTGTCCGACCACGCATCCACCGCCGTGGAGATCGCGGCGCCGATCCGCCTTCCCGAGCACACCGGCGGCGCGATCGGCGCGCTTCTCGGACGATACGACTGGCAGAAAGCTCTGGCTACCCGCATCCGCAGGACGCTCACCCTGAACGGGCTCAAGGTCGACGTGCTGCTGTTCGACCGCGGCGGAGCGCTGATCGGCGAGTCGTGGCACGGGCCGCTCGACCCTGGCGACCAGGCGCTGCAGCGCGCGATCGGTGCGCGGGTGGCGCAGCGCCTCGCGCCGAGCCAGCGGCGAGGATACGTCACCGAGGCGCAGGCGGGATTTCTCGTGGGCTTCGAGCGGGATGACGATCCCGAGCCCGGCTGGCTCGCGCTGGTGATGGAGCCGCTCACCGCCGCGTTCACGCCCGTCCGCGACATGGAGCGCCGCCTCGCCGTGGCGCTCGGGGTCGTGATGTTCGGCGCGCTCATCGTCGCCACGTTCCTCGGCAGGCGGATGAGCCAGCCGCTCCGGGCGCTGACGAAGGCGACCCAGGAGATCGCGCACGGGGACGGGGAGCGCCGCGCCGTCGAGGTCCGCTCGCGCGACGAGATCGGGCAGCTGGCGGCGGCCTTCAACAGCATGACGGCCGAGCTCGAGCGCGCCCAGGCCGACCTGATGACGGCCGCCAAGTTCGCCTTCGTCGGCGAGGTCGCGGCGGGCGTGGCACACGAGGTGCGCACGCCGCTCGGCATCCTGCGGAGCTCGGCGCAGATCCTCGGGCGCTCGATGCCCGCCGCCGATCCCGAAGGGCCCGAGCTGGTCCGCATGATCATCGAGGAGGTCGACCGGCTCGACCGCGTCGTGGCCGGCTTGCTCGAGCTGGCGCGGCCGCACGAGCCGCTCATCGAGCCGACAGCGCTCGCGCCGGTGCTGGCGCGCGCGCTCGACTTCGTGGACCGACAGGCGCGCGAACAGAGCATCAGCGTCGAGCGCGCATTCGAGGCGGAACCCTGCCCCGCGCGCTGCGATCCCGATCAGATCTACCAGGTCGCTCTCAATCTGATCGTGAACGCGCTGCAGATCGTGCCCGCGGGCGGCCACATCACGGTGCGCACGCTGCCGCGGGAGGACGGCCACGTCGGCTTCGAGGTGATCGACGACGGCCCCGGCATCCCGCCCGACGCCCGCGCGCACGTCTTCACGCCGTTCTTCACCCTGCGCAAAGGTGGCACGGGCCTCGGCCTCGCGCTCGTCCAGCGTGTCGTCCAGGCGCACCAGGGCACGGTGTCGGTCGATAGCGCGGTCGGACGGGGCACGACGTTCCGCGTCGAGCTGCCCGTCGCCCGAGGTCTCGGATGACGAAGGTGCTGGTGGTCGACGACGAGCGGAAGATGCGCCGCGTGCTGCAGATCCTGCTCGAGCGCATGGGGATCGATTCGGTGGGCGCCGAGAGCGGCGAAGAGGCGTTCGAGCGCTTCCAGGCCGAGAAGTTCGACCTGGTCCTCACCGATCTCAAGATGCCTGGCATGACGGGTCTCGAGTTGCTTGCCCGTGTACGCGAGGTCGACGCCGAGGTGCCGGTGATGCTGCTCACGGCGTACGGCACTGTGCAGACGGCCGTGGACGCGATGAAGCTCGGCGCCTTCGATTACGTACTCAAGCCGTTCGACCTCGAGGTCGTCGAGCTGACGGTCCGGAAGGCTCTCGAGATGCGGCAATACCGCACCGAGAACCGCTACCTGCGGGAGCAGGTGCAGCCGGCACCGTCGTTCGAGAGCCTGGTCGGCGACTCGGCTGCGATGGAGTCGGTTTACGACCTCATCCGGCGCGTCGGCCCCACCCGCAGCGCCGTGCTGCTGACCGGCGAGACCGGTACCGGCAAGGAGCTCGTGGCGCGCGCGATTCACGGCCTGAGCCCGCGTCGTGATCGGCTCTTCGTGCCCCTCAACTGCGCGGCCATCCCACCCGACCTGCTCGAGAGCGAGCTGTTCGGCCATACGAGAGGCGCCTTCACCGGCGCGCAGGCCGATCGCACCGGTCGACGAGATCGGTGACATGGCCTATCCGCTGCAGGCGAAGCTCCTCCGCGTCCTGCAGGAGGGGGTCATCGAGCGCATCGGCAGCAACAAGCAAATCACGCTCGACGTCCGGGTGCTGTCGTCGACCCATCGCGATCTGAGCGCCGGGATCCGTGCCGGGAGCTTCCGCGAGGACCTCTACTACCGGCTGAACGTCTTCCACGTTCACCTGCCGCCCCTCCGGGAGCGGCAGGCGGACGTCAGCCACCTGGCCGGGTTCTTTCTCACCCGCTTCTGCCAGGAGCTCGGGAAGCCGGCGCCGGCGCTCGGGCCCGCCGCGTGCCAGCTGCTCGAGCAGCATGCCTGGCCGGGGAACGTGCGCGAGCTCCAGAACCTGATGGAACGGGCCGCGGTCCTCGCCACCGGTCCGGAGATCGAGCCGAGCTTCTTCCGCCTGCTTCTGCCGCAGCCTTCGAACGGGAACGGTGATTCGGCCGGCGATACGCTCGCGCTCGAGCCCGCCGTCGAGCAGGTCGAGCGAAAGCTCATCCTGCGCGCGCTCAGCGCCGCCAACGACAACAAGGCGCAGGCCGCCCGGTTGCTCGGCGTCAGCGAACGCACGCTCTGGTACAAGCTCAAGCGCTACGGGCTCTGAGCCCCGGCCGCTGCAGCTTTCGTCAGAATCGCGGGGAATCCTCCTGCACCGGATTGCGGGGCCTCGCGGCGCACGCCGGCGCTGCGTCCCGTCCTTCCAGCACGCGCCGGCTGGCAGGGACCTTGCTGTATCCACCGGCAACGAGAAGGACATGAGATCCTTCTCGTCACGGAGGAAAAAATGACGACGCTTCTCGATCCCTTTGCCGTTTCGCTGGTCGCTGGAATCTCGATCGGCATGGCCACCGGTTGGGGCACGATCTGGCTTCTCGGCTGGCTCCGGGACTGACGCCGGTCCCGAGGCAGGAGGAAACGCCGATGAAGATGAAGACGTATGGCGGTCCGGGACCTCGTGAGTCGGGGATGGAGGCGCCCCCCCGTGTCTGGGCACGCGTGGCGCACCTTCGCGACAGACGGCGAACGGTCCTGCATCGCGCCGATCTGCTCACCCCGTACGCCGCGGAGACGATCGCGGATGACGCGTTGCGGGCCGGCGACGGCGCGGAGCTCGACCTCACCGTGGCGGCCGGGACCAGCGCCGGCGCGCTCGCCCTCGTTCACGAGCGGTTCGCCGCGCTCGAGCATCGTGGGATCCGGGTGAGCATCCGACGTGAGAGTCCGGGGCGGGCCGGCGCCAGCGTTCCAGCTGCGCGGTGCGCACGGCCCGCCCACGCTTCAGTGAGGTGAGGACCATGATGACAGACCAGACAGTTTACGTAGTCGAGGATGACCCGGAGATGCGACAGTCCGTCTGCCACGTGCTCGCCTCGGTCTCCGTCCCGGTGGAAACGTATGCCGACGCGGAGGAGTTTCTCGAGGGCGAGGACGGGGGGCGTGCGGGCTGCCTCGTCACCGACGTCTGCCTGCCCGGGATGAGTGGCTTCGATCTCCAGCGCGCGCTCGCCCGGCTCCAGGTCCAGCTGCCGATCATCATGATCACCGGATACGGCGACGTACGCACGGCGGTGCGGGCGATGAAGGCCGGCGCCGTCGACTTCATCGAGAAGCCCTTCAGCGGGCAGCTGCTGCTCGACAGCGTCGCGCAGGCGTTCAAGCTGAACGACCAGGCGATCAGCGCCCAGGCTCAGCGCGTGCAGCTCCATCAGCGATCCGCGGCGCTCACCCGCCGGGAGCGCCAGGTCATGACTCTCGTCATCGCCGGGAGGACGAACAAGCACATCGCCGCGGAGCTCGGAGTCTCCGCGAAGACGGTCGAGATTCATCGCGGGCACGTCATGGCCAAGATGAAGGCGGGGAGCCTTGCGGAGCTGGTCCGCTTTGCCGGCGTCCTGGAGCGGTGGGCCAGTTGATCTTCGTCTTTTCTTCGCCTATGCTTGCCGTCGCATGGCGGCAATCGGGCAGGCTCGGTGCGGTGTGGCGGGCGGCGGAGAGCGCGCGGCGCGGGGGGCGCCGCGCGAACGCGGCCTGAACGCGCGGTCGTCGGTCTTCGCGCTTCGTGTGCGCGGGACGGGTATGGCCGAGGACGGCCTCTACGACGGCGACCGGCTGATCGTCGAGCGGGGCGCTCCGGCCGACGGACGGACGGCCGTCGTGGAGGTCGATGGCCGTCTTGCCGTGAAGCGCGTCTTCCGCGACGGCGACGGCGTCGTGCGCCTGCAGCCCGCGAGCCCCACTCTGCTGCCGCTGGTCGTCCCTGCCAAGGAAGTCCGGGTGCTCGGCGCGGTCGTGGCGGTGTTCCGCCGGCAGGGATTTCGGCGGACGCCACGCAGCACGCCGCGCCCGAGCTCCTCACGCGTCGGCATGACGCAGGAGCGAGCCGCCATGCGACCCGCGAGCGTACGTCCGCCGCTGGTGCACGAGCTTGCCCGGAGCCTGCGTTCACTGCGTCAGTGTTATGCCGGGACCGCGAATCGCCGGCTCCGCGAGGCGTTGGTCCGCGAAGCGCGCGACATCGTGCGCCGCGTGTGTGGGTTCGACGTCGAACTTCCGTGAACGGCGGCGCTCACTTCGCTTGACTGCTCTGATCCTTTGCGATTTCCTCGCGCGGTGTCGCCACCCGCGTTCCGTCGCTCGCCGCTCGTCGTTCTCTTCCTGACTGTCTTCATCGACCTGATGGGCTTCGGGATCGTGATTCCGCTGCTCCCCGCGTACGCGGAGCGGCTGCATGCGACACCGTTCGTCGCGGGCTCGCTAGTCGGCATCTACTCGTTGATGCAGCTCGTCTTCGCGCCGGTCTGGGGGGCGCTCTCCGATCGCCTCGGCCGCCGAATCGTCCTCCTCGTGAGCCTCGCGGGCTCCGCGGTCAGCTACCTCATGCTCGGCGTCGCGTGGTCGATTGCGATGCTGTTTGCGGCCCGCGTGCTCGCCGGCGTGGCATGCGCCAACATCGCGGTCGCGCAGGCATACATCGCCGACGTGACCCCGCCGAACGAGCGGGCACGAGGCATGGGCCTGATCGGCGCCGCCTTCGGCCTCGGAATGGTGATCGGGCCGGGGCTCGGCGCCGGGCTCGCGTTGTTCGGGCCGCGGGTGCCGGAGCTGTTCGCCGCCGGACTTTGTCTCGCGAACTTCGGTCTTGCGACCGCCTGGCTTCCCGAATCGCTCCCCGAGGCCAGCCGCCCGCCGCGACAGTTCCGCCACCCACTAGCACCCGAATCGCTGCGCGCCGCCGCCGCGCCCCCCGGGGCGCCGGCGCTGTTCGCCGTCTTCTTCCTGGTGACGCTCGGCTTCGCGGTGCTCGAGGGGACGTTTCCTCTCGCGGCGGAGCAACTCTTCGGCTACGGCGAATCGCGCATCTACGGGCTCTTCGTCTATATGGGGCTCGTGGCGGTCGTGGTCCAGGGCTGGCTCGTCGGGCGGCTCACGCGGCGCGTGTCCGAGCCTGCGCTGGTGGTCGTGGGCGCGGCCGGTCTCGGGCTCGGCCTCGCCTGGGTGCCGTTCACCGGCGGCTCCGTCGACCTGCTGCTCGCCCTCGCCCTCGTCGTCACGGGGCAAGGGCTCGCCGGGCCACCCCTGTCGAGCCTCATCTCGAAGACCGCCGGCGGTCAGACGCATGGCGAGGTCCTCGGCGTTTCGCAGTCGCTGTCGGCCGCCGCGCGGGCGCTCGGGCCGCATGGCGGCGGGCTCGCGCTCGAGCGGGTCGGTGCCTCCCCAGCGTATGTCGCGGCCGCGCTCTGTGCTCTCGGCGCGTGTGGGCTCGCCCTTCCTCTCGGCCGTCGGACCGAACGTCCGGCGAGCGCTCCGGGGCTGCCGCTGCGGCGTTCCGGCTGACGGGAGGTAGCGATCCGGCGGGTCGCTGTTTTTTCTCTTGCTTTCCGGCGCGTAATCGGTTAAGGGACGCTAAAATCCGAGAGTAGCGTTTTTCATCCCGACGCCCGTTCTTTTGCAACGGCGCGGCGTGTTAGGCCTTGGCGGGGAGGGGAGAAGGTGATGGTTGCAAAAGGCAAACGCGGTTTCTCGACTGGACACGAGCGGCTGGCTGGCCTCTTCGAGCCTGACGTCCTGCTACCCGCCCAGTTCTTCGCGGCGTTCCGGCGTGCCGGCGGCCTCGAGCGGGAGCGTCTTCTCATGCTCGCGGTGCTCGAGGACGCGGTCGACTGCTACCAGAAGTACGCCCACGCGCGGGACCTGCGTGGCCGCCAGCTCTTCGACGAGTCGTGCGACTGGGTCCTATCGCCTGACCGGACCTGGCTGTTCTCCTTCGAGAACATCTGCGACACGCTGGAGATCAGTGCCGAGTACGTCCGTCGCGGCCTCCGCGACTGGCGCGCTCGCGGCGGCCGGCGCGGCAAGGTCCTGGCGCTCCCTACCCCCGGCAGCGCCGACCTGAACCAAGCCACCGCGTAGAAACGAGCGAGCCGGCGTCCGCTAACTAACAATCCGCGTAACGGGCCGCGCGAGCGCTGCGGTGTGCGGCATGCGACGCCCGTGCAAGGCGGGAAGGGGTGGTTCCGCGGCGACCCCGCAGCTCCCGCGCGCGCGTGCAGCTTCGGGGGGACGCGACTTATACGAGTCGCGCGTGGAGCGAGGACCGGGAGCCGCGGGGCCACCCCTTCCCGCCTCCCCGCCACGCTCAGCGCACCGTCACCACCACCCGACGCTCACGCGGCCCGTCGAGCTCCACCAGCATGATGGCCTGCCACGTCCCAAGCAGCAGCTTCCCCTCACGCACCGGAATGGTCTCGCCAGGCCCGAGAATCGTCGCCTGGATGTGCGAGGCGGCGTTCCCGTCGACGCGGTCATGCCGCCAGACGCCCGCAGGCACGAGACGGTCGAGACAGTCGAGCACGTCGACGCAGACGTTCGGATCGTCGTTCTCGTTGACCACGATCGCCGCGGTGGCGTGCGGCGTGTAGACCGAGCAGAGACCTTCGGAGACCTCGGCGCGCGCGACGATCTCCGCCACGCGCGCCGTCAGGTCAATCATTTCCCGCTTGCTCTTTGTCCGGATGCGGAGCTCCGTCATGCGAGACCTCCGTCGGCGCGACCGGGACGGCCTGGGCGGACGCTGGCGCGGGCTCGTCGGGCTCCGGCGAGATGCGCATCGGGACGCCGCTCAGATCCTCGAGTGCGGCGAGCAACCGATCACGGTCGGCACGGGCGCCGAGCCGGGCGCGCTCGAGGGCGACGCTGGCCTCGCGGTAGAGCGCGGGCGCATAGCCATAGATGTCACGGTGCACTTCGACGTACACCGCGCCGGCCCGCGTCCCCACCTTCACCGGCTGGTAGACGAACTCGCCGGCCGTCCCGACCGGTACGAGCGGGAAGAGGCGCTCGATGTCCTCCGGGTAGAGACGCACGCAGCCGTGGCCGGTACTTGCCGAGGGGGTTCTCCGGGTCGCCGCCGGGGATGAACGTCCGCGGGTCGTTGCGCTCCTTGATGTGCTCCTGCCGAATCGATTCGGGGATGTTCCACTGCGGGTTGACGGTCTTGCCGCGCACCTTGAACTTGCCGCTCGGCGTCCGCCAGTCGTCACGTCCGAGGCCGACGGGATACGTGTACACGATCGTCGTGTGCGGGTCTCCGGGGCTGTGACGATAGTAGAAGAGCCGCATCTCGGGAATGTTCACCACGATCCCCTCGTACGTGCAGCACGGCAGCACCCACGCGGTGGGGAGCAGGATGGTGGCCCCGACCGGCGGCACCCAGGGGTCGATGCCCGGGTTCGCTTCCGCGATCTCGTTCATGCCGAGGTCGTAGTAGCGGGCGAGGTCGATCAGCGTATCCCCCTTGCGGATGCGGTACGGACGCAGCGCCCCGATGACCGTGTCCGCCGGCGGCGCGCCGCGCGCGGGTGTGGGGATGGCGTAGGCCGGGATCGACTTCCGGACGAACGTGTCCTCGTCGTAGCCAGCGCGGGCGGTCCCCATGCCGAGGACCAGTACGACGCCCGCGAGCAGCGGTGCGGCGAGCCTCATCGTCGGAACCCTCCTCCCATCAGCCCTCCCCTGCGACCCCTGGCGGATACGCTATCGGGCGTCGCCGTGGGACACAAGGTCGCCGCGGGGCTCAGAGCGGCACACCGAGCGTCGCGAGCCGCGCGCGGACGGCATCGACGTCGACGTCCGCGACGCTAGCCCCGCGCGCCATCACGATGGCGAGGGCCGCAGCGGCGGCCTGCCCCTCGCTCAATCTTCAGGCCCCAGGGCACGTACGGCACGGCGGCCGTCGCCTTGAACGGCACCGGCCCGAAGGAGTGCGCGCGCGCCGCGAGCCGGTCCATGACCTCGGCGGGGAAGCCACCGGCCAGACGCACGAGATCCCCGTTCTGCTCGCGGTAGTAGAAGCCGCAGAACGTGCCGACGCAGCCCCCGGTCGACATCCCGCCGAGAAACGGGAACTCCTCGACGAGCACGGTGCGGAGGCCCGCGCGGGCCGCGGTCACCGCCGCCGCGGTCCCGGCCGAGCCCGCCCCGACGACGACGTCGTCGGCCTCGCTCGTCACCGGCACGCGCTCCTCGGGCACGACCACGGTCCGCTGCGCCACGGGAGCATGATAGCACGCGCGCCGCGGGCCTCGCGCTTGACGGCCCCCGCTCGGCGGACGAAAAGCGACTCGGTGGTAGAGTCCTACGAGAC
>WNGI01017153.1_pt1 | contig 10876 bp, 9 predicted proteins | sample 5400621 | NCBI WGS metagenome assembly WNGI01 (sample SAMN13153374, study PRJNA577476) | soil metagenome | isolation source: 20 cm soil or saprolite under Garry oak tree replicate 1 | place: USA:California | collected 2016-06-15 | reverse complement strand
ACAAACGATTGCCGGTCAAGCCCAGCAGCGATCATCTGATCGCAAATTGCGCCAGCTTGCTCGAGCGTCTTGGATTTCTCGCCTGCCGGAATTGTGATCAGTGCTGATTGAAAACCGCCTGATGCCAAACTTTTCGTCACGCGATCGGCAAAGAACAGCGCGATGTTGCTGTCCGAAATAATTGCGCACGTTTTGCGAGCTAGATGCCTGCGCACGCGCACCCCAAGTTGCTTGAGCAACCCCTGGCCGATAAGCACACGATAGCGCTGCCTGCCAACCGAGATCGTGATCCTGGAATCCCGTTCTTCTATTGCGTCGGATCCCAATGTTTCTTGCCGAGCGGATCGGACGTTGAATCTTGAAATGTTCCGGTTCCTGGTCCAAATGACACGCTTTCTGTGTGCCAGTCACAGAATAAGACAGTGATCTGTCTGCCGTTGTTATGAGTTCCGGTTGTTTCGCCCGTTCCGCCTACCGGTAAATCGGGTGCGTTTGTGGTGTTGCTCGTCCCCCATGAGGCAATTTTTGCAGGGTCCCCTGACGCATTCGGATAATTAGGCGCCATCAGAAACGTTGAAGAAGGAGACACAACTTTTAGCATATTGGGATTTAACCCCAATTTGAGATACATGTTCGTGTTTATGCTGTAGCTAACCGGGGCAGTGTCGCTTTCGGCAGGAGTTCGCTTATCGAATGGCGACTGGAACACCTTTCTGGTTGCAATGTATTTTGAGTAAAGCACGGGCGTCGTGCTTGTGCTTATGCCCGGCCATGTCGCGGTAATGGGAAGAATCTGGTCATTGTCGTTAAGAAGAGTCTGCATCGCCATACCGATTTGACGCAGGTTGCTCATATCTTTCGTTGCTTTCGCACGGTCGAAAACATCTTTGAAGGCCCGTGTCGCGAGTGCGGCAAGAATGGCGATGAGTGCCATTACGACGAGCAATTCGATCAGAGTGAACGCGCGCTCAAAAGGATGAGGGGAACCGTTGGTCATGGATGTGGTTAGGAGCACATGATATTGCGGTTGGGGCGGAAGGGAAAGCGAAAAAAGAAGCATCGCGGCGCAAGATTTCTTGACAAGCCAACGGCCATTTTGTGTATGTAGATCATGGCAGATGAAACATCCACTCCGCCGCCACCTTCGCCAACGCCGGGGCCCGAGCCGGGGCCGAAATCCACATCGACCGGATTACCTTCGAACGTAGCTGCGGCGATAGCCTGTATTCCACTGATCGGTGGCATCATTTTTTACATACTGGAAAAGCACGACAGCTTTGTGCGTTTCTACGCGATGCAATCGATCATTCTTGGAGGGGCGTGGCTTTTGTTTAATATTGCATCCTCTATTGTGCACGTGATCTTTGGCGCCATCCCCGGCATCGGCGGCATCCTGGTGTTTTTCTGGGCGATCATCGCTGCGCTCGTGCAGATCGCATTTCTCGTGGTCTGGATCGTCGCGACGATAAAGGCATTCACGAACGTGCGTTGGGAAATTCCCTACGTCGGACCAATCGCGCGCAAACAGATGGAAGGCGCCTGAATTTGTAGGGCGTCTGTGTCAGACGCCTGGCGTTTCACAGAAACGCCCTACAGTTGTTCTTTCTCCCAGCAACTTCACCACCACCTCGGTCAAAATCAGCTCATGGTCGAGCTGCGTGGTGACAAGCTGAAGGTTTGCTTCCAGGCACGCCCGCATCGCGTCGATTAATTGATCGGTTTCGAACTGATCCGCATCCTGTGCAGCAATTCCGAGTGCGTAGGCGTTTATAGAACCGTCTTTTTTGCGCGGTAAATGCTCGGTTGCCTTTGGCGGCAAACGATTGATCGCAGAGATGAACTGGAACGGCGAATGCGGACGCTGAATGCGATGCCGTTCCATCAAATCTTTTGCAAGTAGCAAATTGCGGATCGTCGGGACAATCGCGGCCAACAAGATGCCGATGGCGCTTTCCCCTTGGTCCAATAAGCGCCGAACAAGGGTAAGCGCGAGCTCGAGATCACGAACCGCCAGCGCGTTGCTTAACTCGAAAATGATGCCCGCGCGCGACAGTGGCACCAACTCGCGAACAAGATCGACAGTGACGCCTGGCGTAGCCGTCTTGGGTGTGTGATCGGGCGTTTTGTCTACCGCCTTAGATTTAGCAGACGGGACGCCTGCTTGGCCCACAGGCTGGAAGTCTGTGCTACAATACGTGTCGATCTTCTCCAGCTCGTTCTCGATCTGCCGGGTGTCGCCCCCAGTCAGCAACACAAAAAGATCGAGCGCATCATCATCAAATTGAAGTTTTCGTTTTTTCGCATGGCGTCGGACGATTTCGCCTGCTTCCTCTTCCCAACCGGCGCGACCCGAGTCGAGCCGATCAAAAACCTGCACGTCTGCTCGTTTGAGCAGTGTCTTGTAAAACGAGCGACGCTTGTCCACTTCGGTGGCGCTGATCAAAAACGTGACCTCAGAACCGATACCGCGATCGAGCATTTTGGAGAATTCTTCCAGCGCGGACTGCACTGCCGATGAGCGCGCCTTTTGATCGTCGCCAAGGAAATTGGCGTTCTTTAGCCAAACGACTTTTGTGCTACCGAAAAACGGCAACGTTTGCAGTGCCTCAATGGTTGATCTGATTCGCGTCGCCGCCTGCTCAGCGTTGTCTGCCGCGCCATCGATCAGGTCCAATCCAAACTCGCCTGTCCCCGGCGGCGTGAGCTTGCCAGCCAGTTCAGCGGCCACGCGTTTTACTTCAGCTTCGTCCGAGCCAACTACGGCATGAATGTTTGCGCTTGGCGTTTTTGCCTTTGTTTTCGGCATCGCTGGTTTCATCGCACGCGCTGCGACCATCGACAAGGTGTGAGCGCGTGTTCCGGGGAGCGCGCGCGTCTCGCGTGCTGACGAGCGCGTCCCCGCGATCGCGGACTTTCCTCAGTTTGGTCCGAGTGTGGCGATGGAAGAACCAAAGGCGAAGACTGTTTCGGCGCGACGCCGAAACCAGCACGCGAGACGCGTGCGCTACCCAGAGATGGTTATACCCGCGAGCGGCGGCGTCCGGCATTGCGTGTGTATCTCACCGGTCTTCGTTTCGGTTCGATTTTGTCGATGCCAACGCCGCTTTTTACTTCCATGATCTGATCACGCAACAGCGCAGCGCGTTCGAATTCCAAGTTTGCCGACGCCTGTTGCATTTCCTCCTCAAGCTCGCGTAGCAATTCGGTCACATTAAAATCGCCGCCGGCTTCGCGGATCACGGAGGATTCGATTTCGCGTCCACGCAAAGTTGTATGCAGACTCTCCTGCACGGCGCGTCGGACCGTTTGCGGCGCGATGCCGTGTTTTTCGTTGTAATCCATCTGCTTGGCACGCCGATATTCCGAAATCGACATCAATGCCTCCATGCTTTGCGTCACGATGTCGGCGAAGAGCACGACCTCTCCGTTAACATGACGCGCCGCGCGGCCCGCAGTCTGGATGAGTGAAGTCTGGCTGCGCAAAAATCCTTCCTTATCCGCGTCCAGAATACAAACGAGCGAAACCTCCGGAAGATCGAGGCCTTCACGGAGCAGATTAATCCCGACAAGAATGTCGAAATCCGCGGCGCGCAATCCGCGCAGAATTTCCACTCGCTCGATCGCGTCGATGTCGCTGTGCAGGTAACGCACTTTTAAGCCGACATCGCGCAGGTAATCGGCAAGATCTTCCGCCGTTCTCTTCGTCAGCGTAGTGACCAACACGCGCTCACTTTTTTCCACCCGTTGGCGGCAAAGCTCAATCGTCTCATCGATCTGATTCTTCAGCGGCTTTAGAGTGATTTTTGGATCGAGAAGTCCAGTCGGACGGATGATCTGCTCGACAACGAGCGGCGCACCCGGCGTGTGGACGTCGAATTTCTCCGGCGGCTCGTCGGTTCTCGAAATCTGAATTTCTGAATTGGACGTTGGACGTTGGACGTTGGACGGCCTGCTCGCGAAACCTTTCGGAGTTGGGCGTTTTCCCCCAGCTACAGCGAACGGAACCAGTTCCTCTTCGCCAATCCGCTGTCGCCGATGCGGGATGTATCCCTTGTTTCCAACAACGCTGTTTTGAATTTCGAATTCTGCCGGCGTCGCGCTCACGGATCGTGGCATGCGATTCATCAATCACTACCAGGCGGTCCTTCGGAAAAAAATCCATGATCGTGTACGGTTTTGACCCCGGAGGGCGGCCGGACAAATGCCGCGAATAGTTCTCAATCCCATTGCAGAAACCCATTTCTTGCAACATTTCCAGGTCATATTCGGTGCGCATTCGCAGCCGCTGCGCCTCCAGAAGTTTGTTTTGTGATTCAAGTTCAACGATGCGTTGCTCGAGTTCTTCGCGAATCGTGCGCAGCGCGCGATTCAGTTTATCCGCTGGCGTCACGAATTGTTTAGCCGGGAAAAATGTGATCACGCTGAGCGATTCGTGCGCGTGACCAGTTAATGGATCGAACCGCCTGATTGCATCGATTTCGTCGCCGAAGAATTCGAGCCGAATTCCTTCTTCATCGGCACTGCCAGGGTAAACCTCCACCACGTCGCCGCGCACGCGGAACCGCCCGCGCGCGAAATTGACGTCGTTGCGTTCGTACAACATGTCGATCAAACGACCAAGCACGGCCTCGCGAGAGATTTGCTGTCCGCGTTTTACGGTGAGTAGCATCTGCAAATAATCTTCCGGTGAAGTGATCCCGTAGATGCAAGACACGCTCGCGACCACGATCGTGTCGCGGCGCGAAAGCAGCGCGCTCGTCGCCGCCAGCCGCAACCGCTCGATTTCCTCGTTAATGGAGGAATCCTTTTCGATGTAAGTGTCCGACCGAGGGATGTAAGCTTCCGGCTGATAATAATCGAAGTAGCTGACAAAATATTCGACCGCGTTGCGCGGGAAAAATTGCTTGAACTCGGAGTAAAGCTGCGCGGCAAGCGTTTTGTTGTGCGAAATGACGAGCGTGGGCCGGTCCAACTCCTGGATGACGTTCGCGATGCTAAAGGTTTTACCAGAGCCGGTGACACCGAGCAGTGTCTGATGCCGATTGCCGACCTCAACAGACTTCAAGAGCTTGCCGATCGCCTGCCCTTGGTCGCCGCGCGGCCTGTAGTTCGATTCGAGCTGAAACGGCATCTAACAATCTAGCACAAGATCGGCGGGTAATGTCGGACACACGTGCACAACACCACCGTTCGTCCTTGCGCTGCAACGCAACATCGACAATAAGCGGCGATGATGAATCCAAAGCGGTTCTTCGCCGAGCTGAAGCGGCGCAATGTGTATCGGGCCGCCATGCTTTACGGTATGGGCGCGTGGTTGCTCGCCCAAATCGCGACCCAGATTTTTCCGTTCTTCAACGTCCCAAATTCCGCGGTCCGCTTTGTCATCGTCTCACTCATACTCGGATTTCCCATCGCAATGGTGCTTTCGTGGATCTACGAGCTTACGCCCGAGGGCCTTGTTCGAACTGAAGACGTCGATCCTGCCATGCAGCGTCAATGGGGGCGCAAAGTCGATTTTGTCATCATCGGCGTGCTCCTGTTAGTGATCGCAATGCTCGTTTACCAACGTCTGCCGTTCCGCACCCAAAGTGGGGAAGCAATTCCTGAAAAAAGCATAGCGGTTTTGCCGTTTGCAAATTTTAGCGATGAGAAGGCAAACGCGTTTTTCGCGGACGGCATTCAGGATGACATCCTTACGAGTCTGGCCGAGATCAAAGAGCTTCGGGTTATTAGCCGTTCTTCGGTCATACAATTCCGTGACGGCACCGCGCGAAACTTGCGCGAGATCGCAAAGACATTGGGGGTTGCAAATATACTTGAAGGCAGTGTCCGGCGGGAAGGCGATCGGGTGGTGGTGAACGTCCAACTCATCGACGCGCGCAATGACCGCCACATCTGGGCAAATCGGTACGACAGAACTCTTGTTGACTCGCTTGGATTGCAGGGGGAGTTGGCGAGCGAAATCGCAGACGCTCTCCGCGCAAACTTGAGCGCGGATGAAAAAGCGAGAGTGGCGATCAAGCCGACACAAAACCCTAATGCCTACGTGTTTTATTTGCGGGCGAACCAAATCTCGCGAAATCCCGACACGCTCCTGCAGGATTATAAGACTGCCGAGCAACTTTTCATGCAGGCGATTACGCTCGACCCGGATTTCGCGCTCGCTCACGCGCGACTGGCGTCGGTTCGCGCGGAGGTTTTCCATTTTTACGAGCCCACTGATGCTTGGAAAACAAAGGCCCGAACAGAGGCCGAAACAGCTTTGCGACTGCAGCCGAATCTTGCGGAAGCGCACCTCGCGCTCGGCCAATGCATTTATTGGATGGACCACGATTACGAGCGTGCTCTCGAACAGTTCGAGATCGCGTCTCGTTTATCGCCGAGCAACGGAGATGCCAGGCGGCTGGTCGCGGCCATCAAACGCCGCCAGGGTAAGTGGGAAGAAGCGCTTCAAGCGTACGAACAGGTCGCGAAGGTCGATCCACAAAACCCGAACACTGTCCGTGAGGTGCTCTTTACCAACACTGCGATGCGGCGTTGGCCGGAGGCGGCGCGCTGGGGTGAGCGAATGCGCGCGATGGCTCCGGCGTCGCTGGTGGCGAAGATCCAAAGCGGGTACGTCGATTTCTGGTGGAAGGGTGACACGCAACTGTTGAAGTCGCTCGTCGATCAAGTTCCAACGGGTGTCGATCCGGACGGCGCCATCACGGCGACTCGATGGGAGGTCGCCATGCTGCGGCGCGATTATTTCGCAGCGAAAAAAGTTCTTGAGACTTTCTCAGCGAATGAACTCTCTTATACGAATGCGGGAACGACCCCGAAAATCTTCTTTGAAGGCTGCATTTATCTCGCTCAAGGCGTGAATGTGAAAGCGCAGGAAGCATTGGAGTTGGCAAGACCCGCCCTTGAAGCGGCCGTCCAGGAAGCGCCCGCGAGCGCCGAGCGACACGCGATTCTTGGTTGCCTTTATGCGTTCATGGGCCGCAAAGACGACGCGATGCGTGAAGGACGTCTGACAGTCGAGCTAAAACCGGAATCTACAGATGCGGTCGACGGAACACTGATGAGTGGTTATCTCGCTTTGATCTACGCTCGTGTCGGTGAAAACGATCTTGCCATTTCTTTGATCGACCGGCTGCTAAAAATCCCGGGCCCGGTGGATAGCGCCAATTACAGCATCACCGTGAACGATTTGAAATATCGCTGGGAGTGGGACCCTTTGCGCACCGATCCGCGTTTTCAGGCGATAGTTACAGAAAAAAAGCCCTAACTCCTGAAAAATCGCGCGTGTTCCTGCCGCTAGGGAATTGGGTTCAGGTTTGCGTGGCAAATCCATTGCCAGCCGCCTGTTCCTTTTTTCCAGACACTCAAGCGTGGAGTCGGCTTCGTCGGCAATTGCTCGAGATCGATCGTCTCCTGCACCGAAATCATGTACGTAACGACAATGTTGTCGCCGCTCATGGTGGACCTAAAATCGTTAAACTCTAACCGGCCGATGTTCAGGTTTTTGATCAAAGAGATTTCGCTGGCCCGGTCGCGCGCTCCATCTGGATGAACGGACTGAAAACCTTCAGCAATTTTACTTTCCACCGCTTTCCAATTCTTCGCCTTGATGTCTTCCCACAACTGTTTTTCCATCTTTTCGCCGTCGTTTGTCGTTGAGTTCATTTTAAATCGATACTAGCCGCGCGTTATTGGTGTCAACCGTCAAATCAGTTGATTGCCAATCATGCATGAAATGCGACGCTTGCTGCGGCTGATGAAGCGGTGAATCTGACAAATTTTTTTAGCGAACTAAAGCGGAGAAAAGTTTACAGCGTTGCAATCGCCTATGTTGTGGGTGGCTGGGCGCTGGCTCAAGGCATCGCCCAGGTCCTTCCCGTGTTCGATATTCCGAATTGGGTGGTGCGTCTCATCGTCGTGCTGATTGTGCTCGGGTTCCCGGTGGCGCTCACGCTTTCGTGGTTTTTCGATCTTACTCGTTACGGAATCGTACGCACTCCGGATCGCGCAACGCTAAACAGGGTCGATGTTGTCGAGCCCTCTATTTCATCTGAGAAATCGATCGCCGTTTTGCCTTTCAACAACTTAAGTTCCGGAAAGGATGATACCTATTTCAGCGACGGCATTGCCGAAGAGCTTCTCGGAGCACTCGCTAAAGTAGACGGCTTGCGCGTAGCAGCGCGGCGCTCTTCGTTTTGGTTCAAAGACAAGGAAGCCGAGCTCGCGGAAATTGCCACGCGATTAAACGTGGGGCATGTGCTCGAGGGCAGTGTGCGGCGCGATGGCAATCGAGTCCGTGTGACGGCAGAACTGATCGACGCACGCGCGGGATTTACCATGTGGTCGGAGACGTACGAGCGCGAGATGCATGGAATTTTCGCACTACAGGATGAGATCACACGCGCCATCGTCGATACTCTCAAGCTCAAATTGGCGATAGCGCCGCCCTCTGCGCCTCGTAGCACGGAGGCATACGACGATTACCTGCAGGGTCTGTTTTATTCCGACAAAAGCACCGAGGACACGTTGCGGAAAAGTCTGAGGTTCTTCGAGCGCGCACTTGAGAAAGATCCGCGATTCGCGCGCGCCTGGACGGGCATTGCGAAATCGTGGCTGTGGTTGGCGGATGCTTATGTCAAACCTGTCGAAGCTTATTCGAGAGTGCGTGACGCCGCGATGAACGCGATCAAAATCGATGATGGCGAAGCGGAAGCTCACGTCTATCTGGCGGAAACGAAACGGATCCTCGATTGGGACCTCAGCAGCGCCGAAGCGGAATACGTCCGAGCGTTCGAAATCGATCCCAACTCAACGCCCTCGAATTACTTTATTGCTGCATTTTATGCCGCAATCGGCGAGCGTGACAAAGCTCTTACGTATTTGCGTCGAACGGCGAAAATTGATCCTGCCTCTCTCTGGGTGAGCAATTTCGCCTGTGAGATATACCGATACTTTGGATTGATCGATGACGCGATTGCAGCCGGGGAGCGCGCGTTGCAGCTCGATCCGACATTTCTTTATGGTGAACCGCTGCTGGCCGCGCTTTACCGGGAAATGGGGCGCTTCGATGACGCAATCGCGTTATACAAAAAGTCGCAAGACCTCAGTGGTCGAGTGCCCTTTGGTCTTGCGTTCACCTACGCGAAGATGAACCGCCGGAGTGAAGCGAGGGAAGTTCTCAAAGCCGCCTGTGCGAGTCGCGTGAGCTACACGCCCGGGGACGCCATTGCGCATGGACACATGGTATTGCAAGAACATGAAGAGGCGATTCGTGAACTTGAGCGCGCGTACGAGGAACATTCGTCGTCATTGCACTTTATAGGCATCGCTCCGGAATTTGCTCCTCTGCGATCGGATAAACGCTTCGTTACGATCGTCAAGAAAATTGGCCTTGAACCGGACAAAGTCTTCTCGGTAACGGCATCTTGATTATTGCACGATAATGTCTCGCCCGTGACCGTGCGAGCGTACGCCATATTTGTTTAAGTCCTGCTGAGCGATGTGCATTCCGAAAAGTAACACCGCAATCAAACCGAAATACAATACGGACATTATCCAGCGCTGGGATAGCGTAACCTCGAAGTAGCGCTGTTCCTCCTCCGTTCGTTTGCGAAATAGCGAGTAAACCCGTGGCAGCGACAAGAGAACAATCAACCAGATTATAAAGTTTGGATACTTCCATCCGAACCAAAGAAGCAGCGCGAAGCCGGGGAGCCAAAGCCATCGTGACAATGCGGTCACAATACGTCCGCCGTCGAGCATTCCCACCGGCGTAAGGTTAAATAAATTCAGAAAATATCCGAACCACGCCAGCGCGATGAACAGGGGTTGCGCAAACATTTCGCCCAAGACGTTGCAGATCAATGCACCAAAACTGCCAAGCATTGGTCCACCAATGCCAACGCATGCTTCCATCCAGGCATTTCTTGGCGCTTCCTTGAGCGCAATGAATGCGCCCATAAATGGAATGAAAACGGGCGCTCCGACTTTCAGACCGAATTGCCTTGCGACAAGCAAATGGCCGGCTTCATGCACGAACAAAAGAAGAACAAAACCGAGGGCGAACTGCCAACCCCACAGCTGTGTGTACACCCAGATCATCAGCAGCATCGTGCCGCCGGACTTCAATAGAAGAGGCAGAAATTTCAGCAGCGGCAGAAGAACGAATTTGAGCTTCGCGAAAAATTTTGCGACCACGACGCCGACCACGGCGACCGGGCCCAGCGCCTTTTTTATCCGGCTCCATGCAGTCTCTTCGGACGGCGCTTTGTACTCCTCGGTTCTTTCGGTTTGCAGATTCACTATGTAGAGTTGGACAAATTGTAGGGCGTTTGTGTCAAACGCCAACTATCAGCGTCTTGCAGAGAAGCCCTACAATTCCTTAAACGCGTCGCCGAGATGATCGAGAACGTCGTGAGCCAGAAGCGATTGCTCGCTTTGGCCATTATTGAAAATAGCGATTTCTGCGGCGCGCCCACATAGCCATGCCCCAACTCGCGCCGCGTGGTAGAGAGACAAACCTTGTCCCACCAAACCAGCGCAGACACCAGTGAGCACGTCGCCCATGCCGCCGGTCGCCATTCCCGGATTTCCCGTCGTGTTGTAACTCAATGGACGATTACGTTCAGCCACGATGGTGCGACTGCCTTTCAACAAAAGTGTTACCGGAAAGCGGTTGCAGAATGTCGTTGCCGTTTGGGCGCGTGATTGTTTTTCGCCAGGAAAAATGCGTTCCATCTCGCCGGGATGCGGCGTGAGCAACCGCTGGCCTTTGCATCGTTTGAGAATTGAAGTCTTTTCCGACACAATGTTGAGCCCGTCGGCATCAAGCACCATCGGCTGCTTAAGTTTTTCAATTAGCTCGAGAATCTCG
>WNGI01015128.1_pt1 | contig 10876 bp, 5 predicted proteins | sample 5400621 | NCBI WGS metagenome assembly WNGI01 (sample SAMN13153374, study PRJNA577476) | soil metagenome | isolation source: 20 cm soil or saprolite under Garry oak tree replicate 1 | place: USA:California | collected 2016-06-15 | reverse complement strand
CGATCATCTTCTCGTTCGACGCGCCCACGCGGCAGGCGATGGTGCCGCGACTCGTCTCCGACAGACAGCTCATGAGCGCGATCGGTCTGAACTCAGCCGCCTTCAACGGAGCGACCCTGGTCGGTCCGCTGGTCGGCGGAGTACTGATCATTCCCTTCGGCGTCGGCGGTCTCATGCTGATCAACGCGATCTCATACCTCGCGATCGTGATCGCGCTGCTACTGATGCGTCCGCAGCCGGTCATCGACTACGGACCCCGGCTCTCGCTTCTGAATTCGATCAGGGAGGGCCTGTCGTTCATTCGCGTTGATCCGGTGTTGCGCTGGGTCGTCGCGCTCAGCGTCGCGACGGCGCTGTTTACGCGCCCGTATATCCAGCTTCTGCCGGCCGAAGCGCAGATGCTCGGCGTCGGGGCGATCGAGCTCTCGTGGCTCCTCGCGGCGTCGGGTGCAGGCGCCCTCGGCGGCGCGCTCCTGACCGCATCGCTCGGGGGATGGAAGCATCGCGGTGCGCTGCTCGTGGGTGCCGCATTCGCGCATGGCACGCTGCTCATCTTCTTCGGGCTGCAGCACACCGTTCTCGGCGCGCTGGTCTTCGTGGGCCTGACGAGCCTCGCCGTGATGGTCTATCTCGGGATGGCGAACACGCTCATGCAGACGCGGACCCCCGATGCGCTACGTGGACGCGTGATGAGTGTGCAGACGATGGTCTTCATCGGTTTCATGCCGCTCGGGCAGATGGTCCTCGGATCGGTGGGAACGCTCGTCGGGATAAACAACGCGTTCCTGATCGGGGGCATCATCGTGACGGCGCTCGCGGCGTACGCGGCACTTCGGGTCAGCGCGCTACGCGAAGCGGTCGCGAGTGCGCGGCCGCGTGCTGCGACGAGCTCCTAGCCCGCGCGCGGGCGCGCCGCGGCAGCCTTTGCGATCACCGGGGGTTGTGATGGCGTGCGCTCGCCGCCCTTGCGCCCGACGCCCTTTTTCGCGACTCCGAGTCGCTCCTGATAGCAGTGGGCGCAGAGCATCGCGTCCCCGATGGCGAGTTGGATGTATGCGTCCGACCCACAGTCAGCGCAACGTCCGGGGACATGCCGGTCCATCATCAGGAAGGGGCGTGCAGGATTACGGCCATGGATGAGTCTCCTAAAGCGCAATTGACAGGCTCCGAGTGCTCGGGTAGTCTCTAGAACATCCGTTCTAAAAGCCTGGATAGGCCAGCGCCAGGCTGAAACGGACGGTTCGCGAACGATCAAGGGGAGCGATGTGGCGGAGAACGCGCTGGCCGGTGCAATCGCACGTATCGAAGGACGCTTTGGCGTACACGCGCTTGCGCGCGGAGATACAAGCGAGCGTCATCGCAGCGAACTTGTCATCACAACGAAATCGTCACTCGATCGGGTGCTCGGAGGTGGTCTCGTCGCCGGCGAGCCCATCGCGTTCATGGGTCCACCGAGTGTTGGAAAGCTTCAGCTCGCCCTCCGCGCAACGGCATCCGCGCAAGCGCAGGGTGGGATGGCTGCGTGGATCGATCCGACGGCATCGTTCGATCCCATCGCCGCGCAGCGTGCGAACGTCGATCTCGAGCGGCTCATCGTCGTTCGCGCGCGCGGAACACATCTCGCGCTCGCGACGGCTGCGGCACTCCGCAGCGAGGGGTTCCGTCTCGTTGTCGTAGACGTCGGCGACCTCGCTTTTGGTGGGACGAAAATCGATGACATCGCGCCCGCGCTCCCTTCGGTCCGCGGATCGCCCGCCGCGCTTCTCGTCATCGCGGGCGAGCCTGGGCGGCGCGTCGCGATCCCGACGTTCTTCTTCGAACGCGTCGCGTGGGAGCGTCGGTTCGATCGCACCGTGGGATGGTCGTTCGCGGTAGGCCGCGCGCACGCGAGCGATCGCGCGCTCTTCTGCGTGACGTCGCTCGACGGCGCGCTTGCCGACCTCGGCACCCGTGCGGATCTCACCACGGTCGCGGTATGACATGAGAGATCCGGTCACACTCGCGATCGTCGTGACCGACGCGCCGGACCTCCATGGCCGGTTGCTCGCGACACTCCATGCGGCGCTTCCGCGGGTGGGCGTGCTCGATCCATGCGCGTTCGCCTGCGATCTCGCCGGCACCGAGGAGCTTCTCGGCGCACCCACTCGGGTCGCGCGGAACGTGCTCGCGCGCTGCGCGCGGGCCGGCGCTCGCGCATCGGCGGGAATCGCGCCGACACCCTTCGTCGCGCGCGTCGTCGCGGGGCGAACGCCACCGGGCGAGGTGCGCTCGGTGGACGATGGCCGCGCGTTCCTCGCGCCGCTGCCACTCGATGTGCTCCCGGTCGACGTGAAAGTGCACGACGAGCTGCGACTGCTCGGCCTGCGGACCGTCGGCGAATTCGCGGACCTGCCGCGTGGGTCGGTCTTCGATCGGTTCGGGAGTGCCGTGGCGCGCGCGCACGCGCTCGCGCGAGGCGAGTACGGCGATATGGTCCGTGCTTCGGCCCCACCGCGCCGGATCCGTGCGCGCCGCGCGTGGGATGACGCGATCGGCTCGCGCGAGCAGCTCGTCTTCGCGCTGCGCGTCGTGGTGGACGAGATCTCTGGGGCGCTCGCACGAGATGGCTTCGCCGCGCTCCGCCTCGAGCTCCGGCTCGACCGCGAGGACGCCGGACCGCTCCGGATCGAGCGGACCGTGCTCCCACCGACCCGGGAAGCCGCCGCGCTGCTGCGCTCGCTCCGGTGGGCGCTCGAGGAACGAAGCGATCTCGGCCTCGTGACCGGCTGCGCGCTCGAGGTGCCCGAGGTCGAGCCCGCGCGCGGCCGGCAGATCGGCCTCTTTGCGCCTGATGGCGCGCGCACCGAAGAAGCGATCGCGACCGCGCGCTACCTGCGCGCGAAGCTCGGCACGGGCGCGGTGCTGCGCGCGCGCGTCGCCGACGAAGCCGCGCGGCTACCCGAGCGCGCGACCGAATGGGTGGAGGTGATCGCATGAGGCTCTTTGCCGAACCGCTTCCCGCGAAGCTCGTGTGGGATGAAGGGGACCTCGTCGCCTTGATCGTCGCCGGTCATCGCCACACCGTCGTCGAGCAGATGCGCCGCTGGCGTGTGGAAGCCGACTGGTGGAAGGACAGCGTGTCCCGCGACTACGTGACCCTCCGGACCGCGGATGGCCTGGTGTGCGATGTCTACGGAGACAGGCGCTCTGGTGCCTGGTGGCTGCAGCGCGTGATGGATTAGTCGAAAACAAGTCCGGTTGTCGGGCCGGGCCGGTTCCCCACGCTTTTGTCTCGCCATCGTTACGGAGATCGCTCGAGTGGGGGAGACCGCTCGGCCCTTCCGGCGCGTCTCCTGTGCGAGTGGCCATTCTGAAAACGCTCGCGCTCATCATCGCCGTTCTCGGCATGGCGCTGGTCGAACCAGCTCGGCGGAAGACGGTGACCGACGACGACGAGGACGTCGGTCTCTTCGTCGGATCCGCTCACGCACTCCCGGCCAAGCATCCGGCTCGCGCCGCGGACCTGGGTAGGCGCTCGACCGCTCGCTAGCCCACCACCCATCTCCACGTTCGTCGCAGAACGAGACAAGCCCGTCATGGACTAGCCGAAGGTCATGGGACTACCGGTCAATTGCCCAGACCGGCCAGCCAAGCGAGCCTTGCCCGCGCATGCGTCGGATCTTCATCATCGCGTTCGCCGATCAGCCATTCGGCATAGCCGTCGACCCGAGCGACGGACGCGTGTTCGTCGCGAACAGCGGCGCGACCACGAACCCCACCGTCTCGGTCGTAGATCCGGGAACTGGGTCGGTGACGAGCCTCGCGACGAGTGGCACGTCCGACCTCGTGGCCGTCGACTCGGCGGCCCGACGCCTGTACTCGTCGAACGCGAACAGCACGCTCGACGTCTTCGATCTCTCGAACGGCGCGCGCGTCGCAACGGTCGCAGTCGGGGCTGGGCTTGGTGTAGCCGTCGATCCGGCGACCCGGCGTGTGTATGTCGCCGGCGGAACGGGGCCCTTCGCGGTGGTCGACGGAGTCACGAACTCAGTCGTCGCGACTCGGAGCGTGCCCTCGGCTCAGATCTGGTTTGCGGTCGCGCTCGATCCCGGAATGCACCGCGTGTACGTGAGCAATATCGACCAGACCAGGCCAACGCTAGAGGTCCTGGACGACCGCGATCTGTCGCTCATCGGCGAGATCTCCCTGACGAAGTCAATTCGGTGGGGCGTTGCGGTCGATGCGGCCCGACACTCCATCTATCTGGCCGGAACAGACCCAGCCGGGTCTTCGAACTCGAGCTTCTACGTCATTGATCCCTCGAGCTTTGCGATCACTCAAACAACGGCGCTTACCGGTTTCCCTTTCGCGATAGCTCTCTCACCACTCACGCACCGGATCTACGTCACCGACTCGGGAGCCAACCGCGTCTATGAGCTTGACGACTCGACCTTCGCCATTACTTCCGTCACGTCTTTGCCATGGACTCCGACGCTCGCGGCGATGCATCCGGACGGCAGGCTCTATGTCAGTGCATACCAGGGCACAGGTGCCGACGTTCTCGCCGCGCTCGCCGTTGCGAACGGTCCGGTCGTCGACACGGTGACGCTCAGCCCGAATCCGCCTCGGGTACACGACACGCTGCATGTCTCTGCCCTGGGCCACACCTCTCAGGGCTACACCATGAGCCCCTCGGCCTTCACCTACGAGTGGTCGCGAAACGGAATGCTGGTGGCCGTCGGCGGAACCGATCTCAGCGTCGAGAACGTCGCCCGCCGCGGTGACACGCTCACCGTCAGCGTCCGGCTGGCCGATGGCACGGAGACGAGCGCGCCGAAGAGCGTTTCGGTAGTGGTTGCGGACAGCGCGCCGGTCGTCACGAGCGTGGTGCTTTCGGACGCGAGCCCGACGACCAACGAGGTTCTCACCGCAACCGCGGCCGCGACCGACGCCGACAACGATCCGCTCACCTTCGCGTTCACCTGGAAGGTCAATGGCGTCGTGAGTAGAACCGTTTCAGGGCCTAGCCGAACGGACATGTTCGATCTTGCAGTCGCCGGGAACGGAGATCGCGGCGACACCGTCACGGTCGAGGTCTCTGCGTCAGACGGGACTCTTCAAAGCTTCGGGGTCGCCCGCGCAAGTGCCGTTGTGGCGAACTCGGCCCCGACCGTCGGAGTGGCCCTCAGCAGCACGACGCCAACATCGGGGGACGTCGTGACCGCCACCGCGAGCGGCCAGGATCCTGACCACGACTCGTTGGCCTACACGTTCACGTGGACAGTGAACGGCGCGGTCCGCCGGACAACGGTGGGAGCGAACGCGTCGGACAGCTTCGACCTCGCCGTCGCGGGAAACGGCGACCGCGGCGACACCCTCGGTGTTGCGGTCACAGTCTCGGACGGCTCGCTGGAAAGTGGGCCGGCGTCGGCAAGCGCGACGGTCGTGAGCGCACCTCCCCTCGCTAGCGTTGCTCTGACCCCGGCAGCGCCCACGACGAACACCGTGGTGAGCGCAATAGCCACGGCCAGCGACGCGGACGGGGATCAACTCCGCTACTCATTCACCTGGCGCGTCAACGATGCGGTGCGTAGGACGTCGGCCGGGTCGAACCCCACGGACAGCCTCGATCTAGGTCTCGCCGGCAACGGCAGTCGCGGCGACGTCATCGTCGTCGAGCTGGTGGTGTCCGATGGAACGGCCGACAGCAATGTGGCGATCGCAACGACGACCGTCGCCGATTCGGCTCCCACCGTGACGGTCTTGCTGAACACGACGACGCCCACCACAAAGAGCCGTCTTGTTGCGACGGCGGTCGGCTCGGATGCTGACGGCGATCCCGTGACGTTCACCTACGTATGGCAGATCAACAAGAAGGTCAAGCAAACGACGACCACGACCGCGACGACCAATGCCTTTGACCTGGCCGGTAGGGTCAACAACGGCGATGTCGTCACCGTGACGGTGACCGCGACCGACGGTATGTTGACCTCGCCGAGCGTGACCATCAGCGCGACTGTCCGCAACCACTAGGCCTAGTCGGCGCTGACCGCCGGAGCGAGCGCCGAATCATCAATCGCAACCGCCCTGGCCGGCGCATTCAGGAGTGATCCGAGGAAGCTCGCGTAGCTTGTGAGTGCCTCTAGGTGGCTCGCGCCATAGAAATTCCTTCGACTCGCGAGGATCGCGATCACGCCGCTCGGGGTCTCGCCGCGTCCGGCGATCGGGACGACGACACCACTTCGGCTCCGCGGAACGGAGACCCCGATCGGACGGGCTTCGAGATCGTCGACGATCGATGCGCGATTCGCGGTTCCCGCCGCGGCGACAGCCCCAGCCACCTCGCGATGCCCGATCAGCTCGTCTGGTGCGCCGGCGGCGGCGACGAGCTCGAGGCCGCCACCCGGTACTGCCACATAGATGAGGGCCGTATCCCCGGGCACGATCTCGAGCGCCGCTTCGGCAAGGAGCTCCAGCGTCCTCGGTCCAAGTCCAGGGCCGAGGGCGACGGCTGCCTCGGCGAGGGCATCCACGAGTCGCGCCCGCGGCACCAGCCGGCCTCGAACGAGGCGCATCGCTCCGAATCCGGCACCGATCGCGACGAGCGCGACGACGCCGATGCCGTTTCCGCCGATGCGCAGGACCGGCTCCCCGATCGAGTGATTGGTCGCGTTCCACAGCGCGGCGGTCACGATCGTCGAGAGGAGAGCGGTGGCGATGCCAATCTCTGGACCAAACACCGCTCCAGCGATGGCGACCGGCAACATCGCCAACAGCGATGCCGACGCACCGAGCGCGGGCTCCGCCAGAAGAAACGCGCCCGTGTAGCCCACGAGGAGGATGCCGATCGCCGCGATGGCCTGCCGGCGACGAGCGAGAACACCCGACGGGCCACCCGGGATATTGCGAGCTGTCAGGATCACCGCCGAGAGCCGCGTCGATTTCTTCAGCGGTGGCCCGCGTCGCAGCTCGGTGAGAAGCGAATCGAGCGGGGTGTCTTTCGTGACGACGGCGGCGGCGCCGGCGGCGAGGGCGGCGTCGCGGATCGCGTCGTTGAGGGTGAACATGACGACGCGGACCTCCGGCATCGTCGCGTGCAGAGTCCGCAAGACCTCGATGCCACTCTGGCGCGGCATGTCGCTGTCGAGCACGACGATGTCGGGCTCGGTCTGCTTGATCAGGCGAAGCGCCTCCGCTCCGTCGGCGGCCGCACCCACAAGCGAGAAATCCTTCTCGGACGCGAACGCTTCGCGAAGTCCATCGCGAACACTTGCGTTGTCGTCGGCGATCACCACGCGGCGAACGACCCCGGAGCGAGGCACCGCCGCGGTGATTGGGCGTACTCGTCTTTGACGCTCGACGGCCTGTCGCACGTTCTCTGGGCTGGCAAACCCAAGCTCGACGAGAAGCTCGCCGAGCGGGACTCTTTTCCCGCGCCGGCGGTCTTGCTCGGCGAGCGCCTGCTCGAGTTGGGTTGGGCGAATGACGCCGGCCTCGATCAGATGAATGCCGATGCCCGGATCGCGTTCGGATCCGTGCAGGAGCAGCTGAAGAAGATCCGCGAGGTCCGCCGGACTGAATGGTTTCACGATGAAAGCTGAAGCTCCGACGGCGCTCGCAAATGCGCGACCCTCCGGGTCATCATTCGCCGTGAACAACACGACGTGAATGCCCCGTGTATCGGCCGCCGCCTTGAGCTCGCGGCACACGGAGTAGCCGTCGCGCCGATGGCCCTCGAAGTTCACATCGAGGAGCAGTACGTCGGGCCGGTGGCGCCGGGCCAGGGCGAGGCATTCATCGGGTGTCGACGCTTCGATGACGGTCCAGCCCTGGGCCGTCAAAGTCATCCGAGCGGCCGCACGCAGTCCGGCATCGTCATCAGCGACGAGGACCGTGGGTTCGGGCCCGCTGCGTATGGCGCCCACGCGTTGCGACTGTCGGTCTTGTTGAGCGGGCGGGCAAGTAGGACTTAGCCGAACCCTGATTCGGTAGACTCGAACAGACGTTCTAATACGCTCTCGGCCAGGGAGCGGTGGGGAGAGCCCGAGATGCCTGGCTGGGTCGACCTACACGTTCATAGCAACTACAGCTTTCTCGACGGCGCCTCGGACGTCGATGACCTCGCCGACGCCGCGGTCGAGCAGGGCCTCGACGCGCTCGCGCTCACTGACACGAATGGCCTGTACGGCGCTGTGCGGTTCGCCAATGCCGCTAAAGAGCGGGGACTCCGTCCGATCTTCGGTGCCGAGCTCCAGCTCCAAGACATGGGGCACATCGTCCTGATCGCGCGTAACCGCCAGGGCTGGACGAGCCTCTGCCGGACGATCTCGGCGGCCCAGCTTGCCGGCGAGAAGACAAAGCCGAAGGCAACGTTCGACCTCCTCGCCGAGAACGCCGCGGGTCTCTTCGCGCTTACCGGCTGCGCCCACGGCGCGGTGCCGCGGGCGGTCCGCGCGGGCGACCTCGACACGGCACGCGAGGCGCTCGCGCGGCTCGGCGCTGTGTTCGGCGAACGCCTTTATGTCGAGCTCTCCGACCATCTCGACCCGGACGATCCCGCGTTCTGCGACACGCTTGCGCAGCTTGCCTCTGAGATGGGCCTCGGCTGCGTCGTGACGAACAACGTCCACTACGCGCGCCCCGATGGCCGTCGCCTCCACGACGTGCTCCGTTGCATCGACCTCGGCACCACGCTCGACGAAGCTGGGAATCGCCTGAAGCCGAATGGCGAGTACTGGCTCAAGGGCGAGGCCATGCTGCGCGAGCGGCTCGGCCGCTTCGACGAGGCGTTTCGCAACGCGCGCGAGATCGCTGATGCCTGCGTGCTCGATCTTCTGTACGACACGAACACGACGCGCGCCGAAGCCTCATTTGTCGGGAAGGATCGCCTTCCAGGGTTCCCTGTCCCGGAGGGGCATACCGCGTTCTCATTCCTGTACGCGCTCTGCGGCGAGGGCGCGAAGGTCAGGTACCCGCGGATCACGCGCGACGTCGCGAAGCAGCTCGCGCACGAGCTCGACGTGATCGACCGCTGCGGCCTCGCCGAGTTCTTCCTCATCAACTGGGACATCGTCCGGTTTTGCAAGGAGCACCGGATCCCCGCGCAGGGCAGGGGATCGGCCGCCGATTCGATCGTCGCCTATGTGCTCGACATCACCAAGGTCGACCCGATCCAGCACGACCTCCTCTTCGAGCGCTTCCTCACCGAGGACTCGCGGACGATGCCGGACATCGACCTCGACATCGCGACGAACGATCGCGAGGAGGTCATCCAGTACGTCTACAAGAAGTACGGCGAGCGCTACGCCGCGATGGTCTGCAACGTCGTCACGTACCGCGCACGGTCCGCCTCACGCGAGGTCGCGAAGGCGCTCGGCTTTCGCCTGGAGACGATCGACCGGATGGCGAAGTCGATCGACCAGTACCACGTCGACCCGCGCGGCATCCCGACGTCGGCGCAGCATCCCGCCTATCACCACACCGATCGTGCGTCCGAGCACGGCTGGGAAGAGCCACGTGCCATGCCCGACACGGTCGCGGACCTGCTCGAGATCTTCGACGAGAAGGAGCGCACGCGGTTCCCGCTCTTCCGCGAGCTCACGCTCGCGATCGCCGACTTCCCGCGGCATCTCTCGATCCACAACGGCGGCATGCTCATCACCGCGCTGCCGCTCGTGGACACGGTCCCGATCGAGCGCGCGACGATGCCTGACCGCAACGTCGTCCAGTTCGACAAGCGCGACGTCGAGGACCTCGGCCTCGTCAAAATGGACCTGCTCGGCCTGCGGACGCTCTCGCTGGTGAAGGACGCGGTCGCCGACATCGACGCGCGCCACGGCGAGCTGCTCGAGCTCGGATCGCTCCCGCTCGACGACCCTGCCGTGTACGACCTCATCTGCGAGGTCGACACAATCGGCCTCTTCCAGGTGGAGAGCCGCGCGCAGGCGCAGGCCCTGCCGCGGGTGCGGCCGCGCAACTTCGCGGACATCGTCGTCGAGGTCGCGATCATCCGGCCGGGTCCGCTGCAGGGGAACATGGTCAACCCCTACATCCGCCGCCGGCAGGGCCGCGAGCCGGTGCAGTACGCGCACCCGCTGCTCGAGCCGATCCTCAAGGAGACGCTTGGCGTGATCCTCTTCCAGGAGCAGATCCTCCGCGTCGCGATCGCGGCCGCGGGGTTCTCGCCCTCTGCGGCCGACATGCTCCGTCGCGCGATGAGCCGCGCGCGCTCGAGCGCCGACATGGAGAAGCTGCGCGGGCCGTTCGTGAGCGGGGCGCGCGAGAGGGGCGTCGACGACGTCACCGCGAACGAGATCTTCCGCCAGATCGCGGCCTTCGCCGAGTTCGGATTCTGTAAGAGCCACGCCGCGGCATTCGCGCTCACCGCGTATCACACCGCTCATCTGAAGCTCTACTACCCCGCCGAGTTCTACGTCGCTCTCCTCAACAACCAGCCCATGGGCTTCTACTCGCCCGCAGTCATCGCCGGAGATGCGAAACGCCACGGAGTCGCGATCCTGCCCGTCGATGTGAATCGATCGTTTGCGAAGGCGGTCTGCGAGACCGCTCCGGAGGGTGACGCGTCCGAGGGGGCTCCCGTGCTCGCGGGTCCCTCCCTCGACCACGTAGGGTCTCGGGTCCCACTGCGCGCGCGAGCCCCCTCGGCCGCGCACCCAGTGGATTCGTCTCGCACTATCTCCTCGCATCGGAAATGCCGTTCTCACGACGTGCGGATCGGCTTCGGATCCGTCAAAGGACTGGGCGAGCAAGAAGCTCAAGCAGTTGTCGAGGAGCGCCAACGCGGCGGGGCATTCAAGTCGTTCGATGAGTTCGCGACACGCGTTCGCTTGAAGGAGGAGGCCCTCCGGAATCTCGCGCTCGTGGGTGCGTTCGACTC
>WNGI01006154.1_pt1 | contig 10879 bp, 9 predicted proteins | sample 5400621 | NCBI WGS metagenome assembly WNGI01 (sample SAMN13153374, study PRJNA577476) | soil metagenome | isolation source: 20 cm soil or saprolite under Garry oak tree replicate 1 | place: USA:California | collected 2016-06-15 | reverse complement strand
GGGCCGCTCGAGAACTCCGGCGTTGGAGACCGGCTCGGTGCCGGGGAACCCCTCCACCCGGCCGGTTCGCCGGGCGTGCTGCCGCACGGCGACCGGATCCAGCCCCTGGGGAGCGTAGATCCCCCCGTAGATGTCGCTCAGGGCGACGATCCTGCAGCCCTGCTCGTGCATCAGCCGGGCCGCCGCCTCGCCGACGTTCCCGAAGCCCTGCACCGCCACACGGCTGCCCGCCAACGGCATCCCCCGCAGGCGCGCCGCCTCCCGCGCCGCGATCATGACCCCCCGGCCGGTGGCGTCGCTCCGGCCGACGGAGCCCCCGATGGAGATGGGTTTCCCGGTGACCACCGGAGACACCGAGTAGCCGTGGTGCATGCTGTACGTGTCCATGATCCAGGCCATCACCTGGGCGTTGGTGCCGACGTCGGGGGCGGGGATGTCGCTCTTTGGGCCCATCAGGATACTGATCTCGGTCGCGTACCGCCGCGTCAGCCGCTCGAGTTCGCCGGGCGAGAGCTGCCGCGGATCGCACGTGACGCCGCCTTTGGCGCCGCCGAACGGCAGATGCATCAGCGCCGATTTCCAGGTCATCCACATGGCGAGCGCCCGGACCTCGCTGAGCCGGACCTCGGGGCTGTACCGGATCCCGCCTTTGGTGGGGCCCAGGACGGGGCTGTGGTGCACGCGGTATCCCGTGAAGATGCGGACCGACCCGTCGTCCATCCCCACAGGGAAGTGCACCACGAGTTCCCGGTGCGGGTAGGCCAGGCACTCGCGGATGCCGCGCTTGAGCGGCAGATGGTCCGCCGCGATGTGGAACTGCTGCAGCGCCATCTCCCAGGGGTCCTGCGCCGGCATGGGGGTCCCGGAGTGTGTTCGCGGCCCCGGGGGCGCCTCCTCTCCAGAGGCGGAAACATCGGCCGCACAGGGGGCATCCGGAGGCGCCGCGGATTGAACAGGGAGATCGGAAGAGCAAGCAGAAGAGTTGACGGCGAGTTTCCCCAGATCCATCAGGGCGTCGGGGACGTAGCGGCTCACGTCGTAGACATTCACACGAAGGCGGTGCGACGATGGAACGGATCGATGTGCTTGTCCGAGAGGACCAGGAGCATCTCATTCACCCGCTGCACCATCCCCAGGACCACCAGCACCCGCTGGTGATGGTCGAGGGCCGGGGGGCCATCCTCAAGGACGTTGAGGGACGCGAATACATCGACGGGCTGTCGTGTCTGTGGAACGTGAACGCGGGCCACGGACGGGCGGAACTGGCGCAGGCCGCCGCCGAGCAGATGGCCCGCCTCGCGTTTGTGTCGAGCTATGCGGGCATGTCCAACATCCCCGCGGTCCACCTGGCGGAGCGCCTCGTGGCCCTGGCCTACCCCACCACCTCGGGCGTGTACTTCACGACGGGCGGCGCGGAGTCGAACGAGTCCGCGTTCAAGATGGCCCGGTACTATTGGAAGGTGCGGGGCCGGCCGTCGAAAGTCAAGATCATCTCCCGCACGCACGCCTACCACGGCCTTACCCTGGGCGCGATGAGCGCGACCGGGATGGCGGTGTTCCACAAGATGTTCGGCCCGCTCGCCCCGGAGTTCTTGCAGATCCCCGCGCCCTATGCCTACCGCTGGCCGGGCGGCGGCGACGTCGGGATCGGGGCGGCGGACGCGCTGGAGCAGGCGATCCGGCGTGAAGGCCCCGACACCGTCGCCGCGTTCATCGCGGAACCGGTGCAGGGCGCCGGGGGGGTGATCGTCCCGCCCCCCACCTACTTCCCCCGGATCAGGGAGATCTGCGACCGGCACGATGTGCTGTTCATCGCCGACGAGGTCATCACCGGGTTCGGCCGGACCGGCAAGTGGTTTGCTCTGGGGCACTGGGGCGTGCAGCCGGATCTGGTCACGTTCGCCAAGGGGGTGACGAGCGCGTACCTGCCGCTCGGCGGCGTGCTGGCGTCCAAGAAGGTTCACGATGCCGTGCTGGAAGCGCCCCCGGACAAGAAGTTCATGCACGCCGCGACCTACTCGGGGCACCCCACCTGCTGCGCGGTCGCCCTCCGCAACCTCGACATCCTGGAACGCGAGGGGCTGGTCGAGCGCGCCGGCCCGATGGGCCGCCGCCTCCTTACCGGGCTCGAGACGCTGCGGGACCTGCCGATGGTTGGGGACGTCCGCGGGTTCGGCATGATGTGCGGCGTGGAACTCGTCACCGACAAGAAGGCCAAGACCCCCGCCCTGGGCCTCGGGGGCCGTGTGATCCAGGAGGCGCGGTCGCGCGGGCTGCTGCCCAGGCTGCGCGTGGGCTCGGCCGACCCGCCGATCGGCGACACCATCTGCCTGGCGCCGCCGCTGATGACTCCTCCGGAGACGATCGACAAGATCGTCGAGATCCTCCGGGCGGCCCTCACCGCCGTGGCGCGCTGACGGGAGGCGTTCACAGCAGGATGCAGGCGGTCTGACAGGCGGCCCGCCCGGAGGACCCGGGCGGGCCGCGACACAGGAAATCGCCGCGCGCGGTGCGAACTATGCGGCGATCGCGGCAGGTTCGCCTTTCAACCGTACCAGCGATTGCAGCTTCGTCGGAGGATCATGCGATGCCCGGACGGCGGCACCTGCGCTCGCCGGTTCCTTCCGCCCACCCGCTGCTCTTGGAGTGGTGGACCGACCTCGAAGGGGAAGACCGAGGTCTCAACACCCGTCTCGCCTACGTCCGCGATCTGGCGGACTTCGCCGAGTATGTCAACGGCGATCTCGAGGGCGCGCAGGCTGAGGATCTCGTCCGTTTCGGCCGGCGCATGACCGAGGCCGGACTCGCGGTGGCGACCCGCGCCCGCCGCATCACGGCCCTGCGCCAGTTCTACGAGTGGCTCCGCAGGCGCAGAGGGCGCCCCTACTCGATCGCCCAGGATCTCCACCCTCCCCGTCGCCCCCAGCGGGTCCACCGGTGGTGGACCGAGGATCAGGTCGCGCAGTTCCGGTCCGCCTTCCAGGGCGACGCGCCGCGGGTCCTCAGAGACCGGGCGATGGCCGAGTTGGGGCTGATGGGCCTGCGGGTCAGCGAGGTCATCCGCCTCGATATCGAGCGGCTCGTGCATGTCTCGGACCCGGAGCGGGCGGCCATCGTCGTCCTGCGCAAAGGGAACAAGGAGCAGGTGCTCCCGCTCACCGCCGACGCGCGCGAGGGGCTCCTGGCCTGGCTCGCCGTCCGCCCCGCGGCGCCGACCACCGCCCTCTTCTTCCGGCTCCCGTTTCAGCAGCGCCGCGCCCGCCTCCACTACGCGAGCGTCGAGAAGATCTTCAAGCGCTACGCGGCCGCGGGCCGGGTCCCGATTCCCGAGGGGATCGCCTTTCACCACCTGCGCCACACCGCGGGCCAGCAGATGGCCACGGTCGGGCTCGGCATCGAAGAGGCCCAGCGTCTCCTGGGGCACGCGAACCCGGCGACGACCCAGGTCTACTACGAGGTCACCGACCAGCGCCTGCGGAACGCCGCCCGGCGCCTCCGGTACAGGGGACGGGTTCCAAAGACCGCTCTTCCTGCCGCGACCGTTTCCCCGTCCCTCCCCCCGGGCCCCAGACCCCCACGTCAGAAACCACCGGCCGCCCGCGGCGCCTCGGGCGGCGCGCGGCCAACGGGTGGTATTTAGGTCGCCTGCAGCGAAGCGCTCCCTCAGGCAGGATCGTGGGGTGCCGGATCAGGAAGATACGGCCTGCCTCGGCGGACCGTCAACGATAAGAAATGGGGGAGGGATGACAATGGCAACGACCCGGTACGTTCCCGCGGACAAGAGTCATTTCACCTGGGATGTCAGGCATGAACCCGTGATGCGCGTTGACAGCGGGGATACTGTGGTCGTGAATACGCGCGATGTGAGCGACAATCAAATCATTCCCACATCCACGGCCGCAGTGCTCAGTTCCCTGAACTGGAAACGTGTGTACCCTCTGGCCGGCCCCATCTACGTGAATGGCGCTCAGCCCGGCGACACGCTGGCGATAGAGATTCTCGACATTCATACCCAAGGGTGGGGATGGACGGCGATCATCCCGGGCCTGGGCCTGCTGGCCGACGAATTCAAAGAGCCCTACCTCAGGACCTTCGATCTGACCAATGGAAAAGTGGCGTTCCTGCGCGAGGACATCGCGATCCCTATCGAGCCTTTCTTCGGTACCATGGGCGTGTGTCCCGAGGACGCCAGTGAGCAGCCCGTGATGCCGCCGGGAATATTTGGCGGCAACATGGACACCCGCCAGCTGACCCGTGGAGCGACGCTCTACCTTCCGGTTCAGTTGGAGGGCGCCCTGTTTAGTTGTGGGGACGCCCATGCTGCGCAGGGTGACGGCGAGGTCTGCGTCACGGGAATCGAGGCGCCGATGTACGGCGCGCTCCGCTTTACGCTCCAGAAGCGGCGCCGGCTTCCTGCGCCACAGTTCGCTGTGCCCGGACCTCTTCTCTCACCTGTGAACAACGGCGGATGGTACGGGACGACCGGGGTTGGATCAGATCTCTTCAGGGCGAGCCAAGACGCGGTACGGGCGATGATCGTCCACCTCTCAGAGGAACAGAGGCTGTCGGCCCAGGATGCATACATTCTCGCCAGTCTGTGCGTGGATCTGAGGATCTCGGAGATTGTCGATGCCGGGCAGTATATCGTGAGTGCGCTGCTCCCCCAAGCGGTGTTTCGGCAATAGGGCGACAGAGTGTTTGCCCGTTGACTTCCTGAATGGCCTTCAGGTACTATCTTTAAGGTATTGATTGATCAACCGATTAAGCCCGCCCAGCAAATTCCATCTGCCGTAAGTTGCCCGCACGAGGATCGGTCAGACATTCGAAGAGGGGGTGGCCGATATGGGATATTCGCTCCAAGGGAAGCTGCTCGAGGTCTGCTCGTGTGGAGGATTGTGTCCGTGCTGGGTTGGCGACGATCCGGACGGCGGCACGTGTGACACCATCGTGTGCTGGCATTATGACAAGGGGCACATCAACGACATCGATGTGTCGGGTCTGACCTTCGCGCTCGTCGCGCACATCCCGGGCAACATCCTCAAGGGGAACTGGAAAGCGGTCGTGCACGTGGACTCCAAAGCGACCCCCAAACAAAAGGAAGCGATGCTGGCGGTGCACACGGGCAAGCTGGGAGGCCCGCTTGCCGATCTGGCGCCGCTGATCGGCGAAGTGCTCGGCGTCTACGATGCGCCGATCGAGTTTCGCGTTGTGGAAGGCAAGGGCACGATTCGGATCGGCGACGCGGCCTTCGCCGAGATGGCGCCTTACGTGGACGCCAAGGGACGGCCCACCAAGCTGGTCGACACCATCTTCAGCACGATCCCCGGAGCCCCGGCCTACGTGGGCAAGGCGACACGCAATAAGGTCAGCCTCCCCCAGCACAAGATGGCATGGGAGTTCAGCGGGCGCAACGCCATCCTCGGCGAGTTCTCGTTCGAGGGGTAGCATGGGAGACGGCCGCGGGGATGCGGCCGTGACCCGCGCGCGGGACGCCCGAGGGAGCCGCGCATGATCGGGGCCATGCGCACGCCCGACGATGCCCGGTGGTATCGTCTGTCGCTCTGGGCCCTCCTGGCGTTCGCCTGGGTGGTGCTCGGCGTGTGGGGCGCCTCGCCGTTTGCAGGACTGCTCAGCCACCGGGGGATCGGCGTGGGGCCCCTGTCTCCGCTCTCCCGGCTGGCCGTGTTCGTCTTCGGCTGGACCCTCATGACCGTGGCGATGATGCTGCCGAGCAGCCTGCCGCTCGTCAACCTTTTTCGCCGGCTGGTCGCGGGACGTCCCGACCGCGGCGGACTGGTGGTGCGGCTCGCCGTGGGCTACGTGGCCGTCTGGGCGCTCTTCGGCGCGGCGGCGTACCGGGGGGACGCCTGGGTCCACGAGGCGGTGGCGGAGATCCCCCAGCTTGCGGCCCGGTCGGCGTGGATCGCCTCGGCCATCCAGCTGGCGGCTGGGGTGTATCAGTTTACGCCGCTCAAGCGCATGTGCCTGGAGAAGTGCCGGTCCCCCTACATGTTCCTCGTCGAGCACTGGCGCGGCCGCCATGCCGGATCCGACGCTCTGCGGCTCGGGGTGCGCCACGGGCTGTTCTGCCTGGGCTGCTGCTGGACGCTGATGCTGCTGATGTTCGCCGTCGGCGGCGCCAATCTCGGCTGGATGCTTGTCCTGGGAACTCTGATGGCCGCGGAACGCACGACGCGCTGGGGCCGGTACCTGACGGCGCCGGTCGGGGCGGCGCTCGTGCTGTGGGCGGTGCTCCATCTTGCGGGGATTGCGCCATTCCCGAGCACCTAGGACAGGACACACGCCGGCGCGGGCCGAATCGCATGATCCATCGCCCCGCCGCCGCCTCTGAGAGCGTGTCCACCCGGGAGAAGATCCTCGGGGCGGCCTACCGGACGCTCGTGGAGGTGGGCTACACCCAGATCTCGATGCGCAAGATTGCCGAGGGCGCCGGGGTCAACCAGAGCCTCCTCCATTACTACTATGGGAGCAAAGAGAACCTCATGCTGGAGGTGCTCGATTTCGTCAACGAGCGTCTCCTCGCCCGCCAGCGAACCATGTACGCGGAAGCCGGATCGTTCGAGCAGATCTGGGCCCAGGCGCTCGAGTATTTCAAAAGGGACGTGCGGTCGGGGTACGTGCGCGCGCTGTGGGAGTTGAGAGGGCAGGCCCTGAGCAACGCCCGGATCCAGACGCGCGTGACGGAGATGATCGGCCACTGGCGGCGTCTCGTCACCGATCTCTCCAGACAGGCGCTGGCCCAGTACGGCATCGCCGGGCAGGCCGACCCGGAAGTGCTGGGCCGGGTGATCGGGGATCTCTACTGGGGCGCGGAGGCCGAGATCCTCGCCGGCGAGGCTGCCGAGGCGCACTTCGAAGCGATCCACCTGATGGGCAATTTGTTCCGCTGGCTCGCCCAGGACCAACACGCACCGAAAACCGAAAAGGGAGGTGTCAGGGATGGATCTTAAGCAGCTGAACTTGAAGAAAGGGACGTGGGTGGTGGCCAACTGCGGGAAGTTTCCCAGCGAGAAGAACTGCCAGCTGGTGATGATGGCGCCGCAATCGCAGCGCCAGGACTTGATTGAAGCGGCGGCCACGCACGCCATGAAGACCCACGGGCACACCAACACGCCCGAACTGCGCAAGGAGCTGGGCCAGATGCTCGACACGGTGGACATCTAAGGCACCTGCCGGACGCGTTCGGATCTGCAAAAGGCAAGGGACCCAAGACCAGGCGGCGAGCCTGGTCTTGTGGTTTCTCGGGAACTTTTCCGGACGGCCGCGCGCTTGGCAGGGTGAGCGACCCGCTTCGAGTGTGAGCCCGGGGTCGCCAGATCGGACGATGGAGGGGGTCCGTCATGCCACGAGGCCTCGAGCCGTTTTCTCCGTCCGCCCAGGACCGCTGGGATGTGGCGAAGGCCGCGCACCTGCTGCGGCGCGCGGGGTTCGGGCCCCTCCCCTCCGAGGTGGCGCAGGCGATCCAGGCCGGTCCCGATGGGGCCGTCGACACCCTCTTCGCCTTTCCCCCGGCTCCCGAATCCGTGGTGGAGGCCGGCGAGATCCGCCCCGCCGAAGCGCGGGTCGAGGACATGGTCGGCGACCTGCGCCGGACCGGGACCAGGCCGAAGGACAGCCCGGAGCTCCGCGCCGCCTACCAGCAGGTGAACCGGGCCCACGCCCGCGCCGTTCCCGCGCTCACGGCCTGGTGGCTCGATCGGATGGCCCGGACGCCGGCGCCGCTCCAGGAGAAGCTCACGCTGTTCTGGCACGGGCACTTCACCACGTCGTTCGGCGACGTCCACGACGCGGTCGCCCTTGCCAACCAGAACCAGCTCTTCCGCCAGCACGCCGCCGGGAACTTCGCCCGCCTGCTCGACGGCGTGGCGCGGGATCCGGCGATGCTCCGCTACCTGAACAACGATGCCAACCGCAAGGGGCACCCCAACGAGAACTGGGCCCGCGAACTAATGGAGCTCTTCACCCTGGGGATCGGGCACTACACCGAAGGCGACATCCGGGAGTCCGCGCGGGCCTGGACGGGTTGGACGCTCGCGGATGGCCGCACGTTCGACGGCCGGCGTGCGTTTGGCTACAATCCCCGGCTCCACGACGACGGGGTGAAGACCTTCCTCGGGCAGACCGGCGCCTTCGACGGGACCGACATCATGCGGATTCTTCTGTCGAACCCGGCGGCGCCCCGGTGGATCGCGGGCAGGCTGGCGAAGTTCTTCGTCTCCCCTACCCCCGATCCGGACCTGGTCGAGGCCATGGCGCAGTCCCTGGTCCAGCACCACTACGAGCTCGCGCCGGTGCTCCGGGCGATGTTCCGATCGCGCGCGTTCTACACGCCCGAGGTCCTTCACGCGCAGATCAAGAGCCCGGTGGAGTTCGTCGTGGGCGCGGTGCGGCATCTCGGGATCGCCAATCCCGACTGGGTGCGCCTCTCCGTCCTCGCGGCGGATGCCGGGCAGCGCCTCTTCTTCCCCCCCACGGTCAAGGGGTGGGACGGCGGCCGGGCCTGGATCAACGCCGCGACGATCTTCGACCGGGCCAATCTGGCCGGGGTGCTGCTCGCGGGGCGATTCGGGGCCACGGATGTGGCGGCGCTGTCCTCAATTGAGACGATGGCCGCGGCCCTGCTGCAGCGGCCCCTTCCGCCGGTCCGCCGGTCGGTCCTGGCGCAGGCGTCGAACGGGATGAACCGGGCGGCGGCCATTCACCTGATGATGAGCCTGCCCGAGTACCAGGTCTGCTGAGGGAGGCACCACGATGCCGGGGATGACGCTGGGCATGATGACGCGCAAGGAGTTCCTGCGCAAAGGGCTGACGATCGTGGCGGCCGGGGCGACCGCGCCGATGTTCCTCACGCGGACGGCCCTGGCGCTGAACAACCCCTGGGATCAATCCCTCACCGCGTCCGCGGCCGGCCGCGGCGACGGCCCGGTCCTGGTCGTGGTGCAGCTGGGCGGGGGGAACGATGGCCTGAACACCGTGGTCCCCTATGCGCACGACGAGTACTACCAGGCCCGGCCCCGCCTCGCGGTGCCCCGCGAGTCCGTCCTCCGCGTCACCGACGAGGTCGGATTCCACCCCGGCCTGGCCCCGCTCAAGGCGCTGTACGACGATGGACGGCTGGCGGTCGTCCAGGGAGCCGGATACCCGAACCCCAACCGGAGTCACTTCCGCTCGATGGAGATCTGGCACACCGCCGATCCCGACGGCACCGGCCCGCGCACCGGGTGGCTGGGACGGTTGTTCGACAGCGAATGTCCCTCGTGCGGTCCGACCGCCGGTATCGCGATGCTCGGCGCCGAGATGCCGCTGGCGATGCAGGGGACGTCCGGGCGAGGGGTGGTGCTGTCGAACCCGGAGGCGTTCGCCTTCCACCCGATTCCGGGCGCCGGCGCGGCCGAGGCGGAGGCCTTTCGCCGGCTGATGCAGCCCGTCCCCGGCGAGGAACCGGTCGTGGACTTCCTCACGCACACGGCGATGGATGCGCTGCTGGCCGCCGACGAGATCCGCGGTGTGGCGGGCCATCTCGCCGACTCCGCCGGCTACCCGCGCGACCCGTTCGGCCTGAGGCTGCGATTGGTCTCCGAACTCATCTCCGCCGGCGTTCCCACCCGGGTGTACTATGTCGGGCTGGGCGGCTTCGACACCCACGCCGCGCAGGCCGGCAGGCACGACCGCCTGATGGAACAGCTCGGGGCGGGGCTCGACGCGTTCGTGAAAGACTTGACGCAGAAGGGGCTGATGGATCGGGTCTTGATCATGAGCTTTTCCGAGTTCGGCCGCCGGGTGGCGGAAAACGCCTCGGACGGGACGGACCACGGCGCCGCCGCGCCGATGTTCTTGATCGGCGGGCAGGTCGCCCCGGGGATCCACGGGCCGCATCCGAGCCTGACCGATCTCGATCAGGGCGACCTCCGGTACGGGGTGGACTTCCGGAGCGTCTACGCCACCGTGCTCGAGCAGTGGCTGGGGATCGGCAGTCAGGCCATTCTCGGCGGCCGGTTCCCCGGCGTGGGCGTCATCAAGCCGCGCGCCGGTGCGCTCAAGGCGGGATAGCCGTCCGGAAGCTTTTCGTGGCGCTACCGGGCGTTGGCGGCGGCGAGCATGACGTTTCGCACGGCCTCGGCGAGGCCCTCGATGCCGGTGGCCAGCTGCACCGCCTTCGTGCCCGCCAGGTCGTGCCCCGGTGGCTCGACAAGGTACGGCGGCGAATGCGGGGGCAGCGGCGGCGCCGGCTGAAACGCCTGCTCCCCCAAACCCGACGCGAGGCGGATCAGGGGCTCGAGGCGCTGCGCGAGCACGCGGGGCTGCTCATCGGCGGCGATCCCTGGGAGGTCCAAGGTCGGAGGAAGCGCCGCGGGAAGCATGGCGCGCAACTCCTCGAACCGCGCGAGGATGTCCTCCAGCGTTTCCCGAACCTCGCCGGCGTGCGACCGGTGGGTGCCGGCTCGAGGATACCCGGGCGTCGGCTGGGCCAACGGTTCGTGCTGGGAGAGATACCGGAGCCGTCTCGCCTGCTCGTCGAGGTCTGCGAGGATCTGCCAGAGCCGGGTCCACTGGGCCGGCGGCGTATCGGGCACCGCATCACTCCGCTCGCGATCGTTTTCCGGTCTATTCCGCGTGGAAGGGACGCGGGCCTGTCGGTTTCGTTCTGGTTCCGCCGAGAGGGTTCGCGGGACTTGCTCGGAAGGTTCCCCGAACCGTTGATCGTCTGGACGGTCGGTCCGCGTTCGTCCGAACGGCTAAATCTGCCCCGGCCGAAGTGATAGTTCGCGTTCGGAGGCGAATTATCGGGCCGCGCCGATGCTATACTCTCCCCGCGATGAGACACCGAAGGCTGATCGTCCTGATCTGCGGCGTGGTC
>WNGI01006153.1_pt1 | contig 10880 bp, 10 predicted proteins | sample 5400621 | NCBI WGS metagenome assembly WNGI01 (sample SAMN13153374, study PRJNA577476) | soil metagenome | isolation source: 20 cm soil or saprolite under Garry oak tree replicate 1 | place: USA:California | collected 2016-06-15 | reverse complement strand
TGATGACGCCGGCCCCCACCGCGATCGGTAGCGCGCCCTTCGCTTTGAGGTGCGAGCCGACGTCGCGGGCGGTCTCAGCGCGCGGCTTGGGCCTAGGCACTTCGGTGAGCACTATCGCCTCTTCGATCGCGACGTTTGCGGAGCGCAGCACCGCGAGCACACGATTGCCAGCGGCTGCCATCGTATCGGGATCGGCGACTAGTTGACATGCCCCTGTATATCCAAGCGTGCGCAGGACATGAGGCAAGCGCGTGATTGCGTCCGGATCGACGGCGACCGACCGCGTGACGGACGCGCTGCGAATCGCCTGTTCCAACACCGTCTCGGAATCGCGCATCAGTATCCTTGCTGGTTCATACGTCGGCGAGACACTGCAGCAGCTCGTCCTGGATCAGGCCATTCGACGCAATCCGCTCGAGGTCATCGTCGATCGCGTCATGGCCGTCGAAACGCGTCACGCATCCGCCCGCTGCGCGCACGAGCGGCATCACGGCAGCGTGCGAGACAACATCGGCTTTCAACGATACGAATGCATCGAGCTGCCCGTCGGCAACGAGCGTCATCTCGAGACCACCGGAGACGATGATGCGCACCCCGCGGGCCGTGTTGCCGAGTCGGTGCACCGCTTCCGCGGTGCGCGCGACCTCCCGCTCGGTGAAATGGGACGTGAGCACGATCGAAACGACCGCATCGGACAGCGATCGGCGCGCGGAGACCTGCGCATCGCGCCCATTAATGGTCGCGATGCCGCCCTCCGCATAGCGTGCCAGCAGACCGATACCGGGCGCGTGCACGACGCCGACGCGCGTTCGCGCGTCTTCCTGGTACGCCATCGTCACGGAGAACCACGGCAGTCCCGCCGCGTAGTTCACGGTGCCATCCAGCGGATCGACAAGCCAGCAGGCGGCGCCCTCCCCTTCGCTTGCACCGGCTTCTTCCGAAATGATCGCAGCGTTGGGGGTCAACGCGCGGATACCGTCGAGCACGATCCGCTCGGAGGCGAGATCCGCTTCAGTTACGACGTCGCGCAATTCCTTGCGATTAACCTCGAGCGCGCGACCACGCATCGCGATCAACATTTCCGCGGCACGTGCGGCGATCGCTTCGGCACCGCGCAGGATTTCCACATAGCGCGACGCCGTTCTCATGTTTGTCCCGGGTAATCCGGCGCAAGCTCGAATTCGTGCGTCAGGCCGAAGTCTCCAATTGGCACGACATGACTGACGATCCCGACGCCATCGCGATAGACGTGAAGCGCGAATCCCGGGGGCTCGAGCGCCCACCGACTCGGCTCGCTTATGCGCAAATCGAGGACGACTTGATGCGCCGTGCTCGGCGCGACGAAGCCAATCGTGCCGGCCCAACGCACGACGATGGGCCGGTGATAATGGCCAACCACAATTCGTTCGATCTCGGGGTGTTGCGCAACCAGATCGACAAAGGACGGCGCGGTCTTGCACATCATCGGATCCATCGCCGGCACGCCGGTCTTGAACGGCGGATGGTGCATGAACACGAGCGTCGGTCTTCCGTCACCTTGCCCTAGGGCATGGGCAAACCATGCTTCGCGCACCGCGCAGATTTCGCCACCCGTTTCTCCCGCGATGACCGTGTCGAGCGCGATGAGGCGAACCGGAAAATCATCGATCACGTATTGGAAGAATTGCTGGGCCTGCTCGAGATAGCGATGCCGCGCGCCAAGTGACGAGCGCATCACTGCACGCCGATCATGATTGCCGGGAATGACGAACACCGGCATCGGCAACGGCGCCAGTGTGCGCGCAATTTCTTCATATTCCTCTTGCAGACCGCAGTCCGCCAGATCGCCCGTCGCGATCACGCAATCGGGTGCGGGATCGAGACGAGCGATTGCCGCGACGGCGTTTCGCAGCATCGCGTTCGTGTCGATCCCGCCATAGGCCAACACACCGGGCGGCCGGACATGGAAATCCGTGATCTGTGCGATGATCATTGTGACTTCATCAAATCCGCCGTTTCCTTGAGCAGTCGGTCGTAGCCTGCTTTCGCTTCGATCTCGCCGCGCATGATCCCGGTGATGATTTCGCGTTGCGCCCGCCAAGTGCGAACGGAATTGCCGCCCGGATAGCCCTGCCACGGCACCGATCGATCAATCTGCAGCGATACGGTGCGGAAGTTCGGGTTCTTGTCATAGAAGGGACCGAGGAACTCTGGCCCCGTCGCGCGCAAGTTGGTGGGCAGGTAACCCGTCGTCTCGACGACGATCTTCTGCGCTTCCGGCCCGGTCACGAACTTAAGAAATTCCCACGCAGCCTTCTGCTTTTTCGGATCTTGCGTAGTGATGATCGCCGCATTGCCGCCGGTCGGCAGGCCGCCCTTCGCTTTGTTGTCGATCGGGAAGATCGAGGTCCTCAGCGTGAATTTGTCGCCGATGAGATCGGTGACTTGTCGCAAACGTGCCGGCGTATCGAAGAAGATGCCGATCTTGCCCGCGATGAACTGCTGGCGCGATTGGTCCCAATCGATCAGCGGCATGCCGTCTTCGGAAACGAAGCGGCGGAATCGTTGCAGCGTTTGCACGCCGATGTCGGGACCGCCAAGCGGCACGCGATCGCCGTCGACGACCGTGCCTCCCGCTTGGGTGATCATCGCGTGATAGAGCCATACGTCCGGCCAATCGTGGACGTTGTAAGCGAGGCCTGCGACGTCGGATGAGCCTGCCTTGATCTTGGCGGCGAGCGCCATCACCGCGTCCCAGTTGTCAGGCATCTTCTCGGGATCGCCGCCGGCTTTTTTCACCAGCTCGACGTTGTAATACATGATGGGCGACGACGCGTTGAAAGGCAGGCCGTACAACTTGCCGTCGACTCTTCCAAGCGCAACGATCCGATCGGAATAATTTTTGGCGCGAAACTCCTTGCCGTCAGCGGCAAGCAACGGATCGAGATCGATGATCTGGTTCCGCTTGGCGAGCGTGCGCGTCAACTCCGAGAGCAGGTGAAAACCGGAGTAGTAGACGTCGGGCAATTGGTTGGTCACCGCCTGCCGCATCATCGTCTGATGTCCGTCGTCGTACGTCGGAGCGGGTGCGCGGAACGCGATCTTGATATCCGGATGGAGCTTCATGAACTCCTGCGCGATCGGCTCGTGAAACTTGGCGAACGCCGGAAACGCATAGAGCACGTCGAGCGTCACTTGCTGTGCCTCCGCGCTCGATGTCGCGAGCGTGCTGGCGAGCACGAATGAGCTCAATAGCATGCTTAGTCCTTTCATCCGATTCCTCCTATGTGTTATGGGAACGAAACCAAAGCGCGACTACTTGATCCCTGTCATCGTGATGCCCTCGATGAAACGACGGCGAGCGATCAAAAACGCGATGACCAACGGCGCCGTGAGCACCGTGGCGGCTGCGGTCAGCGCGCCGTAATTCGAACCAGTCTCCGCATCCGCGAAAAACATCATGCCGAGCGGCGGCGTCGCGAGATGAGTGTCGGAAATGACAATCAGCGGCCAGTACAGGTCGTTCCAATGCGCGACGATCGAAAATACCGAGAATGCCGCGATCGCCGGCCACGCGCTAGGGACGACGATCAGCCAAACAATCTCGAATTCGCTCATGCCGTCGAGCCGGGCCGCATGAATGATTTCGTCCGGGTAGCTCTTGAAGAACTGGCGGAACAGGAAGATCGCGAACACCGACAGAAAGAACGGCATCATGATCGCAAAGTACGTGTTCAGAAGACCGACCTGCGCGAGCCCCATGTAGAGCGGCAGCGCCGGCACCTGGATCGGGATGCAAAGGCCCATCAGCACCAGCGCGAAGAGCGCAGACCGGCCCGGGAAGCGCAACTTGGCGAGCGCGTAGGCGCACGGAACGGCGACGAGCAGTTGTATCAACAGAATTCCCGTGCAGACGATGACGCCGTTCGCCGCGAAACGCAGAAGCGGCACCTTCTGCAACGCGAATCCATAGTTCTCGACGGCATTGAAATGCTTCGGCCACAGGCTGAAGTCGACGGCGAAGATTTCCGCCGGTGATTTGATCGACGTAATCAGCATCCAAACGAACGGCAACAGAATGAACGCTGCGCCCACAATCAGGATGCCGTGCACGACAAAAAGCGTCGCGGTGCGGCGTGCGAGTGCGCCGATCGGCGTCACCGGTCGCGCGGTCTGGGTGGGCGACGTCAGCGTCGTGTCCATCAGTAGTGCACACGGCGCTCGAGGACGAACGTCTGCAAAATCGAGAAGAGAAGCACGAACGCGAGAAAGATGAGCGTCAGCGCGGCGGCATATCCCATGTGGAAATATTGATAGCCTTCGAGGTAGATCGCATAGAGCAGTACCTCGGATGAGCCCATCGGTCCGCCACGCGTCATGACGGCGACCGTATCGAACACTTTGAACGCCGTGATCGATGTCGTGATGATGACGAACATCGTCGTCGGCCCGAGCAGCGGCCAGGTGATCGTCAAGAAGCGATCGATGCCACTGCGACAACCGTCGATTTCGGCGGCTTCGTAGAGATCGCGCGGGATCGCCGACAAGCCGGCAAGGAACAACACCATGTTGAAGCCAACGAGCTGCCAAATGCCGATGGCGGCGAGCGTCGGCAGCACATAAGCCGGTTCACTCAAGAAAGCGATTTCGCCGAAACCCATCGCTCGCAGCACGCCGTTCACGGGGCCGAGGTTGGGGTGCAATATGAACTGCCACACCGTTGCCATCGCGATCAGCGTCGAGGTCACCGGCAGAAAATAAACAACCTCGTAGAACGTGCGCATCCGCTTCTGCCGATGCAGCAACACGGCGATTAACAACCCGAGCCCAACGGCGCCCGGCAGAACGATCGCGACATAAACGAACGTGTTGGCAAGTGAGCGCCGCAAGACTGGATCGGTCAGCGCCTTGCGAAAGTTGTCGAGGCCGAGAAAGCGCGTATCCAGCGCGCCGAGCTCGTAGTTCGTGAAGCTCAAATAGATCAGCACGCCAAGGGGAACGAGATTCGTCAGCAGCAACAACAAAAAGGCTGGGAATGCGAAACTGCAGCCGGCGAGTTTCTCGATCAATCGTTGACGATCACGTCGAGCCACGGGTGCGGAAACGGCGATTGCCACAGCGCTCGTCATCGTCAATGTGCCCGTATCAATGTCGGTGCAGTTGCGGCGCTCATGATTTCAACATCGTCAATGCGATGGCCTTCAACGTCGAACACATGACACGCGCTCGGCATGAAGAGCAACGCAAGCCCTCGCGAGTCGCTCGTGAGCGGTTCGTGATCGCCGGCGACGGAACAGATGATCGTGCCGCTCGCGGGAGTTGTGAGATCGACATGCAGGATGTGCTCGGGACCGAGATTCTCGCTGCGCCGCAGACGTCCTGGTAGCAGGTGCTGGCCGGGCCGCGTCGTACCAACCGGCGCGGGCGTAATCGCTTCCGGGCGAATGCCGAGCGTCAACGCTGCGCCGACCGCCCGCCGCACGCGAATCGGTAACTCGGCGTCGAAAAGTTCGAGCGATCCGGAGCTGCTCACTTTTGCTGGCAGCAAATTGATCGCCGGTGTGCCGATGAACTGCGCGACCTTGATGTTGGCGGGTCGCGCATAGAGGTCGTTTGGCCTGCCGACTTGCAGAATCGTGCCGTTATCCATCATCGCGACGCGATCCGACATCGTCATCGCCTCGACCTGATCGTGCGTCACGTAGATAAATGTTGTTCCGAGCCGATCGTGCAGCTCCGCAAGCTCGCTACGCATGTGCACGCGCAGCTTGGCGTCGAGATTCGACAGCGGCTCGTCCATCAGGAATACGGCCGGGTGCCGCACCATCGCGCGACCGAGCGCCACGCGTTGGCGCTGGCCGCCGGATAATTGCGATGGTCGACGCTCGAGGAGCGCATCGATCTGCAACTGCGCTGCAACCGCGCGTACTTCGCGTTCGATCTCGTCCATGACGCGGCGCCGTCGCGCCGACAGCATCCGCAGTAGCGGCAACCGCTCGAAGAGCTTCAAACGCGACATCATGAGTGGCAAGCCGATATTCGCGAACACCCGCATGTGCGGATAAAGGGCGTAACTCTGAAAAACCATCGCGACGTGCCGTTCGTGCGGCCGCAGATGATCGACCGGCACGCCGTTGATGAGAACCGCACCGGACGATTGCGGCTCGAGTCCGGCAATGATTCGGATCAGCGTGGATTTGCCGCAGCCCGATGCGCCGACCAGCGTCAGGAACTCGCCATCCGCAACGTCAAGCTCGATGCCGGAGAGAACGGGCGCCCCGCCAAACGACTTGCTGATCGACTTGAGCTCTACGCTGGCCATGACTCACCGTCTCCAACGGGGAATGCGCGATCAAGCGGCATGCCGCGGCGGATAAACCTCGTGTAGCACGTCGTCGATCCACAGCGTCGTCAAGCCGGGCACTTCAGCAGCGGTGATCCAAACGTCCGAACCGCGAAATTCGTAGATGACGGCGCCCAAGCGCTTCTCGCCCGGCATCTCGGATTGGTTGTCCGGTCCCACAAGAAAACCCGAAGAGGGACACCACACATAGTGGCAGGCGTTGATCAAGTCGTTGCGCCATTTGTGCAGATGGCCGGTTGCGATCAACGCCACATCGTAACGGTCGACGAGATCGAGGAGCCGCGCGCGTGGTTCAGGCTTGACCGACCAATAACCCGTATCGCCTTCGTTCGGACTTTCAATGAACAGGGGCCGGTGCGTGAACCATGCAATCTTGCGGTCACCCGCTGTCGCGAGCGTTTGACGCAGCCATTCGAACTGACGTCCTTCTTCGTCACTTTCGCTTCCGAAGAGCATCGAATCGATCCCGATCAGCCGCCAACTCTCGAGATCGCACGACCACCAATCGGCGCCGAAATGCCGTCGCCAACGATCGAGCCGCTCGGCGTTCACCGGCTGATGGAAATTGCCTGCTTCGCCGACGTCGTGGTTGCCGGGAACCGCGAGGAACGCGGCCTGGACCGAACGCATGAGCTCGGCGCCCTCCCGCATGTCTTCTTCGTGATCAGCGCCGTCCACCGTGAGGTCGCCTGTGTGGATGATTAGGTCGGCGTTCTGCCGCAACATCCAGTCGCGTAGCGGCGCCCAGTTCGCCGTGAAATGAGGCTTCGTCCGACTGAGATGCGTATCGGAGATCTGCAGCACGCGCGCCATTTGAAGCGCCTCCGTTCAATGGTCGATCAAATGATGCGCCTCTCGGCGAACACAGCCATTTTCGGGCGTAATATATAGATGATTCGGTTGCGTGACAAATGTATTTTCCACTTGCGCGAAGATGATCGACGGCGGCGACCTCAGACATCCGCCACGCCCTTCCGGACGTGGCTCCGTGAATAGCCTCATCGTGTTCGATTTCGACGGCGTGATCGCCGACAGCGAGATGCTCCCCAACGCGGTGCTCGCAGAAATCGTGACGGAACTCGGTGCGTCGATGACGCTGGATGCGTCGTTGCGTGCATTCATGGGCAAGCGTTTCGAGGACGTGATGGTTGCGGTCAGTGCAACGATCGGCCGACCGCTTGAAGATCGCTTAGCCCTCGACATCGAGGCGCGGACGATCGCGAGATTTCGGTCAGAGCTCAAGGAAATCTCCGGCGTTCGCTCTTATCTCGACGCATTCGGTGACGTGAAGCGTTGCATCGCATCATCGTCCTCGCCTGATCGGCTCGCGGCTTGCCTCGACATTCTTGGCCTTGCCGACGCATTTGGGCCTCATGTGTACAGCGCGGCGCGGGTTGCGCGCGGCAAGCCGCACCCCGACATTTTTCTGCTTGCCGCGGCGCATTCTGACGTAGCGCCCACGGACGCGATCGTCATCGAAGACAGCGTGAACGGCATCCGAGCCGCGGTCGATGCCGGCATGACGGCGATCGGTTTGTTGGCGGGCTCGCACATTCGGCCCGGCGATGCGGACCGCCTCCACAATGCGGGCGCGCACCATATCGCCCATACCTACCGCGAAGCGGAAGAGATTACGCGCCGCCTTCTCGCATGAGCGACAGCGGAAAAGTTACGCAATGGTCCTCATCCTCCGGTTAGTTTGCTTTTCGCGCCAGCGCCGCCGCCGTGCGTGCGGTCGCTTCGTCGCACACGAACACCGATCCGAATCCGCCGCGCAGCACAGCCGCGATGGCGCGAACTTTGTGCGCACCGCCCGCCGCGAAGACGACGGTCGTCGCGTCGGACAGGCCTTGCAGCGGCAATGCAATGGCGCGGCGATTCAGCGGGTGATCGATCGGGCGGCCCTGCGCGTCGATGAACTGGCCGATGATGTCGCACACGGCGCCCGCCGCCTTGAGTTCCTTGATCCCGATGTCCTCGGGCAGTCCATAGCGAACGAGCATCGATCGTTTGGTGACGTCGCCGATGCTCAATACGGCAAGTTCGTTCTTTTCGATGCGCCGGAAGGCGTCGCGAAAGACGTCCTGCGCCATGATCGTGTCGCGCGACTCGGGGCTGCTCGCGTAAATCGGCGCGGCGAGATACTGGCACTGCGAATTGAGCCGCCGGGCGAGCTCGCTGACGATGTCGAACGTGTTGATCTCCAAGCCCCGAGTCAGCCCGCCCATCATCGAGTTGACGCAAAGATCCGGATAGCGACCAGCACGCATGTGGCGCGTCATCTCGCGCAGCGTTCGTCCCCAGCCAATGCCGAACCCGCGGATCCGGTTGTTCATCAGATAATGCGAAACAAAATTCGCTGCGGCGCGACCCAAGATCATGGGAATCTGGGCGTCGTCCTCCGGCGTCGGAACGACGACGGCCGCTTTCAGCTTGAAGTCGTGAATCAGCGCCTGCTCGACCGCGACGCAGGTCGCGAGCTTCGAGTTGAGCGTGATGCCGACCAAGCCATTGCGCCGCGCATCGACAAGCATGCGATTGATCCGCAGTCGCGTGGTGCCGAGACGGCGCGCAATTTCGGCCTGCGTCAGTCCCTCCATGAAATACAGCCAGGCAGCGCGGACTTCCGTTTGATTCTCGTCGATCATCGTGTTGGCTTCCTCGACCGGCCGCTAGGTTAATTCGGTCTTCTATCATCTGCAAGCGAACGTTTACATTTGCATCGCGGTGTTCGAGGTTCGCTAACAACTTGCGCCATGCGTTATGTGATCGGTATCGATGGAGGAACTGAGTCGCTGCGCGCGCACGTATTCGACACGAGCGGTCGCAACATCGGGGGAGCCGTAAGCTATTACGACACCCTGTTTCCCGCGCCGGGCCGTGCCGAACAGAATCCACGGGATTGGTGGCGCGCTATCGGCGAGGCCGTGCGCGGTGCCGTCCGCGCTGGTGGGGTTGACGCGAACGACATCGCCGCTCTCGCACTCGATACGACGTCCGCGACAATTGTCGTTGCCGATGAAGCCGGCAATCCATTGCGTCCTGCAATCCTTTGGATGGACGTGCGCGCCGAGAACGAGGCGTCAGCCGTGCTGCAAACGCGCGATGCTGCTTTACGGCTCAACGGCGCTGGTGCAGGCCCTGTCTCGGCGGAATGGATGATTCCCAAAGCGCTGTGGTTGAAACGCCATGAACAAGCCTTCTATCACCGCGCCGTGACGATCTGCGAATACCAGGATTTCATGGTTCGCCATCTGACGGGGCGCAATGTGGCGAGCCTTACGAACGCATCGATGCGCTGGCATTATCGCAATCGTGACGGCGGATGGCCCGATACGCTGCTCGCAGCCCTCGATCTCGAAGACTTGCGCTCGAAATGGCCATCCGCGGTTGTCGCGCCCGGCGAAGTCATCGGACCGCTGACCGCCCCGGCGGCCGATCACCTCGGTCTAACCGCTTCGACGCTGGTCGTCCAAGGCGGCGCGGATGCGTTCATCGGGATGATCGGCCTCGGTGTTGCGAAGGTCGGCCAGCTCGCGCTCGTCACCGGATCGTCTCACCTTCAGCTTGCGGTAACTGGGAGACCGATTTCAGCGCCAGGACTGTGGGGAAGCTATGCCGATGTTGTCTATCCAGGACGTCACGTTCTCGAAGGCGGGCAGAGTGCGACTGGCTCGATGATCGCATGGTTGCGCCGGCTCATTGGACCGGACGCCGATCTCGAGCAGCTCAATCGCGAGGCAGCCGCGCTTCTTCCCGGTGCCGAAGGCCTTATCGTGCTGGACCATTTCCAGGGCAATCGCACGCCGCATACCGATGCGCTGTCGCGCGGGGCGCTCGTCGGACTGTCGCTCAGCCATGGCCGCGCGCATGTTTTCCGCGCGATGATCGAGGGCATTTGCTGCGGCACGCGAAGCATTCTCGACGCGATGAACGCGGCAGGCTTGCGCGTCGACGAGATCGTGGTCGGCGGCGGCGCGAGCCGTTCGCCGCTGTGGTTGCAAATCCATGCCGATACCGCCAACGTACCCGTGAAGGTAACGAAATTCCCCGATGCGCCCATGCTCGGCTCTGCCATTCTCGCGGCGGTCGGCGCCGGCGAATTCCCCGATATCGATGCCGGAATCTCTGCGATGGTCGGCATTGATCGAACGATCGAACCTGATCGAGCCAGTGCGTCTCGTTACGTGGAAATCATGGACCGATACAAACGGTTGTACCCGGCTTTGAGAGCGTGGAGAGATGCGGACTCGGTTGCGCAGCGCGGGTCAGAACACTGATGAAAATCCCGCAATTGCAATTGATGCGTAAGGGCGGGAAGATACTATGGCTGCAGGGAACCGAGGACGCGAGCGTCAGCCCATTCGCGAACGCCAGATACTACGAGTCCATTGTTGCCAATATGGGACAAGAGGAAGTTGACACGTTCATACGGTTCTATATGGTGCCGCGGCTGGCCCATGGCGGCGGCAACTTCTCACCGACTTGGGACAACCTCAACATTTTAGACAATTGGGTGGAGAATGGAGTCGCACCA
>WNGI01017057.1_pt1 | contig 10884 bp, 11 predicted proteins | sample 5400621 | NCBI WGS metagenome assembly WNGI01 (sample SAMN13153374, study PRJNA577476) | soil metagenome | isolation source: 20 cm soil or saprolite under Garry oak tree replicate 1 | place: USA:California | collected 2016-06-15 | reverse complement strand
CGGCGGCGCGACGCCGTGAGTCCGGGCTGAGTGCGGCGCTACGTCGCGGCTCGCGTCGGACAATCGCTCATCGTCGTCCTTCTCGTGACGACGGTGAGCTTCTTCCTGATCCGTCTCGCCCCCGGCGACCCCTTCTCGTTTGCCGGCGAGATGGCGATGAACCCGGCGGTCCGCGATCGGCTGCGCGCGCAGTTCGGATACAATCGGCCGATGGTCGAGCAGTTCGTCCTCTTCGTGGGGAACGTGGCTCGCGGGCGGTTAGGCTACTCCCACTCGATGCACCGGTATGTCGGCGAGGTCATTGCCGACGTACTACCGCGTACGCTGCTGCTCATGAGCGTGGCGCTGCTGCTGTCATTCGTGATCGGCGTCGCCGTCGGCGCGCTCCAGGCCCTTCGTTGCGGCACCTGGCTCGACCGCATGCTCTCGAGCGTACTCCTGGCCTTCTACTCGATCCCCGATTTCTGGCTCGCACTGATGGCACTGCTCGCCCTCGGCTACTGGGTCCCCATTTTTCCGGCTGGCGGCATGGTCGATCAGATCATGCACGACTATATGTCGTTAGGCGGTAGGATCCGCGACGTCGCCGCGCACCTCGTACTGCCGGCGATCACCCTCGCGTTGCTGAGCGCCGCCGGCATCGCGAGATATCAACGCGATGCCTTGCTCGAGGTGCTGCCCCAGGACTTCGTACGCACCGCGCGCGCAAAGGGAGTCGGCGAGCGCACGATTGTCTTGAAGCACGCGCTGCGCAACGCGCTTCTCCCTGTGATCACTCTCCTTGGACTTTCCCTCCCCTCGCTCGTCGGGGGTGCCTTCTTCATCGAGAAAGTGTTCGCTTGGCCGGGAATGGGATACGTTGCCGCTAACGCGATCGCCTCGCGCGATTACGATCTCGTCACCGGTACCGTCATTGCCGGGGGCATCGTGGTGACGCTCGGGAGTCTGCTCGCCGATCTGCTCTATGCAGCCGCCGATCCGCGTCTCCGCGCCCACTGAGCGGCTTGCCGCGTCGGGCTTGGCGTCGGCGGCAACGCGCACGCAAATGCCGCCCGACGAACCGATGCGCGCGCGGCGCACGCCGACTGCGCTCTGGTGGTCGCTTGCGTTCATCGTTCTACTCTGTCTGATCGCGCTCTTCGCGCCACTCCTCGCCCCCTATTCCCCGAATGAGCAATTGGACATTGTCGGCCTCAAGACCAGGCCACCGTCCTTCGCGCATCCGCTCGGCACTGACCAATACAGCCGCGATCTGCTCAGTCGCCTGCTGTTCGGGGCCCGCATCTCGCTCTCGGTTGCCATGCTCGCGGTGCTTCTCTCGGCCACGGTTGGAACAGCGTACGGTCTCGTTGCCGGCTATCTCGGCGGCCGCGTTGATGCGATCATGATGCGACTCCTCGACGCGTGTCTCTCGATCCCACGCGTCCTCTTACTGGTGGCTTTGCTCGCCCTCTGGAGCCCAGTGCCGCTCGGAGCGCTCATTGCCATCATCGGCTTCACTGGATGGTTCGAAGTGTCGCGGCTCGTGCGCGCCGAGGTGCTGTCGGTTATGCAGCGCGATTACGCGCTCGCCGCGCGCGCGCTCGGGACGCCCGGGCTGCGGATCGTTTGGCGACACGTTCTTCCCAATGTTCTCACGCCCGTCTTCGTCGCGGCGACATTGGGGGTCGCCAACGTCATCATTCTCGAGGCTGGCCTTTCGTATCTCGGTATCGGTGCGCGCGCGCCGACCGCGAGCTGGGGCTCGATCTTCTTCGACGGCAGTGACGCCTTCCAGACGACGTGGTGGATCGCCCTCTTTCCAGGTCTCGCGATCATCATGACGGTGCTCGCGTTCAACGTCTTCGGCACCGCCTTGCGCGATGCGCTCGACCCGCACCAGCTTGCGGGCGGTGACGCCCGTTGATGAACGCTCATTCCGCCCGCATGGCCGACCAGCTTCTCCAAATCGAGAACCTGCGCACGTTCTTCTTTGGCGAAGGGGGCGTGGCTCGCGCCGTCGATGGTGTCACCTTCTCGATCGCGGGCGGTGAGACGATCGGCCTGGTGGGTGAGTCGGGTTGTGGCAAGTCGGTCACGGCCCTGTCGGTGTTGCGGCTCGTTCGGCCCCCGGGTCGTATCGAGTCCGGCAGCCGCATTCTGTTCGAGGGGCGCGACCTGGTTACGCTAGGAGAGCGAGAGCTGCGCGCCGTTCGTGGCGCGCGCATCGCCATGGTGTTTCAGGAGCCGATGACGGCGCTCAATCCCGTCTTTACCATCGGTGAGCAGATCGCCGAAGTCGTGCGGATTCACGCGAAGGCGCCGCGCCGCGAGGCGTGGGCTCGCGCCGTGGAGATGCTCCAAATAGTAGGAATTCCCGCGCCCGCTTCGCGGGCGCGGGAATACCCGCATCAGTTGTCCGGCGGCATGCGTCAGCGCGTCGTGATCGCGATGGCCCTCGTGATGAACCCCGCCCTCGTGATCGCCGATGAGCCGACGACCGCGCTCGACGTCACCATCCAGGCCCAGATCCTCGAGCTCCTCCAGGAGCTGCAAAGTCGCTTCAGTACGTCAATCCTCCTCATCACCCACGATCTCGGCGTCGTTGCCGAGACGGTCTCGCGCGTTCTCGTCATGTACGGCGGTGAGATCGTTGAGGAGGCGCCGGTGAAGACGCTCTTTGCCGACGCGCATCACCCCTATACCGAAGGTCTCCTCGCCGCCATGCCGCGCCTTGGTCAGGCGCGCGACCGGCTGCGCACCATTCCTGGCTCCGTCCCTCCGCCGACACGCTGGCCGAGTGGTTGTCGCTTTCACGATCGCTGTTCGTACGCCTGGGAACGCTGCGCAACCGAGCATCCGCCGCTCTATCAGATCGGGACCGCCCACGTGTCGCGCTGTCATCTCGCCGACGAGCCGGAGCGTCGCGCGCATCCACACGAGCCACTCGTTATGAACGCGGCCGAACAGGCCGCGCGCGCCTGATGTCGTCTCTGTCGACCACGCGGTCGGAGCCATTGCTTTCCGTCGGCAACCTAACGAAACATTTTCCCGTGGGCGGTGGTCTGTTCGGCCGGCGCCACGGCGCGGTGCGCGCCGTCGACGGCGTGTCGTTCGACGTACATGCCGGCGAGACGTTAGGCCTCGTCGGTGAGTCGGGCTGCGGCAAGTCGACGACTGGCCGCGTCATCCTGCGTCTCCTTGAGCGGACGTCGGGCACTGTGACGTTCGACGGGCATGACGTCTTCGCGCTCGGCGCCGCCGAGATGCGCCAGCTGCGGCGCAAGATGCAGATCATCTTTCAAGACCCATTTTCCTCGCTCAATCCGCGGATGACGGTCGGCTCGATCGTGCGCGATCAGTGGCGCCGAGCTTCATCGTCTGCGATGAGCCGGTCTCTGCTTTGGATGTATCCGTTCAGGCGCAGGTGGTGAACTTACTCCAGGACCTCCAGCGCGATCGAGGACTTTCGTATCTGTTCATCGCGCATGATCTCTCCGTCGTCGAGCACATCGCGGATCGCGTGGCCGTGATGTATCTGGGAAAGATCGTCGAGCTGGCGAAGGCGGACGCGCTGTATCGGGAGCCGCTGATGCCCTATACGCAGGCGCTCCTCTCCGCCGTGCCGGTACCGGATCCCGAGGTCAAGAAGACTCGGATCGTCTTGTCGGGCGATGTCCCCTCACCCGCCAATCCGCCTTCAGGCTGCGTGTTTCACCCTCGGTGCACGCATCCCCAGAAGGATGCCGCCTGCGCGGCGATCGTCCCGCCCCTCGAGGAAAAGGCTCCTCGCCACTGGGCGGCATGCATCAAGCAGCCTCCGACCAACGTGAGCTGGGAGCAACAGCAGGCAAACGGGGGTACGAAACCTCCGGAGCGGTATCTGCCCGTGATAGCGGTCGACGCGCGCGCCTAACGAATCCCATCAAAGACGATCATGGCGATCAACAATCCCGTTTTCGATCAGCCGGAAGCCACCGCTGTCACGATAGACGCGCCGCCGGTGGATCTCACGCCCTACACCGGAGACCGGCGGTTCTTCGGCCAACCGCGTGGGCTCGCCACGCTCTTCTTCACGGAGATGTGGGAGCGCTTCTCGTTCTACGGGATCCGGCCGCTCCTCATCCTCTTCATGACCGCCGCCCTCGCCCAAGGCGGTTTTGGTTTCGATCGAGCCACGGCGAGCTCGATCGTCGGCATCTACGCCTCGTCGGTATACCTCTCGTCGCTCCCCGGCGGATGGATCGCCGATCGTTGGCTCGGCTTGCAACGTTCGATCTGGACTGGCGGCGTTTTCATCGCGCTTGGCCATCTCTCGATCGGCCTCTCCGCGTTCTTTGCACATAGCGCGTTCTTCGTTGGTCTCATTCTGATCGTGATCGGCACCGGACTCCTCAAGCCGAACATCTCGGCAATCGTGGGTGATCTCTACCCGGAGGGTGGTGCCCGGCGTGACGCCGGCTTTTCAATCTTCTATACCGGCATCAACCTCGGCGCTTTTCTGGCGCCGATCGTTTCCGGAATTATCGGCGAGCGCGTTGATTGGCACTGGGGGTTCGGGTCCGCGGGGATCGGAATGCTCTTTGGGCTGATCACCTTTCGGGTGTTCGCGCCCCGCACGCTGGGCCCGATCGGCCTCAAGCCTAACGGCACGCCTGAAGAGCAACGTCGCGTCCGCGCGATCTCGTTCGGACTGCTGGCCGCAGTGGTAGTCGTCGTGCTCCTCGCGATGACCGGCGTTCTGAAAATCAACGCCGTTGCCGTAGCGCAGAACTTCGCCCTCGTCATCCTCACCCTCGCACTCATTTACTTCGTGTATCTCTTCTTTTTCGCTGGCCTCGGCGGCGGTGAGAAAAAGCGCGTTGCGGTGATCATCGTGCTGTTCGTGTTTGCGACCATTTTCTGGAGCGCCTTCGAGCAGGCACCGACGTCGCTCAACCTGTTCGCGCGCGACTTCACCGATCGCCACGTCTTTGGCTGGGAGATGCCAACGACCTGGCTCCAGGCCGCGAACTCCATCTTTGTCATCGTCCTCGCGCCCGTCTTCGGTCTCCTCTGGCTCGCTTTCGGCAAACGAGGCCGGAACCCGTCGAGTCCCGCCAAGTTTGCGTTCGGACTCTTTGCCGCTGGCGTCGGCTTCTGGGTAATGCTCCTCGCGGCGAACCGCGTCCTTGCCGGAGGTCCGGCAACGCGGGTCTCCGCGTGGTGGCTGACCGTCAGCTACCTGTTCCAGACGTTTGGCGAGCTGACGCTGAGCCCGGTGGGTCTGAGCTCAATGACCAAGCTCGCGCCGCGCAAGTTCGTCGGCCAGATGATGGGCATCTGGTTTATGGCGTCCGCGTTAGGCAACCTCATCGCCGGTATCGTGGGCGGCAATGTGGACCCGAACAAGCTCGGTGAGATGCCGCTGCTCTTCCAGCGCACGGCGCTTTCCCTCTTCATCGCGGCCGCCGCCATCGCCGCGCTCATCATTCCCATTCGCCGGATGCTGGCCAGCCGGAGCGGCGGTGAGGTGCCGGTCGCCTAACCGTCCCTATGGCCAATTAAAGATGGATGACGGAACTGTCCTCTCCCGCGCGATCAACACATCGTCTGGCTCTCGCCAGAAAAATGAGGTGCGGTCGTTGCTCACGATCCGCAGCTCGAGGCGTTGCGGCCGACCAGGATTCACCGGCAGTGCGATGTCGAGCCGCCAGAGTCGCGCCGAGCGCGGCGGCACGCTCGCGAGAAGGCTGAATCCGACCGAAGTGCGTATTGGCGTCGACGCGCCGAATGGTACGTCGCCGGCCCATAGCCGCCCAGCATCGACAAAGAAGCCCACGCCAACGTCGCCCAGCTCGAATGGCCTGCCGAGTACATAGCGGTCCTCGACGCGAACGATGCCACGCTGGCCGCCCGGTCGCGTCTCTTCGTCGTAACCGCGGATGCCTCCCCGCGCCTCGCCTAACGTCAGCGCGAACGGCACACGCATCCGCCAGCCGCCGCTCCACTCGAGTGACGCGATCACCGTCTGGTTATCGGCCAGCTTGAGGTACTGCGCCGCCCGACCACTCGTGACGATGCCATCCCAGGCGCTGAGATCGTTGCTCCGTCTTCCCTCTCCTTGGAGCTGAAGACGCGCCGCCGCCTTCTGCGTCGCCGCCCCGACGTAGACGTCACCCGACATGAAGATGTCGTCGTCTCGCGCGCCCAGTGCCGTTAGGCTCCGGCCGAACTGCGTGCCGAGCTGAAAGCCGATTGGGATATCCTGCGTCGCCGTGAGCGCATCGAAACCGCGGACGCGCACGAAGCCGATGTCACGAACGCCCCATAACGCGTTCAGGCGGGCGATGCGATGCTGAACATACCTGCCGCTGAACGCCGTCGTTGTGTCGAGTAGCGCGCCCGTCGGGGCGACGAGGATGGGGACCTCGCCTGGATCCTCACGCTCTCCCGAGACCGAGGCGCCGAACAGGCTCAGACGCCCGGGCGGGCCGACGCGAACGATCCCCCCGATGTCGAAAAACGTGCGCCGAAAGTCGAGTGCATGTCGCACGTTCTCGGTCGGGACAAAGAACACATAATCGTTGGCCGATCCGACCTTCGCGCTCCACGCGAGCCGCTGCAGGTCCGTGAGGAACGGATGCGCTGATTCCACACTCCAGTGGTCGCCGAGGGGATTTTGCTGGCCGTCGACGGCGAGGATGTATGGCAATGCGCCGAACTGATAGTCGGTGAATTTCACACCGTATCCGTCACGAAAATGCGGATCGTGTCGCCAGTTGCCGACGAGGTAAATGCCGTCGCCAGCCAGGTTCGAGCTTCCGATGCGCGTCGACGTCAGGAACGGGCTCGCCGAGGTCACTCCCGCGCCGATCACCACTGACGTCTCGTCGATCGTGCGCACCTCGAGATCCACTGCACCGCTGTCGCTCGCGAACGCTTGGACCGAAGCATCAGCGAGAAACGGTTGCGCGCGCAGAATACGTTCTGACTCTGACCGGCGTAGCTCGGTGCACTGATCGCCCCGCGCCATCAACAAATAGCGCCGAATGAGGTCGGAACGCGTGGTCGCGTGAATCGACCGCGCGACCTCGGCGACGACCGGCACGCTCCGCACTGCCGCGATGGTCGGCGCGAATGAGTGAATGACGATGTCATTGACGCGCTGGCCGGTGCAGGCGACGGCTCGTCGGATCGTATCGGGCGCGGCTTTCGTCGTGTCCTGCGCCCATGCGGCGTGTGCGAGCAGCACCGCGAGCAGCGACGAGACGCCCCTGGTCAGCGCGAGGCGCATCAGGCGCACGCGCGGCTCCGGCGGGATCTACTTGCCCATGCGACGCTTCAGCTCTTCGAGCTTTCGCGTCGCGTCCGCCTCATGATCCGCGCGAGTGCGCGCACGCGAGAGGCCATCGATCTCGTCGCGCAGCGATTCTCGCTTTTCTGATGGCCCGCCGCCGAGATCGGACTCGATCTCCTCCATCGCGGCATTCACCGCGGCGGCATGACCGCGCTCGCCTGCGAGGGGAATTCCGCTGGCTGCCGCGCGCAGCTCGGCCATCATCTGCGTAACGTCGCGCTCCGCCAGAGCCAGCTCGCTCTCTTGCGCCTCGAGCTTCCGAGTGAGGACCTGGAGGCGCTCAGCATGCATCTGCTCATATTGAACGGCGATGCGCACCGTCTCCGCGTCCCCGATTTGCTCGGCAAGTCGCTTGCGACGCTGCACCGTATCCAGCTCCTGCCGCTCTGTCTCGAGTCGCTTGCGCGATTGAGCTAGCGCATCGCGCAGATCCTGAAGCCCGACCTTGGCCTGCACGAGCGTATCTCGCATACGCGACACGATCTGACGGCGCTCCTCCGGCGGCGTCGAACGTGATAGCAGGTCGTCGAGCGACTTTCGCAAACTCTCGAACACGGTCGTTGGCCTCGGGGCGAAGCGGGCTTAGGATAGTGAGTCGCGCACAGTCCACGCAACCAAATTAGACACTTGTCGACTACTTCCGTTTCAAGGCTCGTTGGGGTGACGGCGACGACGGAGCTCATTCGCGGCGTACCGCGCGTGCGCGTGAACGTCGCTTATACCGCCGCGCTCGAACGTGTCGGGCTCGTGCCGCTGGTCATTCCCCCTCTCTCAGCCGCACTGGCGAGCGTCATTCTCGATGGACTCGCCGGTTTGGTCGTCACCGGCGGAGAAGACGTCGCCCCGGCGCGTTATGGAGAGCCGGCACACCCCACGGTGGAGGTCCACGAGGGACGCGACGAAAGCGAGATCGCGCTGATCATCGACGCCCGTCGACGCCGGCTTCCGATGCTCGCGATCTGCCGCGGCATTCAAGTCATGAATGTGGCATTCGGCGGTACCCTCGTACAGGACATTCCGAGTCAACGCCCAGGGACGATTGACCATGACCCTGGGGGCGATCGTGACGATCGTGTGCACGAGGTGCGCGTCGAGCCGGACTCTCGGCTTGCCGGCGCCCTCGGCGCGGACTGCCTGACGACAAACTCCTTTCATCATCAGGCGCTGGCCCTCGTCTCTGACGAGCTTCGTGTATCGGCGCGATCCGTCGATGGCATCATCGAAGGAGTCGAGGCCGCAGATCCGGCGTGGTGGACGCTTGGCGTGCAATGGCACCCCGAGGAGCTCGTAGAGACTCCCGAGCCGTGGGATCGCAATCTCTTCTCGGCGTTCGCCCTCGCGTTGGGCGTTGGGCGTTGAGCGTAGAACAGTCGCGTTCTGCCGGTGACGCTCAACGCGCTGCGCACAACGCTCTACGAAGCGAGCTTCCACCTCGTCTCGTCCGACACCTGACGCATTAGGCGCTCGGGCGTGTGGACGTTGGGGAAGAACAGCCAGTCGCTGAGCGAGTTGAGTGCCAGACGGAGCAAACCGAATCGGTCCGCGGCAGCCGCGTAGAGTGGTGCGAGCCCGTGCTCTTCGGCGAGTCGATGCTCCGCCGCGAGCTGAAATCCCCGTCGTCCCATCTCCTCGTAATAGCCGAGGTCAGGGCCGCCGCGATTCCATCGACGCTGCTCCACGTAATCCGGAAAGATTCCGCTGAGCCAGAGAGCGTAGTTGCCTAAATGTGTTCGGACGAGAAAGCTGCGACGTGCATCGGGATCGTTCACATCGTTGTACAAGTCGACGAGCGCTGCGTAGATCTGGTCATCGCTCTCCGCTAGGCGATGCGAACGGTCTCGCACGCCGAAATGGACGACGAGTGCCGCGAGATAGTCCGCGAGCAGTCGGTCGCCCTCGCCAAGCCGCCGCAGCGCGTGCCGCACCATCACGTACGCGAACAACGGAAACGAGGCGTGCACGCCTGACGAGGATTTCACCAGCGCCATTGGCAGTCGCGGATCGTCCAGAACAGCATCGATGCCGTCGTTCGAGAGGCGCACTTCGAGCTCACTCAGCTCGGAATCCGACCCATGTGCGAGAATTCGCATCGCGAGCTGTGCGTCGTTCCGCGTGAGATGCTGTCTCGTATTTGCGAGAATCATGAGGCAGTTCCTCCGTCTCCTGGTTGTACCCCGAAGGCATCACAGGGTCACGAGGCAGGTGCTATACCGCGGACGGAGCGACATGCGGAAAAGCAATATCCTTGGCACTCACGGCTGACGACTGCTAATCGATTCTGTGAGCACTTCGCTCGTCGGTCGGCTCGACCGATTGGCGACGGCCAGTCCCGCTTCCAACATCAGACGTGAAACGCGCGCCAATTTGTCGTAGTCGATCTTTGACGCCTCGTCGGTGACGCGGTGATAATCGGCGTGCAGCCCGCTCGTGAAGAAGATGATCGGAATGCCTTTCTTCGCGTAGTTGTAATGGTCGCTGCGCTGATAGATATGCTCAGGATCGTCCGGGTCATCTGACGCACGTTCGATATGAAGGGGCGTCGGATATGCACGATTCACGGAATCGACGATCATCCCGAGCCGCCAGCTCTGATAGTTCGGCGCGGCCCGTGGACCAATGAGCGCGACTGAGTTCGAGTCGTTCCGGCCGATCATGTCGGCGTTGAACTGCGTCACGATCGAGTCGACGGGGACGGTGGGATGCGACACCGCCGCGGCCGATAGATCATCATTTGTTGAGCTATCGCTAACAGCGCGACACTGCCCGAACCGTCATCGTCGGCGCCGTTGGCGATGGAATCGACCGCGCCTCGTCGTCCGGACCGCCGGCCATCGGTGTGAATCACACCGATATGATCGTAGTGCGCGCCGTACGCCAGATATGTCTTGTTCAATCGGGGATCGTGACCGCGCACGACGGCCGCCACGTTGTATCCGGTGAATGGCACACGAGCGATTTCGATGTGCGCCGAGAGTTGTTTGCCCAGCTGCTGCGGCGCGGCATCGTTAGGCCAGCCCGTCGGCAGGAGAGGTGAGCCCTGCTTCGCCACACCCAAGAGCAGCATCGGCAGTTGGCGGGTCGTGTCCGACGCAACGCCCGCGTGACCCTCCAGGGCGACACTCCGTAACAGCTCGGGTGAGAGCTGGTCATACTGTTCCACGGCGGCGCCGGCCATCAAGAGCACGATTGCCGACGGTCGGAATGCCATCAGGTGACCGATCCGGGCGCCGAGCGCTTGCTGCGACAGTAGGCGCTTGGCTTGTTCCTTTGTCGCCTTGGCGGGCGCTCCGTGCAACGCAACGATCACGCGTCCCGCGAGGTCGAAGCGCAAGAGCTCCGCGGCCTCGGCGTCGTCGATCGGGCCATACCCAACGAAGACCAGATCACCGTCCGCACTTCGTCGCGGTTCGGACATGTCCTCGCCAAAAGCGATCACCGGTGCGACATCCCCGCCGAGACGAAGCGTCTGCGCACGCCCGCCAGCGAGTGCCACGGTGAATTGCGTGGCGCGTCCGAACGTCTGGCGCACCAACGGAACGCGTTGCATGTACAGGCTGTCGCCGGCG
>WNGI01021562.1_pt1 | contig 10885 bp, 14 predicted proteins | sample 5400621 | NCBI WGS metagenome assembly WNGI01 (sample SAMN13153374, study PRJNA577476) | soil metagenome | isolation source: 20 cm soil or saprolite under Garry oak tree replicate 1 | place: USA:California | collected 2016-06-15 | reverse complement strand
AAGACGAAGTTTCATTAAGTCGTGGTCGAACAAGCCGTCTCAGATGGGATGAACCATCAAAACTTTGTTTAGTCGTATTGTCAGCCCTTCCAGCACACAAATGAGGGCGGTTTACTTTATTAGGTAGATCAAGATTGCGGGGTTGCGCATATAGCTAAAGATGGCAGTAGAGTGAGTCGTACGAAACCGACCGAAAATACTTGACTGACAAGGGACTAGTTTCATTTGGGGCTGGAAGTGGAAGTGTTACAAATTAAACAATTGAACGCGGTTGCCCATGAAAGTTATGCCAAGATCTATATGATAGCTCGATGTCTTCGTATCAAATTAAACAGTGTTTTGTGTAAGGGATACTGGTTGGTGCATGTGCAACTGTAGAATCTGCGGCAGGTTTTGGCGGATGAAGGGCCAAATTGCCTAAGCGAGGCGGAGTAGAGCGAATATAAATTCCATGGATGCTGAGAGCCCGAGGAAGGCAAGGAATACTACCGAATCGTAAACTTGAAGCAGTGCTAATAGCAGATGCTCTGTCAATCGCGCTCGTTTCGACCTTTTCACCCCTCTTCGCCTCGTGCAACTGGGGTGTATCGTTACTCACCACGGCAGGGAGGGACATAAAGGGGATAGAAGACAATGGGGAGACTTGGAAGTGGGGGATGTAGGGGTGGCTGCCGAAACCTGAGGCGTGCTATTTTTCACTTTTTTCGTTCGTTGTCGTTTTCCTGCCTTCTTCGCAAGCCACGCATACGTCCTCGTCGTCCGACAGATGAGCAACGTCGCAGATGGCAGTAGTAGCGGTTAGTGAATACGTAGGTTTGTTGTACATGCTGAATGACCTTGGGTAGATGCGTCTGGGGAATGTAGTGGTCGCAGGAGCGTTGGAAGGGTCCAGGGCGTGGAATCCGAAGTGCTGGATCAGTGTCAACCCAAAGACGCGCATATACTCCACGAACGTCCGGCTCGGGCACCCTCAGTTCTTCAAGCTTTTGTAGCTCTGCAACGTCGATCCTCACACCACGGGTGACGCGCATTCTGCGACCTGCACGCGACAGACCTGCTATCTCGAAGGACAGCACTGTCTGATCGTTCTTTTTGACTAGTTTCATGATGTTGAAGGCGCCGCTGCGGAACGTAACGTGAAAAGAAGCGCCTCGGGGGCGCGTGTGTCAGACTGTTCTCTGAGATTGGATTGGATACGATAGTTGCTGAACAGGGAGTCTACCTTGACTTTACTAAACCAAGTAAGATGCACTGAGTCTTTTACGATACGATAAAAGAGACGCACGAGCAGGATTGAAGACCCCTTCGTTCGTCTCGCTATTACAAACCTTCTTCGGTCAACTTGATGATGCATTTTTTCTAGAGACTGTATGATTTCTGCCCATAGATTTAACCTGTACGAGCGAGACTGAGTTCTTACTTGAAGAAGGTCTGAACCTAAATCCTAAAGCGCATTTGTCACGCGACCGTGACGCGGCATTTTTAAAATTCCGCCACTCCGACAGCTACGGCAAACCGACAATCTACATAATGCTACCTCTAGGACTGTTCGTATGTCAAGAGTCGCATGACAATGCAAGACACACAGCTCAATTGGAGATATGCTGGACTCGGAGTCGAGCAAGCGCCGCATACCCTGGGCCAGGCGCCCAGCACATACCCATTCGTCCATTTTGATACGTCATAAGTGGGTCAACATGAACGCATCTGGTCGCAAAGGGAGCCTTCTTCACGATAGCGAATAGGTCGCGTGTCCTATGCCAGGCGAGCTACATCCTTCAGGCCTGTTGCGGTGAAACTTTGTTATTTGCGTTTGCTACGCGAAAGCACTCTTCACGTAACCTTCAAAGGTATAAAAGCATGGGCAGCAGCGCAACAGTAGTCAGTACCTCACTTTTTCAATGCCTACAGAATACAGAATCAAGAGCGTCCAAACCAACAACTTCGTCATCAGCAACGGCAAAGAAATGCCCGGTGACAGGGTCATGACTTTGCCCGCTCCTGAGATGAAACCAGCAGAAACCGTAAGAAGTCCACTGGTCTTTGTGCTGCACTATTTCTGATGACGATGGACGACAGATCGTCTGCCTTAATCCTCCCCTTAGTCCACCCATTGGTGGCCGTGGCAATGCGAGTGTAATGGGCAAGGCCGGACTGTATATCGCAGTCGCAAAGGCACGTCGGAGGCCAACGGATTCCAGGGCACTCATTCGTGAGCCATCGCTACTTCCGCCGCATTCATAAATCTAACAAACATGTGATATGACTCAGGGTTCACGCCCCCGGTAAAGATCTTTACTGGTTTGATAAGGACGACTACGAGATTGGACGTTCTGTATGTTTAATTTATATCTCAACGAAAAATAAAGGACGCTTACGGGATTTCACACAGCTCATCCTTCAACCTGGCCACAATGCCAGAGAGAAAGAAATATTCTTTACTATTGCAAAGCTCGCGTAAGATCTAAAGGGAATGCCGTTGGATTGATATGTAGGAAATGTCAGTAAATTCAGGTGTAGCGGCTAGATGAACAATGTTACTGTTTAAACGGCGGAAAATGTTGTCGGAGCAGCTACGTGCTGGGTGTGAACCTGTGAATGCTCAGAGGTTCCAAGACGGCAGATTGTTCTTGGGAATCAAAAGGATGAGACTTGGACGTGGCGACGGTTTGGAATTTGAACATTGCCAAAGTTCGTCATTTGCAAGGTTCTAGTACGCAAGCATGGCTGCATGAGTCTATGGAGCTGTCAGGTCAGCCAAAGAACGTACTTCGATGATCGTCTAATGTCGCGAACAAGGCTAGAGGCCGCTCACGCGGTCCGAACGTTTTCTTGTCGTTCTTGATTGTGCGATGGGCCGAGCTTAGAACATAGCGCCACCATCGTCGCCATCTTTCTCGTACCGACTGACAGATGCATTCTTCAGTGATTTCGCGTTCGGCAGTTTCACATGGGGCCACGTCAGTCAGCTGATTATCGCCGAAAACCCTGTTGTTCATTATCCAGAGCAGAATAGAGCTAGATGACAAACAAACCAATTAGCATTGCGTGATAGACATGGCGAACGACTTTGAAGGGTCGAGATGAGATCCACGCACGGTCTGGCACCGAACGCGCCAAACTCATTGAGGGCATCGTCCGGACAACATGCATGGCGAGCGTTAAATTCGTCTCAACATTCGAATGCAACGGACCGCTGATACTGGGCTAAGAACGGAAAGCAGAGAAAAACGAAACCGGAATGTGTGGAGGGTACCCTCTTGCCAAGAAAGAGATAGGGAGAGAGAGAACAAACTCACCCGTTAGCATGCTGATCGATATCTGCGATTATTGGTTCCTATCATCAACCCCACAAGCAGGTTCATGGAAAATTGCTGCGGTGAACTCCAAATTGATCGCCATCCTTCAGATTAACTTCTGTCAAACGTATTATTGGCCACATGTAACTGGGATTATAGAAGCTTTGGTTGAGCAAACTCGGTCACTTGACAGTTGTTGTAGCAAACAACACAGCAATTATACAACGAGCGCAAGTCGATCACTTTGGATCACCCTCGTTTACTCCAAAATGGACCGCGTACAGGGAAATCTAACGAACGGGACCTACATTGCTATCTGTAACATGAACAAGGACAACAATGTCGCTAAAGTAGAACCCAAAGGGAATGGTTTTGAGCTACTAGGCACGACGGATAGAAACCACGAAAATACCGGAGTATGTACGATATCAACCCCCGCAGGCATTTTTTATCCATATTCTCTAGTGGCATTATGAGAGCCTGGGGAATGACCGTTATAGGGTTCACAGCAAAAAGGCCGAGACATCCTTTATGCCTTCAACCTACGCTGAGGGCGCTCCCCTCGACCGGGAGAGGGAACCCAACATCTTCATAGTCAGAGAGACCGAGACTAAAGGAGAATACTTGTTAGTCTATTATGGCTAGTCATTCTCATATCTTCATTAACAAACGATTTCACAGCATATCTTATGATGAATATCCATCCTGGTACATCTGTCCCATGGAAAATGGTTCTGGCGTAAGTTAAAGATTGTATATGAAATGGATATGGCTCACAATGTGCTCAGTGTAAGGTTTCGGCCGACCCCAGCCAGGGGCGTTGGTCGCTCTTCAAAGTAGATGACTAAGTATGCGTTTGGGGACGTGCGCCAGGCTCCGACCTTTAAGCGTGTCGAATTGATTTCGGTTAGACATGATTCCTTGTACGATGGTATAGTGGAAAATGCAATCGAATTGCAAAGACGAAGTTTCATTAAGTCGTGGTCGAACTTCAGCGCTATCAGCTCTCACGGCAACCCCGCAAGATCAATCTAATAAAGAAAGAATAGCGATGGTCAGTCCAAGAAGAAAAAGGCGATTCCACGGTAGTGTCAAAATATCTTTCCGGGTGTCTTTGTAACATTTCCATATGGCCTGGGATTTTGAAAATAACCTCACTTCTAATCACCTTTCTGGGGTCCACCATAGGCCCATTCCCAAGAACATGTCCGAGCCAAATGAGAAACCTCGTATTGATTGAGTCCAGAGATGAAACCAAGAAAAAGAAAGAGGGAGAGAGAGGGAGAGAGAGAGAGAGACAATTACTCGTTAGTCTATGGCCGTTCCCTTTGGTACGAAATATTATGTAATCAACCCTGCCTAGCCCCAAGTAGATGTCTCCCGTTAGCCCATTCAACATCGAAGAGAAACTATTATCGTCGAACATTGATATCGCCTGTGAGCCATGTCTTCTCAAGTTATTCCTGGATTGGTTCTCAGCTCCATCCAGAGTTAGTTGCGTCTATCCTGGGCGAAATACGAGGCCGGCATACAGCATCGCCACCGGTTCCCATTCCCCTGTACTCGTCAACCAGACCTTTGCAAGCAAGTATGCCGTGCAAGTATGCCGTGCAAGACGGCCTAGCTCCTCGGCTACGTGAACATCCTGACTGTGCCTTCGTTGTGCTCCACCCGCTGCTTTACTTTGTATGTCTGCGATTCATTTCGTCGTTCTGCGCCTCTGTGCATGGATTGTCTCGGCCTCGACTCCGCCCTTTGCTCTAATTGAATGTGGGCGAGAAATTCTGTCGATTGACTCGTTGTCATTTGTAGGCTTCGATTCGTCGTTTGGGCTAGGATCCGGAGGTTGCCACCTTCCATCCGCTTTCCACCACCGCGGGTGTGTATCTCGTTTTGTTGCCCCTTTCATCAAGCTCACGGTTTTGTAGGCATGTCTGACCCTGCTGATGCTGTGGCCTTTCGTGAGCGCCGAGAAGAGTACTATAACCGTCTTTCCAATTTGCACCTGAATAGCCCCAAGTTTTACGGAAACATTGTGAACACCTGGATCCCCTCCTGATGATGAGAATTAATGGTTATTGTGCGCCATATGGACCAGCTGGATATAGTAAGGGAACGGAACGATTCGCTGCCCTATCTAACTGATCGCTTGGTTGTTCGTTTGAGCATGGACAGATTAGTCGTGTAGACACGAATCAAGGTTGTTGCCGACGCAGGCGGCGCTTCCGAGTCACAATTTTGCGTGGCCTCACTCAAAGCTTACCTGAGCTCTAATAATGGCCTTCATGGCGTTTCGCGTATGTGATATCCACCAGTGGCGGAATAACTCGTCCGGCTTTATCCGAAAATACGTTGGCCCGGCCAGCCCCCGTCGGGAGTATTGATTTACTATTGAGGCCTGAGGTCGTTAGAAACGGATACTCGGGGGCCTTGAATACTTAGCTGCAACCTAAGTATACGTTGTTGGGGCAACTCCGCACTCATATACATTGCTATATTCCATAACTTCATTTGAACGGGCTCTAACCTGGCGCGGACTTATTGCGATAACAATACCTCCTTGATACTGCGGACGCAGCATGCCGTCGTTTCTCAAACGAAACGGCCGGGAGTCACCATCGACGTCCCCGGAGTGTACAACGTCGCTGAGAAGGTATAAAGCAGCCTCGGCTTCGCCTTTAGTTCCTCAGACGAGCATATCGAACTCGACTCCTTTAGTGCTCGCCGCAAAGAATGAAGGCAAGGTTCTTCCTGTAAGCTTTATGATCGTGTTCAACTCACTCGTTTGGGCAGTTCACTGCGTTCGGTAGCATCATTGTCCTCACCCTCGTCGGTGCCGCCACTGCCGCCCACATTGCCGCCCGCGAAGCTGTGAGAAATAATAACCCCATGCTTGTGATTTGAGCTTCTAATACAATCGTAGTCGTGCACAGATTCCAACTGCAGATGCCCGGACGGGCAGCCAGTAGGGTATACGTTCTGCGGCAACCCGAATGTCGACGTCAATTGCTGGACTGGCCATATCTACACCTGCAATGCCGAAGGAACAACTTGCGGGGATTTCAGCAGCAATTGTAGTTGAATGCGGAAAACCCCATTACTGATGAAGCGTCGTATAGAATTGCTCCCCGTTCCCTGTAATATGTATGTAGTCTGACGGATGTACCCTGGCAGGGCTGTATTCTCGCCCTCGGCAAGTTCCATTAACTTCATCGGCGCTATATGCAATTCGCGAATACCGACCGCTACAGGTCGGTATACGAACGGTGACGTCACTGAGGTGAGGGGATGACGCGGCAATGACCGCTGACATAATATGGCAATCAATCTTCACATCGAAAGGATTGCGACTATTGCAACCCTCCGCCTACAGTATACACTTGATGGGCAGGAACATAAGATCGAGTTCAACACTAGGCCTCAGAATTACTTCCGTCTCTGACCTGCCCACCGAAATTCTGACCGAAATTGTAATCCAATGCAAGAATCCAGCCGTGTCAGAAACCTGCAATTTGTTTGCTGCCATCGCATTCTCTACACCACAGCTATGGATGATGGTGAACCTCCATCCTCATCAATTCACCAATGATGGTCCCCATTTCCTTCGCACGCGCATCTTGCGTACGAGGGGTGCACTACCCCACGTGGCCTTTTCGTTCATCAAGGAATACACAGCAGAGGTATCTGCATTGTGCAAGGTTTTGGAAGAGTATAATGGCCAAATCTACAGTTTCGAGTTCACCACAAACACAGCCATGGTTGCGGGGGCCGTCATTCATGGTGTCTTTCCAAACACAAAAGCATACCCAGCGCTCAAGCTGCTTTCTATGCTGTCAGACCATGAGGTACTTGACCCGCTGGACGCCGTCTGGCCACGACTGGACTTGGTGCTTGCAGACGCCGCTGCCATGTTTCCAAACGTGCAAAAGCTTCTTATGAACATTTTTTTTGACTCGGTACCGATGCTGCCCCTACCTGCGTCCCTTCCAAACCTTTGCGCGCTTGTTCTTGATGGAGCATCCGAGAGTAATGTTCCTTCCCCAGGACTCATCGCATCATTTCTCAGTTGCATGCCGCAGTTGGAGACGCTATGGATTAAGCACTATTCACGGCAGACATATGATGTGGGTCTGTCTAGCAATTGGGGCACGATCAAGGGTCGATCGGGAATTCCACAAGACATAAGGCTGCCAAAGCTGAAGCGACTTGCGGTGTCGGTACCTGGGACAATGTATAACCTGATTCCTTTCACTACCGCACCTGTTCTGGAGGATTTGCACTTGGATGGCTCATGTGACCCGAGTGTCGCTGATGCTGATGCCGAAAGCATGCTGTCAGTCAACGACTCAGTATTGGGATGGAGTGATAGAATGATCAGATCTTTAAGAAGCTTTGCACTGCGATGTCAAAGTGTGCGGCGGTTGGCGCTTTTGGCGGTGTATTTGAGACGGACTGGGTGGGACTGGATTCTGTTTGGCTCAGAGGATAGGAGCGGACCACCATTCCCGAAGCTGGAAAGCATTGCACTGCACGGGATACAATATGACGATCGGCATGGTGGGTTTGATAACCAATTATTGAAGCGGTTTGCACGCTAGCCGCAGATGATTCCACTTAAGAGGCTTGTTTTTCTTAATTGGGACTTTCCGATGAGTGGACGCACGCTGGTTAAGGCGCTTCGGACGAGTGGGATAAGAGAGCTGGAGTATTCTAACCTTCCAGGTACTCCACAGTGGGATGCGGATGAGCGGGAGCAGTTGCAAGCGCTAGGGGTATCATTGAGGCATTGGCACGAATTCGAGCTGAATTTTTATCAATGGTGGAGTCATGGGCACGGAATTGACGAGGCAGACAGCAGATTGTATTAACAAAGCCAGTTTAATTTTATCCCAAGAAGTCGCATTTTTTTGCCACACGCTTACGACGTCGATGTTATTGCATACTACTCCGTGAAAAGTAGTGGAAGCAGTCTAATCAGTGTATCACTACGGGCACGATAACCTTGTCCTGACAAACCACGCCACATGTGAACAAGTTCTTGCCAAGCTGTGTGTTAAGCGTATATTTGAGACATTTTTCCAGTCACAATGCTCGTTAAAACGACGGTCGGCAACAGTGTACGCGACCCTGTTGGACCCTGTTTGTTCTTGTTAGAGCACCTTCAACTTGTTTCCTATCCAAATGACTCAGTCAGTTCAATTTTAGGCTACATCTCTGTCCAGTTACTGACAAAGCTACTGGAGACATGGCAGATGTACAACTTGGTCAGAGGCCTCTTTCAGGACAGCAGAAGACCCATTTCTATGACATGCGGCAGCGGCGCAAGCGACGTAGAAAATATCGTCGACGTAAGGGTTTACTTGTCTTGGCTTTCTACTTATCATTTCTTATGCTATCGGACGTTCAGGTGAAGAATATGAGCTCTCGAGAACGATGATTTAGAGTTGCTCGAACAAAATACTGGCACTTCCTTCAAAAAGAGTAGACTCACTCGACTCCACCATGGTCGCGAGTTTGAATCGCCTACTGCTGTGTCTCAACCTCGAAATGCAGAGCAGTCATCGAATCATCCAACGAAGACATAGATGACGATGTCTCTAGTACATCGTCGCACTGTACGTGACTCCACACTATGAGGTAGGTGCAATCTGCTACATCTGTACAGCTATTGATGAAGCCACTTCGGACTCGGATATTATGGCCAACGTACGAGGTAGCCAAAGCCTCTCTGGAAGAAGGCATCAATTTGCAAGTCATGGACAACTCTCACGTCGCCCTCGTATGGTCACTGGTGAACGTTGTGTGTGGAAAGTGGCGACCCTGTCACTACCTCCACAACTGCAGCCAATGATCATGTTTGAGTGGGTCATCGATACCGACGCTCTCAAAATCCCAGACACAGAGTACGACGCTCGGATAACCATGCCTTCGTCCTCTGGTCGAATAGGGATTCCATTGGCTCTGGCTCCTATCGTCGAGCGATCCCGGCCCTCCCACAAGGATTCCAGTGCATACAGCATCGCCACCGGTTCCCGTTCGCCTGTACCCGTCAACCAGACCTTTGCAAACAAGTATGCCGTACAAGATGGCCAACTTCCAGACCTTCACGTGATTTGCGTGCTACGACTCTCAGGCAGAATGTTTCCGCGAACTACGCCACATTCACTGATTTTACGGCGCCTACTGATACGTCACAAAGGGAAAGAATCAATTTTATACTAAGCGGGAGTAATGTGAGTGTACATATATGCGTTGACGAGGATTTGAAACTGATTTCAGCACGTGTTTAGATATTCAAGTCGATATGTTGTAGGAACATCGTTGTCAGATGGTGGCATGTCAAGCGATCACAGGCCGGTCTTTGCAGACATTTCTTTCTCGTTCAGGATATCTGCATTTTTGGCGCGTCCGCGTAGAGTATTGGGTTTACGGAAGATAGCGTTAGTGTACGCAAATATGGACTCTATAATAGTAATAAAGCCGAATTAATCTCGAAGTAGCTGCTACAGCGAAAGCAAGAGTGCATACAGTCAAACTAATAAAAAAATTTACGTGCAAGTCCGAAAGAGTTATATTAGGCTTCGAAATCATGTTTTCTTTTGCCCCCTATTACTGAAGGTGTGTTGCTTGTCCTGTTGGCGGTTGACGTGGTTGACGTTGATGAAGGGCCAGGCACATTCTGCTGCTGACGCTGAACTACCGGCCTGTCCAAGCGGAATGCAACTTCACCCTTCACGGCCTTGCAAACGTCGACGAATCGATTTCCCATGATCTTCTCAACATTTTTCGCGCCAATCGCGCTAAACATGCCGTTAATGACTTGAATCCGGCAGTCCCAAGCACTCGCAGTAACGGCCGCGGGGGTTTTCGTGGCCACCAGACTATGGGGACTTCCAGAACGCATCGTTTCGTGCGTCACAAGGTCTCGAGCTTGGTTCATCTGGTTTTCCAAGTGGCTCCTCCTCTTTTGGACGAGACGGAAAGTATGCTGCGACTCCTTTCCAGCTATAAAGCGATCTAGCTCCTGACAGTCACCGCAACCGCAACCAATTTTGCGTATTAGTTGTACAAGTTGCTCCTTTGTACCAAGCAAGTGACATAGGTAGTAGGAAATGACCAGGCGGAAAAAATCGATGAAAGGCGGAGCGCAGATATCGGTGTTTGTCTTTTGGAGGAGTTTGCAGAGCTCGGGAACGAGAGGCGTATAGATTGTATCAAACTTGTTGACCAATTCACCTGACACGTTCCATATTCGGTCAAGAAACGCGCGGCATATATCCATTTGACGAGTAAGAAGGCATAACTCGATAAAGACGACCATGCGATCCACCCTTTGTTCACCGCGATAGTACGAGGGGTACCAGCTAGTGGTTCGTGGTCCTGATACCACCACATTCAATTGTTTTCCGGCGCAGTCAAGGCAGTTCCTAATAAGCTCGCGAAACATACGGGCTGCTTCAGATTTTGGATCGTTGTTCCTTGCACACTGGGCTACAGTTTTCTCTAGAACGACAGCCTGCTCCTGGTGAAGGTCCCTGACAAGCGCAGTCAAAAAAAGGAATGCATTTTCATAAACAATTTTTTCG
>WNGI01019470.1_pt1 | contig 10885 bp, 14 predicted proteins | sample 5400621 | NCBI WGS metagenome assembly WNGI01 (sample SAMN13153374, study PRJNA577476) | soil metagenome | isolation source: 20 cm soil or saprolite under Garry oak tree replicate 1 | place: USA:California | collected 2016-06-15 | reverse complement strand
AAGGGGTTGATGGACTTCGAGGAGCACCATCACGTGCCGGATCAGCGCCGATCGGCAACGCCCACGCATGGCACTCGAGCTCCGGCGCCCGACCGCGATCAAGATTGGTCAGAGGTCCGTCGCGCATACCCGGCGGATTACTTGCTACCTGTAAGCGAGACGTGGCTCAAGGGGCTTCCACACGGTGTGCTGCCCATTGCGCTCATTGCGCATTTTCCACGCATCGTGAATTTGATCGCGATGCAATGGAACGACACCGCGTCCTGTCCTGCTTATTTTGAAGAGCTCTTCGCCGACCGTCGCGGCAGCCGACAAGGCTTTCCGCAAGACGTTCGACACGATTTGTCGCGGCTTCGAAGTTATTGGTATACCCGGACGACGACGCTGCGCGATTGAAGCGTCGGCGTACCCGGGCCGATGGCGCTCGTTCGTCGTCCTCTCTAACCGAGGCTGTTCATGATCAAGTGGGCCATCATATTTTTTCTCGTTTCGCTCGTTGCGGGGTTCTTTGGTTTCACCGGAGTTGCCGCCGACTTCCGGGCGATCGCGAAAATTCTGTTCTTCATCGCGATCGCCATCTTCCTCATCATCCTGATCTTCGGCGTCTTTTTGGGAACACTGGTTTTTTGAATTGAGCGACACCCGCAGCCGCTTCGACTGCGCATGATCAAGTCTACAAAGCACAAAGGACGCGGAACCTCGCCGCGGGCGCTGCACGCGGCGCCCGACGGCGATGCAATGTCCTAGTTGCGGCTAGTAGACCCTGAACCCTCGCTGTCCTTACTCTGCGATTCGTTGGAGCCCGGCGATTTTTGCTCGGGTACGACGCGGTCCATCACGCGGGCCGGAGGATGTTTGCCGGCATCTTCGCCCTCTGCCGTTGATTTCTCAGGGGGGGTTGCACGATCCATCACGGCGGTAGGTGGATGTTTGCTGGCCTTCGCTTGATCGGATTGCGATGGCGCCGATTGATCGGACGGACTGATGGACGGCATTGGAGTGGATTCCTGATGGGCCTGATCTGCATGGCCCTTCACCGTCGGGTCTTGTGCGTCTTGACTTGGCCCCACCGCCCACGCCGGAATTGCGCAACCGAGCGTTGATGCCGCTACCAATGCGGCGATATGCGATTTCTTCATTTCTACCTCCGTGTCTCTTAAGTCAGTCATGAATATGCCTGGCCGTAGCTGTAGGTGCCATCGGGGGCAGTCCCACAACCGAGTAGGTCAAGGACTCAATTGTCGGCCGACACGCTCGATATTCGGGCGCTAGAGTCGATGAAGAGCGTCGCTTCGCCAATCGCACGCGCAAATCGTTCCGCCTGGCGCAATATGAGGTGGGCACATGGGCATCGGAAGCGCTCGAGCCGATCGTCGACAGCCGGTGGCTCTTGTACGGGTGGGTCGGGCGGCTCGTTATCCGGTGGCGACTGCGGCGGCGGTTCGTGGTCGGGCGGGGGTTCCTCGACCGGAGGCAAATGCGCTACGGGCTCGCGGAACACGGTGAACCTCGCGGCATCGTCATCGGCTCTCGCCCGGACCGACGATTTCTTAGGGTTTGTCATCGCTTTCCTGCGCAGTTCGACGACGTATCGCGCTTGGAATTCTCACGGCGGGCAATAAAACCAGGTCAGGGAGTCGAATGCATTTTGTCGCATTGTTTTACAACCCGCTGTTCGCTGCCGAGTAGATCGCCTATAACCACATGAAATGAATCAGTTCTGAGATGTGGCCTACGAGTTGCATAGGCGCCTAGACTCGCTTCTGGGTGCGCTGCGATGGCCGATCAAGCTTTACCTGGTGACTTCGAAGGCACCCACGCCGAGAGCGCACGTGCGCCGCCCGCGATCGACATCGTCGCATTCGATGTTGATTCGCGTCAGGAGCGACCTCGCGCGTTCGACGGTGATGGTGCCATGCTTGGCCGGGTCCTGATTTATGCCAGCATCATCACCGTCGTCGTCGCGTTGATTATCTGGAAGCGGTTCGTATAGTCTGCTGCACCTTTCCGCCGAAGCCCACGTCAGATCAGCCCACGACGGCCCGCGTTCCCAGCGAAGGCGCGATTCCCGACGCGCATCACCTAACCCGCGGCGCGTCTCAATGCGGGCGGCCTGTCCCCCGACGGTCGCGAAACCCTCAAGGACATGAGCTATGCAATACCCTCTTCGCGGAAAAACTGCGCTCATCACTGGAGGGTCCCGTGGCATCGGCCGAGCGATCGCGCTTGGACCGGCTACACATGGAGCGACGGTAATCATCGGGTACCTAAAGAATGAAGACCGGGCCCGCGAAATCGTGAAGACGATCGCCGATGCCGGTGGCAAGGCCGCCGCTGTCAAGGCAGACCTGTCACGCCCCACCGAAGTTACTCGCCTCTTCGACGAATCGGAGCAGACGGTCGGAGCTCTGGACGTCGTGGTCGCGAACGCCGCCGACATAATCGTCAAGCCACTGGTGGATTGTTCCGAGAAGGACTACGACCGGATCTTCAACACCAATACGAAGGGCGTCTTCTTCACCTTGAAAGAAGCCGCCGGGCGCCTCAACGACGGTGGCCGCATCATGCCTTGTCAACAGGGGGCACCAAGATGTTTTTCCCCGACCAATCGCTTTACCTCGGCAGCAAAGGCGCCATCGAGCAGTTCGTCCGCGCATTATCCTGGGAGCTCGCAGGGCGTGGCATCACCGTCAACGCGATCTCCCCGGGCCCTACCGACACAGACATGATGCAGGATCGATACCGCGACAACGCTGCCGGGAAGTCGCCGTTCAATCGCATCGGAGACCCCAGAGACGTCGCCGACGTGGCTGTGTTCCTCGCGACCGACGCTGCAAGGTGGATAACAGGGCAGAACATCGGAGCAGGCGGCGGAGTTTTCTGACGGCGTGCGCAATTCAGGTGATCTCGCCGGCGTCCCTCGCGCGATTATCCGACGATCGCGGCGGCGCAGGGCGCTGCGATTTCCGTCAGGAGCGACGTCGCTTAGTACAGGTTCACAAAGCGGCCTTTTCCCAGCTGCATGTAATCGACGACACGCGATGTGCGGAATGGGAAGGCAATCTTCGTAAGGTTTACGCTGAGCTCGACGGCGCGATCGGACACGTTTGGCGGAACGTTCTCCACCGTGAGGACTGCGTGGGAAACGTCCGCCGTGCGCCGGTACATCGCGGATTTTTGATCGGGCAGGTACATGACAAAATGTATCGTTCGCATGGGAATTGCTCGTCGCTTGGCCAACGGCACCCTAATGCAAGGCATAGACCAGAGCGGAAACATCCCGACTATTCAGCATCATGCGCGGGGTCGCTCTTCAGTGCCCACTTGTAACTGTCAAAGACGCCGACATCGGACACGAATCGCGGCGGCCGGTTTCAGCGTGTTGCGCTGCTTTCCAACTCATTCTCGACGGTCACCGAGGTCGCCGATCATGGAAACGTGGCCGTCCGCTTTCTGGCTGTCGACGATCTCCGGCTTTTGATCCGAAAAGCATGTCGGCACAAAAAGGGTCGAACCCGATGCTTACATTCGCATCAGCAGTTTGGCGGTAGTGTTTCTAGTTGCGCGCAAATTCGCCATCGTAAGTGCACTACGCGTAACGAGAAATGCGGCGGGAACTTTTTTGCGATGCGTTTATCTTTCCTCGAATGCTTACATTGCTCGCGACAGCGACTGCGACCGAACCTATAATGCGGCGAGCCACCGCAACGCCATCCGCATTTCTCGCAGCGAATAACGTGAACTGAAAATGGGAGCAGCCCAATGCCCGACAAAAAATCGACTCAAGATGCGTTCAGCCTCGATGCAATCGCCACACTCGCGGACGAAACGCATCAGCCGTTCGAAGTCGTCAAGGATGTCTACGAAGAGCAATTCGCGCGGTTGAGCGCCGGCGCGCGGATCACAGACTACTTGGTTCTTTTCGCGAGCCGCCGCACGCGCGACGTGCTGGGGAATCGGCGCGCGTAAGCGACATAGTCAAGGGGTGAGAAAAACGCCCCGTCGGACAGACGAAAATAGCGGCACCCGTCATCATCATCGCCATGTACCGATTCTCTGACTCCTCAGACCCTCCGAGCGATGAGTGGCTCCGGGCGCTGCTGTCGGGACTTGCGGCCCTGGCAATGCCACTGAGCGTTGCGATTCGCAGCTTATTGTTGTCGCTACAAAGCTGAGCGCGCCATCGACCGGCCATCTCAATCGCTAAACCAACGGGGAGAAATACGCGTAGCTCCCATCGCTGAGCGCCCGCCTGTGGGCGCTCGATTGAACCGGGTCCAACCGGGCGACTTCCTCGGGAGTGGGTGCCATCGACAGTTCAACGCTCTCAATAACCCAACCTTGGCCCGCGAGAAGCGCCCGAGCTCGACCTTCGGCTTTCTCCAGGTCTTTCTCGTTGACCCAGGCGTGAGCGAAACGGCGCTCGCCCTTCTTTTGGCCTTCGGCATCGAGTGTCGACCTAACGCGAAATTTGAAGCAGCGCATTGTGATCACTGCATCTTTCTGTCGGGAATCGCGGCGAGCCCTCCGAGGTGTTCGATCGCGTTTTCTGCCGTGATCATCGCTTCGACGAGCAGATCATGGACCTCGCGCGAGTGACGAACGATCTCGCGAGATTGCGCGGTAATGGCCCCATCGTTGATGACGACCTTTGCTTCATTGATGGTCTGTAGCAGCATGGCTTCGATTCGGGCGAGCTCATTTGTGTCCGTATAGAACGGATGGAGCGGTGCCGGCGGAGGCGTAATATTTTTTGGATCTTCCATTGCTCGAAGAGGTGTTTTGGTGATGGATCGGCGGGCGTTCATTGGCAGCGTTGCGGGTGGACTCCTCACCGTGCCGCTCGCCGCTCGCGCGCAGCAGATGTCGGGAAGAGTCCCTCGAATAGGCTTTTTAGCGCGCACCCCTGCCGCGTCTCTCTCCCCTCTTGTGGATTCATTCCGGCAAGGTCTCCACGATCTTGGTTGGATCGAGGGGAAGAGCATCAGCATCGAGTATCAATTCGGGGATGGGCAATTGAGTCGCCTGGGCGAGCTAGCGGCCGAGCTTGTCCGTCGCAACGTGGATGTCATCGTCACCGTCGACACGCCGCCCACTCAAGCCGCGCAAAAAGCAACCAACACAATTCCCATAGTTATTGCGGTCTCTGCTGATCCCGTGGGAGCTGGATTAGTCACGAGTCTTGCATACCCCGGGGGCAATACCACGGGATTGTCCCTTCTTGCTCCCGGTTCAGATCAAAAAAGCCTGGAGCTTCTGAAGGAGGCACTACCCAAAGCCAGGCAAGTGGCCATGATATGGGATCCGAACAATCGCGGCATGGCACTTCGACTTACCGCGTTACAAGCCGTGGCGCCCAAGCTGGGAATAGAATTTCAATCAATAGCAGCGGGAGGTCCAGATGAACTTGCGCGAGTCCTGGCGGCCGCCGCTAAGGAGCCACCTGACGCTCTCATTGTGCTTTCGCCGATATACGCAGCGTATCGGAATGAGATCGTGAATTTCACAACGAAGACAAAAGTGCCGTTGATATTTGACACCAAGGGCCTTGCCGGCGAACCTGGCGCGCTCTTGTCCTACGGGGTGGATCTCGCGGTGCTATTTCGGCGCGCCGCCGGCTATGTGGACAAGATTCTCAAGGGCGCAAAACCCGGCGATCTTCCCATCGAGCAGCCGACGAAGTTCGAACTGGTAATCAATCTGAAGACGGCCAAGGCACTCGGCCTCACGATTCCACAATCGCTGCTGCTGCGCGCGGACGACGTGATCCAGTGACGTCTTGTGGCGCGTGCCCTCGCAGTTCGTGCTTCTCGTAGTCAATCAAAGGTGTCGGCACGCTCGTAAGTTATTGATGGTTGATGGTCGGGGCGAGAAGATTTGAATTTCCGACCCCCTACACCACATCCAGAGTGGCAGACCTCGCAACGTCTTGAGATGAAACAGGATCCCGCCTCTCGCGGCTAAGACATTTCTCGGTTTCGCCGCGCAATCGTGTGGGCTATCACATAGTTTGCTGCCACTTTTCTTAGAGTTTTTCAACAGAATCGCCGCCGATAGCGGTAATTCGTGAACGTCTTGTTTCGGCCCAATAGCATAGGTAATCGGGCGGTCGTTAATACATCGGAAAACTGGATTTCATACTCGTCCCGCGTCACGTATCCGATGTGCGGCGTGCACACGACGTTTTCCATCTGCAGCAATGGATGGTCCGCGTCTCGCACCGGTTCTTCTTCGTAAACGTCGACGGCGGCCATACCTGGTCGCCCCGCGCGCAAAGCATCGACAAGTGCGCCCGGTTCGATTAGCGGGGCCCGGCTCGTATTGACCAGCAAAGCGGTGGGCTTCATGCACGACAAATCGTTGCGGGTGACGATGCCTCGCGTTTCCTTTACCAGCCGCATGTGCAAGGAAATCACGTCGCATGATTCGAAGAACGCGCGCCTGCTTTGCGCGACCGCATGGCCGTCACTACGTGCGCGTTGCAGCGACGCCTCGCGCGCCCACACCAGGACGTTCATTCCGAAAGCTTTGCCGTAGCCTGCTACCGTCGCGCCGATCCGTCCGTACCCGTAGATACCGAGCGTCTTGCCGCGCACACTGTCGCCGACCCCGATGTGCCAGGTTCCGGCGCGAAGGGCAAACATTTGTTGAGGAATCCGGCGCATTGCAGCGAGAATCAAGCCAAACGTCAGTTCCGCTGCGGCGTAAGACGGACTGCCGGCATGCTGATCGGACGATACGATGACGCCGCGACGGGTACACGCGTCGATGTCGATGTGAGGGTAGACACTGCGCTGGCTGATGAGCCGAAGTGCGTCGAGGCGTTCGAGCAACGGCCCGCGGATTTGCGTACGCTCGCGAATCAACACAAGCACCTGCGCGTCCCTGAGGCGCGTGGTGAGCTCGTCGATATCCTGTGTGTGGTCGTTCCAAACCCTTACTTCGTGCCCGTCGAGCTTGTGAAAGCATGGGAGCGTACGAAGGGTGTCGAAATAGTCGTCGAGAATCGAAACCTTCACGGCACGTGTCCTTCGTATATCAGGTCCCCCGCGGTACGCGATCAACCGATTGCCAATGCGCGACCCGCCGCGACTCGCAAAGTGCGAGTCCGCCTCATTCAGAACCGATCTCCGGCAACGGCCGCTTGCGTTCCAGGTGGTAGCGCACGAGTGCGGCGAAGCGGTAGACGGCGTGCACGAACTTGCCGTACGGCAGTGTCAGGAACAACGCCATCACCGTGCCGAGGTGCACGGTGAGCAACGTTCCCATCGCGGCGGTTTCGCGCAGAGCGAGCAGCAGCAACCCGCTAATGCTCACGAGCACCAGCAGCACCAGAAACGCGATGTCCATGCCGGTCTGCTTTGGGCTCGTCAGCGCGGAATCGCGCGCGGCCTTAAGCCACAGCAGCCCGGCGGGTCCTACCAGCAATCCAATTCCGCCGAAGCACAGCATGAAGCCGTAGAAAGTGAAGTGGTGAAACGCGCGGCGGAGCTGCGATGGCCGCTCGCCCGGATACGCGCACCCGTCACCGCCACCACCCAGATACCTTAGCGTCAGCGTGTCGGCAAGCGCCTCGCCGAGAGGAACGCCGCTCGCGAAATTGCGCGCCCGCTCCTCAGTGTCGAGCCAGAATCGCACGGCGCCGACGCCGAGCGGCACAATGGCGAGCACGAACGCGATGCCGAACAACCATGCCATGGCGGCGTGCGGTATCACCGCGTAAAACGCTCCTTCGGCGTCCGCGTGCGCGGCGAAGAACGAAGGACCGCCGGCAACGTAACCCACGACGAGCAGGAACAGCGCAAGCATCGCCGCGGTCGCGACACTGAGCACGAGACCGTTACGCTCGAACAGTCGCGCCAGCATGTCGGGCCACGCGTACTTTCGATACGATGCGCCGCGGATCTCGGCAAGCATGCGCGGGAAGTTGAGCTCGAACTCGTGCGGCGGCGCGTACTGGCACGCGTAGTAGCACGAGCCGCAGTTGTGGCACAGGTTCGCGAGATACGTGAGATCGCCTTCCGCGAACTCGAGCCGGCGCTCGAGCGCGGGGAAGACGGCGCAATAGCCTTCGCAGTAGCGGCACGCGTTGCAGATGCTCGCCATCCGCGCGCCCTCCGCCACGAGCTCAGGCGCGATCGCCTCAGTTGTCTTACGCGGCGACATGACGCGCGGCCTCCGCGCCCGCGATACGTCCGAAGGTCGTTCCGATCGACATGCCGATGCCGGCGAGGTACCCCTTGCCGAGCACGTTGCCGGCCATGATCTCGCCGGCGGCGAAGATGTTGTCGGCCGGCCGGTCGTCCTGCAGGATCATTTGCGCGCGCTCGTCTACGACGACGCCGAGATACGTGAATGTGATGCCGGGGCGCAGCGGGTACGCGAAGAACGGCGGCTTGTCGATCCGCCGCGCCCAGTGCGTCTTCGGCGGCGAAAGACCTTCGGTCGCGCAGTCGTCGAGGACCGTGTGGTCGAACGTGCCGGGCCGTATTGCCGCGTTGAACCGCGACACCGTCGCGTCGAGCGCGTCGGCGTTGAGCGAAAGCGCTGTGGCGAGATCGCGTATCGAGCCAGCCTTCACCGGCGGGTACATCGGCGGAATAAACTTACCGATTGCCCTCGCGTCGATGATCGAGTAGCCGATCTGGTCCGGCTGTCCCGCGACGAGCCGGCCCCAGATCGCGTAGCGCTTCGGCCAGAAGTCCTCGCCTTCGTCGTCGAAGCGCTCGGCGTTGCGGTTCACCACGATGCCAAGCGAGACGCAATCGACGCGCGTGCAGATGCCGCCGTCGAACTTCGGCGCACGCGCGTCGATCGCGACAAAGTGGCCCTGCATTGGATCGCTGATCGTCTTCGCGCCGGCATCCATCAGCAGGCGCAGCACGCGCCCTGTGTTGTACGGTGTGCCGCGGATCAGGAAGCTGTCCGCGACCGGCCCCCACGCTTCCGTAAGCCATTCGAGGTTCGACTCGAACCCACCGGCCGCGGCGACGACGCTGCGCGCGCGAATGACGTGCTCGATGCCGCAACGAACCGCGCGGGCCGCGCGGAAGCGGCCGTCGACGATGTCGAGGCCGACGACTTCGGTGTCGTAGCTGACGTCGACGCCGAGCCGCTCGGCGCTTCGATAGTACGCGTTGACGAGCGCCTTGCCGCCGCCGAGGAAGAACGCGTTCGTGCGCGACACGTGGAGCGTGCCGCCAAGTGAGGGCTGAAAGCGCGCGCCATGTGCTTCCATCCAGCCGCGGCACGTCGCGGTGAAGCGGATCGTCATCCGGGCAAGCCGCTCGCTCGTCTCCCCGCCGGTGACTTTCAGCAAGTCCTGCCAGTATTCTTCCTCGGGATACGTATTGGTCAGCACACCGGCGGGCGCGTCGTGCATGCAGCGGAGGTTGCGCGTGTGGCGGCTGTTGCCGCCGCGGAAGTCTCGCGGCGCGCATTCGAGCAGCAGCACACTGCGACCAGCCTCGCGCGCGGTGATCGCCGCGCAGAGCGCCGCGTTTCCGCCGCCGAGAACGAGCACGTCGTACGTCTTGCCCGTATCCATCGCGCTTCGGGTGGCGCCGCTACTTGCCGGTCAGCGCTGACCTCATCTCCGCCAGCGTCTCCTTCTTCACGCGCGACGCCATCTCATCCTGCACCGGCAGCATAGCCTTGACCCATTGCTGCGTCTGCGCGGGTGTGGGCGTGTAGATCTCGCTCTTGCCCGAGGCCTTGATCGCCGTGATCGCCGCCTGCTCGTCCTTCTCGGCGACCTGGTCGTTCAGCGTCGTCGCGTCGCGCAGCGCGCCTTCCAGCGTCGTGCGAATGTCCGCGGGCAGGCCCTCCCAGAACTTCTTGTTCGCGACGACGACGTAGTTGCTGATCGTGTGGTACGTCAGCGTCACGTGCTTCTGCACCTCGTACTGCTTCTGAGTGTACAAGTTCGACAGCGGCCCCTCGGTGCCGTCGATGACGCCGGTCTGCAACCCCTGGTAGACCTCGGAGAACGCCATCGTTTGCGGGACAGCGCCGACCGACTTCATGATCGCCGCGTTCACTTTCGACGAATTGATCCGCATCTTAAGACCCTTGACGTCGGCGGGCACGTGGATCGGGCGGTTCGCGCTCATTACGCGAAAACCGTTGTCCCAGAACGCGAGACCCACCATGCCCTGCGGCTCGAGCTTCTTCATGAGATCGACCGCGGCTTTCGACTTGTACGCGCGATGAACCGCCTCGATGTCCTGGAACAGGTACGGAAGGTCGAACACCTCGAATTCGGGAATGCCCGCCGGACCGAACTTGCCCGGGACAGGCGCGAGCATCTGCACCGAGCCGAGTTTCAGCGCGTCGAGCTCCTCGGCGTCCTTGAACAGCATGCTGTTCGGGTACACCTCGACCTTGACGCGTCCCTTCGTGCGATCTTCGGCGAGGCGCTTGAACTCGTTCGCCGCCTGTCCCTTCGGCGTGTCGGGTGCGGCGACGTGGCTGAACTTGATGATGATCGGCTGCGCGCCAACCGGATCGGCGATGACGGCCGCCGCCACAACTGCGCAAGCGACGAGTAGTAGTTTCATCATGATTGCCACCCGTTCGTGAGCGTTACGCTCATCGGTTGCCCGCCTACGCAGATGCCGTCAATCTGGCGGATGTGATCATCCGGCAGATCGGACGTGAGGAAGAATGGCCGCTTGAACGTTTCGCATCGCATCAGCCTGCCCGGGACACCGATCAACAGGCGATCGCTTCGCGCGCACGCTTTCTAGCACCCGGTCGACCATCACGCCCGATTGGCCGAGATAGTTCGCGGGGTCGCACAGGCTCGTGAGCTCGGCACGGCTCAGGTGTCTTGTGATTTCCTTTTTTTCCGCGAGCAGATCAAGCAGTGGACGTTTTTGCCGGA
>WNGI01013763.1_pt1 | contig 10885 bp, 7 predicted proteins | sample 5400621 | NCBI WGS metagenome assembly WNGI01 (sample SAMN13153374, study PRJNA577476) | soil metagenome | isolation source: 20 cm soil or saprolite under Garry oak tree replicate 1 | place: USA:California | collected 2016-06-15 | reverse complement strand
TCCGCGCCGATCTGGTCGCCAAGGGCTCGATCTTCCAGACATCGTCGGACAGCGAAGTACTGATCCACTTGATCGCCCGCTCCGAGGCGCGCGAGCCCGAAGATCAGCTGCTCGATGCACTGGAGCGGGTCGAAGGCGCGTACTCGCTGGTCGTCACGATCGGCCGGACGCTGTATGCCATCGTCGACCCGCGCGGCTTCCGCCCCCTCTGGCTCGGCAAACTCGGTACGGGTTACGTGCTCGCTTCGGAGACATGCGCCCTCGATCTGATCGGTGCGACGAGAGTGCGGGAGCTCGAGCCGGGTGAGTTCCTGCGGATTCAGGGCTCGCCGCCGGAGATCGATCGCCTGCCCTCACTGGCCCCGAAGCCACATCAGCGCTGCATCTTCGAGCTGGTGTACTTCTCGCGGCCCGACAGCACGATCTTCGGACGATCGGTCGATCGCGTGCGCCGCGCCCTGGGCCGCGAGCTCGCGACCGAGCACCCGGCGACGGGTGCCGACTGCGTCTTCTCCGTTCCGGACTCCTCCAATGCGATGGCCCTGGGGTTCGCGGAACAGTCGGGCCTGAAGCTCGAGCACGCGCTGATCCGCAACCATTACGTGGGACGCACGTTCATCAACCCGACCCAGGCCGCCCGCAACGCCAAGGTCAAAATCAAGTTCAACCCGGTGCGGGAAGTGCTCCAGGGGAAGAAGGTCGTCGTGGTCGACGACTCGCTGGTCCGCGGCACGACGAGCCGGGAGCTCGTGCTGATGATTCGCCAGGCCGGCGCCAAGGAGGTCCACTTCCGCGTCGCCTCGGCGCCGATCACCGGGCCGTGCTATTACGGCATCGACACGCCGACCAAGTCGGAGCTGATCGCCTCCAGCCATTCGCTGGAGCAGATTCGCAAGCATTTGGGCGTCGATACGTTGGGCTACCTCTCGCTCGAAGGCATGAAGCACGCCATGGGAGGCGATCAGGGCGAGTTCTGTCACGCCTGCTTCTCCGGGGAATATCCGACCGCGATCCCCGACGAGACCGCAGGGGCACGACATGTCGTCCCCCTACAAACGGTGGTGTCCGTGTAACCATCGTGTGGGTGTAGGGGCGCAGCATGCTGCGCCCCTACCGAACCCGCGCAATCCGCACCATATGTTCCATATGTCCGTCGAACGGCACGTCTACTTCTTCGGCAACGGCCGCGCCGATGGCTCGGCAGCGATGCGCGACATCCTCGGCGGCAAGGGCGCCGGACTCGCCGAGATGGCCAATCTGGGCCTGCCCGTTCCTCCCGGGTTCACGATCTCCGCCAAGCTGTGCATCACCTACCTCGAGCAGGGCACCTTCCCCGCGGCGCTGCGCGCTGAAGTCGACCGCCATCTGAAGCATCTCGAGCGCGTCACCAAGAAGGGGTTTGGCGATGCGAAGAATCCGCTGCTCGTGTCGGTGCGATCGGGTGCGGCGGTGTCGATGCCCGGCATGATGGAGACGATCCTGAACCTCGGCCTCAATGATCAGACGGTCGAGGGATTGATCGCCGGCTCCAAGAATCCGCGCTTTGCTTACGACTCCTATCGGCGCTTCGTGATGATGTACGGCGACGTCGTGTACGACATCGGCAAGGCTCCTTTCGAAGAAGAGCTCGAGAAAGCCAAAGCACGCCGCAAAGTCAAACGCGACATCGATCTGCCCGCCGACGACCTGCACGACCTCGTGTACGACTTCAAGACGATCGTCAAAAAGCGGACCGGGAGTCCCTTCCCCGACGATCCGCAGGAGCAACTCTGGGGCGCGATCGAGGCGGTCTTCAAGAGCTGGCACACCAAGCGTGCCAAGGACTACCGTCAGGTGAACGGCATTCCTGACAGCCTGGGAACCGCCGTGAACATCGTCGCCATGGTCTATGGCAACATGGGCGACGACTGCGGCACCGGCGTGGCATTCACGCGCGACTGCAGCACCGGCGAGCACGTGCTCAACGGTGACGTGCTGACCAACGCGCAGGGCGAGGACGTGGTCTCCGGCGCGCGTACGCCCGAGTCCATCCAGAAAATGAAGCGCGGCAAACTCGCCAAGATCTACCGCGAGCTCGACCGTCTGGCGACCAAACTCGAGAAGCACTTCAAGGACGTGCAGGACGTGGAGTTCACGTTCGAGCACGGCCAGCTGTACATGCTGCAGACGCGTCGGGCGCAACGGACGGGAATGGCGGCGGTTCGGACTGCTGTCGAAATGGTGGACGAGGGGCTGATTACGGAAGACGAAGCGATCCAGCGCGTGCCGCCGCAGGATCTGGATCAGCTGTTCCATCCCATGGTGGACCCACGCTCCAGCGTGACCGTGCTGGCCAAAGGGCTCCCCGCCTCGCCTGGCGCGGCGACTGGCGAGGTCGTGTTCGATGCCGACGAAGCCGAGGCGCTCAAGAAAAAGGGGCACGATGTGATCCTCGTGCGCCCCGAGACGTCGCCTGAGGACTACCATGGTATCGTGGCGGCGCGCGCTGTCCTCACAGCAAGGGGCGGCATGACGAGCCATGCGGCGGTCGTGGCGCGCGGCATGGGTAAGACGTGCGTGGTGGGCGCGAAAGAGCTGGATGTCGATCCCACCGCCGGCCGATTCCACGTCGATGGCCGTGCGGTCAAGCGGGGTCAGGTGATTACCGTCGATGGTACGACGGGGCGCGTCATCCTGGGCGCGGCGAAGCTGGTCACACCCAAGGCGGGCAAAGAGTACGATCGCCTGATGTCCTGGGCGGACGCGAAGCGACGGATGCGCGTGCGCGCCAATGCCGACATTCCTGCCGACGCCAGACGGGCCCGCGAGTTCGGCGCGGAAGGCATTGGCCTCTGTCGCACGGAGCACATGTTCTTCGAAGGCGACCGCATCACCCTGATGCGGGAGATGATCGTCGCATCCGACGAAGCGGGTCGCCGCAAGGCGCTCGCCAAGCTGCTCCCGATTCAGCGCGGCGACTTCGAGGGGATCTTCGAAGTCATGGACGGCCTGCCGGTCACGATCCGGCTGCTCGATCCCCCGCTGCACGAGTTCCTGCCGCACACGCACGCCGAGATCGCGGCGCTCGCCAAGCATGCCAAGGTACCGAGCGCCCAGCTCGAGCGCCTCATCCACTCGCTCATCGAAGCAAATCCGATGCTCGGCCACCGCGGCTGCCGACTGGGGATCACGTATCCCGAGATCACGGAGATGCAGGCCCGCGCGATCTTCGAGGCGGCGGGGCATGTCGCCGGCAAAGGGAAGAAGGTCACGGTCGAGATCATGATCCCGCTCGTCGCCGACGTGCGGGAGCTGCTCAATCAGTCGCAGATCATTCACCGCGTCGCGGAGGAGGTGTTCCAGCGCGAAGGGCGCGCGGTGCCGTACCTGGTGGGGACGATGATCGAGCTGCCGCGCGCCGCGTTGACCGCCGATGAAATCGCGAAGCACGCCGACTTCTTCTCCTTCGGCACCAATGACCTGACGCAGACGACATTCGGCCTTTCGCGTGACGACGCGGGCCGCTTTCTGCCGTTCTATGTGGAGCACGGGATCCTGATGGAGGATCCCTTCCAGGTGCTCGATCAGGTCGGCGTCGGGAAGCTCGTCGAGATGGCGGTGAAGCTGGGACGGAGCACGCGCCACGACTTGAAGGTGGGGATCTGCGGCGAGCATGGCGGCGAGCCCAGCTCGGTGAAGTTCTGTCACCGCGCCGGCATGAACTACGTGTCCTGCTCTCCCTTCCGGGTCCCGATCGCCCGCCTCGCCGCAGCCCAGGCGGCCCTCGAGGAGGCGGGCGTCGTGAGCCGGACGCGCGCTACCGTTTGAAGACCGCGGCCGCGCCGCCGGCGATGATCACGCCGATCAAAAACCCAACCGTCGCGACCATGTAGCCCGTTTGCTTGGACAGGCGGTGCGTCGTCGAGACGCCAATCGCCGTCAGCACGAGTCCCCAGATGCTGAAGGGATTGATCGACTTCAGCACCGCTCCGACGAACCCTTTGGCTCCGGGTGCCAGCAGATCGAGGCCGAGCGCGGGCTGCAAGTCCTGCGGTCCAGTGATCTGGCCGACGCCCTGCATGTGCAGGACCAGTGTGCCGACGATGGCGAGCACGACTACCGATGGCACCGCGGAATACGCCGCGACACTCATCAGCTTGCCGAACTTTGCCTCACCGCCGAAGACCGAAACGAGCACCCACAAGAGACCGGCGCCGATCAGCAGGCCGATCGCGAACCCGACCGGAATGAAGACCGCGCCGATCCAGAGGAATTTCGACGGATCGGGTCCACCCGCGGGACGCGACGCCACCTGCGCCGCCATCCCGGCCCTGAGGAACGGCATGTTCACGAAGTAGACCGCGATCTGCACTACGCAGATCACGAGATAGGGAACGAGGAAGCTCGGTTTCTCACGGACCCGCTCGAAAACGGTGCCGGGCTCATAGAGGACTCTGAGGACATCCATCAACGAGCTGCCGCCCTCGCCCTGCTGCACTGGGGCCTGCTGAATCCCTTGGCCCATTCCCGCCTCCCATCAGAAGGTCGTTATCGCGGACCGCCCAAACGGCGCCCAATATAGAGCGGGAAACGGGAAACGGGAAACGGATGAAACGACTCGGACTTACGGCAGTGTCGCGCCTTCCCGCAGCTTCACCCAGACGACGTAGACGTTGTCGCGAACCAGACCGCCCAGCGCGCGCCGGTTCAAGATGCCGTAGGAATTGATGGTCGATTCGGTCAACTCTGGGAATGCGGCCCGGATTTCAGGTATGCCGACCCTTGCCGAGTCGCCGCTGGCACGCTGCAGGCTCCGCAGAACCTGCTTGTCGGAGTTGATGACAAACCAGAGCTGCAGCGGCGGACCGCTGCGCTGTGCCAGCAATGATGGATAGTTGGCGACGAGAGCCTGCCGCACCCACGGCAGCACGACCATTTCGGGGTGTGCTGTCAGCGCGGAGAGGTCTCGCGTGCTCGGCTCGTGATGCACCCAGATGACCCGCACGTTGTCCCGTACAATGCCCTGCAGTGCTGTGCGACTCACGACACCCCAGCCGTCGTGGAATGGCGTGAAGCCCTTGAAGGTCTTCTGGATTTCTGCATCGATGGCTTCGCTGCTGCGGGGCACGAGAGCGCCCTGGGAGACTTGCAGCCTCGCGTCATGTACGAGGATCACGTCCATCGGCGGCCCAGCAGGCTGATCCAGGAGCGCTGGGAACAAGCGCTGGATGTTCTCCCTCACCCACGGCCGCTGCCGCGCGGCGATGACTGAGTCGAGCCTTCGCAGCAGTACAGGAGAAACCGAGTCCACCTTCCGCAGCAGCTCCGGGGTGACCGAGTCCAGTATGCGGAGTTGATCATCAATCGTCGTGCCCTGCGGCGCCACCGGTCGCGGCGTTTCGCACGCACCTACCATTGCGCCCGTCGCGACGACGAGCGCGGCAACGGCTCCCGCCCAGCGCCACTTCGGCGTACGCCTGAGCATGCGCCGAATGCGCAACTCCAGGAACGACGCCGGCTCCCCAAGCGCCGCTGCGCCGAGCAAATGGGTGGCACGACGCCGTCCGACCTCGAGCAGTAGCTCGCCGTAGGCCGGAGCCGAGCGGCCCTGCGATAGCACACGCGCGTCGCAATCCATTTCGACCGCCAGGTGCAAGCGCCGCCACTGCCACCAAAGCGCCACGTTCCACGGTGCGAGTAGCACCAGTGCGAATCCCATGGCGATCAGCGCAGGATCAGCGGCGCGCACGTGCTGCTCCTCGTGTACCAACATCAATTCCCGTTCCCGCTCCGGGAGCTGCAGCGCCCACTCGGGCAGCACCACCCGAGGGGACCACACGCCAACCACCGCCGGTCCTACGTTGGGTGAGACGAGCACGTGCCGGCCATCGACGGCCGCTCGCCGCCACCGGCGCTGCATCGAGACCAAGCGGGTCGTGGCTACGCCGAGGACCAGCACCAGCGCAATCGACGCGAGTCCCCATCCCCAACGGAGTGGCGCATCGAGATCGGTGAGAGAGAAAGGCTGGGATGAAGGTTGGGGAAGGTTGGTGGAGGTTGTGGAGGTAGGTGGCAACGACGAGGCTCCGGATGATTCCATCGGCAGCGAAATTGGCGCAACGAACGTTGCGAACGCATCGGGGCGAAGCCAGGCAGCGATCGGAACGACAAACGATCCGAGCAGCGCGATGATCCAGCCCCAGCGCGTGGGCCGGCCCGCGAAATGCAGCCCGCGCTCGAGCGCATGGCCCACCACGACGAATGCCAAGCCGATTCCCACGCAATACAGCATCCAGACGGCGATCACTTGGCACCTCCCTTGATGCGCGCTTCGAGCAGCTTGCGCAGCCGGCGCAGCTCCTCGTCACTCAAGTTCTTGTCGGAAACGAGATGCGTCATCAGCAGCTCGGGCGAGCCCTGGAATACTTTGTCGACCAGCCGGCGCAACGCATTGCGACCCGCGGCGTCGCGCTTGACCAGCGGATGGTAGCGGTGCGCCCGACCCTCGCCGGTGTGCTCCACGTAGCCTTTCTGCTCGAGCGTGCGCAGCACGGTCAGCACAGTCGTGTAGGCGAGTTTGTCCGCCAACCGCTCGCGGACTTCGGCCACGGTGGCGGTCTCACGGTCCCAGAGCACGCTCATCACGTCCAGCTCGCGATCGGTGAAGGCAATCCGCATGGCTTCCACTCATCTACTAATGTTGTAGTAGTTATACCCGGCAGGTTCCCTATTGTCAACTAGTTCTTTAGTAGTACAAGGACCGGGGCTTCCCCGCCCCCGACCCGGTGTGTAGGCTACGAAGGAGCCTATGGTCCTTACTCTCGCCTTCGCAGCGGCACTGCTGGTCCAAACGCCGCACGCGCCCCAGCCGGTGGGTGTCTGGCGCAGCGATTCGACGCTCTACGTCACGCTGCGGCAGCCCGGGGACCTGCTGGTCCTGCACGTCGACGCGAACGGCCGCATCCAGGTGCTGTTCCCCGCGAGTCCGGACGACGGCACCGCCATGCTGTCGAACGACACGCTCGTCGTGATCCCCCTGCCACCGACCGCGGAAGGCAATCCAGCGACATTCATCGCCGTTCGCTCGCGGTGGGCGTTCGACTTCGCGGCCCTGCGAGCGGGAGCAACGTGGAATTATCACGATGCCTTGCTGCTGCAACCGACCGCGGGCGACCCGCTGGCGGCGTTGCTCGACATCGCCGACCGGGTCACAGACGGGCGTCCGTACGACTTCGGCGTAGTGGCATACACGAGGGCGGGTACGGTGCAGAAGCGCCGGGTGCCGCTCCAGCCGCTGGTCTGTCTGAGCTGCGTCCGGCGGGGGACCGCTGTCGCGGAGGCTCCCGCCACGGCCCCAACAAACGCGGTCGATTGCTCCAACGCATCCATGATGAATTCCCGCCGTCTCGATCACCAGCTTGCCCCAAGGCGCCTACCAGCCCGTTCCCCCTGCGCCCGCCCCCGCGCCAGTCTACGTCCCGTACTACCTGCCGATCGTGGTGCACGGCGCGCGGCGATTCGAGCGCCCCATCCTGCCGGCTCCCCGCGCTCCTCAGCCATCCGCGGCGATCGCGTTCCCGATCGCGCCGCGGCTTGTCGTGCCCTCCAGCGCGCAGCTGCGGACGTTCGCTGGTCGGCGGCCATGAAGTGACATAGGACGCGGTCACGGCCTGTCTCCGCAGTAAACGGCCTACGCTTGACTTTGACGAGTCCAATCCGTCCGATGTAACATCGAAGCACCCGCCGGCATCCTGAGATCAATGACGTTCCAGAGGACGCTTGCAAGCACGCGAGCAGTGATTGACCCAGGCGCCGAGCAGATCCCCGAGCTCATTCGGCAGACGGCTGCAGGGGCTCCGGAAGGGATCGCCGGGCTGTATCGCCTGTATGCGCCTCACCTCTTGCGGCTAAGTCAGCGCCTCACGGGCTCTCGCCACGACGCTGAAGACATCGTCCACGATCTGTTTCTTGGTCTTCCGGAAGCCATCCGCAGCTTCGAGAATCGGCGGGGCAGCTTCGACGGATGGTTGAAGCGCGTGACGAGCAGAATGGCCTTGATGCGGATCCGGACTGCGCGCAGACGGAGGGAAGCCGCGCTCGATGAGCGTCAGTCCGTGGCGCCGGATCGCCTGAGTGCTGAAGACCAATCTGATCTCGAGCGGCACATCGCCGCATTGCCGCTCGCGCTCCGCGCCGTGCTGGTTCTGCGCCAAATCGAGGGATACTCCCACGAAGAGATTGCTGCGTTGCTGGGCATCACCTCCGGCGCGTCACGCGTACGGTTCAACCGAGCGATGAAACGGCTGCGTCAACAGATGATGGAGAAGCCATGACCATTTTCACCCGACATCCCGATGCTGAGACGCTGAGTCAATACGCAGCTCGAGACTTGAATGGAACCGCGCGTGTCGCGATCGGCAGTCACTTGGAGCAATGCACCGACTGTCGAGAGACGGTGAAGGTCCTGCGTCAGCTGACGGACCTCGAGACGGACTCGGTCGAGTCGCAGCTGCAAGGCGACACGCTGGCGCGAGTCCTCAACGCGCGGGCTGCCGGCGCCCGAGCAATTCTCCCCACCGCCGACCCCGTCCCGGTCCGTTCCCGCCGGCTGGCGGTTGCAGCAGCAATCGGCATCGTCGCGATCATCGCGGTCGTCTCCTTCGTGTCTACACGCAATGTCTCCGCGGGCAGCCGCACTGGCAGCCTGCAGTTCGAACCCGCTGCTCCCCAGCCCGGGGAGATCGTGCACGTGACGTACGAGCCCAGCGCGACGCTCTCGCGATACGACTCCCTCATCCTGCGCGCGCGGTTCCGTCGACCGGTGGACGACGATTACAACGAGGGGCCGATGCAGCGGCGTGTCGGTGTCATGCATCGGTCGCGAGGTCAGTTCGCACTGGCCTTTCGGCTGCCGGATTCGGTCGTGTTCGCCGTGTTCGCGGTCGAAACCCCCGTCGGCGACGTCATCGACGATCGAAACCAGCAGTTATGGGATCTCGTGACGGCGGATGACGCGGGGAAGCCATTGTTCGACGCGCTGGTCCAGAAACAGCGGGATCTGATGGGTCGGAACTGGGAGGAATTACTACGCACCACGCGTGCGCTGCGCGCGCTCTATCCCGATGATCCCGAGGCAGGGAGTTTGGTTGCGGTATCCGAACGCTGGGTGCTTGGTCAGCGCATCGCCGATAGCCTGTTACCGGCTCATCGCAAACGGTTCGCGGCGTTGCAGGCTACCCTGGGAGAAAAGACCGAATTACCGGCCGGGATCCTCGTTGGGATGATGCGCTACGCGATCCAGCTCGACGACAGCGCAGCGAAGCGCTTTTGGCTTTCGCGCCTCGCCTCCGCCTTTCCCAATAATCCGGAGGTGCTCTTCCGCGAGGAGAACAGACTGGCGAAGCAATACATCAAAACACAAAAAGACGCACGCGGCTTTTACACGGTGTTGGAAACGCAGCCCAAGTATTTCGAAGAGCTGGAGACCGTGTGGCAGAGAGCTGAGCCAACCCGGGACAGAAGGCTCTTTCTCCTCGCGCAAAATGCTCTCATGCACGCGATAACCGCTAAAGACACGGCAGCCCTGCGGGTCTGGGCTGTCAGATTCCGTCGTTGGCATCGAGACACACCACAGGTGGCGGCGTTTCTGGCCAGAGACCTTCTCCAGTATCCAACGCTGCGCGACACCGTGATGACTTGGCTGCGTGATGGAGCCCGACTGCTCGCGAAAGGACCGGATGCCTATCGGCCGTTGACTGCCAACATCGCGGAACAACAGGACAGGAATCGTGCCGCGGCCCAGCCGATCCTCGCCGCGTTAGGGAGGGCACTAATTGAGGACGGGCACCCGGCCGCCGGGCTCGATACGCTTCGGCTGGCTGCATCCTACGGGTGGAATCCTCAGGTGCTGGGCAGTATCGCTCAAGCGCTCATCGCGCGCGGCGATACTGCCGCAGCACTTGAAAGCTACGCCCGCGTCGTCGCCGACCCCGGAACCCCGATCGCTGTGAAGGATTCGATCCGATCGATGGCCGCTCGCAGCGGGAATGGGAACTGGGCGCTGCTGGTCAGCAATGCTGCGCGGGAGATGCGCCAGAGTGTGTTGAAGGGAGTCTCACCGCGAAGTCTCAGTGGACCGTTGCGCCTGATGACGAAGTCAGGAGCGGTCCGTCGCCTGGCTGATGTGGTTAACGGCAAGGTCACCGTTGTGATGTTCTGGTCCCCTTACTGCGGCTTTTCACTGATGCCGTTACACGATCTCGACGTTTTGAACGAACGCTTTGTGCGACAAGGCGCGCAGATAGTAACGATCGTGGACCAGCCATTCTCAAACGATCTGGAGCAGACTTTACGCGTTCAGAAAGCGGGCGACTTGACCGTCTTCTATGATTTCCGGAAGGATGCCAACCGGGCGTTCACGTCGTTCGCGACGCCGGACTACTACGTCCTTGACCCCTCCGGTCAGGTCATGTTCGCGCATAGCAATCTTGAGGATCTGCCTCGACAGGTTGCGGCCTTGCTTCCTTCGAACAGTTCGGGCTACTGAACTGCGGAAAGGAAAAAGGGACAGGAGATCCGAGTCCCCTGTCCCCTATCCCTATCCCTCAGTGGAGGCGCGGGGAATTGAACCCCGGTCCGAGCATGACTCCGATACCGCTCCTACGTGCGTAGACTAGGCTTTGGTGGTCTCACTACCTCGGCGCCTGGTCAGCCCTGGTAGCAACAAGCCTCTGGAATCTCTTGCGACACCCGTTGAGGCCCCAGGTCCCGCCAGCCCGACTTTGCGATACGTGAGCGCCGCCTCAGGCGGGCTGCCACTCACGCAGGTGCGTGAAGCCGAAGCTTACGCAGCCAGAGCCAGTTCAGAATTGGCTTGTGTATAGTCCCAGTTGATTTACCAGGTGAC
>WNGI01006149.1_pt1 | contig 10885 bp, 11 predicted proteins | sample 5400621 | NCBI WGS metagenome assembly WNGI01 (sample SAMN13153374, study PRJNA577476) | soil metagenome | isolation source: 20 cm soil or saprolite under Garry oak tree replicate 1 | place: USA:California | collected 2016-06-15 | reverse complement strand
CGTTCGTTCCCATTTTTGGTTATGTGTATCATCCCATTGTCATTGTACTATACACGTGAATAAATTGTTTTTCAATTATCAAACCCGGAATGAAGGGCCCTGAGGCCTTTTGTAACACCTCAATCAACTTTCCAAAGTGCTGAAAGTGCTTTCAAATATGCGTGAAACTACTTTGAAAGTGAATGTTCCTCACGCACGTAAGGAATTTAGTCACTTTCGAAAGTGACGGGACTTTTGCTGCTTTCGGCACTTTCGGCACTTTGGAAAGTGCCGAAAGTGCTGAAAGTTCACCCGGCCGAAAACCTGATGTGTTGCCAACTGCCCAAGTCGTCCTCTTTCAACATCTTCTGCGTGTCTTGCGATCGCGTCGCCTTTCACTCGCCTTTCCTCTCCTCTCCCTACCACCGACTACCCATCCTGGAGTTTACCCCCTGGCAACCCCGCTATTACTCTTAATTTTATTGCTATCGCCATCGTATACGTGTCCTTGTTCGCAAAATTGTCTGTCTGCGTTACCAAGCTGCGGTGTCTTGCATCCTCTAGCATTTCATTAATCGCTTTCTTAAAGCCCTTAATATGACCAACAACCAGCTGCCTAATTCTACCACTGTATCGGGCTCCTCACCTTGTTCTACAGCCTTACACTCAAGCAAAGTTGGCGCTTCTCTATCTTGATCTTGTCACGCATCTCAGGCGGCTACGCTTCTCAGACGGCTCTAGCGTTCCAATCAAATTCAGCTTTTACTTGTTCCCTGGTTCGACCCACGCCTCTCACTGTGGTCCGCGAGAAGGGCTAATTATCACTTGCTACTCCTGAACCGACTCCTGTGGATCTGCCAGAACTTTCTCCTCTACGCATACCAGCGTTTCCTGCTGCTTTGTCTTTACGCCTACTACTACTGCAGTCGCGAGTCCAGAGAGTGATCCGGTTAAGAAGAGGAAAGCGAGCAACGATGAAACAAGCGCTAAGAAGCGTCGCGAGCGTCGACATCGAGTATGGGTGCTTATTTCGTGCTAGTGTTCTCGGGTGCATTACACAGATGAACTCCGTTATGTTCTCTGTCTCCATCAAAGAAATAATAACGGGGTTATGGAGTTGAGGAGGCTAGGGCACCAGCGATGTGCTTGATCCAACTTGAACGCTTAAGTTGACAGCATGTTTACGTTCGCCCTTCTCTGACGGGCCGGCATACCACCTTATTGCCATTCCATAGATCGCATTACCCGCGCACAATATAAACTTAAAAGGAATCCACATGGCTGGGTTATTGATTCCCGCTTGCCATCAACCTTCCAGTCTTATCAGGTCTTGTCCTCAAGGCTGATAAGCCTGGGCCGGCGTTGATCCGAGCCCTCAAATTCAAACGCGGCGAACAAGGCTCTGATGCCATGTCTGAACAAGGGCATTTCGGACAAGGGCTCAAAACCGTTATAAAGCGGAAAGTTCACCCAATCTACTTTAATCCTTATCATCATAATGGCCCTTCTCCTTAATGGGTCCGAGTCTTATCCAACGTCGTTCACCGTGAATGTGACCTCGCCAGATGTGTGGGCTCAAGTATATTGTCTCAATCCTCCCAGCGACTCTTGCATATACAACTATATCTGTCCAAACCCAGATGTTACGGGTATGGGACAACAAATTTCCAGTCAGTCACTTCGTGTCTTGACACCACTGTCCTGACATTACCTCCAGTCTACGTCACAGAGATCACCTTCGGTACGTGACTTCCAGCACGCCTACCTAATCGGCCTACGAGTCTCCCACAGGCATTCTTCTCTTGTATTGGCCGGAGAAGATCCGTGTAACAATGTACTCCCATTACGCCCTCATCTTCTCGCTCCTCATCTCCGCGACAATCAGCGTTTCGCGGCAGCAGCTAACCCAGAATGACGCAATATTCGTCGTCTTGATGGTTGCGTCCCCTACGAGCATCTACCTCTGGCTCGCATTGCCCTTGTCTTTCTGGAGACCCGCACTATTTCCGACATCGAAAATCAGTAGTAGTTTCAGAGAGACTTTTCTACTCAAATCACTCTGCTCCCTCACGCTATTCTACGAAATAGGGATGGCAATCATGGTGTTTGGCAAGGTTTTTGGAAAATTCAGTCAAGCGGCCTGTTTTCACGGATACAGCAAGTCGGCGGCTTTGAAACTACTATGGCCGGTATTACTCATTCTTCAATTTCTGGGTTGCGTTCCCGTGTTGGTCTGCCCTCTTCCAGATCTTGAAGGAAAGGGGTTGTGGAGGTAAGGTTTTGATTTTCTTCCGCTTTAATTGCATTTGAACAAATTGGCGATAGGAAGCGCCCAGCAGTTGGCCTTGCAAGCTGGTTTCATACATGGGTACCAAGGGCCCTCCGGCTGGCGAAGGATAGCAGGTCGCGCCTTACTCATGTTGTTTTAGCTGCAATTCAGGTGCATGTACTGATTCTGTGGATTCCGCTTCTAGTTTTCCCTACAATTGGCGCTCTCTTTCTCTCTACCTGTGCGCTTATTCTGAGCGTGTGGCGCCGGAAAATGGTCTTCAATAACTTTGCTAAGGGTCCTCGATGGAGGATCTATTTCGCCGCTGGGGTGTGAATATCCCAGCTCAATATCGATTAAGTATCATGCTCACATATTGGTCTCTTATTTCAGGATGTACGGCTACCTTACAGCGACCCTCATTGTGCAATTTATGATTCCAATGGATTTCTTCGGACCCATGATCCGTCCCAGCACCGGGCACATGTATGTAAACTTGTGGTGGATCACTTTTGCATGGTGCCCCATACCTGCCTTCAACCTCCTTTTGTGGATGATATTCTTATGGTCGGTAACATCTCCATCATCCAAAAACTCTGATGATAGTGTCACGATTTGGTAAGGCATTTAGTGTTTCTGTCCAACTAGTAGTCAGTGGTGACTCACCAATCTAGGTCTGGGCTCACGTCGGAAATGCACTTCCTCAAGTTTGGCTTACTGATTGTGACCCCAAGTGCTCTCTGGGTTGGCTCCACCATTACCGCTAATCCGACAACATCTGCGTGGGGCACATTTGGACAGGTATGCCGTCCGAGCATTAGACCTGTTGGTGGGAGTTTTATGCTCAACTATCAGATATTTGCGATTGGAATAATACTGGGAAATATCTTGAATATCTGTGTGGAGCTGCAAGATGTAGGAAGGGAGAAACTGATATCCATTTTCTGGTCCGTTCTGAGATCGGAAGAAATCAAAGTCCAGAACCATGCCGACGTCAATCTTCCAGCCACACAACATTCAGAATCATCTCGTTTATGCATGGATACTGGGTCACCCAATGACATTGACGTTACGGGTGTGTGTACTAGTATTTCACTGATTGAACTGAGCGAGTTGGGTATAAGCGGACTGGTGCGGAGGGCAACTCGGTAATATGGACCGCTGGTGCGCACGGCAATGCCAATATTTCAAAATTAAAATTGCTATTTATGTTAGTAATATTTCACTTTTGGTAAAGTTGTATAATTCACTACAAACGGCGATCAGGTTGTTTACTTACATTCAATACATCGCGAAAGCATTTCATATCATATATCATAGGTGAGATGAACCAACATCTTAAGCTACACATCTATGTAATCGCAAACATCGACCAAAATCGGCCCAACAATAATCCATAAACTCCTGCACCGAACGTGCGGACGATCCTTTTGATAGGACTCTTTCAACCCGTCACTCAACTCGGACAGGATCACATTGGCTTTCGCACGTTCCTCTGTCTTGTTTTGATTTGGAGTTTGTGTTTGCATTTGCAGGTCTGAGTGGTGACTCCGCGATGGTAGTCGAGTTGGATGGAGAAGGATTTGCAGCGGCGACGATACCGGGGGCAGGAGACGATGAAGTCACCGAGATTTCCGCATGCCAATTGTCCACTTCCCAAAGGAACCTAATTGTCGCTTTGAGAATCTTGGGTATATCCATTGGCACGACACCGTACTGATCTTTCGTCAACAACGCGCAGAAGTAATGGCTGAGCGCTGTCCCCACCCAAACCGTCAGCTACCAGATCAACAACACAGGTTTGGGAAGACGAAAACGTACTATGATATGTATGTACCCTTTCGGACCCTTTCGCGAGTCCACCATTCATAACTCGTTTTTGTCCCACTTTTGAGCCACGCCGGACACCTATCCCAATTGATTATCCACACTTTCACGCAGTCCCTGATTCTCTTTCATCGGCTTGTTGAATACACCAAGTACTTCTCCTGTTCACGCAGGGGCTAAAGAAGCTTCAAGTCCTTCCCGCTTCGCAGGCGTATGGCGCTCCCTCAACACGTTCCTTGCTAGTGGACCATCTGAAGCTAGACATTTAGCAACGGCGCGGGCGTGGGGGGCATAACTTGGTCTTTGTCCCGCCGGTCCTGTGCTGCCCAGTGGTTTGAGCGCTGACGAAGAGGTTGATACGAATTTGACCGGAAAGGTTGGTCAGTCCTGCAGTTCCTGATTTTTTGGCTGCGCCAGAGGGAGGTTGGCCACGGTGTAAGAGGGTTCGGAAGTCACGTCCGAGATTAAACTTGGGGCGCAGCTTTGGGCTGAAAAGAGGGGGGGGGAACGGCTGTTGATGGAGCGTTTCGGAGTTCCAGGTAGGCAAAGACGCGGAATGGGAATGGACTGGTGGAGGTGGATGTACCGGGCGACGTTTGAATCTACCGTTAGATGCGAGACTGTTATGGACGATTCAAAGAGGAGTGATACTGATTCCCAGGACCTGCGTCAGGGGATGGTGTCTGCTATAATCCATCCTCTGACGAAGTGGGAAGTGGTGCAAGGGAAGAAAGAGGTCCACGAGTCTCTCATGAAGTGTGCGGTGAATGGTTTGAGGATGTAAGGAGGTAGGCGTAACTAGGCATATGCGTAAGGACTCGGTGGGACGGCGTATTGCCTGCATTTGGACAATCGGCGAGACCCGAGGGCCGAGACGCACGGCATTTTCCGAGACGGGGCTAATACTCCGCTCTTTGCTTCGTCACGGTCTCCTTCTGGAATTCTCGTCTCGGCCAGCCCTACTTGTCCTGTTATTCTCTGCACGTTCCTGCCTCCACCTGAAGCATGACTAATGTCGCATGTCCTTATCGCAGCTCACATCTGTTGCTTGCTTGTGTGCCCTCCAGCGTCACGTTGCAGTGTCGGGACCACCGTTCCAGGTCGCAGGAGCTCAACTTCTTTCAGGTAGTAGGGGTCTGCAACAATTTGAAATGGACGGTGCGACGTAGCGCAGCGCAATGCTAGTATGGCTTGGTGTCGACTAGGGGTGTAACGGGACACGGAGTTGTGCAGATCCTGTTGCGCATTGGCACTTGAATCACTTGGATCTTTGACCCCCCGTCGGTCAAAGCACTGCTTGTTCGTCCGCCGCAAATTGGTGGTGCCTTGACTTGTAGCCATGCGATCACGGCGTTGTACATGATTCTTAGGATCAAGCCTGCACGTGAAGACGAATCGAAGCTTCTGGGGTTTGCCTGCAGATGTAGTAATACGCTCGAGCGACACATTGTAATGCTTGTAAACTTCAGATTTCCACTTCTTCTGTGCCTCCGCTACTCCCAATTGAATTAGATAGGTACTAAATTTGTGAAGCATCGCAATACGCACCAATTATTTCCTCATCTGATTGATCCCACACAGCCAGATCATTATCAGGCTCATCCTTTTTACGTCGCTTCGTTGGCGAAACAACTACGGGAATGTCTGACTGAGAGTTGGATACTGGATTTCGTGACCGTGTATTCTTTGATGGGGAATCTGGGCTGTCGCTACTTTCAGGAACAGCTCGCTTGCTAGGGCGTTGTGGCGTCGATGGGATAGCGGAGGATCCAGCCATTGGCACGGCGATAACTCAGATTTCTGGCTCAGGCTTATATGTTAAAAAATTCAGAGAAAAAAGCGCACCATGTCACAGCCATTGTAGGCAAATCTGCTAATCCAACCATGACTGAGGCTGATATGTTCCAGACTGATGGTGTCTGCCCGGTATAACAATGCTAGCTGGTTGGGATGGCGCATTTGAATTTGGTGGTGGCGACGCAACAGATAAGATGAGTTTTGGGTGCCCAGAAAAGGTAATGTGCCGTGGTCAGACCACGGGTAGCACGGGTTGGAGCCTGCGCGCCCACACCTGCCCGGGTATGGTGGCCTTCGGCCCGTAACCTGTACCTGTCTCATCCGTCACGGTCACATGCGGATGTGACCGCGGGCAACCCGGGCCAACGCTGACCGTCGTAGGCCTTAGCAGGTCCCAACTGGCCAAGACGGTGAGGATGGCATCGTGTAAGCAGACTTTCAGGGCACGGAGGGAGGAGAGTAGAGTGCTGGACCTGAGTCGCCCCGAAGAGGTGCTTTAAGATGGTGGACGTCCATGTTGCAGAATGTGAGTTCTAGGGTTGACGCGACGTTGGCGGGAATGGGAGAGAGGCGAAGAAGGATAAACGTGTCGTCGTAGTTGGTCCAGGAGAGGCAGCAGATCGTTGCCGTGAGGTAGTCTCGATGTGGAGCCGTTTGCCCCTTTGGACACCGCCGTGGATGAAGCCTGTTATGTCGAGATAAGGTATTGGAGATGTTGCGATGAGATGGTGAGCGGCAGCGGCGCGGTTGTGTCGAGCGCTGCGGGGTCATTATCAGATTCAGGTCATGAGACTATGCACCTCGCCTGTCATACAGCTGAGAGTCTATATAGACGCATGCCTTATTCTGAAGTTGGGGGTCATTCGGTCCCGACGCTGACCAAGCCGCACTGGAGCAGAAGCGTAGGCTTCGGCTAAGCTCCTGATTGGCTTGGCTAAGCCGGCTCGTGGCTTCGATCTTAGAGTGGCAGTGCTAACACTGACCTATTCGATGTGCGACCCCTGACCCACTCTACAGCTTCACGTCCCCAGCCTGACGTTTCATTTTTAGAGCTGTCATCATTTGAGGACTTCTGATTTAAATTATTATTTAAGTACATTTCGGTGGAGTTATCGGTGATTGGCGCCGAACTGCGTTTGGGATTATGCGTCCTTTGTCCTTCATTCGGGCTAACTAAACGCAGCTGCTTTGTTTTGTCTAACTGGAGCGGTTTAGACTGGAGTCGATTACATTAATCCAAAAGAAATTCATTGTATTAGCAGACAGTATTTGTCGCAACGCATGATGGCTAATCATTATTATTCCGGAATAAATTACTCCCTAATAACGTTGCATTTTTTATTATGACAAGTAGTGACAGGTTCAAGAATAACCTCTCATTCGCATGTTCAAGAGTTACCGTTGGGTAGGCTGTGTGTTAGTCTCGTTTCCAGAGTGCAGACGTAGTGAGGAACTGGGGCTGAGTTTGAATTGGTCATAACGAAGGCAGAGCAATTAAGACTCCGATTTAGGAATCCCCAGGACGTGTTTCATCATGGAACGGGCCGAATGGCGTACGAATCGAATCAGAATATGAACGCGTGCCCAATCGGCCGAAAGTTCAAGCGTGTTCGCCAAGGTTCGCCACCGTAAGATTATCTGAACGATCCATTAGCCAGTTGACTCCTCTTCCAGAAATATAAATGGCTGAAGAACGCTGCGGCCTATGCCAGTGCAGTGCAAGTGTATTCTTTTCATCATGGTCATTTCGTAGTCCTGTCTGAATATGCATATGCTAAACAGTACGCTCTCAAGCCGGTTCCCGTTCAACGTCCTTCATTCACCCTTGTAATAGCATACATAGACCAGCCCTACCTATTATCATGGTTAGTGCATTACGTCTTGACATCGTAGACAACTTGACTCGTCTTCGTTGCTTTCAGGTAACCAGCAATGTGCTCGACTTCTGTTTGTATGGAACTCTGATTGGGGAACTTTGTTAGTCTTCTTCCTCGTGACGTAGCACTGTCTGTATAGATTATCATCACGTCACCTTTACCAGGGATTCAAAGGCATGGAAAACAACCGTATAGTATCTGATCGAGACAGTCTGCACCGTTCTGCTCGGATCCGACCTAGCGGATTTGGAAATCGATCCTCACTATAACCCTTGTGTTGCATGTTTCATAGTTCTGATGGGCGGAGGGCTGGCTGCGTTGTCTTCTGCATGAATCTCATTCAGTACGTAATTGATTTCAAGACTGAAGTGGAATTACTGGCTGTGTATGCAGTATGCATATTGCAATATGAATTATTACGCCAGCAAGACTTTGCGGCGTTCCATAAGTAGTCCATGTTTCATTAAACTCTTAATTGTCTCTTGGCTTGTTGGCAGAAACCTCTTCCCAACCCTGGTCCAGCCAGATATATATAGAGTCATGATCATGACACTCCCGCGCTGCATTGAATGATGTGCCATAGATTTAAAGGCTGCGGACCTACGCACCTTACATAATCGACGGTGGGAAGCTATTCCATCTTGTCACGCTCATCTCGGATGGCATTGGCATTGGCATAGGATGTCTTCCTTATCACAAGGGTTAGGTACTCATTTACATCGAAGGGTTGCACTTGAAGTCATATTTGGATTTGGATACAACTACCTAACGCAAGAGGCAGCACGGGGCTAGCAGCAGATATCATTTTAAAGGTTGCTCTTATTCTTCTACATGGATTTCTCCGAGAGAAAAAATCCGAGTCACAGTAAGCTGTGTTTCAACCTTTAATGCAAAGATAGGCGCATGGTGATTGGACGGTACGCCCGAACTTGTTCGAAGTGTGAAAAAAAATCTTTCGTAATCTGGGTCAATGTATGCAAGAGGAATCCGAACTGTGCCGTCACTATATTATATATAAACGTTCAGCCGGGACATTCAACTATATAAATCGCTTTGAAAAAGGCAAGCAAATACGACCTCACCATGAGCACCTTGGCAATCTCGTCCAAGCTTGAATATACATGTGCTAAATGGTGCGCTTTCATGCCGGTTTCCGCTCAGTGTTCTTCATTGACTCTCATAAAAGCACACGGAGCCCAAGCTTATTCATTGCATTGGTCAGCGCACTACCTGTAAACAAACGTACCCCTGACCCTCGACTCCTTTGCAGGTGATAGGCAATGTGCTCGGCTTCTGTCTATATGGAGCACTAACACCTCAACTGTGTTCGTGTTCCCCGTCATCGGACCCGCGGGAACTTTGTGACCAATCGGTTCCGCATAGACTTTTACCACAGTACTGTCTTCAATGATTCAAAAATGATGATATTGGCCATCTATGCTATCTACATCACTGAGACGATCTCCACCGGTTTTCTCGCATACGACTTAGCAAATCTGACAGTCGATCCTTACTATAACCCCTGCTTTGCAGTGATAATAGTTCTGATAGGTGGAGGACTAGGTACGCTACCATCCATTTTTGGATCGCAGTATGCAACTGACACAACCGAAGTGTCGTTACTGACGCAAGCTGTGTATGCATATCGTATATGGATCCTGATGGAAAGAAAAAGATTCGTACCATTTTGTTTCATTGGGGTACGCAAAACCTGAACGCACACCTGTCCGATGATTTAACCCGCATCTAGTTTGCCGCAATCGAAGTTATTCTTACGGCAGTGTTGATATCGTGCAAAGTTTCGTTTTTCATCATCGGAACGGTACGTCTCCTTAGCGTTAAACAATACTTGTCGTCTAACATTCCAGCCGATAGGTGTGGTCTGCGTGCTGCCTCTTCGCCGACTTGGTCATCGCAATTCTCATGGTGTGGATTGTAAGTAACGTAGACTGGTGACGTTCGATCGAGGCCTCACAACTTTCGCCTACCGCAGCTCACCAAGAATAGCATCATATCCAGACAATTACAGCGGAGGATAATGCGTTTGCTGAACATCCTCGTCGGGGGTAATATCCTCACCGGTATGTTTGCAAAACCATTTTTTCCTGAAATTTATTTACGACGGCGCAATTAGTCGCATTGAATGTTGTTACGCTGGCTGCGTCGCTGCATTCCCTTTATCTCACTCTTTCTTGCGGCATTGTATTATCGAAGCTCTACGCAAACTCGCTGATGGTTGCTGTCAATGACCGTAATCTCCAGTCCAGAGGCGAATCCCCATCCGACAATAATATTTCGTTTGCTATGGGAACGCTTCCGACCCCAGGCAATACCGACGGTGATCAAACCGCAGGATAAATTTTCAAGATTTGAGCGATTCGTCGGGGATACGTGGAGGCAAACAACGGGTGTAAGATAGGAGTTGACATGCGCCATGCATTGGGTGTATCGTTGTACTAACATTGTGGATGCTGGAGGGAGGGATACACCCATGTCCTCCAATATTCGCTACAAGCCATATCTCACTATATATACTAGGCTCTCGTCCTGTGTATTATTTCAATAACGACTTCACAAAATATCATTTCCGTGACTACCCTTCACATTTGAACCCTCCCGAGGGCCAACAACGTGAACTGTCAATTCACAGGATGATGAAGGAAATACATAATGCCAACTAGGACTCGTTGAAAATAGAGGTGTATGTATCATGGGGTTGAATGAATGCGCTCGGCTCCGGATGAAACGCAGTGACGTAATGCAGTGCAGCTTGTTTAAAATTAAATGTTTGGTCATTCCAAATAATGGACTCGGCCGCAATGGTTATCGATCTCTCACCACTGCTGACATCTTCGCAAACCACCGGGTTCCCAACCAAGGTACATCACGCTCGCGCACAAGGATGTCTGCAAATGCAAAACTCGCCTGTGATACTCCCGCAAACGTCTGGAGTGAGAAAAGGGTGGTCATCCTTTTGCCTTCGAGTCGCCCTACTAGTAGCTGACACCTGGCCAAAGATGAAGCAGGGTCCAAGGACTCTGAGTTGCGGATGCAAAATGACTCTCGTTCGTGTGCGGAATGACCAACTCTCTAGCTTCCTGTTTCAAGATTCCGTGGCTGGCATTCAGAATCCATC
>WNGI01030097.1_pt1 | contig 10886 bp, 8 predicted proteins | sample 5400621 | NCBI WGS metagenome assembly WNGI01 (sample SAMN13153374, study PRJNA577476) | soil metagenome | isolation source: 20 cm soil or saprolite under Garry oak tree replicate 1 | place: USA:California | collected 2016-06-15 | reverse complement strand
CCTCAAACGCGGCGCGCTCCTCGGGATCGAGCGCGGCACGCGCGTCGTCGAAGATCGCGAGCACCAGGTTGGTGGTGTCGATCACCATGACGAGGGCGTTGGTGACGTGAAACTCCCGTTGAATTTCGGATTGCAGCTCGAACTGGATCTTGGGAAGTGCGTCGCAGGCGATGACGGCGGCGCAGAGGCAGAGCACGCTGAGGCGGACGGTGTGTAGCATCTTTTTGCAGTAAACTCCTCAGAGAAACTCGCTCGCCGGTTCGGGACGCGCAATGCAGGCGCGATGACCAGCGGTTGAGGGACCGCGATTATTGTGATCGCACATGGTCACGGTGTGCACGGTTCTTCCTCCGCTTGAGCGCCCGCGCATCGATGCCGCCGGTGACGGCTGCTTCGATACGCTCCACGCCGACTCGCTGCACGAAGCGCTGCATGTGGTCCGCCGCCGGCGCGTTGACGCGGTGGTCATTTCCGTGCACCGCTGCCAGGGCGAAGCGCTGCCCGGCGTCGCCCGCTTCGTGCGTGAATTCCCCGCCATACCGGCGGTTGCGCTGGTCTCGCGCCACGATCGCGAAGCGACGGAGACGTTGTTGCGCCTGGGCGCGACCGGTGTGCGCAGTGCCGTGGACTGTACCGAGCCTGATGGGTGGCGCCGCCTGCGCGATTTGGTGGGTCACCCGGCCTCGCCGGTCGCGGCGCGCGTCCTCGCGCGGCTCATCCCGGCGCTGGGTGAGCCGTCCGAGGAAACGCGCCTCTTCTTCGAGGCGGTCGCGCGGTTGGCGCCGGCGCTCAGCACCGTGCGTGGGCTTGCCCGGCATCTGCGGGTGCGGCCGAGCACGTTGATGTCGCGCTTCCATCGCGCCGGCATTCCGTCACCCAAGAGCTATCTCGCCGGCATGCGATTGCTCCACGCCGCCTTCCTGTTTCAGAACCCGGGTCTGTCGGTGTCGGATGTGGCATACCGGATGGACTACTCGTCACCCCAGAGCTTCGGCCGGCACCTGCGCGCCGTCCTTGGCGTCACGGCGGGAGAGTTCCGCCGGCGTTTTCCCTTCGACCTCGCACTGACGCGCTATATCGACCTGTTGATCACCCCGTACCGGGAGGCCCTGCGTGCGTTTCACCCCTTCAACGCGGGGTCGTGGGACCAAGGCCCGAACGCCACAGCGGTCTTCCGGGCGGGGTGAGTCGCTAGTCGGCGGCGGGACGGATTTGATGGTCGGTGGTGGCTTGATCGCGCCGCAGTACCGAGAAGCGGGCGATGCCGCTCCGCAGCCGCTCCGCGAGCTGCGCCAGCTGCTGTGATGTGGTCGTCAATTCGCCCATCGACGTGATCTGCGCCTCCGTGGCCGCGGCCGTACTGTTGGCACTATCGGAGCTCGCTGTCGAGATGCTGGCAACTTGCTGTAACGACTGTGCAAGCTGGGCCAGGCGCTGGGCCTGGCTGCGCGAGACCTCGGCGGTCGCGTTCACCAGATCCCCCATCAGCTGGACGCCCTGATGCAGCTCCTGCAGCGCGCCGTCCGCCTCGGCCGCGACCGCGCCGATGTCGCGCACCTTGGTCTTCGATCCCCGTGCGCAGATCGCTCACGAGCTCGGCGACTTCGCGAGCCGACTTCCCTGCTTCGGCGGCGAGTGTGCGCACTTCATCGGCGACGACCGCGAAGCCCTCCCCGTGCTCCTCGGCGCGCGCGGCTTCGATGGCCGCGTTGAGCGCGAGCAGATGCGTCTGCCGGGCGATCCGCGCGATGGTCTGCGCGAACACGCCGATGCGTTCCGACATCCCCGACAGCCCCGCGACTGTCGACGCCGTTGCGCGCACTTCCTCTCCCACCGCGCGGAGTGTGCCGCTGGCGCGAGCCACCCGCTCCCGTCCCCGCTCCGCCGTGCTGACGAGGCGTGAGGCATCGACCTGCATCAGCTCCGCCCGCACGCGCAGCGACTCCGCCTGGTCGGCGGCCTTGGCGCTCTCGCCGCGCGCGCCGTCCGCGAGCCCCCGCTGGTGGCCGAGGTCACCCGCCAGCCGCTGCGACGTCTGCGTCAACGACTCGGTCGTTGCGTGCAGCTGTTCGGCGGCGGCCGCGAGCTCTTCCGCGAACGCCGCAACCTCGTCGGCTTCGCGCTGGACCGACGAAATGGTCGCGCCGATTTCCTCGAGCATGCGGTTGAAGCTCTTCTCGAGAAAGCCGAGCTCGTCGGCTTCGGCGGCGGCGGCGCGCACGGCGAGGTAACCCTGCTCCGCTTCCCCCATGACACTGCGCGCGCGCCGGATGCGCTGAATCAGCGTCGCCGGAATCCGCTTCAGCGCCATCGCGACGCTGATGAACACCCCGGTCTCGAGGTATGCGATGGCGTCGAGCCCCGAACCACCGGGATACAGGCGGCCGTGCGCCCAGCTCGCGAGCAGATAGGCAATCGATGCGACCAGCACCAGGAAGTCGCCGACCGCTTGCCCCTGATCGAAGGCATAGGGCAGGACGGCGATGAACAGCGCCGCGACCACGCCGCCGTGTCCGAACCAGATGACGAGCACAATGACGAGCGCCACGTCGAGCAGCGCGAGCATATAGATGAACCACCAGCGGTACCAGCCGCGCTCGTTGATCATCCCGACGATGGCGTTGATGACCGCGCCGCCGCCGGCGATGAGGACGATCGTCCCCAGGCGCGTCTGGATCATCGCGGACAGATTCCCCAGCGTGCCGAGCACGAACAGCGCCGCGGCGATCGCCCAGCGGCGGCGGTGGCTGCGCTCGAACGTCTCGAGATCCTTGAAGCGCTGCTCGAGGGCAGTGGCTTCGTCGTGCCAGCCGCGGACTCGGGCGGCGAACGAGGGGCGGCGCGCAGGGTCGGTCATGTCCCCAATCCTAACCCAAGATCGGACGCCGTCAGGAACGCCTCGACGAGGTAGCCCTCGCGCTCGATCGCCTCACGGCCGCCTTCCTCACGATCCATCACCGCCATGACGCCGAGCACGTGACCGCCTTCACTTTCGACGGCGCTGATCGCGTCGCGCGCGGAGCGCCCGCTCGTGAGCACATCCTCGACGATGACGACGGGGAAGCCGGGTGAGAAGCAGCCTTCGATGCGTTTCCCGGTGCCGTGGTTCTTGGGTTGCTTGCGGACCGTGAATGCGTCGAGCAGCTGGCCGCGGCGCCGGGCGGTGAGCGCGAGCGCGTAGGCGATCGGGTCGGCACCGACGGTGAGGCCACCCACCGCCCGCGGGCTCCAGCCGCGCACCGCCAGGCGATCGAGCCCTAGGCCACCGACCACGGCCAGGCCATCGCCGGACATCGTGGTGAGGCGGGCGTCGATATAGAAGGAAGACCGGCGGCCGGACGCGAGGACGAAATCGCCGCGCTGGACGGAGCGCGCGAGGAGCAGATCCTTGAGCGTGGCCCTGAGGTAGTAGTAGTCGCTACTACTATTCACTTGTTCGCTTGCCAACGATGTTCTTGAGGGCGTCGAACAGACCCCGCGGCTTCGACTGCTTCGCCTGGGCGAGGGTCGCTTCCAGGTCCTCGGCGAACGCGGACATGGTCGGCTGGCGATCGCCAGGTTGGCGCGCCAAGCCCTTCATCACCGCGGCCTCGAGACCAGGCGGGAACTTGAGATCCTTGCCAGCTTCGGAGAGCGGCGTCGGCTTGCCGCTCAACAGCTGCTGAAACAGCTCCCGCGGGCTGCGGCCCTCGTGAGGGTGCCGGCCCGTCAGCATGTAGTAGGTGATCTTCGCGAGGCTGTAGATGTCGGCCCGGCCATCGACGAGCTCGCCCGACAGCGCTTCCGGGGCGACGTACTGCAGCGTGCCGACGAAGAAGCCGGTGCGCGTCAGCCGCTCTTCGGCCGGCTGCTCGGCATCGCGCGCGATTCCGAAATCGAGCAGCTTCACCGTGCCCGTCGCCGCATCGTACATGATGTTTTCGGGCTTGAGATCGCGGTGGATGATGCCGGCGCTGTGCGCCGCGGCGAGCGCGTCCGCGAGCTGGCGCACCAGCGGCACCGCAGCGGCGGGAGCGAGGGGGCCCTCGCGGTGTAGGAAGTCGGCCAGGGGCTCGCCCTTCGCCCATTCGAGCGCGAGATAGTAGAGCCCGTCTGACTCACCGAAATCGTACGTCCGGACCACGCCCGGATGCACGACGCGGGAGCCAAATCCGGCCTCGCGCAGGAACCGTTTGACGACGATGGGGTCGCCCCTGAGGCGCTCGCGCAATACCTTGAACGCACAGGCGCCGCGCCCGGGATGGTCGGCGCGGTATACCTCCGCCGTCCCCCCTTCGCCTACGCGTTCGAGGAGGCGGTAGCCGGCGATTGACCGGCCGGCCAGGTTTTCGTTCGCCATTGGGGTTGGCGCGAAACTAACGTCCCGATTTGAGGCTCGGCAAGTGATGCGACGGATGGTGCTGCCGCTGGCGGTCATTTTCTCCACCGGCGGCTGCGGATCATGGCAGCGCGTAGGGAGTCCCGACGCGACGCCGCGCGCGGGGACCACCGTGCCGCGGCTGTTCGACGCGACGTCGGTGTACCGCTCGATGGGCGCGTTCGTCGGCGGCGGCGCGCTGCCGTTCGTCGCGTCGATTCGCTACCTCGCCGGGCCGACGTCGGATTCCACACTCGCCCTCTTCTCGGTCTCGCTCACCAATCACACACTTACGTTCCAGCGCCGCGCCGGCGAGTTCGTCGCCGAGTACCACGTCGAGGCGTCGTTCCGGACCGACAGCACCGGCGTCGTGGCGGTGCGGCAGGTCGGCAGCGACGAGCAGGTGCGCGTGCGCAATTTCCAGGAGACGCTGCGCGGCGACGAGAGCATCATCTTCCAGCAGTTCGTCATGGTGCCGCCGGGCGTCTATCACGTGCTGGTCATGGTGCGGGACCGCAACGGGCCGGCGTTCGCGCGCGCGGAGCGGGCGGACACCGCACCGCGCTTCACCGCGCCGGCCATGACGCGGCCGATCCCCGTCTACACGGCCGAAGGCCGGTCGCAGCGCAGCGAAGTCCCCAAACTGCTGGCCAACCCGCGCGCCACGCTGCCGTACGGCATCGATTCCCTGCGGTTTTACATCGAGCGCTACGGCGCGGGACCGTCCCGGATCGTCGCGCGCGTCGTCGATGGCGCCGATCACGAGCTGTGGCGCGACTCCTTGACCCTCAACGGCGGGGGCGATCTCGCGAGAGCCACGGTGCTCGTGGTCCCGGGCAAGCTGCCCGTCGGACAGGCCGAGCTCCAGGCGATCCCGGCCACCGGCGGTGACACGACGCGCTCGCGCTTCCTCGTGAGCTTCTCCAATCAGTGGGTGATTACGAATTTCGAGGAGATGACGAGCTTGCTGCGCTACTTCGAGCGGCAGGAGTGGGTCGATTCGTTACGGCGCTCCACCCCCGACCATCGCCCCGAAGTCTGGCGCGCCTTCTGGAAAGCCACGGACCCGGCGCCCATCACGCCGGAGAACGAGGCTATCGACGATTACTTCCGGCGCATCCAGCAGGCGAACGTGCGGTTCCAGGATGAGGGGGAGCCCGGCTGGCTGACCGAGCGGGGCGAGGTCTTCATCTCCCTGGGCGAGCCGGACGAGATACTGGACCTTTCGAACGGGATGGATCGCAGCGGGCAGCGCGTGCTGCGGTGGACCTACACGTCAGAGCGTCTCGTGCTGTATTTCCAGGATCAGACGGGCTTCGGCCGGTATCGTCTGACACCGTCGTCGCGCGCCGAGTTTCAGCGCGTGCTGGCGCGGGTGAGGCGATCCGAACGGTGACGCGCGGCGCCGCGCTCTGGACCGCGGCGGCGTTGGTGGCGCGTGCCGCTGGGGCGCAGGAAGTCCCTTCCGCCCGTCCTGATCACACCGCCACCTATCGCGCCGATTCGCTCCGTCTCTCGGGACGCCCCTGGCATGCCGCCGAGACGTTGCTCGCCGCGGCCCGGCGCGATCCGCATCCCAATGCGTTTCTGATCGTCGAAGGCGCCAAGGCGGAAGTTCACGCACACCGTTACGAGCACGCCCGCACCCTCCTGATCGGCCAGCCGTGGCTGCTCGATTACGCCGACGGCGAGGCGCTGGCGCTGCTCGGCCAGGCGGAGTTCGGCGTGGGCGGCTACGCCGACGCCGCGACGCATTTCCAAATGGCACGCGCCCGCGCGCCCGCCGCGCGCGCCGGGCTGCTGGCGGTGCGTGCCGCTGTGGCGTTCGACGCGGCGGGACAGGCCGACAGCGCCGCCGCCGCGTTCGCGGCGGCCCGCGAGGGCGGCAAGTTGGCGGCGATCGATCCCTGGCTGCGCGTGCGCCAGGCGCGGGTCACGCGCGACACGGCCGCCGTGCGCGTGCTCCTCACCGACGTCCCGGCCCCGGCGGCGCGCGAAATTGCGATTGCACGGGCTCGCTCGCTGCTGCTCGCCGGCGACACGGCGCGGGCGCTCGACGCATTCGCGCTGGCAGGGAAGGGCGGGGGCCTCGAAGGGGCGCGCCTGGCGCTCGCGATGGGCGATTCGGCACGAGCCCGCGCGACCCTCTACGGCCTGCTCGCGCGCGATCCCTTGAGCGATGAGGCCGCCGCGGCGGTCCCGCTCGCGCTCGTCCCGTTGGCCCCGCGCACGGCCGCCGAGCGCTCGCGCTCGTCCCGTTGGCCCCGCGCACGGCCGCCGAGCACGTCACCCTGGCGCGCGCGTTGAACCGGCGCACGAGCGTGCGCGACGCACGCATCCATGTGGAGCGGGCGCTGCGCGAAGACTCGAGCGCGGCGACCCTCCTGTTCTACGGCGAGCTACTGGTGGCGAGCGGCCTGCTGCGCGACGCGGTGCGCGCGTATGGCGCCGTGGCCCGCGATTCGGCGGCCCGCCCGCTGGCGCTGTATCGCCGCGCGCGCGTGCTCGTCCGTCTGGGCGATTCCGCGGCCGTGCCGGGACTTTCCAGTTTTGCGCAGAGCTACCCGGCCGACAGCGCGGCGCCGGGCGCGCTCTACGTGCTGGCCGACATGCTGGACGGGCGCGATGACTGGGCGAACGCGGCGCGCTGGTACGGCGAGTTGATCACCCGCTATCCCGCCGACCCGCGCTCATCCCTGGCCCGCTTCCGGTTGGCCGCGCACGCCGAAAGCGCCGGCCAACCCGATAGCGCCGCGCTGTTGTACCAATCCGAGATCGACGCCAACGGCCCGCAACGTACCGCGGCGCGCTTCTGGCTCGGCAAGATGGCGGAGGCGCGCGGCGATGCGACGCGCGCCCGCACCATCTGGCTCGCGCTCGCGCACGAAGATTCGCTGGGCTACTACGGCATGCGGGCCTGGCGCGAGATCGGTCTTCCGGCGCTGGCGTTTGCGCCCGCGTCCCCGCCGCCCGCGCCGCCCGCGCCCGTCGTCATTGCGCTCGCCCGCATTGACACGCTCGAGCTCGCCGGGCTCGACAGCGAAGCGCAGGCCGAGGTGCGCGTCCTGCTCGCCCGCGCTCCGCAGGACCTGGACGGCCTGCTCGCGCTGAGCGAGGGGCTCAGCCTGCGCGGCTACGGCTCGGCGGCGGTGCGGCTCGGCTGGCAGGCGGCGCTGCTCGCGCCCGGCGATGTGCGCGTCTTACGCACGATTTTCCCCTGGCCGAACCGCGCGGCCGTCGAAGCGGAGGCTCAAGAGTTCGGCGTGGATGCGCTGTTGCTCGCGGCACTGGTGCGCCAGGAGAGTGTGTTCGATGTGGCGGCGCTGTCGCCCGCGGGCGCGCGCGGGCTCGCGCAACTCCTGCCCAGCACCGCGGCGCTCATGGCACGCGGCCTCGACGTGGCCTTCTTCCCGGATTGGATCACCGTGCCCGATCTGAATCTGCATCTCGGGGCGGCGCACCTGGCGGAGTTGCTCAAACGCTTCGGCCGAGTCGATGCGGCGATCGCCGCGTACAACGCCGGGCCGGTGCCGGTGCGGCGCTGGCTGGAGCGCGCCGGCGCCGCGGATCCGGATCGCTTCATCGAGCTGATTCCCTATCCGGAAACGCGCGGTTACGTGCGCAGTTTGTTGCGCAATCGCGAGTTGTATCGCGCGTTGTACGAGCCTTGACAGCTTTCCGGGCCGCGGGTCTTTTCTAGCCGTCCACCGTTGAGCCCAGCAACAGACTCTGCAGGAGGCGGAACGTGATCAAGGGAAAGGTGAAGTGGTTCAATGACGCCAAGGGGTACGGCTTCATTGAACAGGAAGGCGGCGAGGACGTGTTCGTGCATTTCTCGGCAATTCAGATGGACGGCTTCAAGACGCTTGCCGAGGGTCAGGTGGTGGAGTTCGAAGTGCAGCAGGGGGACAAGGGGCTCCACGCCACGAACGTCGTGCGCGTCTAACCGCGCCCTTCACCCGACCATTCCGCCCCGCCCGATTCCCCGGGCGGGGTTTAGGTTTCCCGCCATGCCGCCGCGCCCCGCGCCGCCCATTCCCGCCACGTCCGCCGGCAGGACGAACGTCTTCCTGGTGGACGGCTACGCGCTCATCTATCGCGCCTTCTTCGCGATGATCGCCCGGCCGCTCACGACCAAGAGCGGAGAGAATACGTCGGCGGTCTGGGGCATCACCAATTTCCTGCTGCGCCTGTACGAGAACTATCACCCGGCATACGTCGGCTGGGTGCACGACCGCGGCGTCTCGTTCCGCCAGGAGCAGTATCCGGAGTACAAGGCGACGCGGGAAAAGCTCGGCGAGGAGCTGCAACAGGACTTCGACCGCTCACTCGAGCGCGTCTGCCAGATCCTCGATGCGTTTCATATCCCCGTCATCGCGATCAACGGCTACGAGGCCGACGACGTCGTGGCCACGCTCGCCGGCCGGGCGGCGCAGAACGGCCTGCAGGCGGTGATCGTTTCGGGGGACAAGGATTTCTATCAGCTGATCGGCGAGGGGATCGCGCTGCTGAATCCGGGCCGCGGCGGACAGGCCGCGGTCGAAGAACAATGGGTGGATCAGTCCAATGCCAGCGAGCGGCTCGGCGTGCCGCCGGAGCGGGTCGTGGATTACCTCGCGCTCGTCGGTGACACCTCGGACAACATTCCCGGCGTGAAAGGTGTGGGCGACAAGACGGCACTGCAGCTGCTCGAGACCTACGGCGACCTCGACACCATTCTCGCGCGCGCCGCCGACATCCCCGGGAAACGGCCGCGCGAAGCGTTGCTGCAACAGGCCGACAACGCGCGCTTGTCGCGCCAGCTCGTGACGCTGCGACGCGACGTGCCGGTGGAGCTCGACCTCGAGCAGCTCCGCGTGCGCACGCCCGATACCGGTGAGCTCGCGTCGCTGTTCACCGAGCTCGAGTTTCGGACCCTGATCCCGAAGCTCGCCGATCTCGAGTCCGTCGGTGTCCAGCCGGCGCCGGAGACGGGAGCCGCGCAGCCACCGGCTGCGCGGTCGCCCCGCGCGGCACCGCCGGCCGATCCGCGTGTCGTCACCGATGCGGCGGAGCTGCCGGCCATGATCGAGGAGCTGCGCGCCGCGCCGTTGGTCGCCGTGCAGACCGAGCCAGGCCTCGCCGGACTGTCGCTCGCCGCAGCGCCGGGCCGTTCCTGGTATCTGCCTTTCGGCCACCGCCTCGCCGAAGGCGAGCTCGATACGACGCCGCCGCGCAACCTGCCCGCGCTCGCGAGCGAGGCCGTGGCGCCACTGCGTGCGCTGCTCGCCGATCCCGCCGTCCGCAAGGCGGGGCACGACATCAAGGCGTCGTGGGTGGCGCTCGCGCGCGCCGCTGTTCCCTTTGCGGGCGTCGCCTACGACTCGATGATCGCGAGCTTCGTCCTCGATCCCGGCCGGCGCTCTCACGCGCTCGACGACCTGGCGCGCGAGCATCTGTCCGTCGAGCTGCGCACGACCGCGCAGCTGGTGGGCAAGGAGCGGACCTTCGCGGAGGTGCCGCCCGCGGAGGCAGCGGGCGTCTCCGCGGCGCAGGCGGAGATGGTGCTCCGGCTCGAAGCGACGTTCCGGTCCGACATCGAGGAGCATCACCTCACCCGCCTGCTCGACGAAATAGAGATACCGCTCATCCCCGTACTCGTGGACATGGAAGCAGCCGGCATCCTGGTGGATCGGGTGCTGCTCGGGGAGATGTCGCGTGGGTTCAGCAAGGAGTTGACGGGGCTCGAGCTCGACATTTACCGCGCCGCCGGAGGCGAATTCAATATCAACTCGACGCCCCAGCTCCGGACCGTCCTGTTCGAGCGCCTTAAGCTGCCCGTGCAGAAGCGGACCAAGACCGGCGCGTCGACCGATGTCGAGGTGCTGGAGCAGCTCGCAGCGATGGGCCACGAGGTCCCGCGCCTGCTGATCGAGTATCGCGAGCTGACGAAGCTGAAATCGACGTATGTCGACGCGCTGCCCGGATACATCCGCGCCGACACGGGGCGCGTCCATACGAGCTTCAACCAGACGGGGGCCGCGACCGGCCGGCTGTCGTCATCCGATCCCAACCTCCAGAACATTCCCGTGCGCACTCGGCGCGGCGGAGAAATCCGGCGGGCCTTTGTGGCGCCGCCCGGACACCTGCTGCTGATCGCCGATTATTCGCAGGTCGAGCTGCGGTTGCTCGCGCATCTCTCCGAGGATGCGGCGTTCGTCGCCGCGTTTCAGCGCGGGGGGGACATCCATCGCCAGACGGCGGCCCTCATCTTCGGTGTGCCGGAAGCGAAGGTCACCGGCGAGATGCGGAGCCGGGCCAAGACGATCAACTTCGCCACGATCTACGGCCAGGGCGCGCTGGCGCTGTCGCGCCAGCTCGGCATCACGCTCGAGGAGGCGAAATCGTTCATCAAGCAGTACTTCGAGCGCTTTGCCGGCGTGCGCGCCTGGCTGGACCGGACCATCGATGAGGCGCGCCAACGCGGCTTCGTGGAGACGTTGTTCGGGCGCCGGCGCTACATCCCGGAGCTGCGGGACCGCAATTTCAG
>WNGI01019385.1_pt1 | contig 10889 bp, 11 predicted proteins | sample 5400621 | NCBI WGS metagenome assembly WNGI01 (sample SAMN13153374, study PRJNA577476) | soil metagenome | isolation source: 20 cm soil or saprolite under Garry oak tree replicate 1 | place: USA:California | collected 2016-06-15 | reverse complement strand
GCGATGTCATGCGCACCCGCGGAGGCGGCGAGCGCCGTAAGCTCACTCATGCGATCGCGATCATCGCCCCGCCCGAAGGCAAGCGCGACGATCAACGCACGATCGCCGCCTTCAGGACGCTCGAACATCAACCTGCTGCGGCATCTTGCCGCGTGCACTGCCGGGGCGATTGGTGCCCCGGTGTCGCAAGTGCATTCGGACGCGAAGCGGTCGTGTCAGCTCTCCGCCTCGGCGCTAGGGGCGTGATGCGGCATCGCGACCGAGCGCGACGGAACGACCGTCGAAATTGCGTGCTTGTACACCATCTGGGTGACGGTGTTCTTGAGCAGCACGACATACTGGTCGAACGATTCAATCTGTCCCTGTAGCTTGATGCCGTTCACGAGGTAGATCGACACCTGCACATGTTCCTTGCGCAGCGTGTTGAGAAATGGGTCTTGTAGCATTTGCCCTTTATTGCTCATGTTCGAGCTCCGCTCTTATTGATCGGCCGCACCTTTGCACTCAACTTCTACTTCTTACTAGAGGCTCTGACCGCGTCGCTGCCCGATGGAAGGCAGCCATGGGCCCTAGCGGCGTGCGGTGGAATCCGCGTAGGGGTTGACACCCGTTTTGAATTGTATCCTAAGCGGAGTTCCCCGCAATTCGAACGCGTCGGCAAAAAATCGTTCCAGGTAACGGCGATAGGCAGCGGGAACGTGCTTGAGCGCGCTGCCGTGCACGATGACGAGCGGCGGATTCATGCCGCCCTGATGAGCGTAGCGCATCTTCGGGCGCACCAAACCGGCGCGGGGAGGTTGCTGTCGCTCGACCGCCGATTGCAGCGCTCGAGTGAGGCGTGGTGTCGAGAGCTTCGACATCGCCGCGGCGTACGCGCGATCGACCGATCCGAGCACCGCCTCGACGCCGCGTCCTTCTTTCGCCGAGATGAAGTGGTGCTGCGCGAACGACAGGAACGCCAGCTTGCGCTCGATGTCGCGCTTGACGGCGTCACGTTGTTCTTCCGCAAGGCCGTCCCACTTGTTGATACCGATGACGACAGCGCGGCCGGCCTCGAGCACGTGACCGGCGAGATGCGCGTCCTGTTCCGAAATGCCGTCCTGCGCATCGAAGAGCAGGATGACGACGTTGGCATCCTCGATCGCCTGCAGTGTCTTGATGACCGAAAACTTTTCGATCGACTCGAATACTTTGCCGCGCCGGCGCACGCCCGCGGTATCGATCAGCGTGTATTGGCGCACGGCCTCCTCGGGTCCTCGCGGTTGAACCAACGCCAACGTGTCGGCCTTTGTTAGCGATTCGCGTTTGCTCGCCGCGCTGCGGGCCTCGCCGCTCACGCCACCGCCGCGGTCGAAGTCGACGTAGATTGCGTCGCGCGTCGTGCCGGGCTCGTCGAACGTGACGAGGCGCTCCTCGCCGACGAGCGCGTTCGCCAGCGTCGATTTGCCGACGTTCGGCCGGCCGACGACCGCGACTTTGATTCGCGACTCCATGCCGCTTGCGGAAGACCGTGCGCTCGCTCCGGTCACCACGGGAATGCGCTCGAGCGCCGTTTCGATCATCGCATGCACGTTTTCGCCATGCGCGGCCGACACGGCGAGCGGCTCGCCGAGAGCGAGCTCGTGAAATTCGGCCACCGCGCGCTCGGGCACGAGTCCTTCCGCCTTGTTGACGGCGACGACCACGGGGCGGCCCGACCGACGCAGCAGTTGTGCGATCGCGCTGTCCTGCGGCGTGAGACCCGAGCGTGCGTCGACGATCAGCACGACGACGTCCGACTCGGCGATTGCCGCTTGTGCTTGCTTCGCCATTTCGAAATAGATGCCGGATGTAGCGACGGGCTCGAAGCCGCCGGTATCGACGACAATGTATTCACGGTCGCCGGCGCTCGCGCGACCGTAGTGCCGGTCCCGCGTCAGTCCGGGATAGTCGGCGACGAGCGCGTTGCGCGTCTTCGTGAGCCGATTGAAGAGCGTCGATTTGCCGACGTTAGGCCGGCCAACAAGGGCTATGGTGGGAAGCATCCAAGCGATCGGGGAAAATTAGCGCGCGGTCACTGAATACAGCGTGCCGGCATCGGACAGCCAAACGCCGCTTCCCGCCATCACGATGGGTTGCGCGGTCGGGGGCCGGCCATCGGTCGCGAGGCGTCCGACATACGCGCCATCGGCGTGCTCGAGCAAATGCAAATAACCTTCGGTATCGACGACTCCGACGAAATTTCCGACGAGCTGGGGACCGCCGACACGCCGCTGGGCAAGGGCGTCCTGTTTCCACACCGAGGCACCGCTCGATTTGTCGAGCGCATGAACGGCGCCTTTGTCATCGGTGACGTAAAGATATTTTTCGTCGCCCGCGAGACCGCTCAAGCTCGACAGATCCCGTGACCACAAAAGAACGCCGCGGAGGATGTCGAAGCACGCGACGCGGCCCTGATAGGCGACTGCGCACACTTGCCGCTCATCGATGAACGGGAGACTTGTGACGTCGGCGATCCGCTCCAGTTCAGTGGCGCCTTTGGGTGAAGCGACAGTCGCATCCCAGCCGACGTTCCCCGTCGCAACGTCGAGCGCCAGCAGATGGCCGCCCGCCGTCCCCGCGAAGACGCCGCCGCGCGCCGTCACGCCCCCGGCGGTGTTGCGAATAGTCAAGGCCGGATTGCTCCGCTGATAAACCCACTTGGTCTTGCCGTCGGCGGACGCCAAACCGTAGATGCGTCCATCGCCCGAAAAAATGATCGCCGCCCCTTCGTCGACGCGCGGCGGCGCGATGACCTCGCTCGACACGTGCGCGCTCCACATGGGTTTGCCATCGGCATCAAAGGCCAGCACATCGCCCTTGTCGGTGCCGACGACGACGTGCGATTCGTCGGCGCCCGGGCCCGCGGAAATCTTTTGACCCACGTTGATCCGCCAGAGCTGGCGTCCAGTCGCGGCGTCCACGCGAACGAGCGTGCCGTCGGTGGCCGCAGCATAAACGGACGACGGAGTAATTGCCGGGGCGAGTCCTGCAGCCGCCTTGCCGACGCTTACTTGCCAGTTGAGCTGCGGCGTGACCTTCGCGGTCAGCGTCGGCAACGGTCCAGGCTTGCTGCTTTTGCCGAACAGCCAACCGAACGATGGCGGAGGAATTTTCGGCAGTGAATCCGTCCACGATGTCAGCGTCGTCGAGCAACCGCCGACCGTGGTCGCGACAATCACCGTGGCCGTCAACCGTTTAGTCCGCGGCCAGCGCGTACCAAAGCTCATGGTTTCGCGACAGTGGCAGGCGGCGCGGCAGGCGGGGCAGGGGACGCTTGCGCGGCCGTTCCCGGCGCCGCGGGCGTTGCGGCGGGACCTCCGGCAGCGTCGAGCTTCACCTGTACGTAAGCCCGATATGGCGATTTCGGATCGAGCGTCGCCAACGCTTCTTCGTAGGCGACGCGCGCTTCCGGCGAGCGGCCGGCCGCAGCAAGCGCATCGCCCCGCAAGTCGGCGTACAAGCCGTTGAACGATACCGGACGCTTCGCATCGAGCGTCCGCAGCGCTTCGTCGTACTGCTTATCGTCGAGAAGGGTCTCTGCCAGGCGATACCGCGCGATCGCTTTCAACTCCTCTTCGTCGGCGTGCTCGACGACCCATGCAAGCTGCGTCTTCGCGCCCGCCTTGTCGCCGGCATCGAAAAGCACCTTCGCGTAAAGGAGCGCCGCGCGTGGTGCATACGCAGTGCCGCCAAACTTGTCGGTGAGCTGCGTCATCGCGTCCTTCACTTTTGCAGGATCGCTTTTGCGCACACCATCGCTCACCGCCTGATAGAGGACCGACGCGTCCGCTGCGCGCCTGCCGGCCCACCAGCGCCAGCCTTGCACGCTGCCGATGACGATGCACGCGAGCACAATGCCGAGGGTGATCGTGTTGCCGTACTGCTGCCACCACGCCTTCAGATCGTCGATCTTTTCCTGCTCTTCCAAATCGTAAGCCGCCATGCCGCTTCCTTGCTCTACAAAGTTGTATGCGCCGAAGCGCTAAGGTATTTCCCGACGTCTTTCAGAGCGACGGCGTGTTGCTCGCCGGGCTCGCGTAGCGGCTTGATTGCAACGGTTTCGGCCGCGGCTTCGTCATCGCCGATGATGAGTGCAAATCGCGCGCCGCTCGCATCGGCGCGTTTCATTTGCGCTTTGAAACTTCCCCCGCCCGCGTTCATCACGATCGGATGGCCGGCATCGCGCACTTGCTCGGCAACGCGATGGGCGAGCTTCGCCGCGGCATCGCCCACGTGGACGAGATAAGCGAACGGCGCATCGCGCGCTTCGCGCTTCGCGGTTTGCAGCAACAAAATCATTCGCTCGATGCCCATCGCGAAGCCGCATGCGGGGGTGGGCTTTCCGCCAAGCTCTTCGAACAATCCATCGTACCGACCGCCACCTGCCACGGTGCCTTGCGCGCCTAGGCGATCGGTAACCCACTCAAAAACCGTGCGGTTGTAGTAGTCGAGCCCGCGGACGAGGCGCGGATTCACGTGCGCAGCGGATTCGTCGAAAGTCGCCGCCGAGAGTCGGCGTCGAGCGCATCGGCGTGCAGCGTGAAATAGTCCACCAGCGCGCCGCGGTGCGCGCGCCGCTCCGCTGCATCGCCGATCGAATTGACCTCGAGATGAATCGCGTCCGCAAGCCCCAGCTCGCGCCACAGTCGCGCCAGCATGACGATCTGCTCGGCATCGACATCGGGACCCGGAAAACCCAGCGCCTCGACATCGAATTGGTAAAACTGGCGGTAGCGTCCCTTTTGCGGCCGCTCGTGCCGGAACATCGGTCCCGCAAGCCAAACGCGCTGCGGGCGTTCGTAGAGCAGGTTGTGCTCGATCGCCGCGCGGACGATACCGGCGGTCGCTTCCGGACGCAGCGTCAGGCTTTCGCCATTCAACCGGTCCTCGAACGTGTACATCTCCTTCTCGACGACGTCGGTCGCGTCGCCGATTGCGCGTACGAACAGCGGCGTCGGCTCGACGATCGGCACGCGCAGATTGCGATAACCGTAGCGGCGAAATACGTCGCGCGTCGTGTCTTCGAACCACTCCCACAGCGCGGCCTCGTCAGGCAGCACGTCGTTCATGCCGCGAACGGCTTGCAGCGCTGTCCGTCGTGGCGGACGGGCGTCTTCGGTACCGGGCGACGTCGGCGATCGCGCGATGTCGGTTGTTGCCGATTTCATGCCAGTGCCTTCACCGCGATCGACTTCGTCGTAGGCCGGAGACTGGGCGAGGCGGGTTCGCCGCCGTAGGTGGCACGAACGTAATCGGTGACGATCGCGATGAATTCTTCGGCGATGCGATCGCCTTTGAGCGTCACGGTCTTCTGTCCGTCCACAAATACGGGTGCAACCGGAACTTCGCCGGTACCCGGCAACGATATGCCGATATTTGCGAGCTTCGATTCGCCCGGGCCGTTGACGACGCAGCCCATCACCGCCACCTGCATCGTCTCGACGCCAGGATATTGCGCTCGCCATGCGGGCATCGACGCACGCAGATAAATTTGGATGCGGTCTGCGAGCTCTTGGAAATACGTGCTGGTCGTGCGACCGCAGCCGGGACACGCAGTCACCATCGGCGCGAACGATCGCAGTCCCATCGTTTGCAGGATTTCCTGCGCGACCTGGACCTCCTTGGTGCGGTCGCCGTTGGGCTCCGGTGTCAGCGATACGCGGATCGTGTCGCCGATGCCCTCCTGCAGCAGCACGGCAAGCGCGGCGGTCGACGCGACGACGCCTTTGCTGCCCATGCCGGCTTCGGTCAATCCCAAATGCAACGCGTAGTCGGCGCGGCGCGCAAGCTCGCGGTAGACGACGATCAAATCCTGTACATTCGAAACCTTGCACGACAGCACGATGCGCTCACGCGGAAGTCCCAGGTCTTCGGCCTGACGAGCGCTGCCGAGCGCCGAGACGACGAGCGCCTCACGCATCACCGCATCGGCGCTGTCCGGCTTCGCGAGCTTCGCGTTGTCATCCATCAGCCGCGCGAGCAGCGCCTGATCGAGGCTTCCCCAATTCACGCCGATGCGCACGGGCTTGTCGTAACGAAGCGCCTGCTCGATCATCATCGCGAATTGCGGATCGCGTTTACTGCCTTTGCCGACATTCCCCGGATTGATCCGGTATTTCGCAAGCGCTTGCGCGCAATCGGGATAGTCGGCCAGCAGCTTGTGGCCGTTGAAGTGAAAATCGCCGATCAACGGCACAGCGCAGTCCGCACGATCGAGCGCGGTTCGGATCGCACACACGGCAGAGGCGGCCTCGGCGGTGTTCACCGTAACGCGCACGAGCTCGGATCCGGCGTCGGCCAGCGCCCGAACCTGTGCGACGGTCGCAGCGATATCGGCGGTGTCGGTGTTCGTCATCGATTGGACGACGATCGGCGCACCGCCCCCAATGACGACGTCGTTCACGCGAACCGGCCGTGTGGGATGCCGCACGATCGCCGGTCGTTCCATCGTCGTCACTTGAGGATGAATCGGGCGATGTTCGCGCGGGTGAACGGCCCGATATCGATGAGCTGCCCGCGATAGGTCACCGAAACACCGGCCGCATTGCCGATATTGACGTCGAGCGGGGGCGTTCCACTCAATGTTTGCGTCGTCCCCGCGGCGCCCGTTTGCATGAAGATGGCGGCGCCGTTCCCATCCTTCACTTCGACCCACGACTTTTCTTTGAACGTCAGCAGAAGCGGGGCGTCGGATGCCGCAGCGCTTGGCGTCGGCGCCGTTGCGGTTGGCGCAACCTGTTCAGCCGCCGGCGTGGTTGTGTTCGAGGGTGCGGCCGCCGCGCCATCGCTCTTGACCATCGGCGCTGCAGATTCCGGCTTTGCGCTCGCGAGAGGATTGGGCAGCGCAGTCGAGGGCGCCGCGGGTACAGGCGGCGCTGCGCTTTCTGCGGGCGGGCGCCGGGAAACTCCCGCGTTCCGCATGAACTCGTACACGCCCGCGGCGGCGACGATCGCCAGCAATGCAAAAGGAATCAGCCAACGCGTCCAGGAGTTGCGTCGCGCGCTTGCCACGGGCAGCTCCACCATCGGGCGCGACACTGCCGTAAGCGATGGCCGGTCCAGCGGCGACGTGCCTTCGCCGCGCGGTAGCGCTGCGAGGATCGCAGCCGGGTCGAGACGCAGCAAGCGCGCGTAGTTGCGCACGAATCCGCGGACAAACGTGCGGCCGGGCAGACGCGCGTAATCATCCTCTTCGATCGCGCGCACTTGACGCGGAGCGAGCTTCAACTGCTGCGCAACCGCCTCCTGCGACCAGCCGGCGGCTTCACGGGCTGCCCGCAGTTGCGCGCCCGCCGTCGAAGCAACGGGGAGCGGCGTGTTGTGATCGTCCGCCATTAGTCGCACGTTTTAGCTGCAAGCGCCTTCGCTTCGGGCGAATCCGGAAATCGATTGCGAAGTTGCGTCATATAGGAGATCTCGGCCTGGCGATCGCCCTGCTTGCGCTCGATGCACATACCCAGATACAGCGCTTCGGCGCGAGGGCTCGCATCCCGCATCACCGGTCGCAGCCAGCTACGTGCATCGTCGAGACGTGCTTCACGGTAAGCAAGCAGCGCGAGGTTATAGGCGGCGATCGAATTCCCCGGCGACGCGCCGAGTGCACGACGGAAATACTCGTCGGCCTTTTTGTTTTCGCCCAACACGGCGCTGCATTTGCCGGCGTTGATCAATGCAATTTCCGGCGACTTGTAGAGCGAATCGCGGAGAGCCGCTTCGAATTCGGGTATCGCTTCGCGGGCACGGCCGGTCGCGCAGAGGAATGCGCCCCAGTTCGCGCGCAGATCCGCGTCGGTCGGCGCGAGCGCAAGCCCGCGCTGAAAACTCGCTTCTGCCTTTTGAGTTTCGCCGAGCATTGTGTAGACGAGACCGTAGACGTTGTAAATCTTCGGATAATTCGGATCGAGCCCCTGCGCTTCGTCGAGCACCTGGAGCGCGACGTCGAACTGACCGCGCTCGTAATAGCCGGCGGCGAGATCAGTCTTGATCTGCGCGCGCTGCAGCGGCGTTGCTTCCTGCGCCTTGACGGGTTCGGGTACTGGCGGAGCCGCCGCAGGTTGCGCCGGCTTATTGGATGCGCATCCGGCAACCAAAGCGAGAACAATCATGCCGAGAAGGGCGTAGATGCGCATGGACGAACGGCTCCCTAACAATGCTCAGCGCGTCGCGACAACCGGAATTCGGCTGCCGAGCTTTCGCTTTGTGCGGTCCTGCACGCGCCCGGCGAGCTGCCCGCAGGCGGCGTCGATATCATCGCCGCGCGTCTTGCGAATCGTCGTGACAATTCCGCCGGCGGTCAGCGTACGTTGGAATGCCAGGATGCGCTCGCGCGGCGACGTGCGAAACTCGGTCCCCGGAAACGGATTGAAGGGTATGAGATTGATCTTGCACGATGTATCGCGCAGCAGCGCCAGCAGTTGGCGCGCAGTGACTGTGTCGTCGTTGAGGCCATCGAGCATCACATACTCGAAGGTGATGAAATCGCGCGGCGCTTTGTCCAGATACCGGCGGCACGCGGCCAGGAGATCGTCGAGCGGATGCTGACGGTTGATCGGTACGAGACGATCGCGCAGCGCATCCGTCGGCGCATGCAACGACACGGCGAGCGCAACCGGGCACTCGTCGCGCAAGCGATCGATCATCGGCACGAGGCCGGACGTCGACAGGGTGACGCGTCGCCGCGAAAGACCGTAGGCATTGTCGTCGAGCATGAGCTTGAGCGCCGCGACGACGTTGTCGAAATTCGCGAGCGGCTCACCCATTCCCATCATGACGACGTTGGTGATCGGCGCATGGCCCGCGGCCACCCACGGCGCTGCGACGCCGTCCGCAATAAGCGCGCGGTTCGCGTGCCAGAGCTGGCCGATGATCTCGCCCGACGACAGATTACGATTGAAGCCCTGCTTTCCCGTCGAACAGAAGGCGCAATCGAGCGCGCAGCCTGCCTGCGACGATACGCAAAGCGTGCCGCGATACCGCCCCGTCGAAGCGTCGGACGAAAACGGTGCGGCAGCGTTCGGGGCGGTCGCATCCAGCTCGGAGGTAGCATCCGCAAAGGGGCCCCTGCTCCTCTCCTCGCTGTCGCCCTCGGGGATATAGACGGCTTCGATCGCGTTCGCGCTGCCGACGTCGATCAGCCACTTGCGCGTGCCATCCGACGCCGTCGTATCGCGGATGACGGTCGGCGCGATGATTTCCGCTTCAGCACCGAGTCGTTCGCGCAGGGGCCGCGCGAGGTCGCTCATTGCGCCAACATCGTCGACGAAGCGTTGATGCAGCCAGCGCGAAACCTGCCGCGCGCGATACGGTTTCTCGCCGCGTTCGGCGAAAAAAGTCGCGAGTGCTTTCGGGTCGAGGTCGAGCAGGTTGATCACTGACGTTCGCTCACCGGCTGAAGATCGCGCTGGTCGGAAAAAAGAATTCGATTTCGTTTCGGGCCGTTTCGGGCCCGTCGGAACCATGGACCGCATTGGCATCGATCGATTCGGCGAACGCCGCCCGGATCGTGCCCGGCGCAGCCTTTTTCGGATCGGTCGCGCCCATCAGCTCCCGATTGCGGGCAATGGCGTTTTCGCCTTCGAGCACTTGCACGATGACCGGCCCTGTCGTCATGAAGTCAACGAGGTCCTTGAAAAACGGGCGATCGCGATGCACGGCATAGAAACCTTCTGCTTCGGCGCGCGACAGCCGCATCATCCGCGCCGCGACGATTTTTAGCCCGGCCTTTTCGAATCGGGCATAGATCTCTCCGATGACATTCTTGGCCACCGCATCGGGTTTGATAATGGACAGCGTACGTTCGACAGCCATTCTTTTTGAGCTCCGGAAGCGCGAAATCGGTGAAACCGGCAATTGTAGCATGCGGTCGTCATACGAGATCAGGGGTCAGTCGGTCGATAGGTTACTGATCCGCAAGCACATTGGCCGCTCGCGGCGTACGCGATCCTGACCCGAAAAATCCCTCGTGCCGACAGCAAACTTGCCGACGCTGCAACCATGACCGATAGCGGCCTTCGGCAGCTCGCACGCGCGCGAACGCCCTCCTATCCCATCATTCCCAGTGCCTTCGGGAGCCAGATCGACAGCCCCGGCCAATAGGTGACGATGACGAGGAATGCCAACATCGTCAGAAGCCAGGGCCAGACGGCGATCGTCAGCTCCGTGATGCCCATCTTCGTAATGCCGGACGCCACGTAGAGGTTCAGGCCCACGGGGGGGTGGCACATGCCGACTTCCATGTTGACCACCATCATGATGCCGAAGTGCACGGGATCGATGCCGAGCTTCATTGCGACCGGAAACAGAATCGGCGCCATGATGAGCACGATCGACGACGGCTCCATCACGTTGCCGGCCAACAGCAGCAAGACGTTGACGACGAGAAGGAACGTGATCACGCCAAGGCCCCTGTCGAGCATCCACGCGGCGAGGACCTGCGGAATCTGCTCGGAGGTCATCAAATAGCTGAACATCACCGCGTTGGTGATGATGTAGAGCAGCATCGCGCTCATGTTGGCTGAATCGAGCAGTATCTTGGGCGCCCTCGACAGCGGCATATCGCGGTAGACGAACACAGCGACAAAGAACGCGTACACGGCGCTCATCGCCGCCGCTTCGGTCGGCGTGAAGATGCCGGTGTAGATGCCGCCGATGACGACGACGATCAGCAGCAGCCCCCACATGCTTTCGCGAAAAGCGCGCAGGCGCTCGCCCCAGCTGACCACCGGTTGGCGGGGATAGTTGTTCTTGCGCGCTCGCCACCATGTGGTGAGACCGAGCATCGTTGCCAGGAACAGACCGGGAATAATACCGGCGATGAAGAGCTGGCCCACCGACGTGTTGGTCGCGACCGCGTACATCACCATGACGAT
>WNGI01006142.1_pt1 | contig 10889 bp, 9 predicted proteins | sample 5400621 | NCBI WGS metagenome assembly WNGI01 (sample SAMN13153374, study PRJNA577476) | soil metagenome | isolation source: 20 cm soil or saprolite under Garry oak tree replicate 1 | place: USA:California | collected 2016-06-15 | reverse complement strand
GCTGCGGACGACGTGGTGAAGGAGATCGGCATCTTCCGGGCCCACAAGGGCGCCCCGGTGGTGATCGTCACCGAGGGCGAGGGCCGGTTCGGCCCCGCGGAGGACCTGATCCAGGTGCCCCCGGCCCACCCGTCCCTGGCCTACGTCCTCTCCGCGATGGCGGGACACCTCTTCGGCTACCACGCCGCCCTCGCCATCGACGGCCACGCCCTGCCGCTGCGCCTGGCGCGCGCCGCCCTGGACCGGAGCGCCGTCTCGGAGAGCGCGGATCAGCTCCTCGCCTCCCTGAGCTCCGAGCTGTTCCCGATTGCCGCCGACTTCCAGGAACGCCTCCGTCAGGGCCACTACAACGGTTCGCTGGAGGCGGCGACTGCGGGCCGCATCGTGATGGCGCTGCAGGCGGTCACCGGCGCAGGCTCGTGGACCGCCGGCCACGGACGGCTCGCCGGGGTCGACGACTCGCCCTCGGGCCTCCTGAACGAACTCGCCGCCGCCCTCACCACCGGCATCGACGAGCTGACCCGCCCCGTCGACGCCATCAAGCACCAGGCGAAGACGGTCACCGTCGGCATCTCCCGGTCCGACGAGTCCCTCCTGATCCTGCCGCTGGTGAGCGGCCTGCTGGCAACAGGCGCCGAGCGCCGGCACCTCCCGTACGCGGTGCTGCGCTCCGTTGCCGCGCTCGACCCGGCCGTGGCCGAGGTCACCGGCTACACGCGGTACCGGATCGACGGCCGTCCGGACGACCCGTCGGCGTCGATCTCGGTGGTGGACAAGGGCGGCGTCGCCGCCGGCGTCGTCTCCCGGACCGACCGAGACCACCGCCTCCGGGGCACCAAGCAGCTCGTCGCCCTGGAACGCCAGCCGCTCGCCGCCATCGGACGCAGCGACGGCAGGAGCGTGCTGATCGTGCCGGAGATGGCAGGAGGCCTGACGGTGGGGCTGACGCTGCTGCATGTCCGGTTCCAGGACCGCCTCACCGCCGCCCAGGCCCGCCAGGTCCTCGACGGGTACCGCGGGAGGCTGGCGGCCCTGCGCAGCATCGTCACCGAGACCGAGGCGGTCTTCGACGAGGGCCGCCTTGCCTCCATCCCGACCGCGAACCTGTTGACCGACACCCTGGTCGTGCTGGCCGAGCACTGGAGAACCCCCTAGCTCCGCGGCCAGGGGGTCCGGGAGGAGTAGCAGCCCCCGGAGCGTGGAGAAGGAGGGGGGACCGGCTTCGCCGGGAGAAACCAGCAGCCCCCGGAGCGTAGCGGAGGGGATGAGCTGCGAATCCCCCCTGGGCCGTCGGACACTCCGTAAGGAGTGGACGACGACTGGAGAAGGAGAGCGCCGGCGCGCGTTTTGCGCCTGAGCTGCACTAGGCTCGCCCCGTGACGGGACCGGAAGCATGGGCAAGCGAGGCGGCGGGCGTCGTCGTCATCGTCCTCACCTCCGGCAGCGTCGCCCGGACCCTCCTGCTGCCAGGCAGCCGGGTGGGGTTCCTGCTCAAGAAGATCGACCAGGGCACCGACCGCATCTTCCGGCTGACCGGACGCATGATCTCCACGCACGAGCGCCGGAGCCGGTACCGCTCCGTCCATGCCCCGGTGATCCTGGCCACCCAGTTGTGGAGCTGGCTCTTCCTTTACCTCCTCGGCTTCGCGCTGCTGCTGTGGCCGCAGACTGGCCAGCTCGGCCGGGCACTGAAGGAGTCGGGCTCCTCGCTGCTGACCCTTGGCTTCGCAGCCACGGGCCGGGGGACGGCCGTGACGATCGACCTCCTGGCCGCCGCGACGGGCCTGATCGTCGTCGCGCTGCAGATCGCCTATCTTCCGACGCTCTACAACGCCTTCAACCGCCGCGAGGCCGATGTGTCGCTCCTGGCGGTTCGGGCCGGCGAGCCGGCCTGGGGCCCGGAGTTGCTCGCCCGGTCCCACCTCATGGGTGCCGTCTCGGAGCTCCCGTCGCTGTATGCGACCTGGGAGCGCTGGGCGGCGGAGGTGGCGGAGAGCCACTCGAGCTATCCCGTCCTGCTGCGCTTCCGCGCCGCGAACCCCATGTCGTCGTGGCTCACCGGGTTCGTGGCGGTGCTCGACTCCGCAGCCCTCTACGCCTCGATCACCACCGAGGGCTCCCCGCTCCAGGCCCGGTTGTTCCTGCGGATGGGGTTCGGGTGCCTGCAGCAACTCGCCGACACGGTCGGGATCGCCTACGACCCCGACCCCCGGCCCGACGCCGGGATTCGCCTCACCGAGGCGGAGTTCCAGCAGGGCATCGACCGGCTCCGGGCGTACGACTTCCCCATCAACCGGCCGGTCGAGGAGGTCTGGATCCACTTCCAGGGCTGGCGGGTCAACTATGAATCCATCGCCTACAACCTCGCCTACCAGATCGACGCCCCGCCGGCGCTGTGGTCCGGCCCCCGCCGCAACCCGACGCCCCAGGTCGCCCCCCGGCGGCTCCTCGACCGTACGCCGGACGACCCGGAGGGCGCCAGTCCGCCCAAGCCCTCCCGGAAGGTCGAGACGTAGCCGAGCCGCCCGGCTCTAGAATGGCCGCGTGCTGGCCGTCCTCACCCCCGAGCAGATGGCTGCGGCCGACCGGGCGACGATCGCTGCCGGGACCCCCTCGCTCACGCTCATGGAGCGGGCGGGCATCGCCGTGGCAGGAGCCGCCGTCCGCGCGGCCGGCGGGGCCTACGGTCGCCGGGTCATCATCCTGGCCGGCAAGGGCAGCAACGGCGGTGACGGCCTCGTGGCGGCCCGCCACCTCGCCGCCCGGGGGGCCTTCCCGGTGGTGGTGTTCCCCGACGACCCCGGGGAGCTGAAAGGCGACGCCCGCACCAACCTGGAGCGCCTCCGCAACGTCCGGCTGCTCCGCTTCGCCGAGCGCAGCTTCGCCCGGGAGCTGCAGCGTGCCGACCTCGTCGTCGATGCCCTCTACGGGACCGGGTTCCGGGGCGTCCTCGCCGGCCCGCCGGCCCAGGCGGTGACGGCCGTCAACCAGTCCGGCCTGCCGGTCGTGGCCGTCGACATCCCTTCGGGGGTCAACGGGCTGACGGGCCGGGTGGACGGGCCCGCCATCCGGGCCACGATCACGGTCACGGTGGCGGCCCTCAAGCTCGGCATCGTCTTCCACCCCGGCAGCGAGTACGCCGGGGAGGTGGAGGTGGCGGACATCGGCATCACGACGCCGCAGTTCCCCAAGGTGATCGGGGTCCCCGAGGAGGCCGACGTCGCCGAGGTCCTCGGCCACCGGCCGCTCGATGCCCACAAACGCAGCGTCGGCACGGCCATGATCGTCGCAGGGTCGGTCAGTATGTCCGGCGCGGTCGCCCTTGCCACCAGCGGCGCACTCCGCTCGGGGGCCGGGCTGGTGACGATCGCCTCGGGGGCCTCGGTCGTCGCCGAGGTCCATCCCCGGGTGCTCGAGGCCACGAGCCTGCGCCTGCCGGAGACCCCCCAGGGGACGCTGGCCGCGGGGGCCCTGGACCTGCTCCTCGAGAAGGCCCCCACGGTGGACGCCGTGGCGATCGGGCCCGGTCTTTCGACCGATCGGGAGACGGTGGACGTGGTCCGCAAGACGGTCGCCGCGCTCGAGAACCCTCTTGTGGCCGACGCCGACGCCCTGAACGCCCTCGCCGGCGATCCCGGGGTCCTGGCGGCCAGGGGTGCCCCGACCGCCATCACTCCCCACCCGGGCGAGCTGGGGCGGCTGCTCGGGGTCTCGACCGCCTCGATCCAGGCAGACCGGCTCGCAGCCGCACGCCACGCCGCCGAGCGCTTCGGGTGTGCGGTCGTGCTGAAGGGGTACCGCAGCATCGTCGCCGACTCCTCCGGCCCCACCGTCATCATCACCACCGGTGGGCCCGCCCTGGCGACGGGGGGGACCGGTGACGTCCTCACGGGAGTCACCGCCACCCTCCTGGCCGGCGGTGCCGAACCGTTCACAGCGGCCTGGGCAGCCTCGTGGCTGCACGGACGGGCGGGGGACGTGCTGGAGCGGGTCATCGGGGCCCGGGGGACCGTCGCCGGGGATCTGCCCGCCGCCGTCGCCGGCGTCATCCACGACCTGGAGGCCCACCTCCCACCTGGTCCCGGATGAGCGATGACATGGTGGATCACCTGCATCGTGAGGCCAACGCGGTGAACCCCGACGGGACGCCGGTCAGCTTCGCCGACCTCCCGCTCTGGGCCGAGGTCGACCTGGGCCGGATCCGCACCAACGTCGGCAGGCTCAAGGACCGCCTCCGGCCCGGCGCCAGCCTGCTGGCAGTGGTCAAAGCCGACGGGTACGGCCACGGAGCTCCCCTGGCCGCCGCCGCCGCCCTCGAGGGCGGAGCCGACTGGCTCGGGGTGGCGAGGGTCCACGAAGGGGCAGCGCTGCGCCGGGCGGGCATCGGCGCCCCCGTGCTCCTCCTCGCGGAGCCCCACGCCGAGGCGGTCCCCCATACCGTCGAGCTCGGCCTGGTCCCGACCCTCTACACGGCCGCGACAGCCCGGCGGTTGGCCGAGGCGGCACGGGCGGCCGGGAAGGAGGTGGCGGTCCACGTCAAGGTCGACACGGGCATGCACCGCTACGGGCTGGCGCCCGCCGAGGTCGCGGGGTTCCTCGAGCTGGTCCGGTCGGAGGAGGGCCTCAGGGCGGAGGGAATCTGGTCGCATTTCGCTGTCGCCGAGGATGTCCTCAACCCCTACACGAGGCAGCAGTTCGACTGCTTCACGAGCGTGCTGGCCGGCCTCGGTCCGGCCGCAGACGGGTTGATGCGCCATCTCGCCAACTCGGCCGGCCTGCTGACCTTCCCCGAGGCGCACTTCGACATGGTCCGCGCCGGGATCGCCGTCTACGGCATCCATCCCTCGCCGCAGCTCTCCGGCCTGGTCGACCTCGAACCGGCGATGTCCTTCAAGAGCCGGGTCGGGCTCGTCAAGGTACTGGCCGCGGGGGAGTCCGTCTCCTACGGGCAGCGCTACACCATGCCCGCCGAGGGGGTGGTCGCCACGGTGCCCTGCGGCTACGCCGACGGGCTTCGGAGAGGCTTGACCAACGCCGGTGACGTGCTCATCCGCGGGCGCCGGTACCGGATCGCGGGGACGGTGACGATGGACCACCTCATGGTCGACCTCGGCACCGACCGGGTGGAACCCGGCGACGAGGTGGTCATGCTCGGCAGCCAGGGGGCCGAGGAGATCACCGCGCAGCAGGTCGCCGACGCGCTCGGGACGATTCCCTACGAGGTCGTCTGCGGCATCGGCGCCCGGGTGCCCCGGGTCTATACCAGCTCTGACGGAATCGACGCCGGCGCCTGACGGAATCGACGCGATCCCGCCCCACCCGTCCGCTCAGGGCCCTCCACCGCAGCCCTCTGCCGGGCACTCGGTATTATGGCGATGCTTTTCGCCCCAATTCCCCCCAACAAGGGCAAAACGGGGCACGGGGGGGTAAGAAGCGGGTTCGCAGCCCCTCGCAGGGCGCCATGGGCGGGCCCGAGAGAAGACTGCAGGTTATTTCTGAGGAGTCTGGAGGCGGTCCGTGACGTGGCAGACGCTGGCAGAGGCCCGTGACGAAGCGCTCGGCTGCACCAGGTGCCGGCTTGCCGGGGGCCGCACCCAGGTTGTGTGGATGGACGGCAACCCCGACTCCCCCCTCATGTTCGTGGGCGAGGCGCCCGGGTTCCACGAGGACCGCCAGGGCCTGCCCTTCGTGGGAGCGGCGGGCCAACTGCTCGATACGATGCTCCGCTCGATCGGGCTCGACCGGAGCCAGTGCACCATCTGCAACGTCATCAAGTGCCGGCCTCCGGGCAACCGCGACCCCATGCCCGACGAGATCGAGTCCTGCCGCCCGTTCCTCGAGGCACAGTTGCGCTTCATCAGGCCCCGGGTCATCGTCACCCTCGGCAACTTCGCCACCCGCTTCATCCTCGCCAAGCAGGTCTCCATCTCCCGGGTGCGGGGGCAGCGCTTCGAGATCGAGATCCCCCCGCGCCAACAAGGGCAGCAAGGGCAGGAACCGGGGCAGGGACGAGGCCGGGGACCGCTGGCGACGGTGATCCCGACGTTTCACCCCGCGGCGGTCCTGCACGGCGGCGGCAACGCCTCCCCGGCGTTCAACGCCCTCCAGGAGGACTTCCGGCTGATCGCCTCGGTGCTGGCGGAGCCCCCGCCCGCGGTCCCGGAGGAGCCGGAACCAGAGGAGACCGCCGAGCAGGAAGCGCTCTTCTAGCCTGCCGTGTTCCACCACCACCGAAACCTCGCTATGGAGTCCCGGTCCCCGGAGGAGACCCGGCGCCTCGCCGTGGCCCTCAGCCCGCTCCTCCGCCCCGGCGACGTCCTCTCGCTCGGCGGCGACCTCGGTGCGGGGAAGACGACCTTCGTCCAGGGCCTCGCGGTTGGCCTGGGCATCGCGGAGCGCGTGACCAGCCCCAGTTTCGTGCTGCTGAAGGAGTACCTCGGAGGCCGCTACCCCCTCATCCACATGGATGTCTACCGGCTTGAGCGGATGCAGGAGGTCGTCGACCTCGGCTACGACGAGTTCCTGGACCCGTCCCACATCGTGGTCGTGGAATGGGGCGATATGGTCGAGCCCCTGCTGCCCAAGGAGCATCTGTCGATCCAGATGAGCTACGGGGCCGAGGATTCCCGCCGGGAGATCGTCCTGCAGCCACGTGGCTTCCAGTGGGAGATGCGGATGCAGACGGTGCGGGTGCTGATCGAGGAGCTCTTCTCGGTGGACCGCGACGACCTCTTCTACGCGCCGGACGATTCCCCGCCAGGCTCGCCACCGGGAACGGGGCCAGGTCACCCGCTGGATCCCCCGCCCCAGGAGATGCTCTAGAGATGGAGAGGCTGTAGATGCTCGTGCTCGGGATCGAGACCTCGACGCCGCAGGCTTCGGTGACCATCGGATCCGAGCAGGGCATCATCGGCTCCTGCACGATCTCGCGCGGTGCGGCCTACGGCGAGTTCCTCCTCCCGGCGGTCGAATTCCTCATGCACCAGTCCGGCCTCACCTACCGGCAGCTCTCGGCCGTCGCCATCGGCCTGGGGCCAGGCCTGTTCACCGGGATGCGGGTGGGCGTCACGACCGCCAAGACCCTCGCCCAGGCCCTGTCGGTCCCGATCATCGGGGTTCCCTCCCTGGACCTCCTGGCCTTCGATGCCCGGTACACGCCGAAGGTGATCTGCCCCGTCCTCGACGCCAAGCGCAACGAGGTCTTCTTCGCCTTCTACCGCCAGGTCCCGGGCGGCGTGACCCGCTTGACCGACTACCAGGTCGGTCCGCCCGAGCGTCTCGCCACGGAGTTCGACGCCCAGGGCTCCGACGTGCTCGCCATCGGGAACGGCGCCCTGCTGTACCGTTCTAAGCTGGAGGAGGCAGAGAGGGTGGAGATCGGAACGATGACCCATGCATTCCCCAGGTCGGCTGCCCTGATCGACCTCGCGCTCCCCCGCATCGTCCGGGAGGACTTCGACCGCCTCTATGACGTCGAGCCCCTCTACATGCGGCGCACGCAGGCCGAGATCAACTGGGAATCCCGGAGCCTCAAATCATCATGAGCGCCCTCATGCACCAGCCGGGCCTCGATCCCTCGGAGGTGGAGCTGGCCCCCATGCGCCGGCGCCACCTTCGTCAGGTGCTGCGGATCGAGTCCCAGGTCTATCCACGGCCCTGGAGCGCGGCCCTGTTCCTGCAAGAGATGGCCCGCAAGACGGACCGGGTCTACCTCGTCGCCCGCTGGGACGCCCAGGTCATCGGCTACGGCGGGGTGATGCTGGCGCCCCCGGAGGCCCATATCACCACGATCGCCGTCGATCCGGCCTGGCACCGCAATCACGTGGGGACCAAGCTCATGCTCGGCCTCATCGACGCAGCCACCGCCAAGGGGGCCCGGTCGGTGTCCCTCGAGGTCCGCAAGTCCAACCTGGGGGCGCAGCGGATGTACGAACGGTTCGGCTTCCGCCCGGTGGGGGTTCGGCGAGGCTACTACGTCGAGACCGGCGAGGATGCCATTGTCATGTGGGTGGAGGGCATCGACCTCCCGAAGTACGAGGAGGTCCTCGACGGCCTTCGGGCGGCGGCGAGAGGAGGCGAGCGCAACGACCGTGCCTGAGCCCCTCGTTCCTGGGGGGCCGGGGGGGACCCAGACCTCCGGCGCCGCCCCCGGCACCCTGTCGGTTCCCGACGTCTCGTTCGCCGAGCCGCTGGTCGACGAGCTGGAGCTCACCACCGCCGGCCTCGAGCCGGCGACGCTGCCCCGCCGCAAGGAAACGGTCCCCAACTCACCGGAGACCCTGATCCTGGCCATCGAGACCTCCTGCGACGAGACCTCGGCGGCGGTGCTCCGCGGCGACCGGACAATCCTGGCCAACGTCGTCTCCTCGCAGTCGGCCCTGCACGAGCGGTACGGGGGCATCGTCCCCGAGCTCGCATCGAGGGCGCACGTCCAGGCAATCAACCCGGCGTTGGCCGAGGTGCTCCGCCAGGCCGACGTGACCTTCTGGGACCTGGACGCCATTGCCGTCACCCTCGGCCCCGGCCTCATGGGGTCCCTGGTGGTCGGCGTCGCCGCCGCCAAGTCGCTGGCGGCCCTCCTCGAGGTCCCCCTGATCGGCGTCAACCACCTGGAGGCACACATCTATGCCAACTTCATCGAGCACCCCGAGGCCTCGCTCCCGGCGCTGGCGCTGATCGTCTCCGGCGGCCACACCCTCCTCGTCGAGATGACCGACCACGGCCTCTACGAGGTCCTCGGCGAGACGCTGGACGACGCCGCCGGGGAGGCCTTCGACAAGGTTGCCCGCTACCTGGGCCTCGGGTATCCGGGTGGGCCGGTGGTCGACCGCCTTGCCGCCCAGGGCAACCCCAAGGCCATTCCGTTCCCCCGTCCGATGCTGAACGAGGGCTACGACTTCTCGTTCTCCGGCCTGAAGACCGCAGCCCTGACCTACATGGACCGGGAGCGGCGGGCGGGCAGGGAGCCGGAGATCGCCGACGTCTGTGCCTCGTTCCAGGCCGCGGTCGTGGAGGTGCTGGTGGCCAAGACCATCCGGGCCGCCGTGGAGAACGAGATCCCCACGGTGCTGCTCTGCGGCGGCGTCGCGGCGAACTCCCTGCTCCGGGAGTCGTTGGAGGTCGCCTGCACGGCGGCCGAGATCAAGGTCTACCACCCGTCCCCGGCCCTCTGTACCGACAATGCGGCCATGGTGGCGGGCTGCGGGTACCACCGGTACCGGAGGGGGATCCGGACCAGCCTCGACGCCACCCCGGACCCCAATTTCCCGATCACCTGAACCGGTTGACGCTCAGCAGCCGCCTCGGTTAGCATGCGAATTAGCACTCTCAATCCGTGAGTGCTAATTCGCAATCAGAGTTGGAGGTGTTCGATGAAGCTGCGACCACTCGGTGACCGGGTGCTCGTCCGTCCCGACGACAGCGACAAGCCGCTGCCCTCAGGTCTCGTGATCCCGGACACCGCTAAGGAGAAGCCCCAGGAGGGCATCGTCCTCGGCGTCGGCCCCGGCGGGTTCCACGACGGGCAGCGCGTCCCCCTCGACGTGAAGGAGGGCGACCGCGTCGTCTACTCCAAGTACGGCGGGACCGAGGTCATCATCGAAGGAGAGGAGCTTCTCATCCTGGCGGAGCGGGACATCCTCGGCGTCATCGGCTAGCGACCGGCTACAGGCGTAAGGGGCCCCGCCAGCGAGCGGGGCCTTTTCGCATCCTCGGCGCGTCACCGGGTCGCCGGGCTACGAAACCGAGGGCGTACGAAAACCCAACCCTTGGTCCGGCCCCCGGTTCGCTCCGTGCGTACGAACCCCGCCCGGGCGTGGCGGTGGGGCGTTAGGGCAGGTAGCTGCGGGGGTTCTTGGGCGATCCGTTGATGCGGACCTCGAAGTGCAGGTGCGGCCCGGTGCAGAACCCGGTGCAGCCGACGAGGCCGATCACCTGGCCGGCGCTGACGTGGCCCCCGGTGACGAGTTTGCGGCTCATGTGGGCGTACAGCGTGGCGACGCCACCGCCATGGTCGATGATCGTGCAGATCCCGTAGCCCGTGCCACAGGAGATCCCTGCCACCGTCCCGTCCTTGACCGCATGGATCGGCGTGCCCGTGCCGGCCAGGATGTCGAGGCCGTAGTGGAACCCACCCCAGCGGGGACCGAACGGGGACCCCAACGGCCCGTTCACCGGCCAGGAGAGACCGCTGACCGAGACGGGGCCGGTTCCATGCGAGATCTGGGCGTCGTTCGCCAGGGCATTGGTCAGGGCGATCGACTGCTGTTCGAGCTCGTTCTCGGCCTTCTGCTCGGCGGCGATCTCGGCGTTGACCGCATCGAGGGCGGCGCTGCGCTGGCCGCGGGCGGAGGTGAGCAGGTCTGCCCGGGAGCGCAGGGACCCCTCCTTCGCGTGGAGGGCGTCGGTTGTCTTGGCCAGGTCCTGCTTCTCGACGGCGAGTGCGTCGCGCAGGCGGGCCGACTGGATGATGACCTTGGCGTCGATGTCGGCCGCCACCTGCCAGACGACCGTCTTGCGCATGAAGTCGCCGATCGAGCTGGAGGAGAGCAGGCTCGACAGCGAACTGGCAGGTCCTCCCATATAGATACTCCGGGCACGGGCGTCGGCGGCGGCGTGCGCCCCCTGGTAGTGGGCCTCGAGTTGGGCGATCTTGGCATCGTCGGTGCGGATGGTGGACTCGAGGTCGGCCACCGCCCGGGTGTCGACGCCGACCTGGCGGTCCAGGGTGTTGATCTGCGCGTCAAGTGCGCTGACCTGGGCCCGGATCTTCGCCGCCTCGCCCTTGGACTGTGCCAGCTTCTTCTGGATGGCGGTGAGTTCCCTGCGCGTCTGGTCCAGTTGATTCGATTCGCTGTTTGACTCGGACGGCGCAGGCCCGAGCAAGGGGC
>WNGI01006141.1_pt1 | contig 10890 bp, 10 predicted proteins | sample 5400621 | NCBI WGS metagenome assembly WNGI01 (sample SAMN13153374, study PRJNA577476) | soil metagenome | isolation source: 20 cm soil or saprolite under Garry oak tree replicate 1 | place: USA:California | collected 2016-06-15 | reverse complement strand
TTTCCAGATCGGCGATCTCTCGCGCCAGCGACCCGGTCTTGGCGTCGATCCACCGCGATTCCAGGAAGTAAGAACGCACGCGGCTGCGCAGGTTGCGCGCCTTGCCCACGTAAAGGACCGTCCCACCGGCATCCTTGAAGAGATAGACGCCCGGGTTTTCCGGAAGCTGCGCGGCTTTTTCGCGGGGTTCCATGGAAGCTCAAAACACAATTTTACAATCGCCAGACAACTTCCATCATACTAGACCGAATCGGAGTACAGGGAGACCTCCGTGACAGGCATGCGATTCGGCAAGTCAACTCCTATTTTCGCAGCGGTTTTCCTGCTGTTGGCCGCGCGGTCGATGCACGCGCAGGACTCGCCACCGGAGTCCTCCTCAAAACCAGCCAGCCCGCCCAACGACATGAAACCAAAATCCCCCGCCAAGCAAACGAAAGATTCCGCCACGCAAAACGCCCCGGACCAGCCAGCCTGGGATCCGCTGCGTGCGGAGAAAGATCTCGAAGTCGGTCAGTACTACATGAAGAAGGGCGATTTAGATGCGGCCATCGATCGTTTCCAGGACGCCACGGCAGCGAAACCCGGTTACGCCATTCCGTTTCGATACCTCGCCGAAGCCCAGGAAAAAAAGGGGCTGAAGAAGCAAGCCATCAAATCTTACCAGCGCTATCTGGATCTGTATCCCCACGCCGAAGACGGCGACAAGGTTCGAAAGAAAATCGATAAGCTCTACAAGGAAGTCGGAAAAGAAAAAAAGTAGTAGAGCCCTGATACTCCCGGCCTCTCACCTCAGCGGGCGAGCCGGTCCAGGATGCGACGCACGCGCTCGAATTCCTCAAAACGCTTCTCTTCTTCTCGAAATTCCCGGGAATGAGACACCATGCTACAGCCCGAGCGGCGAGTCGGGTGCTTCACGTGCAGCATCTCGTGAAACAATACATATTCCACTGCGCACGCCGGAACCCCCCGACGATCCATCCGCCGATTCAGCAGAATCTGATTTGGTCCGGGATCGTAACAGCCGAATTGCCGCCGCCAGCTCCGCGTGCTCCATCCGATATGCGGGCGCTGCAACCGCCCCTCAAAGTATTTTGCATTCAGCTCATCGAAAAGCCTGTCCAGATCGAAGTGGTCTCCGCGCGGGTTCGTCGCCGCCAGCCGGACGCGCCCACTGCGCATTTGGTTCATGCGGCTGCGCGTGCGATCGGACCGCGCGTACTCCAGATACGCCTCGGTGAGCGCCCCGGAGGCTTTGCGCCGATACACGCGCGCAAGTAGCAGTGCGGCCGCGCCTTCCAGGACGGCCAGCGGCGCTCGCCGCAAGAGATCGGAGAAACGAACGTAAACGACTTCCTCCCGGCGCCGAATCGTCAGCACCAGACTGGAATAAGGATAAAACTCCACCCGGAAGCGCGGCGGACGGCCAGCGCAACCCAGCCGCGTGAACATCCGCTGAAACAGCGAGCTCCCTCCCGGAACAAGACCACTTCTATTTCCCTTCGATCTCATGCGCTCACTGAATTCCTGGAGAGTTCCAGTTGATTGCGAGCCCTCTACCTTCCCCAACCTTCTTCTTGTACTTCTCTATCCCTGTTGACATCTACCGCCTTGTTCCACCCAAAAACAAAAGACCAATCCTCTTCTCTGACTAAGAACCTAAATCCAACAACTGGCACCATTCAGCCTCGAGGAACCCGGAAATAAATAAACCATCCTTCTTCTCTTACTGAAAACTGAAAACCATCAGTTCTTCCTCCGCACCGGCGGAGGCGCAACTTTCTTTTTCGCCTTTTCCGCGTCATTCATCGCGTCACGAGTGCCCTCGGTCGCGTCGTCGAGATTGTCTTTATAGAGTTCTCGTTCCGCCCCTTCGCTGGACAGTTTCTCCAGCACCACGAGAAATGCTTTCGTGCGCGCAGTCATCATGTCGATTCCCTGCCGGATATTCTCCTGTTTTTCGATCCCTAGTTGGATAAGGTCCGCCGCGTCGTCCACGCAGCCAGCGTAGGCATTCAGGAGCGAATTCAGCATGTCGCCGTGGCGGTTCGTGGATGGATGGTCCAACTCATACTGAAACTTCTTCAAGCGATCGTCGGCAAACGTCAGAAACAGTTTTATGCGTTCGTTGACCGTCTCCGCATCGCGAATCTTGTCCGCTTCCAGCGCCGAAAGATAGTCCTTCTGCTGCAGGGTCCCCGCGCGAACGAGCGGCGGCGCGGCCAGCATGCAGAAAGCCAGGAGAAGAAGATGTATTTTGAATTTCATGGTTGTTTCTCCGCTGCAGGCGTAGCCGCGTGCTCCGCAGGCCGGTGGGGAAATAGCATTTTCAGCAGCTCTTCCTCCATGGCAAGCAAATCCTGCCGGACGATCTGCAGCGGCGGCTTGTAGTCTTCGGGGGATACCAGCAATGTTTCATCAAGCTCTCGAATCCCCTTCCGCACGTGTATCTGCAATTGCCGGTAACCGTTGGATTGCTTTTCGGCATCCGGGTGTTGCTTCTTCAACGCCTCGATCGCGGCGCGAACATTGTCCCGGTATTTTTCGAGCGTCATGCCCACCGCGTTATAGTCGCCGGCTTTTCCGGCCCGGCGTGCTTCTTCAAGTTGTGCGTCCCCAAGTTTTTCAATTAATTTTGCCTTGCGAACCCCGTTTGTTTCGCGATCGAAGCGCGCCTGAAGGTCGGCCGGGCTCTCTGTGCCGCCCGGAGGCAGGATCGCAAGAAAAACAAGCACACCGCACACTGCACCCAGGGAGGTCCCGCCGGCCCTCATCCGCTTACCTTTTCCGTTCTAGCATGCGTTGTAGCACCTTGCTCCGCTCCTTGGCCTGCCAGACCTGATCGGGATTTTTGTCCTGATCGAGTTCGAGAAACTTCTGGTAAGCCTCCAAAGCAAGCTTCGGCTGGTTCAGCTTATCGTAGCAAATCGCGCGGATAAACCAGACGCCCGCCCCCGGTTGTTCCATTTTGGCTATCTCGTCGAGCGTCGCCAGCGCCGCCGGATAATTTCCTCCCAGAAAAAACGTGGAGCCGAGGTCCTTCCAATACGCCAGCTTCTTGCCATCCAGACGCAGCGCGATACGCAGCTCCTTCTCCGCGGCGGCAAAGTCGCGTTTCTGGAGCAAGATGCGCCCCAAACCCCCGTGCAGTTGCGCGTCATTCGGTGCCAGAGCGAGAGCTTGCTGAAGGGTGGCGATCGAATCATCCCACTTCTTCCCGGCAATCTGGATGTCCGCGCGGAGCCTGAGCGACTCGAGCGTAGGCTGTTTGCCGGCGTCCAGGCGGTCGAGTTCCGCGAGGGCCGCGTCGTTCTGCTGCAGTTCGACGAGAAGATGGATCAGTCGGCCGCGGGACTCGGAATCACTGGGCGTGAGTTCGAGATAATCGCGGTACGCGCCTGCGGCTTCGGGCTTTTTCTGGGCGTCAAGGCTGTGCGCCAGTCCTTTGAGCGCTTCAGGCCCTTTCGGTTGAACTTCCTGCGCGCGCCGGAATCGAGCTTCGGCTTCTTCAGGCTTGCCCTCTCGAAGTGCCGCCCAACCCAGGTAATCAAGGGCCATGATGTCGTCGGGATCCAGACGGATTAACGCCTCGAAGGATTCAGCAGCGCCGGCCCGATCGCCCGCGCGATCCAGCGCGACTGCCAGGAGATATCTGGGACGGCTTTGTGCCGGCAGCAGTTCGACCGCTTTACGAAGCGGCGCTATAGCAGCGGCGTCTTCCTGCTTGTCGAGAAGCAGCATTCCGAGATTCAGATATGCCTCGGACATTTTTGGGTCGATGGCGAGAGTGCGTGCGTATTCGGCGCGAGCTTCGTCCGTTCTCTTGAGCGCAGTGTAGACATAAGCGAGTTGAAAGTGCGCGTAAGCGAATTCAGGTTGGTCAGCGACAACTTTTTGCAGCGGAGCGATCGCCGCCTCAAAATTGCTTTTGTCGATGTCGCGCTGCGCTTCCTCCAGCAAGTCGTTGAGAGGATTCGCGACTCTTTGAGACTTTGACTGCGCGGCAGGTTTGGGTTTCGAAGCCGACTGTGCTCGAGCCGTCAGTTGGTTGCCTTGTAGTGGCGCAGCATGCTGCGCTCCAGCAACGTATAAGCCGCACAGGAGAGTCCGTATTGCAATCGAACGGAAATCAGCGAGCTTCATGGTTCGGCCGGAGGAATCTTGGCTCCGATGGAAATTGCAGCCGAAGGGCCTGCCGTTTTGGATGCGCCGTTCGCAGGGCGCTTTGCCTGGCCATTTCCGTTCAGCACCCGCGCAAGAAAGCGCCCCGTATGCGATTGCGTATTGCGTGCCACCTGCTCGGGAGTTCCCGTCGCGACGATCTTGCCGCCCTGGTCGCCTCCCTCGGGTCCCAGATCGATCAGCCAGTCCGCGGACTTGATGACGTCAAGATTATGTTCGATGACCAGCAGCGAAGCACCGCCCTCCAGCAGCTTTCGGAACGCGCTGAGCAGCTTGGCGATGTCATCGAAATGCAAACCCGTGGTCGGTTCGTCAAGGATATAGAGAATGCCCTCGTTGTCCGTCTGGCTGAGATGTGCGGCCAGCTTCAGGCGCTGCGCTTCTCCGCCGGAGAGCGTTGTCGCAGACTGCCCGAGACGCAGGTAGCCGAGGCCAATTTCATTCAAGACCCTGAGTTTGGAAACAATCTTGGGAACGTTGACGAAGAACGCCAGCGCTTCGCGAACCGTCAACTGCAATACCTCGTGAATATTCTTCCCGTGATACCGGGCTTCCAGAACTCCGCTCTTGAAGCGCGTGCCCCGGCACTCTTCGCAGATCAGCTCGACGTCCGCCAGAAACTGCATCTCCACGGTGACCGTGCCGTCGCCCTGGCAAGTTTCGCAGCGGCCTCCGGGCACGTTGAAGGAAAAATGACCGGGGCCGTAGCCGCGCCGTTTCGAATCGGGAGTATCCGCAAAAACTTCTCGAATCGCGTCGAACGCTTTGAGATACGTGGCCGGATTCGAACGCGGTGTGCGCCCGATGGGCGATTGATCCACAATCACTACTTCCCGGACACTCGCATCGCCTTCCAGCCGCTCGCAGAATTCCTTGAGGCTGCCGCCCACGCGCTTGGCGCCAAGCGCCTTGTACAACACGTCATGGACGAGCGTGGATTTGCCGGAGCCGCTGACGCCGGTGACCACCGTGAGCGTTCCGAGCGGGATCATCAAATCCAGATCCTGCAGGTTGTGCAAACTTGCGCCGTAGAGGCGGAGGAATTTGCCCGCGGGTTTGTGGCGCACGTTGGGCACGGGAATCCGCAGCTCTCCGCTGAGGTACCGGCCCGTTAGGGATTTATGCTCCTCGAGCATGGCCGCATATGATCCCGCAAACAGAAGCTTGCCGCCAAGTTCGCCCGCGCCGGGACCGAGATCAATGACGCAATCCGCCGCCTGGATGGTGTCCGGATCGTGCTCCACGACCAGCACCGTGTTCCCCAGATTGCGGAGCGACTTGAGAATATCGATCAGCCGTTCTGTGTCGCGCGGATGCAAGCCGATGGAAGGTTCGTCAAGCACGTAGAGTGCGCCAACCAGATGCGAACCGAGCGACGTCGCAAGCTGAATCCGCTGCGATTCTCCGCCGGAGAGCGTGGAGGTCAGTCGGTCGAGCGTGAGGTAATCGAGACCGACTTCATCCAGAAACTGTAAGCGCGTTCGAATCTCTTCCAGAATTCTGTCCGCGATTTTCAGCTGCTCTTCGGAGAGTTGCAAAGTGGAAAAGAAAACACGCGCTTCTTTAACGCTGAGCTTGCAAACCTCCGAGATGGCTTTTCCCGCCACGCGAACGGCGCGGGCCTCGGCGCGCAAACGTGTCCCGCCACATTCTGAACACCTCGCATAACCGCGGAAGCGGCTCAGGAAAACGCGGACATGCAGCTTGTATTTCTTGCGCTCCAGCAAGCTGAAAAAACCTTTGACCCCTTCGTACTCGTTCTCGGGGTCGCCTTCCAGAATCAAGCGGCGCTGTTCGGCAATCAGTTGTCGCCACGGCACGTTCGTCGGAATCCCGCGACCGCGCGCCCACTTTTTTGCTTCCTGGAAAAGCACACGGTAGCGAGGTTTCGTCCACGGCTCGATGGCGCCGTCGTCGAGAGACTTGCTCTGATCGGGCACGACCAGATTCAAATCGAAGTCGATGGTATTGCCGAATCCCTGGCAGCGCGGACACGCTCCGTACGGATTGTTGAAGGAGAAAAGCCGGGGTTCAGGTTCCTGGTAAAGTGTGCCGTCATTCTTGCATTCGAACCGCTCGTTGAACGTGAGCCGCTCGGCCGGCTTCCCGGCATCGTCCGCGACGAATTCGAGAAGGGCCTCGCCCTGCCCTTCGCGGTAACAAATTTCGATGGAGTCAACGAGTCGCGCCCGTGACTCTGGGTTGACGGCCAGACGGTCGACCAGGACGTAGACAGGTTTCGAAAAATCCACATCCAGCAGCGTTTCCGGCGAGGAGAATTCGTGGATTCGGCCCCCCTGGTAAAGCCGGTTGAAACCGCGCTTCCGAAGATCGAGCAAAGCCTGACGAAGGATTTCCGGAGGCGGAGCGTTGACGGTTTTCTTGGCGCCTCGTTTCGAAACCACCGCCCCCGCCGACGTCGCAATTCGAAACTGGTGCAAAACGTAAAATCGCCGCCCCGCTGCAAGCGACAAAATGCGCGTCGCAATTTCGTCCGGATTGTCCCGGCGAACCTCCGCGCCGCATTTAGTGCAAAAAGTCTGCCCGCAGCGCGCGAAAAGCAGCCGCAGATAATCGTAAATTTCCGTCGCCGTCGCCACGTTGGAGCGCGGATTCCGCGTTGAATTTTTCTGCCGAATCGCCACCGCCGGCGCGATCCCCGAAATTTCGTCCACATCCGGTTTTTCCATGCGCTCGAGAAATTGGCGCGCGTACGCGGACAACGATTCGACGTAGCGGCGTTGGCCCTCCGCGTAAATGGTGTCGAAGGCGAGCGAGGATTTTCCGGAGCCGCTGACCCCCGTGACGACGGTAATGGCGTTGTGCGGAATTTCGACGCTGATATTTTTGAGGTTGTGGACGCGGGCGCCGCGGACGCGGATGGACTCCTGCTCCGGCCGGACATCCGTAGTTGCGTGGGTAATCTCTTTGCTCGCCAAGGGAAAGCCTAGACAGCGCGTTTTTAGCGCCCTGCCTAAACTTCAAATTATACGTCTGCTGTCAAAGCGGGGCAAACGGCGAACCGGCGTGGCCGGAGGCGGTTAGGAATTTGTCCCGGCAAACTCACGGCTCCTGGGTGAGGGTGATCTGGCCGATTCCGCCTTCCACTTTCAGATGAATCGTCGCGGGAGATTTTCCGTAAGCGTCGTTGGTGTAGGAGTCCCCGTCGTGCTTCAGGCCATGCACGTCGATGGAGCCGATGCCGCCGGAAGCGTGAGCAATCACACCGACGTTTTTCGGAAGACGAATGTTGGCTTGTCCCACACCCCCTTCAATGTCGGCCGTCAAATCGGTCTTGCGGTCGCCGGTGAAATCGACATCCATTTGTCCCGCTCCGAGATTCAGATCCAACCGGGTGAGCGGAACGTCGCGAAAATGCAGATTTCCCTGCCCCGCCCCCATATCCACTTTCAACTCCAGCGGGATGTCCTTGCTGAAGTGCAGGTTCCAATCATTTTGAGAACGGCCGAAATGGACGGAGTGCGATTCTTGAGAAATGCTGAGTTGGCCGACGCCGCCGTCCACGTGGTAATCGACGCGAGGCTGGTCGTAGGAATCGCTGTAGGTAAAATCTGCGTCGAGAATATGGCTCGCGCCGCCGTTGATAATGAGCTGCCCCGCACCCATCTCCACCCTGGCGTGTGCCGACTTTGCTCCCTGCAGATCCACAGTTTGCGTGTTGTGCTTTGACCCCGAATAGAAGCCGTGGCTGCGGGAATAGCCGCGTCCGTGCCACAGAAGAATGACCAGCACCACGACAAATGCGATCGTGCCAAAAGTAGCGCCGATGGAAACTCCCGGAGGTGCGTTGGGATTGCGGCTTCTTTGTACGTTATCCCATATCTTTCCCACACCAATAAAGACGAGAATGAGCGGCCAGTAGGTCCAGAGAATAGGCACGGGATCGAATCCGGGATGCCAATTGCGGAAGAGAAAGAGAGCACCGATCGCAATGAGGATGATCGGGAAGACAAGCGAAACTCGCCTGGGATCGCCGTCCGGGGCCATGGCACACCTCCGCTATCTTGTACTACGCACGCGAAAGGTAAATAGTTCAGCGAGCGGCTGGTACCACTGTACAACAAACAATGATGCGGACAAGAACTCGGAGTGCCAGCTGGAAGCCCGGCCTTTGCATAAGACCGGAATTGTCGCGGAGGATGGCCTGGACAGACAGTGTGGTACAGTGCGGGCGAAAGGCACTTGAGGAGCGGGGTTATGCGGGAATTCGAGAGAATTTTCTGGATCGTGCTGGATAGCGTGGGGATTGGCGAGCTCCCCGATGCGGCGGAGTACGGCGACGTGAGCAGGAACACGCTTGGACATATCGCGGAATCGCGGCCGCTGGAAATCCCGAATCTGGTGCGCCTCGGACTGGCGAACATCGCGCCGCTGAAACATCAGACGCCGGCCGCCGCTCCGCTTGGAGCGTATGGCAAGGGAGCTACAATCTCTCCTGGAAAAGATACGACGACCGGACATTGGGAAATGAGTGGGGTGTGGCTGGACCAGGCGTTTCCGGTTTACAGAAACGGATTCCCACGGGAGTTGATCGAGGAGTTTGAGAAACAGATCGGAAGGAAAACGATCGGAAACAAGCCGGCTTCCGGTACGGAGATCATCAAGGAACTGGGCGAAGAACATGTGCGAACGGGTAAGCCGATTGTGTACACGTCGGGCGACAGCGTGTTTCAAATCGCCACGCATGAAGAGGTGATTCCAGTTGCCGAGCTCTACCATATGTGCGAGGTCGCCCGCAAATTGCTGGATGGGCCGCACCGCGTGGGACGCGTGATCGCGCGGCCCTTCACGGGAATGCCGGGACACTATGTTCGGACGACGCGGCGGCATGATTATGCGGTGGACCCGCCGAAGCCGATGCTGATGGATGTTCTCGCGGAGCGTAAAGTTCGCGTGTTTGGTATCGGCAAGATTCATGACATTTACAACGGCCGCGGAGTCGAAGAATACGTGACCACGAAGGGCAACGCCGACGGCATGGAAAAATTGACGGTAGCAATCAGCGAGCGCAAAGGCGGGCTCATTTTTTGCAACCTGGTGGATTTCGACATGCTGTACGGCCACCGGAAAGATGTTGAGGGATTTGCAAGATCGCTGGAAGAATTTGACCGCCTGCTTGCGGAGTTCTTGCCGCTGCTGAGTCTCTCCGACATGCTGATGATCACCGCGGACCATGGATGCGACCCCGATCCGCGCTGCGCGACGACGGACCATTCGCGGGAGTACGTGCCGATTTTAGCGTATTCGCCCGCAGGCGGGGCGGGCGTGAACCTGGGAGTGCGGGACACGCTGGCGGATATGGGGCAAACGATTGCGGAGAATTTCGATGGGACGATTCCGCATGGAAAGAGCTTCTTGAGTGAAATGAGGAAGCAGCGAAGCAATGAAGTCGCGAGGTAAGGTGAAGCAATAGCCGTGAATGGTTGACTCCTGACTGGTGGAAGAGAATTCCTTTGTCGCTACGCTCCGCAGGACAACCTGCCTTGCCGGATAGGAGGAGAGAACCTTGGTCGCGATGCTCCTCAGGGCAGATTCCTTCCAGGGAATGCAAAGAGGTCCTTCGGCTCCCCCCGGTCGCTCAGGACAGGAATCCTCGTCGGATTCCTGGTTAGCCATCAGAATTCCTGCGTCAGAACCAGTCGCTGCGGTAGGCCACCCACCAGCTAAGGATGCCGATGGGAATCGTGGCCAGCAGCGACCAAACGATGGGCAAGGTGACATCTGCTATCAGTCCCAGCGCAATGAAGGTAGCCCAGAAGACCTTGCGTTGCATTCCTTCATTCTAGCGCGCGCAGGCGCGCTGCGGCCGCCGGTCAAGTTGCGGGTTTCGAGAAAAAACACATGCCCGGACAAAATGATGAAGGAAAAGTCAAAGCTCCTCACCCTCAAAAAAACCGCAGGTGGGGCACTTCGATCCCCAACGAATTCATTTCTTGGGTGCGCGATCCGAAAACTGGACGACCGTGGTACTTGAAATGTCCGCATTTCCGCTTGCGTGGGAATCCAGCCGGGAGAGCAGCCCCGGGGCAACATTCCAGTGCTCGCCACTTTCCGTGATAACAGTCACGGTCTTCTTATTGTAGCGCGTGAGAGTTCCAATCAACTCAGGCCGCCCCGTGGGGCGGAATTTCACTTTTTCGCCGATGCGGAAATCCAGCATGGCGCCGTGGGAGCGCATTTCGCCGAGAAACCTGAGGCGTGCCACGATTTTGTGATTTAGCTCGACGAGTTCTTCTTCAGAGAGCGAGTCGATATTGACGATGCGCATTTGGGTCCGGTCCTGGAGTCACTGCACGTATTCTATAGAAACCTGGCCGTGTGGCAAGCTGGAACCTTATGGAAGCGCAGAGGTAGGTGATGGGTTGGAAGGCCGTAATCCGAGTCTGTCGTGAAAGGGTAGCTAAAAGAGCCACGCGGCCCGGATCGACAACACGGAACTAGAGTGTTACCGGGTGACGCTCAATGCGAAATTGGAGCATCACCCGCCTTGACCGCCTTGAGCACACGGTTGACCGACCGCGAGCATGACTGATAAAGTAAAAAGAAATGGACCGCTCACGCCAATGGCGTGGGCGGTTTTTTGTTTGTGGGACACTTTTTGCGAGAGGAGCTGCGCTATGACCCCTGCAACTTCGCCCGGGCGAATCGAAATGCTGAATGGAGTGCCGATCTACTTTGAGGTGCACGGAA
>WNGI01008756.1_pt1 | contig 10891 bp, 6 predicted proteins | sample 5400621 | NCBI WGS metagenome assembly WNGI01 (sample SAMN13153374, study PRJNA577476) | soil metagenome | isolation source: 20 cm soil or saprolite under Garry oak tree replicate 1 | place: USA:California | collected 2016-06-15 | reverse complement strand
TCCGCGTATCCATCGCAATTGTCGTCGACACCGTTGTCGCAGACTTCGGCCTCGCTCGTCGGAACACAAGCGCCCGCGCTGACGGCCGTGTTGGAGAAATCAGATGTGCCGCCATCGCGCGTCGCGCGCACGCGATACCAATACGTGCTCGTCGTGCGCACCCCAGTATGGTGAAAAGTCGTCGTGTTGTAATCCAGGCGTTCGAGGACGCTAAACGTCGAACCGTCCGCGGAGAACTCGACGACGTACGCATACTCCAGACTCGAATTGTCCGACCAGCTCAGATCCACGCCATCGCTAGCGGCTGTCGCGACGAGATTCGTCGGACTCGCCAAAGTGGCGCTACAGTCCGCGGTCGACGCCGGCGAATTTCCATTTGCGTTGAAGGCGACGACATGGAAGCAGAGTTGCTGCTCGGCGGGTTCCGTGAGCGTGAGTGACGTGACGTTCGCCGGTGTCGTGCCGCTCAGCGTCCAGGGACCGTTCACGCTGGTGGCTTGCTCGAGGCGGAAGCCATCCTCGTTCGCTGTATTGTCAGTCCAGCTCACGCGCATCGACCTACTGTTCACGGCCGCGGCGGATACTTCTGAAGGCGCGCTGAGTGGCGGGTCCGCTTGAGGCGACGGGATCGTGACTGGGACCACGTTCGAGAAATCCGACCGGCCGCCATCCTTCGTCGCCGTTACGCGATACGAGTATGTTGTCCCTACCACGACGGCGGCGTCGCGGTAGCTCACGCTGTTCGGCGCGAGGTTGGAGACCGTGCTGAAGGTCGCCCCGTCGATCGTGCGTTGCACTTGGTACGACTCCTCGACGGCGGAGTGATCCTCCCACGTCAGCGCGACGGCGTTGGAGACCGCGACTGCGGCGAGATTCGTCGGCCTGGCCGGGGGCGTAGCGCTACGCGCCGACCGCTCGACTTGGAATCCGCTCGCCGTCCCCGCGCCGGCTGTCCATGCGATGGCGACCGCGGCGCTCGATTCCGGCGTTGCTTGAACGAACCGGGGCTGCTCCAACTTGGTGGCGGCGCAGGCGGCATCGCTGAAGGCCGTGTACGTCTGCTTCCGCCCCGTGATGCGGAAGGAACGAATCTTATAGCAGTACACGGTCGTTGGCGTCAGCGCACCGTCCGTATACGCCGTCGCGCTCGCGCCTAACGATACGAGCAGCGTGTACTGGCCATTCGTGCCGGGCGACCGATGGATCTCGTAGCCTGCCTCGCCGGCGACGTCCGCCCAAGCGAGGCTGATCTCGCTGGAAGACAGCGCCGTCGCCGTCAGGCTGGACGATTGCGAGACCTGTCTGCGCAGCAACGATCCATCGCGCGGCGCGACTGGCCCCTTGCCGTCGCAACTCGCAGCCCCGACGAGCGCACAAATCAGAATGAGTCTCCCTGCTGGTTCTTGTGGCATATGTGCTCCAACGGAAGATGTCGGCGTTAGTGCCTAACGATGCGCCTGTGGGACGACTTCTCCAGTAGCAGCGACGGTCACGCGCTCCTCGAACTCGCCGGAAACCGAGCCGTCGGCGTGGCGAATGGCGCTTATGGAGTACTTGAAGTCGTTGCCGGTCATGGGTCTCCCTTGAGGGGCGTCGCGCTATCGGCGGTCTTGCTGCCGACGCCGAGCGCGCCATTGCTGTTGTTCCCCCAGCAATACCAGACGCCGGCGACCGTAGCCGCGCAGCTCACACTGGCGCCGACGCTCAGTTTCTCGAACGCTAACCCGCCAACCACCGGCTGCGGCGTCATGAAGTTCGTCGATGATATCGATCCGATTCCCAACTGCCCATTGGCGTTCGATCCCCAGCAGTAGGCAGCGTGGGCGGCATCGATGGCGCAGGTGTGATTCCCGCCGGCGCGGACGACGAGGAAGGTGTGGCCGCCGACGACGGCACTCGGCACCGCCGACGGAGTGGGGCCGTTTCCATTCCCGAGCTCTCCCTCGAAGTTCCATCCCCAACAGTAGAGGGCACCGGCACTCGTTAGGCCGCAAGTATGTGACTCACCCGCACTGAGTGAGGCAAAGGTGAGCCCGCCCTGCACCGCCAGCGGCGTGGCGCTGCTCGCGCCGATATCGCCGGCACCAAGCTGGCCGCCGGCATTGTTCCCCCAGCAGTACGCGACTCCCGCTGCCGTTAGGCCGCAGGTGTGCGAGCCACCAACGGCGAGCGACGCGAAGGAAATCCCGCCCTGCACCCCCAGCGGCGTCAGGCTCGATGCGACGTCGACGCTGCCGAGCTGTCCGCCCTGATTGGAGCCCCAGCAGTACGCCGCGTGTGTCACAGTGAGCCCACAGGTGTGCGTCGTGCCGGCGTCGAGCTCGACGAAGCGCAGACCGCCGAACACGGGCATCGCGCGCCAGCCGGTGGCCGTCGACCCATTACCTAACGACCCGTCGCCGTTGTATCCCCAGCAGTAGCCGACGCCGTCAGTTCTTAGACCACAGGTGTGTAGGCCGCCAGCGCTCACGCTGGAGAACGTTGGCTGGCCCGTCACCGTGACTGGCCATGGGTAATAGATCTGGCCCGGAGCACTCGGAAGCGGATTGATCACCCCTGGCCTCCCGATCTGCCCGAAATCGCCGGCGCCCCAACAGTACGGGATGCCGCTCGCGGACAGACCGCACACGTGCGCCTTTCCCGCGCTGAGCGTCTGAAACGCTACCCGAGTCACGCTGAATAATTGAGTCGCGCTGAATCCGCTCCAGCGGGCGGTGACCGTCGCGGACCCGGGAGAAACACCGGCGATGATCCCCGATGCATTGACCGTCAGAACGGCCGTATTGGAGCTCTCCCACTGTACATCGTTCGCCGGAACTGGTGCTCGGCCGCCGGCGGCATTCCTGCTCATGCTCATCAATTGCTCACGCTGACCGAGAAGGATGGAATCGACATCCTCGGTAAGAACAATTCCAGCGATGGAAGGAATCAAGCCCACACTCACCACGGTCGTGTCCTTCGTGCCGTCGATGTCGGCGATGATCTTTGTGATTCCGCTCGACACGCCAGTGACTCTGGCGGCGTCACTTGCGGTTGCTTTCACGGTTGCGACGCCAGGGTTGGTGCTCGACCAGCGGACGAGTCGGTTGCGAAGCAGGTTGTCGTCCGGATCTCGCGCTACCACGCTGAGCTCCGCGCTGTCCCCGATGGCGATCGTCGCCGTGTCGACCGATAACGTAACGGAGCCCACGTCGTTGAGCGTATTTGAAACCTGGACGAGCATAGCCGTATACAGGCGCTCGACTTGCGCGTAGACGACGCCACTTCCAGGGCTCACCGGCGTGACCAACCCGGTCGGCGTAACCTTGATGACGTCAGGTCCGGAAAAGGACCAAGTGATCGGCTTGCCGGTCAGCGCATTTCCCTGCGCGTCCATCGCCGTAACGGTCGCCTGGAACTGATCGCCGACGCGAACGATGACATTGCCGGGAACGAGACTGAGTCCAGCCACCGGTCCTTCGACGGTCGTGCCCGTCGTGAAGGGAATCGTCACCGTTGAGTCGAGCGCTGTACCATCGAGATCCATCACGGCGCGATTCACCACCAACTGATATTCGGTATTTGGCTCGAGCTGCGAAGCAGGCTCGAACACTGCCGCCGCCGTGACACCGGCGAGAAGTTTTGCGGTACCACTTACCTGCGTGCTGCCGCGGAAGAGTTGAATGGATGATGCGGAGAGAGACGGAGCAGACACCGGCTCGCTGAAGATGATCTCGATGCTCTTATTGAGCGGCACGGCGGTCTTGCCACGGCTCGGGATCGTGCGCACGACCGTGGGCGCGAGGGCGAAGGGAACCACTTTATCGAAGCGTGGGCCGCTGCCACCGCCCGCTGTTTGAACATTGATGTGGATGGTGTCGCCTGGGTTCGCGGACAACGGCACGGGATCTAGGCCGCCATCGACCATTGGCGCGCTTACGATCGCGCCGGTGCGCGCGTCGCTGACGATGGCGGTGTCGCCGCCGGGCGCGGTGTTAGGCAGCAGCGACACATAGGCGACGTTAGGTTCGGCGCCAGTAAGGGCGAACGTATAGGACGCGTTCGACTTCGAGGTCGACTGCGCGGCCGCAGTCGCCGGTGCCTGACGAGTCCCCAGCGCGGCCGAGGCGTTCGTCGCGACGTTCGAGACGATCATCGGCGACGTTGTGATCGTCGCGGGCGGCGCCGCGATGTCGTACGTGCACGCGCCAAGCGAGATCGCGAGAGTGACAACGGCGAGACTACGGCCTAATATCACGATGTCGAGCCATTTCCAGTTTGCCGAACGGATGGTTGTAGTCATCAGCAGAATACACGGCGACGAAAACGTCACCGTTTGAAGCGATTGCGTCGCTCATGAACTGGACGACGTTGAGCCTGGCGAGCAGACGGACGGATTGCAGCGCTCCATCGCGCGATAGCTTCGCCAGGAAACCGTCGACTGACCCTTGTGGTGGCTCCGGAATGTCGTGTAAGGCGTCGCCGTTGAAGGTACCGCCGACGACGTACACACCGGTTCGATTCGCCGTGACACCGGACGCATCGTCGTCATCGCCGCCGTCGAGCTGACGAACCCAAATTATTCGGCCATCGCTGCCGACTCGTAGAACAAGCGCGTCCTGCAGATGCCCGGCGTAGTAGCCATCCCAGATAGCTCCGACGACGTACACGCCGCCGTCCGGATCCGCGGCGAGCTTCCTTGCGCTCGTGTTCTGTCCCGGGACAGCGTACTGGCTCATCCATCCACGTGAGCCATCTCCGTCGAACTTCAGCACGTAGATAGACCCAAACCGGTCGGGTGGCGCGTCGAAGGTGGCCTTGGAGCCGACGACGTACACACCGCCCCCGAGTGGGTCGGCCACCAGGTCCGCGATGTACTCGTAATCTTTCGCGTCAACAAATACCGTTGCGTTGAATTTTCGAATCCACAACTGATTTCCGTCGCGGTTGTACTTGGCGACGAATGATCGTCCGTCAGTGGAATCCGAGGCGCTTCCGGCAAAGTAATAGTTGCCTAACGCATCCGACGTCGCCGAACAACTCGCGTGACCGATCAGAGTGCCCCCGATCTGTTGCGTCCGCAGGAGGTGACCAGCGTCATCGTACAGCAAGAGGAGACAGTCGCTATACGGCTGTTCCGGCGCGGCGGTCGTCGTTGCCGCGACATAGAGACGACCGGATGCGTCGATGCCCATCGATGACGGTGCCTCCGAATTCGGCCCTCCGAAGGTTCGCACCCACTGCCGATTACCCGCGACATCGTATTTGATCACGACGACGTCAGTCCTAGAGCTCGGGCTCGAGAACGCGCGCACCGCGATGTAGACGTTGTTCATCCCGTCGACCACCATTGGGAGATGTCCGGGAGACGAAAACAGAAATCCGTCGATTGGTCGAATTATGTCCCAGCGGATGTCGACAAGGACGGCAAATGGCGGACTGCTTGTAACATTGCCGTCAGCGTCGATCGCCTTCACGACATAGGTTTGTGAGCCGTTGTCCGCGGCGGTGACATTCACGGGCACCACGGTGGGATTCGGCGGCGCCGTCACCTCGGCGACCTTGGTCTGACCATTGTAGATCTCAATGCGAGCGAGGGCCTTGTTCAATGCGACCGAGAAGCTGATGTGTCCCGGCGTCGTGAGTCGATTCTGCGAGACTGCGAAGGCTGTCTGGGACGGCGGATTGGCCGTCAGATTCACGACCGTGGACACGCTGTTGCTCGTGCCAACTTGGCCGTCCGCAGCGTAAGCCTTGGCGGTGAACTCCCAGGTCCCGTTGTCGTTGAGACTTTGCACATCGCGGGTGAGCTCGTATGGCGGGGTGATGACCTCGCCTAACCGAGTCGGCGCGTCGCTGCCGGCTCGCCGCTGATAAAACTCGACGTTCCGGACGTTGCTTCCGCTGACCACGGCGTGGAGCGTGATCGCACCCGCCGCGTTCATATTGGCAGGCGTCGCGGTGAGCGTTACGCTTGGCGGCTGCGCGGGGCCGGTTGTATCTCGAGCCGGCGAAGTGGGGTGCTTCGTCGTTGAATCACAGGCAGCGACTGCGCAACAGGCTGCCGCCGTTAGGCAACGGCAGACGTTCGCATGCAGCAGCTTCGACATGGCGGCCTCTTGTTAGGGATTGGCTCCCCCCACCACCACGAACCCCGCCCAATAAAACGGACCGGCGGTGGAGGGATTGCGCAGCGTTTCACGCTGCGCCTGCGAAAGAGCCGCTACGGTTGCGTCCCCGCCGCGAAGCCGACGATACAGTCGCTCCATCACCTTTGCGGTCGAGCGATCTTCAACGGCCCAGAGCGTCGCGATAACGTGTTCGGCGCCGGCGCCAAGGAAGGCGCGTACTAATCCCACCCAGTCATCGCCCGCCGGTACGTCCGACGCCATGCCCGACGCAAGCGCTGTTTGGCAAGCACTGAGCACGACGAGTCGCGCATGCAGCGTCAGCCCGAAGACTTCGTGCACCTCCAGCCGACCATCGTGCGTCGAGTCGGAGTTCAATTCCACGAATGAGAAGAGCGGATTGTGCTGATTCAAGACACCGTACGTCGCGAGATGGATGACGCCGAATTGTTCGGCGCTCGCCCGAAATGCCTCCTCCGTGGCCTGCGGGCCGCTCAGCACCGTTACGCCCGATCCATAGAGCGAGCGGATGGCCTGGATCTCGTCGCCGGAGCCCGGAAGTGCACTGACGCGCGGTGCCACCGCGAGAACCTTCTCATTTGTCGCGGCGCTTCGCTCAGTGAAGCGCGTCCACAACGAGGCCGACGGAGCGTAGCCAATGTCGTAGCGTTCGACGAGGAATTCGTCACGTTCGCCATGCCGGACGAGCGCCGAGAAGGGGAGATAATGCAGCTCGGCGTGCGGCACGACGACGAGCTGTCGTACGCCAGTCAAGAATCCGGCGTCTTCCGCGGGGGCAACGAGCTGGGCGTACAACCGTCGCAAAGGACCGCGCCATGGTGCTGCCACGGCCGAGCCACTCGCCCGACTCAGTGTGCCGCGCGCAAAGTCGACAAGCGACGCGAGTGCGGCTTTACCGACGCCGAGGTCGAGCGCGCGAATGGTATCCGACCGCACGACGAAGAGCAGCGTCGTCGAATCGGTGACGAGATACTCGAGTAGCGCTTGATCGCCACGAAGACGGCTGGCGACGCCTCGCCACGCGATCACGTCGGCGTGAGGAGCCGCTCCGCCATTTTCGTCCTGGAGCGCGATGAGAACTTGCTGATAGTCTTCCTGAGCGTGCGCGAGCGCCTCACGCGTGACGCCGGTACCGGCGTCTGACACGTCCGGTCCGCGCAGAGTCGTTGGGCTCACAGACCCTTCGAGCCGCTGCGTCAACTCGGCGATGTGGCGGCGCAACGTCTCCTCTCGCGCGAGGACGCTGCTATCCGCGGTTGCCGGGCGGGCAACGGCGCCGCGCCCGAACAGCTCGAGCATCTGCCGGGCGCGCATCCGTTCGCTCACCGCGAAGGCGTCGGCGAGCGCGCCGCGTTCGCGTTCAAGGAGTGCTAATTGCGCGTACGGCCGCCACTTGTCACTCAAAAACATCGAGCGACGGACGACGGACGGCAGCGATGCGGCCATTCGTTCGACGTCGGCGATCGCGAGGCGAAATTCAAGCGCCGCCTCGGCCGTAGCGCCGCGCGAACGAAGCGCCCGTGCCAAGCCCTCGTGCAGTCGCCACGAGACGGCGGGCGCCGTGCGCCCCTGCATCACCGTCAGACCATTTCGATACTCCCGTTCCGCGGCGAGCGGCGACCGCATATCGAGCTCCACGTCGCCGAGCGCGACGAGCGCCGCGGCCTCACCAATCGCGTCGCCGAGGGTGTGCAAGCTGTCGCGACTCTCGGCAATGATCGTGCGCGCGCCTAACGTGTCCGCCTCCTGCTCGCGTGCATACCCCAGCATGAGTCGCGTCAGTGCCGCCGACCGTCGATCTCCGGCACCGATCTGTACCCGTCCGATCGCATCGAGCTGAGACGCCGCACGAGCGTATTGTTCCCGCCTCATCAAGAGAATGGCGCTGCCCTGCCGGGCTTCCGATTCGCCCATCGTGTTTCGTGCGCGACGATACAACGAGCGCGCCACGTCGTATTGCCGCTCCGCCTGCCGGTAGTCGTTCAGTTGCGCCAGCACGTCCGCATGCGCCAATGCGACACCAGCCGCGAGCTCGGAGGATTGCGGCGCTCGTCCCAGTAGCTGCTCGGCGCGGCGGAGCTCGCTGAGCGCGCCGTGCAGGTCACCCATCGCCGCGTCTACAAATGCTAAATCACGCCGAACCTGCACGAGGTCTTCCATCGTGCCAGCGCGAGCGAAGAGTGCAAACGCCTCCTTGAGGCGGTCACGGGCGGCGCGATAGTCGCCGGTGCGGACCGAAAGCAGTGCGAGATTCTGAAGGGCGAGCGCCGCATCGGCGTCGCTTCCGAGCTTGCGATCCAATGTCAACGCATCGAGGTAGTCTGTAAACGCGTCGGCGTAGTTGGCGTCGGCGGTCGCCAGATTGCCAAGGTTGAGCAGCGCGGTCGCCGCCGCGTCGTCGAGATCGTGATCGCGGGCGATGCGAAGCGCCTCGGCGTATTGTCTTCTGGCCTCCTTTCCATCGCCGATCGAGGCAGCGATCAGCCCGAGGTTGTTATGGTCGGCGCTCGCGCCAACGACGTCACCGATCCTCGTGCGCAGCTCGAGGGAGTGCGCGTACGATTGTGCCGCTTTGCGCAGGTCGCCACGATCCTTGGACAGGCTGCCCAGCGTCCCGATCGCATTCGCCGCGGTGCGACGATCGCCGATTGCCTCGGCGAGCTGCCTTGCACGCTCGAGATAGAGTTGCGCGCTGTCGATTTCCATCAAGCGGTAGTATCCCGCGCCGATGTTCCCAAGCGCGCCGGCCATACCGCCGCTATCGGGGATCGCACGTGACTGGCGGAACGCGTCTCGCCAGCGCGCAATGGCGGCGGTCGGACCCTTGCTGGCGTACGCGGCATTGCCGCCGAGGCGAAGGCTGTCAGCGACAACCTTCGCGAGGCGCCGCGTCCGATCGAATCGCGCGAACCGGTTCAGGTTCGCGAGGGGGAAGGAGTCGGTCCAGGCCGATGCGTAAGCTGACGCGATACGGTAGGCGAGTCGCATGATGGAGTCGGCGTCCGACGGACGGGCATGCGCCGCTTCAGTCGTGAGGTCGGCGAGCAGATCTCGTGCGTCGTTAGGCCAACGGCGAACGGCGGCATGGATCGCGGCGCTGTCGCCGCGCTCCACACCCGATTTGACACGAGTCGCTGCCTGCGGGCTCGCCGTACTCGCCCAGCAGATCAGCGCGAAGGCGACGCAACGTCTCATCGACGCGGACGGCGGAGAGAGAATTCCACCAGCTCGGAGGCCGTGTGTCGTTCGAAGCCGACATCGGCCTGGACCTGCCAATACAACGTCTGCGCCGCGTGAAGCGAAACGGAGGACGGTAGCGACAAGATGGTGTCGGGTGTCGCCCGCTCGAACAATACGGACCCGTTCGTATCGAAGATCCGAACCCGGTAGCGGTCCGCGTGCGGGACGGACGTCCAGGAGAAGACGCCAATCGAGTCGATCGCGCCGACTGGAGAAACGGGGATCGGTGATACCACGGTGGTGACTGGCGATTCGCGGTGCGAGGCCGCCGGTTCTCGATTAACGCGCGGCAATAGAAAAATGAGAAGCACCGCGGCCACAGCCGCGGACGACGCGACGAGTCTTCTCCCGGTCCACCGCGCGCGTGGAAGAGTCGCGATGATGCGCGCGGCGTCGCTGACTTCGGCGCGGCACTCCGGGCACCGGGCGAGGTGGGCCTCGATGCGGGCACGGCGTTCGCCAGTGAGCGCGTGATCGATGTACGCCGCTAGATCGTTAGGCGCGAGGTGTTGATCGATCACGAGCGTTTCCGCCGTCGACGTTGACATTGCGCTCTCTGCTCCGTGAAGTGCTGGCTACTCCATAGAACGGACTTCGGCGCCGATTTTGCGGTCGGCGCCCTCACGGCTCGGCGTCCTCGACGCCGCGACGCGCCAAACCGCGACGGACGAGGGAGAGGGCATTCGACAGTCGCCGGTAGACGTGAAAGACCGATGGCAAGCCGACAAGGCGGGCGATCTCTCGCACTGGACGCTCGTCCTCGAAACGGAGCGCGAGGATCAATCGATCAGATGGGTCGAGCTCGTCGAGGGCATCGCGCAGCGCGTCCAGAAGACCTTGACGTCGCAGCGCGAGGTCGGCGTCGCTCGCCGAGTCGGCGATCAGCGCGTCGGGCTCGATCTGCTCGGCGACCAGATCTTCGAGTCGTCGTCTGGTGAGCTGGGCGTCCTGGTGCTCGCGGTCCTCACTACGCGAACGTCCGTAGCGGGCGCGCAAGTAGTCGAGGGCCAGGCGTCGCACGACGACGACGAGCCACGAAGCGAATTTCGTATTCGGCTCGGCAACGTAGGCGCTCAGCCGCCGGCAGTTGTCCTGACGAAGAGCGTCGAGTGCGTGCAGATAGGCGTCCATGGCGGCGTCGGGATCACGCACGACGGCCCGGCATGTGTGGAGCACGGTGTCGCTATAGGCAGCGACAAACTCGGCCCAGGCCTCATCGCGTTGGGTGTGTTCGGTCGCGTTCCGCAGTCGCGACAACGTGAGCTCGAGCCTGCCCGAAGTTACGAATTCACTCGTAGCGCACCCCGATCCGGATGGGAGGAGCGCTGCTAGCTTACGGCCCGATGTCGCGGACCGCCAGATCTTCGCGGGCAACAACGCGGAGTGCTAGGTGCTAGGTGCTAGGTGGTTACTCACAAGCTCCTAGCACCTAACACCTATCACCTTGTCAGCATCTGGCATCAGGCACCTCGTTCGTCTATTCTCATGCTCGACAACAGCGGAGCATGACGATGATCGCGCGA
>WNGI01006140.1_pt1 | contig 10891 bp, 11 predicted proteins | sample 5400621 | NCBI WGS metagenome assembly WNGI01 (sample SAMN13153374, study PRJNA577476) | soil metagenome | isolation source: 20 cm soil or saprolite under Garry oak tree replicate 1 | place: USA:California | collected 2016-06-15 | reverse complement strand
GGGGTGAAGAAGCGTCCGCGCAAACGGTGGCTCGGCTTGGCGATTGCCGTAATCGTCGCTGCCGTCCTCCTGGTATCGGTGCAACGGGGAGCGGGGATGGCGGTGGTTTCTCATTACAACGTAGCGCCGGTGATTGACATCTTTGGCGCGGCCGCGGGACGGGATTTGGGCGGCGTCGCTGGTGACATCTACAAAATCATTAATGACACGCGCCAACAACTGCCGCGTGGTTCCAGAGTGGTTGTGCGCGGGCAGGTTCAGACGATGCAGGCCTCCTACATCGGCCTTCTGAGCGGACTGGCATTCTCGATTGTGCTGGTATACCTGCTAATCGTAGTCAACTTTCAGTCCTGGCTAGATCCTTTCATCATGATTTCCGCACTGCCGGCAGCGCTCGCCGGGATTGCATGGTTCTTGTTCATAACGCACACCACTCTGAGCGTGCCCGCACTGATGGGAGCCATCATGTGCATGGGTGTTGCAACCTCCAACAGCATCCTGGTGGTGAGCTTCGCTACGGAAAAAATGATGGAGGGAAGTGATTCCATCAGTGCAGCACTGGAGGCAGGCTTCACGCGTTTTCGCCCGGTGCTGATGACCGCTTTGGCGATGATCATCGGCATGGTGCCAATGGCCCTCGGACTGGGAGACGGCGGTGAACAAAATGCTCCTCTCGGCCGGGCGGTCATCGGTGGACTGGTGTTCGCGACGGTATCGACGCTGCTTTTTGTGCCGGCATTTTTCAGCGTTCTGCAAGGATCACGCAGGCATCCGGCCGAAACTGGAGATGCGCGTTAGTTATGGAGTTACCTATGCTGCCTCAAACTGAAGATACAACACGAACCGACGGGCAATCCCCGACGTTGAAGGATGTCGGGGTGAAGAAGCGTCCGCGCAAACGGTGGCTCGGCTTGGCGATTGCCGTAATCGTCGCTGCCGTCCTCCTGGTATCGGGCATCTGGTCCCGTGTGAGGGCCCGCACGGCCTTGGACGCGCAGACTGCGCGAATTGCGCTTCCGGCAGTGTCGGTTGTCTCACCAAAACAAACAGCGCCCGCGGAGGAGATCATCCTTCCCGGAAACGTACAACCATTCATTACTTCACCGATCTATTCACGCACAAATGGATATCTGAAAAAGTGGTACTTCGACATTGGAGCGCACGTAAAGCAAGGCCAACTGCTGGCTGTCGTCGACACTCCGGAAGTCGATCAGCAACTGCAGCAATCGCTCAGCAACCTGAACACTGCAAAAGCAAATCTCACGCTTGCCGAGATCACCAAGAATCGCTACGAGGGTTTGCTGAAGAAGAACGCTGTGTCTCAACAGGACGCGGATAATGCCGTCGGCACCTACAACGCCAACAAGGCGATCGTTGACGCCAATCAGGCAAACGTCAAACAACTCGAGGCACTGCAGTCTTTCGAGAAGATCTATGCTCCGTTCGATGGAATCATCACCGCTCGAAACACCGATATTGGCGACCTTATCAATTCCGGCAGCAGTAGCACTGCGAGAACCGATCTGTTTCACATCTCTCAACCTGACAAGTTGCGTGTTTACGTAAACGTTCCGGAAGAATACTCGCAAGGGATCAAAGTCGGCATGACAGCAGATCTCAGTCTGGCTGAGTTTCCGGGGCGCAAGTTTCAGGGAAAGCTGGTGCGCACAGCCGAGGCCATCAACATGACAACCCGGACTTTGCTGATCGAAATTCAAGTGGACAACCCCACGGGCACGTTGCTTACGGGCTCATACGCCGAGGTCCACTTGAAGGTCGCAACCCACGCATCCACGTTGCTGCTTCCAGTCAATACTTTGCTATTCCGCTCGGAAGGCTTACGGGCCGGCGTTGTGAAAGACGGGAAGGTTACCCTCACTGCCTTGACTGCGGGGCGCGATTTCGGCAATCAGATCGAAATTGTCTCCGGCCTTAAGCCGGACGATCAGGTCATTATCAATCCACCCGACTCACTGGTTTCCGGACAGCAAGTTCAAATTGTGCAGGCGACATTGCCGGGAGATGCCAAGTGAAACACGCTTGCAAAATGATTTTCGTCGAGAACAAGCGGCGAGCACTGTGGCGGGGGCTTCTGCTCTCAATTGCGGTGCTCCCGTTCAGTGGATGCGCGGTTGGACCAAAGTATCACCCCCCGGTGGTGCAGGCTCCCCCCGCCTATAAAGAGGTAGGGGACTGGAAACCCGCCCAACCAAATGATCAGAATCTTGGCGGTGAGTGGTGGAAGATTTTTCAAGATCCACAGCTTGATGCACTCGAGCTTCAGGTTAACGTATCGAATCAGAACCTAAAGGCCGCCGAGGCGCAGTTTCGGCAGGCGCGAGCCGCTCTACGCTACAACCGGGCTGACTACTTCCCAACTGTGACCGCCGGGCTATCGGGAACTCGGACGCGAGTGTCGAGCAACCGGCCGCCCCCGAATTCGATCTTTAACGGCATCACCGAAAATGACTTTACGCTACCGGTCGATGTCTCGTACCAGGCCGACGTCTGGGGCCGAATCCGAAAGAACGTCGAGTCCTATCGGGAACAAGCACAAGCCAGTGCGGCAGACCTTGCGACAGTCAATCTGAGCATGCACGCAGATCTGGCAGTTGACTATTTTCAGGCGCGCAGCCTGGACGCCCAGGAACAGCTTCTGAACTCCACGGTTCAGCAATATGAACAGGCCTTGGAACTGAACCAGAACCGTTTCGATGGAGGAATTGCTTCGGAGGTAGACGTTCAACAGGCAAAGACTCAACTGCAAACCACCCGGGCGGCAGCGATTGACGTGGGTGTGCTGCGAGCGCAGTACGAACACGCAGTCGCAATTCTTATTGGGAAACCTCCTGCGGAGTTCAGTCTTCCCCCCCTGCCTCTCACTACACCGCCTCCGCGTATTCCCGTGAGCGTGCCTTCGGAACTGCTCGAGAGACGCCCGGATATCGCGGCGGCGGAGAGGCGGGTCGCGGCTGCCAATGCCCAGATCGGAGTTGCGAAGTCGGCCTACTATCCCGTCATCGGTCTTACGGGCTCGGGAGGATTTGAAAGTTCCAGCATCACGACCTTACTCCAAGGGCCGAGCGGCCTGTGGTCGGTTGGACTGTCTGCCCTGGGGACGATCTTCGATGGGGGAAGACGCCGTGCCTTAACAGACCAGGCCCGTGCGGCATATGACGCACAAGTGGCTACCTATCGTGAGAACGTGCTAACCGGATTCCAACAGGTCGAAGACAGTCTTGCGGCCGCGAGAATTCTGGAGAATGAGGCGAATGTTCAGGATGAAGCAGTGGTGGCAGCAGAGCGCTCGCTAGACCTTTCGATCACTCGCTACAAAGGGGGTGTCACAACCTACCTTGAGGTGATCACGGCGCAAAATGCCGCACTCGCGGATCAGGTGACAGCAGTCAATATCCTCGGACGGCGCATGGCGAGCACGGTGTTGCTGATTCAGGCTCTCGGTGGCGGCTGGGATCGTTCAAGTTTGCCGGCGCGGCCGGAATGCTGCGGCAGGCTCGTGTCCAGCAACGGTTCAAACTGACCATTCGCAAACTGCCGATAGCCGTGAATGTTGCACCAGAGGTAAGAGATTGAGATTGAATTCATTTCGACATAAAGGAGGTCGAAAAAAATGAAAGTTGACAGTATGAAGGATCAAGTCTCGCGGCGGGGGTTCCTGGGAGTTAGTTCGGCAGCCTTGGTTGCAACCGTGGGCGGTCTCTCCGCCGCTAATGCCGTTGCCCAAGACAAGCAAGTGAATGCCAGGGCTGCGAAGGATAGAAACGCAACAGACCCCGGGCCGGCCAACCAGGCCCTGGATGCACAGAATCCTGATTCCGAGTGGCCACCGGCGACAGATTCGAAGAGCTTAGTTCAAACGTTCAAATATCCGTTCTCTTTTGCGAACAAGCGGACTTATAAGGGCGGATGGTCGAGAGAAGTAACCGTTCGGGAACTAGCCGTCTCGAAGTCGCTGGCAGGCGTAAACATGAGACTCACGGCCGGTGGCGTGCGTGAACTGCACTGGCATACAGCGGATGAATGGGCGATCGTGCTCTATGGGTCGGCGCGGCTTACCGCCATTGATCGGAACGGTAAGAGCTTCGTGGGCGATGTAAAGAAAAATGATTTGTGGTATTTCCCCAGCGGCATTCCACATTCGATTCAAGGCCTCGATCCGGACGGTACGGAATTCATGCTGGTATTCGACGACGGAAATTTTTCGGAGTCAGAGACCGTCCTGCTGAGCGACTCGATGGCGCACCTGCCGCCCGAGGTCCTGTCAAAGAACTTCGGCGTTGCCGAAACGGCCTTGAAAAATCTCCCCAAGCAAGAGCTATTCATTTTCCAAACTGACGTTCCCGGGTCGCTGGAGGCCGACCAAAAATCAGCCGCAGGAACACTTGGGAAATCTCCGCTCGATTTCGCTTTTCGCACGATGGCAATGCCGCCGACCAAGCGTACGAAAGGTGGAGAGGTACGCATCGTTGATTCGAGCACGTTCAAGGTTTCAACTAATGTTGCAATGGCGATGGTCACTGTTCATCCGGGAGGGCTGCGCGAACTGCACTGGCATCCCAATGCCGACGAATGGCAGTACTACATCTCGGGCAAGGCAAGAATGACTGTGGTGGCGACGGGTAACAAGGCTCGCACGATGGATTTTCAAGCGGGAGATGTCGGGTACGTCGAAAAAACCCTCCTGCATTACATCGAAAATACAGGGGATACAGACCTGGTCTTCCTGGAGATGTTCAAGAGCAGCTTTTACCAGGACCTGTCGCTTACGGAATGGTTGTCCCATACGCCACCTGAACTGGTGATGGCGCACCTGAATATCGACAAGGCGACCTTCGATGCAATAGAAAGAGATGAGTTGGTGATCGTGCCGCGTTAATCGCAGTGCTGCCGCCCGGGCGTAGCCCGGCTTGCGCGCCGATTGGAGAACCCCAACGGTATGGGAACTACGAACTGGTTTACCTGGGCGTTGCTCTCGGCGTTTTTTGCGGGCCTTACCGCAGTGCTGGCAAAGGTTGGAGTAGCCCATGTGAACTCCAACCTGGCGACTGCAATCAGGACCGTGGTGATTCTTATCTTCGCCTGGTCGGTCGCTCTGTCCACGAGTAGTCAGTCGATCTCGACAATTGGTGGCCGGACCTGGGTGTTTCTGATCCTGTCCGGTATCGCGACCGGCTTATCTTGGCTGTGCTATTTCCGGGCTCTGCAACTTGGGGAAGCGTCACGCGTAGCACCTGTGGACAAACTGAGTGTGGTGATTGCGATCGTACTAGCGGCAATTTTCCTTCACGAGCAGCTGACCTGGCATCAGTGGATCGGGGGCTTCCTGGTTTTCGCAGGGGCAGTAGTACTGGCTTGGGCATGACAGTCCGCTCCATTGTCATCTACTGAATCACGAGGACAAGGGAATGATGGCCAGGATCCTGTTCACGAAGTAGTAAGGATTTCAATTGTGAACTCAGTGGAGGTTTTTCTATGTTAGAGGGAATTTTTCAACCGACACACCTTTTAATGATTTTCTTCGTTGCTCTGCTGGTGTTTGGTCCCAAGAAGCTTCCGGAGCTTGGCAAGGGTATCGGCCAAGGCATTCGCGCCTTGAAGGACGGGATCAAGGAAACGCTTCCCGACTCAGAAGAGAGTCCCGGTCCGGCGCCGAAAGACCGCGAAGGGCAAAGCTAGTGCATTGTCGGTTGGGAGAAGAAGCGAGACACGAGCGAGCCTTCATCGGCGTACCAGACTTGCCGACATAGGAAGAAGGCGAAGGTGGAAACGCAACCTTCGCCATCGTTGTGAACAGACTCGTAATTGAATGAAGCACGGCAACCTTCCGCAAATCTACCTCTGCCTGACTATCCCTTGGAAGCGGAGGGTGGAAAATGCGAGAACATTTTCTGCACGCCCTTATCCAAATTCTTGGTGTTCTTCTCGGGGTTACCCGAGAGAGTGTCACTGGCCGATGCACGCCAAATCAGATTCTTGGAGCCCGCGTCAAACATGTCGACTACCAATGTTCCCACCCTATACTTATTGACCGTGGTGGTTGCGTCTCCGAATCCGCCGAAGCGTCGGCCTCCGAAGCCGTTGTAGTAGGTGTTCAACTGTTGTTCGGTCCGAGTGGTTTCGACCGCCGCTAGCGAAACGTCTCCGCCGGAAGGCACTTCAGTCAAGCCCTTCGCTGCCAGCTCTTTGTTTACTGCTTCCTTGACGCGTGCGTTCCATATGGAATTAGCGGTTTCCACTTTTGTCCAGGAATATGTCTTATAGCCGCCAAAATTAACCGAGTGGTCGTAGTCGGACGAAACCTGAGCTGCGAAGGCAACAGTTGTTAGAGTTGCGAGTACAAAAATCCAGATGAAAGTGTACTTGTTGAGTTTCATATACTCTCCTTTGTCATTCTGCCGCCCCCCCGGCATTCACTCGCGTTACAGGAGTGAATGCCGGGCGTCAGGCATGCGGTTAGTTGCCAGCGGCGCTTGTTCCAGAGCTGACCATCATTCCGTGGTCGCCTACGAACGTTTGCTTCGCATCCTGAGTTAATTCCTTTTCCTCCTGCTTGGAGTAAAGGAATTCGTGCCCAGTCTGCGTACCGGGATAAAACCAGGACACGAGAGCTTCAGGCTGTCCATCTGGGCGTTGAGCAAGCGTGATCGAGATTCCGTCGGCCTCCCTTGCCCGTTCTGTCGGGATTGTTTGAACGGTTGTAACGAGCGCGGTGCCGTCCGCGTTGAAAATCTGTACGATATCCCGGCTCGACTCGTCCCTTGCCAGGACAAACTGATAGGTGCCAGCCGGCAGGACTCGTCCCGGCACTTGCACAGCTTCGCTGAACGAAATCTTGGTCATCTGATTGTCTTCGTCCGCGTGGGCGGTCAGTTCGAAAATGAGTGCAAACGCGATGACGAAACCGGCTATCATACTGAGCTTTGAAAGCTTCATTTGTTTTTCTCCTTTAGACGCTGCATAACAGCTGTCAACTAGTTAGATTCTGTGGTCGGGCCGATGAGGGTTAAGAATGGTTAAGAAGAGTCAACGTGCGTCAGGGTGTATGCCGGGTCCTAACCCGAGTCAAGCACCATACGTGTGTCGACACACAAGGTATCTACTCGACATCTTCTAGAGGTGGAGCGTACATGTAGCCGATACCTCGGATGGTTTTGATCCGCTCGTCTGGCTTCGCCGAGATCTTTTTCCGCAAATTGTGGACGTGTACATCGACACTGCGGTCGAACGGGGCTAACGGTCTACCCAGAGCCTTCTCGGCAAGAGTTTCCCTGGCAACGATGCTGCCAGCATTACGCAGCAGACATTCCAGCACGTTGAACTCGACAGCCGTTAGTTCAACCGGTGTTTCGGCACGGACGACCACCCTCCGACTAGCCGAGAGCGCGACATCGCCGACCTTGATTTCGCTGCCATCGGTCGGCGTATCGCGGGTACGTCGCAGAATCGCATGGATGCGAGCCGCCAGTTCACGAGGTTCAAACGGTTTTAGAAGATAGTCGTCAGCTCCAATTTGCAGACCAATGATGCGATCCACCGCCTCCCCCATCGCGCTGAGCAGGACGACCGGCACTTTGGACGACGCTCGCACTGTTTTCAGAAGCTCTAATCCCGATCCACCGGGAAGCATGACATCAAGCACGACCAGTTCGTGTTTTCCGTCCAGAGCCTCGGCCAGGCCGGAATCGTAGTCGTAAGCGGCCTCAACGGTAAACCCTTCCGTTGCGAGGAACTCCCGTAGAAGGTCAACCAGGACATGATCGTCATCAATAACGAGGAGGTGATTCATTACTTCAAATTGTTCCTGGGATGACCGCTGTCACGCGTTTGCAAAAGCATAGTTGCTCTTCTGTTTCTCCAGCGGACATCTCGTGCACCCTTTGAATGCAATCCAACGGCCAATAACAGTGCTCTAACAGTCGCGCCTGAGCGAATTCGCTGCTGTCAGTGTCGAAATATGGACACCCCGTCGCCATCGCGATTGCGCGCCGACTCAGTCGTGTCTGTAAGCAGTTGTTTTCCCGCGAGGCAGATGGCATGCAAGTTGCTTCATTACAGGTCGGAGTAACACTATGGTGAAAGAACGCTTCGGGATGAAGGTTTGCGGGACAGTGGCAATTCTTTTTGCGCTACTCTGCGGGCAAGGGCAGGCTCTTCTTTTCGCGCAACAGTCGAGACAGACCGCGGCGGATGAGTCGAGCATGTCGACTGCTCCAAGCCAGGCGCAAGCGCCAGGTGAAGAACAAGAACGTGACCAAGATCTAAGGCGCGCAATCCAGCAGCAGTTCGGAACTGACGCGGCCTTTCAGAGCATCAAGGTCACCGTCAAGAATGGTGTGGTTCTCCTTGAGGGACCGGTTGCATCCAAAACAGACAGGCAGCGTGCCGTCAACTCGGTCAGGGTCCTTCCCCATGTCGCCCGGATTAATGACCGTTTGACGATTAGTGCTCGGGCTGTCGAAGGCGCGAGTGCCAGCACCTACCCAAGCTCGAATGCTACGTTTGACTCGACGATGTCGAACGCCGCCGAAGTGGCCAATGAAATTACGGCGGCATTGGCTAACGAGCCCACTCTCGCAAACAGTCGAATAAATGTAACGGTTGCGGGCGATAGCATCGAACTGATGGGTACCGTGGGTACGAAAGAGCAACGCGAAAAAGTTCAGGAGATCGCGAACTCTTTCGCCATCCACAGTCATGTGGTGGATAAGCTGAGGATCGTCGCGCCCAACAACGGTACCGATGGTAAGTGATCACATCGCGGTCGACAGCATGGTGGTCTGCCGCAAACGGTACGAAGAGGAATGCCGTTATCCGGAGCCACAGCCGTACATAGGCGATGATCCGGCCGCTCAGGTTTGATCTCGTTGGCAGGTACACTCCTGATCCGGATTTATGCTTCTGCGCGCAGAAGAGATTGCCGATTCTATCGAACGTACTGCGCCGGCGCGGATGCGGCCTTGCCGCAATTACAGAATGTGTGAGAGTACGTGAGACGAATGTGGCTGTTGCTGGAACGTGCGAGAGTGATCGCAAACTAGATCACACTTGCATCTAATATAGAGAAGTATTTCATACAAATTAAAGGAGAAACGGAAATGAAAATCAAAGTGTTGGCAGTTCTCGTAACAAGTCTGACGTTAGGGACACTCGGGTTCGCGGGGGTGGCTAGTGGTGTTGGGGAGGCAGCAGAGGCTACGGGCCGCGTGACCGAAAAGGCAACCAAGGAAACCGCTCATGGAACTGTGAAAGTAGCGAAGGGAACTGCGAAAGTAGGCAGCGTGACTGGGCGAGATACCGAAAAAGCAGCCGATAAGACCGCCCGCGCTACCGGGAAGGCCGCAAAGAAGACGGGACAGGGTGTTGAGAAGGGAGTCAAGGGCATAGCCCATGTTGTATAGGCGCACGGTCGGAGAAATGCAGATCTAGCCGAGTGAGATCAAGGTTTATTCTTGGTCTGGAGTACCAGCGATAAATTTGTCGTACAGAGGGAGAAAGAAACTGTGACGAGTCGTCCACCATTACCTCCATTTACTCAGGAGACTGCCGTTCAGAAGGTTCGTATGGCCGAAGATGGCTGGAATTCTCGTGATCCGGAAAGGGTGGCCCTGGCCTACACTCTGGATTCCCGCTGGCGAAACCGCGCAGAGTTCGTGAACGGCAGGCAAGAGATCGTCGCCTTTCTTACGCGCAAGTGGGCGAAAGAGCTGGACTACCGGTTGATCAAAGAGCTTTGGACGTTCACCGCGAATCGCATCGCTGTGCGCTTTGCTTACGAGTGGGACGATGATTCAGGGAATTGGTATCGCTCATACGGCAACGAGAATTGGCAGTTCAATGACGAGGGCCTGATGCAGCTCAGGCTGGCATGCATTAACGATCTTCCCATCAAGGAATCAGATCGTAAGTACCACTGGCCGATGGGTCGCCGTCCGGATGATCATCCGGGATTGAGCGACCTTGGTCTCTGACGGACCTTTGGTGTGAAATGCTGAACCTGCGGCCGACGCCCGACAGTTTGGGAAAGAGCGGCTATAGGCTGGGCGAGCTAAAGTCGCTTGAATGCTGCTGTTCTTCAGATCAAGTGCTTACCGGGTCCAAATCAATAGGTGCCAGATTTGCAACTTCTTCCATTCGTCGCAGGACAGCCGAAAAGTCCTCTTCATCATGGTGCGCCAGCTCATCTGAATTCACGCGAAACGCGGCAACTGTCGCAGGCATGAAGACATGCTCTTGTTCCGACGCCTGCAAAATCAACTGAAAATCCTTGTGCATCAGGCGCAGTGGAAACTGCGGCCTGTAATCGTTGATCGCTGCCGCCGACAGCTTTCCTACATGAGCCGGCGCGATCACAGCTGTCTGCGATAAAACCTCGAGTAACCGCTCGCGATTGAGGCCAACTTTCCGCCCGAGGACCACAGCCTCTGCGATCGCCTGCATGCCAACCCCCAACAGTGTGTTGACGACCAACTTCATCGCTGTCCCTGAGCCGGAATCTCCCAGAAGAAAGTACTGTTTTGCTACCGCCTGGAATATTGGCTCGGCGGCGTGGAATAGCTCTGGGTTGCCGCCTACCAGCAGCGTCAGGATGCCTTGAACCGCGGCAGGAGTGCTGCCCGAGATGGCGACATCCAGTACCTCGATGTCACCTCCGGCACCGAGCCGGTGCAGTTCGCGGGAGTTTTCTGGAGAGATTGTGCTCATCTCCAGCACAACCGTTCCTGGCCTTGCCCCAGCAAAAACTCCCTCAGACCCCGTATAGACACTGCGAACGGCTTCATCGTTGGTCAGGCACGAAAGAATCACATCGGCAGTACGCGCCAGATCAAGAATGTTCGGCTCTGCGCAGGAATCCGAATAACTCTTCGATTGA
>WNGI01006139.1_pt1 | contig 10891 bp, 12 predicted proteins | sample 5400621 | NCBI WGS metagenome assembly WNGI01 (sample SAMN13153374, study PRJNA577476) | soil metagenome | isolation source: 20 cm soil or saprolite under Garry oak tree replicate 1 | place: USA:California | collected 2016-06-15 | reverse complement strand
TCCGGTCTGGCACGTTGGCGGCGGCCTCCATAACGCGGTTCCACCCTCAATGTGAACTGTTACGGTCGATTTGTGAAGGGGGACGAGGCACGCGAGCGGATTCAGAAGCTCCTCGTCACCGGAGACAACCGGCTCAAGCAGGGCGTCGACCCCGTCAAGGCGCGGCAGAGTTACGAGCAGGCGCTCGAGACGGCCCGCGAGGCCGGCTTGGAGGACGCCATCCGTCCGCTCGTCGAGATCAGGCTCGCGGACCTCGCGCGGCTCGCTCGAGAATCGCCTCCACCTTCTCCGCCTGACGCCTGACGTCGTGCTTTTCGGCCGCTGCACGAGCGGCCGGATTCGGGCAAGGCAACGCGGCCGCCGTGCGCAGCGCCGCGACGAGCGCATCCTCGTCGACCGGATCGACGAGCACTCCCGCCTCGGGAGGGACGAACTCGGGAGGGCCGCCGATCCTCGTCGCCACAACCGAACGCCCGCACGCCATTGCCTCGAGAACGGCCTGGCCGAAGGGCTCGATCAGGCTCGGCTGGCAGACGACGTGCGCCGCGGCGATCTGCGCGGGGATCCGCTCGGACGGAAGCGCACCCATGAGCTCGATGCCCGGCCGGCCCTCGAGCTGTGCGCGGAGGGGACCCTCCCCGACGAACGTCAGCTTCCCTTCGCCGAGCCGCTCGAAAGCGCGCGCGAGACGGAGCACGTTCTTTCGCTGGATGAGTGAACCAATGCAGAGATAGTGCGGCGGGCCTTGGGGCGGACGCTGCACCGTGAAGCGCTCGAGGTCGACGCCCGAGTCGACCACCTCGGTCTTGCCGCGCGCTTCCGGCACCTTCGCCTCGAGCTCGCGGCGTAGGTAGTCGGAAACGGCGATGATCGCCGCAGCCCGGCGCGCAACGAAACGTGTGGCGGCGCGAATGCCCGGAAGCCAGCCGACGTTGCGCACGTCGCGGCCGTGCGCGGTCACAACGAGCGGCGCTCCGCCCGCCAGCGCGCCGATCAGCCCGGTCGGGACGAGAAAGTGCGCATAGACGATGTCGGGCTTGAAGTGACGGGACGCGGCGCGCGTTGCGCGGGCAAGCCGCAGGTATTTGACCTTGCCACCGCCGCGACGATCGAGGACCGCGCGCTCGACTTCGTGTCCGCGCGCGACGAGCTGCTCCTCGAGCCCGCGCACGAACACGCCGAGATCGGGGGCGGTCGGCCCCGGGTACATCTGGGAGACGAGCAGGATCTTCACCGGTCCCTATACTCCCTGGCCGTGTGACGCGTCGTTGAACCGGCCCGCAGTCTTGTAGTTCCTCCAGGGAGGTTCCGACCCATTGCCTGAGTCAGTCGTCCACGTCAACGAGCTTACGAAGATCTTCAAGGTGCCCGAGCGGGAGCCTGGGCTCCGCGCGGCCGCGAAGGCCCTCGTCCGGCGCAAGACCCGCGACGTCCACGCGGTCGAGGCGATTTCGTTCGACATCGAGCCCGGCGAGGTGGTCGGCTTCCTGGGGCCGAACGGCGCGGGCAAGACGACGACGCTGAAGATGCTCGCGGGCCTGCTCTATCCCACGAGCGGCGAAGCCCTAGTGCTGGGCCACGTCCCGTCGAGGCGTGAGAAGGACTACCTCCGTCGGATGACGATGGTGATGGGCAACCGAAACCAGCTGCAGTGGGACATCCCCGCTCTCGACTCGTTCGAGCTGTACCGCGCCATCTACCGCCTGCGGCGCGAGGACTATGTCGCGATGCGCGACGAGCTGGTCGAACTGCTCGACGTCGGCGACCTCGTCCGTAAGCCGGTGCGCAACCTCTCGCTCGGAGAGCGCATGAAGGTCGAGATCGTCGGGTCGCTTCTGCATCGGCCGCAGGTGCTTTTCCTCGACGAGCCGACGATCGGCCTCGATGTCACGATGCAAAAGCGCATCCGCACGTTCGTGGCCGAGTACAACGAGCGTCACGGCGCCACGGTTCTGCTCACGAGCCACTACATGGCCGACGTGGAAGCGCTTTGCAAACGCGTGATCGTTATCCACCACGGAAAGATCCTCTTCGACGGAGCCCTCACGAGCCTGGCCAACGAGTTCGCGGCCTACAAGACGATCGGCGTCCTCTTGGAGAATGGAAACGCAGAGCTCGACGGCTACGGCGAGGTCATCTCTCGTGACGGCGACCGCGCCATCCTGCGCGTGCCGAAGGCGGAGACCTCCCGGGTCGCCGCGCGTCTGCTCTCCGAGCACGAGGTGCTCGACCTCACGATCGAGGAGCCTCCAATCGAAGACGTGATCGAGATGGTCTTCGCGCAGTCGCGATGAGCAGCCGAGTTGCACCTCTGCCGGAGGAAGGGCGCCTCCGGTCGCTCGTCGACTTCTACGCGACGCAGATGCGGACGGCGGTGGTCGCGCAACTGCAGTACCGCGTCGCGCAGTACTTCTACATGCTCGGAATGGTCGCCGAGCCGGTGATCTACCTCGTCGTCTGGTCGACGATCGCACGGCAGCACGGCGGAGCGGTCAACGGGATCACAGCGGGCCAGTTCGCCGCGTACTACATCGTTTGGACGCTCGTCCGGAACATGAACATCGTCTTCGGCGCACCGTTCTGGGAGTGGCGCATCCGGGAGGGTCGGCTCGCCGGCGACCTGCTCCGGCCACTGAACATCCTCCACTACGACCTGGCGTACTTCGCCGGCTGGAAGTTCGTGGTCGTCGCGCTGTGGATTCCCATCGCGCTCGGGCTCTCCGCCGTGTTCCACCCCGACCTGCATCCGTCCGCCCTTCAGATCGCCGTCTTCATCGTGGCGATCTGGGGCGCCTATTTCGTACGCACGATGTTCCAGGCGACGATCGGGATGCTGAACTTCTGGACGACGCGAGGCGCGGCGGTCTTCGACCTCTACATGGCAATCGAGATGCTGCTTTCGGGCAGGCTCGTACCGCTGAAGCTGATGCCGGGCTGGGTGCAAACTCTCGCGGATTTCCTCCCGTTCAAGTGGACGTTCGGCTTCCCGATCGAATCCCTGGTGAGCGACATGTCCACACGTTCACTCCTGCTCGGTCTCGGTGCGCAGGTCATGTGGACGGCGATCGGCTACGTGCTCTTCACGTTCGCGTGGCGGGCTGCGATCAAGCGCTTTTCGGCGGTGGGCGCGTGAACACGCTTCGTGTCGCCTGGCTGTACTTGAAGGTCGGCGTGATGAACGAGCTGCAATACCGCGTCAACTTCTTCGTGCAGCTCCTCCAGTCACTGATCCAGGTTGGCACCGGGCTCGTGATGCTCTCGCTCGTCTACTCGCACACGACAGAGCTCAACGGTTGGACGGAGTCGGAGTTGCTCTCGCTGCTCGGGGTGCAGATCATGCTCGGCGGTTTCATCCACACGTTCATCCAGCCGAATATGGAACTGCTCATGCAGGACGTGCAGCAGGGAACGCTTGACTACGCACTGACGAAGCCGGAGGACGCGCAACTCCTGGTCAGCGTCCGCCAAGTGCGGATCTGGCAGATCGTCGAGGTGATCTCGGGTCTCGTCCTGCTGATCGTCGGACTCGCGGGATTGGAGAACTCGATCGGAATCGTCGATGCGCTCGCGTTCGCCTTCGCTCTCGCGATCGGGGGCGTGCTCGTGTACTGCTTCTGGTTGATCATCACGATCGGCGCCTTCTGGGTCGTCCGAATGGAGCACGTGCTCGAGCTTTTCGAAGGGATCTACCAGACAGGACGGTGGCCCGTGGGTGTCTACCCGGGCTGGCTGCGCTACAGCGTGACGTTCCTGGTGCCGGTTGCGTTTGCCGTGACCGTTCCGGCGCAGGCACTGACGTCGAGACTCCACTGGCCGACGCTCGCCCTCTCGGTCGGCTTCGGAATAGTCCTATTCGGGTTCACCCGCTGGTTCTGGCGCTTCGGGCTACGTAACTATTCGGGCGCGTCGGCCTAGCAAGACTTAGTGGCTTAGAGCCACTAAGTCTCTGAGCCCGGGTGTCGCTGGCTCACGCGCGTTGTGAGTCGTACATGCCGAACTCTTCGCGGAGCGTGTTCGAGATCTCGCCGATGGTCGCGCGGGCGCGCAATGCCTCACGCATCGGCACCAGCAGATTCCCGTCACCGCGTGCGGTCGCGCGCACCGCCTCGACTGCGCGCTCGGCCTCGTCGGCGTTTCTCTCCGCCCGGACGCGCGCCGTTCGTTCTAGCTGCCGCTTCTCCGCTGCGGGATCGAGGCGGTACAGCTCGATCGGCTCCTCCTCGCCTTCGGTGAAGCGGTTGACGCCGACGATCACCCGCTCGCCGGACTCGACGTCCTGCTGCCACCGGAACGCCGCCTGCTCGATCTCGCCCTGCACGAAGCCCTGCTCGACGGCGGCGACCGCTCCGCCGAGCTCGTCGATGTGCTGGATCAACTCCCAGGCCTTCGCCTCGAGCTCGTCGGTGAGCGCTTCGATGAAGTACGAGCCGCCGAATGGATCGGCGGTGTCGGTGCCGCCCGCCTCATGGGCGAGCAGCTGCTGCGTTCGCAGCGCGATGCGCGCCGCGCGCTCGGACGGCAGAGCAAGCGCTTCGTCGTACCCGTTCGTGTGGATCGACTGCGCGCCGCCGGCCACGGCCGAGAGGGCCTGGATCGCGACGCGCACGATGTTGTTCTCCGGCTGCTGCGCGGTCAGCGTCGAGCCGCCCGTCTGCGCGTGGAAGCGCAGAGCCTGCGCTTTTGGATTCGTGACGCCGAAACGCTCCTGCATGATGCGGGCCCAGAGCCGCCGCGCGGCGCGGAACTTCGCCACCTCCTGGAAGAAGTGGTTGTGCGCGTTGAAGAAGAACGAGAGCCGCTCACCGAGCTCGTCCGGAGACAGCCCCGCTGCGACCGCCGCCTCCGCGTACGCAATCCCGTTGGCGAGAGTGAATGCGAGCTCCTGCACGGCTGTCGAGCCGGCTTCGCGGATGTGGTACCCCGAGATGGAGATCGGGTTCCACTTCGGGATCCTTTCGGCGGTGTACGCGAACAGATCCGTCGTGATGCGCATCGAGGGGCGCGGCGGAAAGATGTAGTTGCCGCGCGCGATGTACTCCTTGAGGATGTCGTTCTGCACCGTGCCGCGCAGCCGGTCGCCGCCGACGCCTTGCTCTTCGGCGACGAGCTCATACAGCAGTAGAAGCAGCGCTGCAGGAGCGTTGATCGTCATCGACGTCGAGACCTGGTCGAGCGGGATCCGGTCGAAGAGCAGCTCCATGTCGGCGATCGAGTCGATCGCCACCCCGGTTCTTCCGACCTCCCCGACGGCGCGCGGATCGTCGGAGTCGTAGCCGAGCTGCGTCGGCAGGTCGAAGGCAACCGACAGTCCTGTCTGGCCGCGCTCGAGGAGATAACGGAAACGCTGGTTCGTCTCCTCTGCGGAAGCGAAGCCTGCGTACTGCCGGATCGTCCACGGACGCCCGCGATACATGTCCGGATAGGGACCACGCGTGAACGGGAACTCCCCCGGAAGCTCGAGCTCCTCGGGCGCGTCCTCGGCGGTGTAGACGGGCTTGACCTCGATGTCCGAGTCGGTGCGCCGCTCGTCGCCGGTGGTGGCCACGTGACAATCGTAGAGGCGAGAGGCAGAATCGGCCGGTGGTCGCAGCAGCCGCCGTCGCCGTGGCTCTGTCCTGCCGGCCGGAGCCGGGCGTCGGCACGCTCGTCTACACGCGCAGCGGCCTACAACACGCCCTGGATCTCGCAAACTGCCGGGATCGCGTCTTGCAGCCACGCGTCAGCAAGCCCTCGCCCTTCGTTTCACCCGACGGGCGGTTCGCCGCGAGGGTGGTCGCGAAGCGCAACGGCGACCAGGGAACGAATGCAATCGTGGTGCGAAACCGGAGCACGGGCACGACCCGAATCATCTATCGCGTTTCAGAGTCGTATCGCAGCATCCCCGCGGGCGGCCCCGGCCCGATCATGCTCGTTCGCTGGTCCGGCGACGGGCGCTGGCTCTTCTTCGCGATCGACCCGCAGGGCTCTGCCTCGATTGCCGCCGACGGCCTCCTGTTGCAAGTCATCTCAACCAAAGGGGGAAGGCCGCATCGGATCGGGATGACCCTCGCGTACTCCGATTACATGACCTGGTGCAGCGGCCGACTGGTCTTCACGGGCGGGGGCAACCGGCTCGCGACGACCAACAAGAGGCTTCTCGTGGCGTCGCCTCCGGCTTGGCAGGCACGCCCGCTGCTCGAGACGCCGAAACGAGCCTGGGGCTCGGTGACTTGTGCACCCGACAGCCGCTCGCTCGTGGCGCAGTCGCAACCGACGAGCGAGGACTACAACTTCTTCGCAACGAAGTGGGAGCTGTGGCGCGTCGGAATGAACGGCTCACGGAGGCGGCTCACATCGCCACCTCCGCACTCCGCCGATGAGTCGCCGCGCTTCTCACGCGACGGCCGCTCGCTCTTCTTCGTTCGATCGCGGCAGGGCGTGGGCAGCCTCTTCACCCTGCTGGGCGAACGGCTCTCCGGCCCACTGCTACGGCTCGGCTACAACCTCGGCTACTACGGCCACCGTTCCTGGTGGCTCGACATGCGCTACTTGTAGCGGTAGACGATCCGGCCGCGGTTGAGGTCGTACGGCGAGAGCTCGATCTTCACCCGGTCGCCGGGGAAGATCCGGATGCGGTAGCGCCGCATCTTCCCGGCCGTGTATCCGAGCGTCTCGTGGCCGCCGTCGAGTGCGATCCGGAAATAACCGTTCCGCAAAGCCTCGACGACTTCGCCGTCGAGCTCGATCTTTTGTTCTTTCTCGGCTACTACGTGTCCTCTCTACTGAGGAACGACGTTGATCGCCTCGGGGCCCTTCTGGCCCTCGCGCGACTCGTACTCGACCTTGGCACCCTCGGTCAAAGACTTGAAGCCGTCGCCGGCGATGTTCGAGTGATGCACGAAGAGGTCCTTGCCGCCGTCCTCCGGGGCGATGAACCCATATCCCTTGGCATCGTTGAACCACTTGACGGTTCCGGTTGCCACGTAATTTCCTCCCTTGGTTCTTGATGACGAACAAGTAGAGGAAGGCTGGAAAGCACTACCGGTACTCGTCCTGATTGCCCGGACAAAGTAGCAGCCTCCCCCCGGGGTCGCGCCTTTCAGGCCGGCGCAGGAGCCGTGTCACGGAGATCTTCGTCCGTGAAAACCCACTCGAGGCCGGCTGCCGCGTAGGCGTCGGGCCCGTCCAGCGTTTCCCGATCGAGCAGCGCCAAAGCGAGGTCATCCAGTTTGGAGCGATGCTCGCGCAGCAGCGCCATGACCTCCTCGTAGGCCTCGTCGACGATGCGCCGCACTTCCTGATCGACGATTTGCTGGGTCTGCTCGGATGGTGCAGCTGCTCCGGGCAGAAACGTTCCTTGGCTATCCACGGCCATCACCGTGACGGGTCCCACCGCCGAGCTCATCCCCCAGCGACCCACCATCTGACGTGCGATGCCGGTCAGCTGTTGAAGGTCAGACTCAGCCCCGGTGGTCAGCTTCCCGTACACGAGATCTTCCGCGGCGCGTCCGCCGAGTGCGACCTTGATCAGGGTCTGCAGGTAGTCCTCGTCGTAGCTGTGCCGATCCTCCTCGGGCGAAGAGAGCGTGACGCCGAGCGCCACGCCTCGGGGGATGATCGACACCTTCCTGACCGGGTCCGCGTCGGGGCTCATCATCCCGACGATCGCGTGCCCCGCTTCGTGGTAGGCAGTCCGCTCACGATCGGCAAGGCTCAGCACGATGTTCCGCTCCGCTCCGAGCAACACCCTCTCGAACGCGTCGCCGAAGTCGTCTGTGTTGACCAGCTCGTGCGCGCGGCGTGCCGCGAGCAGAGCCGCCTCGTTGACGAGATTCGCGAGGTCGGCGCCAACCATTCCGGTCGTGCGCGCTGCGACGCTGTCGAGATTGACGTCGTCTGCGAGCGGGACGCCCCGCGTGTGCACTTCGAGGATCCGTTGACGCCCCGCGCGGTCAGGAGGCTGCACGGCGACGCGCCGGTCGAAGCGGCCCGGACGGAGCAGCGCGGCATCGAGGATGTCCGGTCGGTTCGTCGCCGCGATCACGATGACGTCGGTGGAGGGATCGAAGCCGTCCATCTCGGTGAGGATCTGGTTCAGCGTCTGCTCGCGCTCGTCGCCGCCGCCGCCCCCGGTCTGGCCGGCCGAGCGCGAGCGGCCGATCGAATCGAGCTCATCGATGAACACGATTGCAGGCGAGGCCTCCTTCGCCTGCTTGAAGAGATCGCGCACACGCGAGGCGCCGACGCCGACGATCGCCTCGATGAACTCCGACGCGGACATCGAAAAGAACGGCACATTCGCCTCTCCTGCGACGGCCCGTGCCAGCAGCGTCTTGCCCGTTCCCGGGGGGCCACTGAGCAACACGCCGCGCGGGATTCGTCCGCCAAGCCGCTCGTAGCGCTGAGGGTTCTTCAGAAAGTCGACGATCTCCGTCAGCTCGTCTTTCGCTTCTTCGATGCCTGCGACGTCGTCGAAGGTCACGCGCTTCGCAGAGGCCTCGTAGCGTTTCGCGCGCGAACGGCCGAAAGAGCCGAGCGCCGAGCGACCGCCACGCCTCATCAGAAGCACCAGGAGGCCGATGAGCAGCAAGGTCGGGCCGAAGCCGTACAGCAAGGTCTCCCACCAGGCGGCTGAGCTTTCCAGCGGCTCGGCGTTGATGACGACGTTGTTCTCTTCGAGGAGTTTGGAAAGTGCGGCTGTGTCCGCGAACGAAGGAATGAGCGTCGAGAATCGTTCGGAGCTCCGAGAGCCGCTGCCGGTTGGCGGATAGCGCACGGGACTTTTGAACAGCCCCTGAACTGATGTCCCCTTGGAGATGATGCGGTCGACGTTGCCCTGGCGAACCTCGTTCAGGAAGAGCGGGCTGTACGGGATCTGAACGCGTGGCGGCTCCGAGAGAGAACGGGACGCAAGCCAATAGTTCAGGACGAACGCAGCCAGAATCGCTATGACAACCCACCTGCCGACAGGCCCCAACGGTCGTCGTGGGAGTCTCCAGCTCGGCTTGGGAACTTCGGGAGCGACCGGCCGAGGAGCCTTTCTGCCGGCACTGCTACTCGGGGGGGCCGCGCGCATCCACTACTAGGCTGCTCATCATGGGCGTCTCCGTCAAGCTCTTCGCGGGTCTCAGGGAGCGCGCCGGCTGGAGCGAACGCGAGCTCGACGGGGTCGATCGAGTCGCCGATGTCTGGCCCGCGCTCGATCTCGGCAACGAGCCGGAAGGCCTGCTCTACGCGGTGAACAAGGAGTACGCCGACCGAAATCGCCCGCTCGCCGACGGCGACGAGGTCGCGCTGATCCCACCCGTCTCGGGCGGTGCGTTCCGCCTCACCGCGGAACCGCTGTCACTGGATGCAGTCGTCGACGAGGTGCGCACTGACCAGGCGGGGGCGATCGCGACCTTCATCGGGACCACCCGTCTGCAGTCACGGGGCCGCACCGTCCTTCATCTCGACTACGAGGCCTACGCGGAAATGGCCGAACAGGTGATGGCCCAGATCGCGGCACAACTGAAAGACCGCTATGACCTCTGCCAGATCGCGATCCACCATCGCACTGGACGCGTCGAGATCGGCGAGGCGAGTGTGGTCATCGCCGTGTCGGCGCCGCATCGGCAGGATGCCCTTGCTGCATGCAAGGACGCGATCGACACGCTCAAGGAGCAGGTGCCCCTCTGGAAGAAGGAGTTCTACGAGGGCGGCGAGGAATGGATCGGACGCGGTTCGTAGCTCCCGTTGGGACAGATCAGCGTCCCGTAGGCCGCCCGGCCTATTCCGAACCGGGGCAAACACTGCGAGCTTTAGGTCGCCTCTCACCGTCGGGAGCCGGGGCATGGAAGACATCGACCAGAGCCGATTCGCGCTGATGACAGCCCTGAGCGAGGCCCACAAGGTGCGCCCCGACGAGTACCCCAACCCGGGCACCCTGATCGCCATGAGCGATGAGAGCGTCCGCGCCTACGCAGTCGGGCTGCTCCAGCTGCTGGAGGCGGCGCCGGGTGGCGACGGTCTCGAGACTGAGCTGCAGAAGGAGCTGCGACTCATCCTGGGCGACAGTCCCTAGCGCGCGAGTACACGTTGGGAGAGATCAACGCCTCGTGGGCCGCCCGGCCCATTCCGGGCCGGCGTCGACCCCCTAAGTTTGGCGGCAGCCGCCAAACGGGCGGCTACTTAGATGGGGAGGTAAGTGATGGCAAACGCGGCTGCGCTCTGTGCAGCCGTCTTCGCGGGCGGGAGCGTCAGTGCCGCGCTCGCTGGTGAAGTAAAGGGCCCACCGGGCAGCCCCGCCACGGCGCAGCCGGGTGGCAATCCCGACAAAACTGGTGCCGTGGGCACCGCGAACTCGGCCTGTGCCGCCAGCGGGCTGAATGACTTCGACTCGGAATCGGGACAGAACGTGTCCCAGGTTCAGACCGCGGCGGACTCTTGGAAGTACTACCCCTATCCGAAGGGTGCCCCGGGCACGCTCGGCCTCTGCAAGGGCGGGACCGGCGAACGACCGTAGTTGAGGTGGGCGGTTGGCCCCGGCGCTGGTGTCGGGGCCACCTCCATCAGACTGGGTTTCATAGTCGTGGTTGGGCCGGGGCTCCTGAGTTGCCGCAGTGCAACCGATACGGGTAGGCACAATGGCCGACATGGAGCAATACCCACAGGAGTGGCGCCAGTACGAGCCGATCCAGCCGAAAGGCTTCGACTGGCGCGGCCTTTTCCGCAGGATCTGGGCGCCCATCGCCGCGATCGGCGCATTTCTGGCCAAGTTCGGTTTCGTCCTGCTCAAGTTCAAGTTCCTCTTCTCGATGTTCGTGTCGGCAGCGGTGTACGTCTGGATCGGCGGCTGGTGGTTCGGGATCGGGCTCGTCGTGTTGCTGTTCGTGCACGAGATGGGACACGTCCTCGAGGCGAAGCGGCAAGG